>OCRP01000485.1_pt1 | contig 37631 bp, 27 predicted proteins | sample 1538871 | NCBI WGS metagenome assembly OCRP01 (sample SAMN04571731, study PRJEB22368) | human gut metagenome | biome: human gut; material: stool | host: Homo sapiens | place: Luxembourg | collected 2012-09-20 | reverse complement strand
TTACAATTGGAAATGTTGCAGTTTTTATCCGAATAATTTTGATGCGTCTGCCCTGCCTCGGTCGGGATACATGTGTACCTCGGTCGGGATACATGTGTACCTCGGTCGGGGTACGATGACCATCAAGTCTCTTTGACACGTCAAAGGGACTCCCTTAATGCGGCATCAGCCTTTTTTTACCTTTTTACCTTTTAAAAAGATTTTTCACTTTTCGTTTTTCACTTTTCCTTTAAATGCGGCGTCAGCCTTTTTTTACCTTTTTACCTTTTTACTTTTTTACCTTTAAAAAGCCTTTACTTCACCTCCCAAGTGTCCTGTGTGCCGAGCAGTTCCTCGAAAGAGTGATAATTCTTTGCTGCCTTCACCTCTTCAATCTGTGCGTTCACAGCCTCATCGTAGGTAGGAGCCTCAACGTCGCGAATGACGCCGAGCGCCACGGGGAAGCCATGCTCGTTGTCCATCATGGCGAGTTTCAGCTGCAAGGTGTTGTCCTCTGCGTGAGCGTCGTGAACGAGAATGTCGTCCATGGTTACGCCGTTCTCGCCAATCTTCACCACCTTCAGCCCGAAGCCCTCCTGCACGATGCCATACTCAGAGTTTTCGCCAAAGACCAGCGGTTTGCCGTGCTCCACATAGATGGCGTTTTTTGATCGTCCCTCGCGTGTGTAGATGGGGTCGTAGGCACCGTTGTTGAAGATCATGCAGTTTTGCAGGATCTCGCACACGGCGGCACCCTTATGGTGATATGCCGCCTTCAGGATGTCTACGGTGTGTGCCGAGTCGTTGGCCACGGCCCTTGCGAAGAAGCGTCCTCGCGCTCCGAAGCACAGCTCGGCAGGGCGGAAGGGGTCTTCGACGGTGCCATAAGGCGACGACTTGCTCACGAAGCCTCGTGGCGAGGTGGGCGAATATTGTCCTTTTGTCAAGCCGTAGATGCGGTTGTTTAGCAGAATCATGTTAAGGTCGATGTTGCGTCGCATGGCATGTATGAAGTGGTTGCCACCAATGGCCAGTCCGTCGCCGTCGCCACTGATCTGCCAGATGGTGAGTTTAGGGTTCACCACCTTCGCTCCTGTGGCTATTGCCGCCGCGCGTCCGTGTATGGTCTGCATGGCGTAGGTGTTGACATAATAGGGCAGGCGGCTGGAGCAGCCTATGCCCGAGATGACAGCCGTCTCGTGTGGCGGCACCCCTATCTCTGCCATCGCCTTGTAGAGAGAAGCGAGAAATGCGTGGTCGCCGCAGCCGGGACACCAGCGTGGCTGACCTTTCTTATAGTCTTGTATTGTGTAGCTCATAGCTGTTGTTGTTTTATTGTTGTTAGAAGGCCTGACGGCTCTATTTTGCCATTATCTCCTCGAAGCTGCTCACCAGTTCGCTCACCACAAACGGCTGTCCCTTCACCTGGTCGAAGGTGTAAGGCACAAACCCGTCGACCTTGGCACGCAGGTAGGCGGCAAACTGTCCAAGGTTCTGCTCTGCCACCACCACCTTGGGGTAGCGCATCATCACCTCGGCTGTGTTGGCTGGCAGCGGGTTGATAAACTCGAAATGGGCGAGTGCCACCTTGTGGCCCTTCTTGCGCATCTCCTCCATGGCGGTGTAGAGATGTCCGTAGGTTCCTCCGAAGCCCACGATGAGCAGGTCGGCATCGTTCTTGTCGCCTTGCACCTCCACATCGGGCACCTCTATGTGCTGCACCTTCTCGGCACGCAGGTGGTCCATGAGGTTATGGTTCTCAGGCTCCGTGCTTATGGCTCCGGTGTGGCCGTCTTTCTCCAGACCGCCAAGGATATGTGTGTAGCCCTCCTGTCCCGGCACAGCCCAGTAGCGCACCTGTGTCTTTGGGTCGCGCTCATAGGGTGTGTAACGGCCCTTCATGTCGGGTGTGGCATAGTGGGGGTTGATCTCCGGCAGCTCCGCCATCTTGGGCAGCTTCCATGCAGCCGATCCGTTGGCGATGTAAGCATCGGTGAGGAGCACCACGGGTGTGAGATGCTCAAGCGCTATCTTGGCAGCCATGAAGGCAGCGTCGAAGCAGTTGGTCGGACTCGTTGCTGCCACCACCGGCATGGGGCTCTCGCCGTTTCGGCCGTAGAGCACCTGCAGCAGGTCTGTCTGCTCGCTCTTTGTGGGCAGACCCGTTGACGGTCCGCCTCTCTGCACGTCAATGATCACAAGGGGCAGCTCGTCGATGACCGCCAGGTTTATGGCCTCGCTCTTGAGGCAGATGCCGGGTCCCGAGGTGCTTGTGGCAGCCAGTGCTCCTGCGAAGGCTGCTCCCACCGCACTGGCACATCCGGCGATCTCGTCCTCACACTGCACCGTTGTCACGCCCATCGACTTGTGCTTGGCAAGCTCGTGCAGGATGTCGGTTGCGGGTGTTATGGGGTATGATCCGAGGTAGAGGCGCAGGTTGGCTTTCTCTGCCGCCGCCATCAGTCCGTAGGCCGTTGCCTTGTTGCCCGTGATGTCCATGTAACGTCCCGGCACCTTGGTCTTCGACTCTACGCGGTAGACGGCAGGCACCGATGCGTGAACGTTGTGTCCATAGTTGTAGCCGGCATGCACCACCTTGATGTTGTTCTCTGCCACGGCAGGCTTCTTGGCAAACTTCTCGCGCAGGAACGCCTCGACAAGACTGAGGTCGCGGTCGAAGAGCCAGCACACCAGTCCGAGAGCAAACATGTTGCGACATTTCAGGATGCTCTTGTTGTCCATGCCGCTGTCGGCAAGACACTCCTTGACCATCTGCGTCACGGGGCATGCCACCACGCGGTCGCGGTCAATGCCCAGCTCTCCCAGATAGTCGGCGGTCTTAAACTCTGCCTTTTGCAGGTCGCGCTCCTGGAAGCTGTCGGTGTCGATGATGATGGTAGCCTGTGGCTTGGCGTGTGACAGCTGCGTCTTGAGCGCCGCCGCGTTCATGGCCACGAGCACGTCGCAGAGGTCGCCTGGCGTGTAGACGCGTCCTGTGCCTATGTGTACCTGAAATCCGGACACGCCTGTGAGCGATCCTTGCGGTGCCCGTATGTCTGCCGGATAGTCGGGAAATGTAGAGATGCCATTGCCCACGGTTGCCGATACGGTGGAAAAGATGTTTCCGGCGAGCTGCATGCCGTCGCCCGAGTCGCCTGAGAAGCGCACCACCACTTGGTCCAATTCCTTTACTTCTAACTGTTGTGCCATAATTAGATTTGTTGTATCTTGGTGTTTTTGTTTTTTGTGTAAAAAAAACTCTTGCAGACGTGTCAAAAGGGTGTCTGTCTGTTTTTAGGGTTTTCGTCTGCAAATATTGCAAATATTCTTGAGACGGCAAAATAATTTCAAGGATAAAAATTCTTCGACATTTGTTTTTCTTTAAAAACCTATTAAAATGCAGTTTTTAAAGACAAACTGTAAGGAAGGGGAAACGAGACGGGGCTTTATCGCTGCTCAACAACTGAGCTTTCAGATCTATACAATATAAAAAGAGGACCCATTCCCCACTGGGAATGAGCCCTCCGACATATTTAATTCTAAATAATTTCAGAATTAGAGCTGGGGACCAGCAGCAACGAGAGCCTTGCCAGCCTCGGTGTTTGTGTACTTAGCGAAGTTCTTGATGAAGCGAGCAGCGAGGTCCTTAGCCTTCTCCTCCCACTGAGCAGCGTCAGCGTAGGTGTCGCGGGGATCAAGAATCTCTGTAGCAACTCCGGGGAGCTCTGTAGGCACCTTGAAGTCGAACATCGGGATCTGCTTTGTAGGAGCCTTGTCGATGTCACCGCTCAGGATGGCGTCGATGATGCCACGGGTGTCGCGGATAGAGATACGCTTGCCTGTGCCGTTCCAGCCAGTGTTTACGAGGTAAGCCTTGGCGTTGTTCTTCTTCATCTTCTTAACCAGCTCCTGTGCATACTTGGTAGGATGCAGCTCGAGGAATGCCTGGCCGAAGCAAGCTGAGAATGTAGGAGTGGGCTCTGTGATGCCGCGCTCTGTACCAGCGAGCTTAGCTGTGAATCCTGAAAGGAAGTAGTACTGAGTCTGCTCGGGAGTCAGGATAGAAACGGGAGGCAGCACGCCGAAAGCGTCGGCTGACAGGAAGATAACCTGCTTAGCAGCGGGTGCAGAAGAACCCTCCTTGATGTTGTTGATGTGGTAGATAGGATAAGAAACACGAGTGTTCTCGGTAACGCTCTTGTCAGCGAAATCGATCTTGCCGTTAGCATCAACAGTTACGTTCTCGAGGAGAGCGTCGCGACGGATAGCGTTGTAGATATCGGGCTCTGACTCCTTGTCGAGGTTGATAACCTTAGCGTAGCAGCCACCCTCGAAGTTGAACACGCCGTTGTCGTCCCATCCGTGCTCGTCGTCACCGATGAGGAGACGCTTAGGATCGGTAGACAGAGTGGTCTTACCAGTACCTGACAGACCGAAGAAGATAGCTGTGTTCTCGCCGTTCTTGTCGCAGTTTGCTGAGCAGTGCATAGAAGCCATGCCCTTCAAGGGGAGGAAGTAGTTCATCATAGAGAACATACCCTTCTTCATCTCACCACCGTACCATGTGTTGATGATAACCTGCTCCTTAGATGTTACGTTGAAAGCAACGCAGGTCTCTGAGTGCAGACCGAGCTCCTGGTAGTTCTCTACCTTAGCCTTAGAAGCGTTGTAAACAACGAAGTCGGGCTCAAATGCCTCCAGCTCCTCAGCTGTAGGACGGATGAACATGTTTGTTACGAAGTGAGCCTGCCATGCAACCTCAACGATGAAGCGAACAGCCATACGAGTGTCCTTGTTGGCACCGCAGAAGCCGTCTACTACATAGAGGTTCTTGTTGCAAAGTTCTTTCTTGGCGATATCCTTAACCGTTGCCCATACCTCTTCAGACATGGGGTGGTTGTCGTTCTTATATTCCTCTGTTGTCCACCATACAGTGTCCTTAGAGTTCTCATCCATTACGATGTACTTGTCCTTAGGTGAACGACCGGTGTAGATACCTGTCATCACGTCCACAGCGCCGAGCTCGGTTTCATGACCAACCTCGAAGCCCTCGAGACCAGCCTTGGTCTCCTCTTCGAACAACTTCTCATAAGACGGATTGTGAGCGATTACTGTAGAACCAGTAATGCCGTACTTTGTCAAATCTAACTTTGCCATTTTTAATTAAAATTATTTAGAAGTGAATTAAATGTCTTGATTCTTCTCAAGGTTATCCATGCAAAACCGATAAGGATCATTGCCTTACGTTGTTCTCACATTATTACCTTTACCTTATTATCTCAAATCCGCTGCAAAGATAGATAAAAAGTGTTGAACGGCAAACCTTTTAACGACAAAAATATATGTAAAGCAATTGTTTTTAGGTTAAAGAAATTAAAAAAACAGGGTATCGGGTTCAATTTGTAATTTTCAGTTGGCAAATGGTCAACTTAATATGCAATCTTTTTTATACCTTTGCGCCAATTTAAGCAAGCTGTAACGGCATGCCGACGAAACAACTAAAAACTCGTCTATCAGAAAAACAAGACTAATAAACAAAAATCATATATAAGATATGAAAATCATCAACTTTGCAGAACAGAACAGCATCATCAACAAGTATATGGCTGAGATGCGCGACAAAGACTATCAGACCAACCGTCTGCTTTTCCGTAACAACATCATGCGTGTGGGCGAGCTCATTGCTTATGAGCTCAGCAAGACCTTCGACTATGAGGAGCGCGACGTGCAGACCCCTCTGGGCACAGCCCGCGTGAGCGTGCCCACCGACAAGCTGGTGCTCGGAACGATCTTCCGCGCCGGTCTGCCGTTCCACCAGGGGTTCCTTAACATCTTCGACCACGCCGGCAACGCCTTCGTGTCGGCGTTCCGCGAGTATGAGGACGAGGCTCACACCAAGGTGGGCATACATGTAGAATATCTTGCCACACCCGACCTCAACAACGCCACGCTGCTCATCGTGGACCCCATGCTTGCCACGGGCGGCTCTATGGAGATGGGCTACAAGGCGCTGCTGACCAAGGGCACTCCCAAAAAGGTGCATGTGGTGTGTGTGATGGCTTCGCCCGAGGGCATTGAGCACATCCGCCGCACGTTCCCCGACGACACCACCATCTGGTGTGCTGCCATCGACCCGGGCTTGAACGAGCACAAGTATATCGTTCCTGGCTTCGGCGATGCAGGAGATCTGTGTTATGGGGGGAAGATTTAAAAAGCTTTTCGCGAAAAGCTTTTTAAGTGAAAAGTGAAAAACGAAAAGTGAAAAATCCATGTGCTTTATTACTTGCGCAGCCTTAGCTATAGGATTTTTCACTTTTCCCTTTTCACTTTTCCCTTAAAAGCCTTGGCTATAGGATTTTTCACTTTTCACTTTTCACTTTTCCCTTAAAAGGCGAAGCCTTTAAACAGACTCCCACCGTTTTCATCCTTACATATTTCTCGGAGAGGAGCATGAAGCCGTGGTGGCGGTTGGAGGAGCCCCACGAGTTTTTGGCAACGAAGAAGAGGGTGCTGTCGCTACGGCGGCGCACAAGACCAATGAGGGCCATGCAATGGTCGTCGGTGGTGAGGCGACGCTCAAACATGAGTTGACGCTTCTGCTGCGTGCAGCGGCTCATGGGCAGGGAGAGGTCTGCCATGCCGTCGGGCCAACTGAAGCCGCGCTCACTGATGTCGCCCTCCCAACACACGGGGTGACGGTCGAGGAGCGAGTGCTTTATCATGGTCATCATCGTGTCGAGAGGCAGGTTCAAGAACTGCTCGTGCAGCCTGTTGTCGGCTACCTCAAGGTCAAACGCCTCGCCAAAGGGATGGTGCGTGAACGAGGTGACGGCTTGCCACTCGCCTGGCGAGCAGACGCTCTGGGCGAAGTCGACGGGCGAATATTCTGCCCCGAACATATAGACATGCAGCGGCATGGGACCCATGCTCTCGTCAAGCAGTCGCTCAACGACCTGCTTGTAACCCTCAAACGACGGCTGCTGACGGGCAGCAAGCATCAACCGACGGGCAACAGGGCGCAACGGGAGAGCGGGCTTGGAGCAATCTGACGAAAGGGAGGTAGAGGTAGCAACATCCTGCGAGCCTTCTGATGCTGCGGCTTGTGAGCCGTCAGACAAGAGGGATCTGGCGGCAGCCACCGCGCTTTCGTCGCCCATGCCGTGATAGCTGTCGTAGGGCATGGCGCCGAAGCGCCGCAAGAGCGTCACCGCCATGGGGGCTGTTCCGCGCAGGGTCATGGCGTGGGCGTCGCGCGCGAAATAATAGCGGTGGGCGAGGCTGGTGAGATACTGGCGTGCGGTGTAACCGACCCCAATGTTCACGCTGTCGCCCTGTGCCGCGTGCTCACTTTCTATCGTTGCCGTCATGGCATAGAGCCAGCACAGCTCGTTATGGCCCTGGTCCTTGACAGGTGTTGTGGGGAGCATCGCCAAGGTCTCATACACCGACGTGTCGATGGCAGCAACGCCCTGCAGCGAGGCCGTTTCTGCTGTCGCTCCCTCGCCACCGGTCTTTGGTGCCGACCGGTATCCACAGGCCGCAAGCAGCAGGATGAACACCATTACCGAAGCCGGGTGTGCAATTGTTGATAAGTTCTTAAATGTCTGATTCATAATGTTTTTCTTTTATTCAAAAGACCGTCTTAAAGCCAAACAAAATCCATTCTTCTAAAAATCCAAAATACAAGCAAGCCCTAACGACCGGTTTGGGTTAAAAGGATAAATTGTTGAACGCAGAGTGTTGCAAAGCAACAAAGGCTTATATGAGGAAGGGCGAAACCCGTGTCCACATATAAGCCTTTCTGTTTTTTCAAGATCCACATGCCTCGGCATGCTGACCGTCAACATGTTCCTGTTTACGCCTTCTCTGCCTCCTCAAAGGCGGCAGCCTCGGCAGCAGCAATGATCTCCTCGCGCGTCTTGTCGCGGGTTGTGATGTCGCTGAGGTCGAACTCGTCGTCTGAAGAATTGTCTGATGCGTCGGCATAGCCGTTTGAAGCGTCAGCATAAGCATCGCCTTCAGCAGCTGTCAGCTCTTCTTCAGCAACGCTCTCGTTGCACCATCCGGCCTCGGTGTCTGCCACGGCAGCTGGTGCCACAGCAGCGGCAGCCTTTGCTGCATACATGGGCGAGCGGCGGTTGGTGCGTTTCTTGCTCTTGAGGCCCTCGTCGTCGGCGTTGTCTGACGGTTCTGAACCGTTAGAAGAGGCACCGTCAGAAGCAGCACCTTTCGAGCCAGAGCTTTTCTTGGCAGGGGCGTTAGAGGCGGCAGAAGCGGAAGCATCAGAACATGAGGCGGCAAAGTTGTCGTCCTGCACCCCACCGTGGTTCACCACGATAAAGTCTTCGGGCTCTGTGCTGGGCACATTCTCCACCGGCTCCTCCTCCATCTTCGTGCGGTTGGTCTTGGCCGTAAACACGCTGTCGAGAAACTGAGGTTGCTTGCGCAGCTTCTCGAGAGTGCGCTTCGATGCCATCTGCTGGCTCTCCTTCTTGCTGTAGCCAGTGGCATCGCACCCTTCGACCCCTTCGAGCACCACCATGTAGTTGAAGACCGGACTGCCGTTCTTGTCTTTATGCTGCTCCTTGAGCGCAAACTCTATCTTCACGCGGTTCTTCTGCGCCCACTCTATGAGCTTGCTCTTGAAGTTGACCTCCTTATAGGCCACCTTGTCTATGTTGATCATCTGGTCGAGAATGCGCTTCTGTATGAACCTCATGCAAGCGTTGTAGCCGCGGTCGAGGTAGAGCGCACCCACAAGGGCCTCGAAGGCGTTGCCGCCCATGTAAGAGTTGTGGGCCGACGAGCGTCCGTTCGACAGGATGAGCTGCGTTATGCCCATCTCCTGAGCCAGACGGTTCAGGGTCTCACGCTGCACGAGCTTGGAGCGTGTGTTGGTGAGGAAGCCTTCCCGCTTGCCGGGGAAATGGCGATAGACGATGTCGCCCACGGCAGCGTCGAGCACAGCGTCGCCCAGAAACTCCAGGCGCTCGTTGTTCACGGGCTTGCCCTTGGCGTTGCGCTTGAACAGGCTCTTGTGCATGAGCGCGAGCTTGTAGAGCGAGATGTCGTGAGGGTAGACCCCAATGATGTTGTAGAGAGATAAATAAAGCTCCTTTTCCTTACGGAAGGGGAGCTTTATTCTGTCTATGATGTTACTCAGCATACTTCTTGAATGCTACACATGCGTTGTGGCCGCCGAAACCGAAGGTGTTGCTGATGGCAGCACGCACCTCGCGCTTCTGTGCCTTGTTGAAGGTGAAGTTGAGGTTATAGTCGATCTCCTCGTCGTTGTCGCCCTCGGTGTGGTTGATTGTCGGGGGCACGATGTCGTTCTTCACAGAGAGCACAGCAACCATGGCCTCCACAGCTCCGGCAGCGCCGAGCAGGTGACCGGTCATCGACTTGGTTGAGCTGATGTTGAGCTTGTAGGCAGCATCGCCAAACACGTCCTTGATGGCCTTTGCCTCAGAGATGTCGCCAACGTGTGTGCTGGTGCCGTGAACGTTGATGTAGTCGATGTCCTCGGGCTTCAGACCGGCGTCGTCAAGGGCGCGCTGCATCACGAGCTTGGCACCCAGACCCTCGGGGTGAGAGGCGGTGATGTGGTAAGCGTCGGCGCTCATGCCCTCGCCCACCATCTCGGCGTAGATCTTTGCACCACGGGCCTTGGCGTGCTCCAGCTCCTCAAGGATGAGGCAGCCTGCGCCCTCGCCCATGATGAAACCGTCGCGGCTGGCGCTGAACGGACGTGAGGCGTGCTCGGGGTCATCGTTGCGTGTAGAGAGAGCGTGCATGGCGTTGAAACCGCCCACGCCGCAAGCGCAGATGGCAGCCTCAGCACCTCCGCCAAGGATCATGTCGGCCTTGCCCAGACGCACAAGGTTAAAGGCGTCGGCCAGAGCGTTGCTTGAAGAAGCACATGCCGATGTGGTGGTATAGTTGGGACCGTTGAAACCGTAGAGGATAGAGATCTGTCCTGACGCGATGTCGGCAATCATCTTCGGGATGAAGAAGGGGTTAAACTTGGGACCTGCCTCCTGGTGCTGGCTATAATAGCCCACCTCGTCCTCGAAGGTCTTGATGCCGCCGATGCCCACACCGTAGACCACGCCTACGCGCTGCTTGTCGATGGCATCGAGGTCAACCTGGCTGTCTTCGACGGCTTGCTTGGCAGCGATGATGGCGAGCTGTGTGTAGCGGTCCATCTTGCGAGCTTCCTTGCGGTCGATGAAATCGTTAATGTTCAGACCCTTCACCTCGCAGGCAAACTTGGTCTTGAACAAAGTGGTGTCAAAGCTTGTGATGGGAGCTGCTCCGCTCTTTCCAGCGAGCAAGTTTGCCCATGTCTCCTCGGCGGTGTTGCCTACGGGGGTAACGGCACCTATGCCTGTTACAACTACTCTTTTTAATTCCATTATTATTTCGTTCGGCGTGCCTTGACCAAAAAATTTTGTTTTCGTATTGTTTTTTCCTCTCAGCACGCGGTTATTAATCTGATGAATGTGAAAAAGGTGTGATTACGCGTATGCGTTGCCGGCATCTCAAAAATTCTCGTTGATGCCTTTATGCCGCGGACCTCTGCCGCAGCCTTGCAAAACTTCAGAAATATAGATATAACAGAGGTTGATGGTTTCTGGGGGTGTAAGAAAATCTGGAAATCACCACAGAAACTATCAACCGTCTGAACGCCCCATCGGGCTTCTTGTGTCGCGCGTCACACGCGGGCAGACGCAGTCACAGCATTAAAGACATGCTGTGGGTGCGTTTCTGCCGGAGCGGAAATTATTTCTTGTTCTCCTCGATGTAAGCGATAGCGTCACCTACAGTGGCGATCTTCTCAGCCTGGTCATCGGGAATAGTGATGTTGAATGACTTCTCAAACTCCATGATGAGCTCTACAGTGTCCAGAGAGTCGGCACCGAGATCGTTTGTGAAGCTTGCTTCGGGCTTAACATCAGCCTCATCAACACCCAGCTTATCAGCGATGATTTCTTTTACCTTTGATTCAATTTCTGACATAATTTTTAATCTTTAAAATGTTTGTAATTAGTTTCTTAATTCAAAATCGGCTACAAAGGAACACATTATTTTTCACATTCGCAAATTTTTTGTGTAAAAAAGCACCTTCGCGTGCACATTGACACGCCATTTGTGCAACTTTTCGGCCTCTGACGTGCGCACACAACACACAAATGAGATAAAAAAACAAAAAACCCAACCCAAAGTTTGGCAGTGTGGCGCTTTTGCCGTATCTTTGTATAGTGACGATGAAGCCGACAAACCAAAACAGCCCCTAAACAACCCCCAGACAACCCCTGAACACGTCCTTTGGCCGAAACAGAGAAACCCACAGGACACAACCCACAGGACGCACGTCGGCAGCACAGCACAGACACAAGACATCGAGTGATCAGAAAAAGGCGAAGGCCCCACGGCAGCCGCCATGTCAACAAATAAAAACCCTAACACCAATATGTCATTTTCAGAACATTGCAACCAGGTCTTCAACCAGGCCATCCGCGACTATCACATCAAGGACAACATCGACACACCCATCAACAACCCCTATGACCGTGACGATGTGGAGAACCGTCTGTACCTCAAATGCTGGATAGACACCGTTCAGTGGCATCTTGAAGACATCATCCGCGACCCCCACATCGACCCCGTCGAGGCGCTCGCCCTGAAGCGTCGCATAGACCGCTCAAACCAGGACCGCACCGACCTCGTGGAGCAGATCGATGCCTATTTCCGTCAGAAATATAGCGACGTCACCATTCAGCCCGACGCACGCATCAACACCGAGAGTCCGGCATGGGCCGTGGACCGTCTGAGCATCCTGGCTCTGAAGATCTACCACATGCGCGAACAGGTGGAGCGCGAAGACGCCAGCGAGGAGCACAAGGAGAAGTGTCAGGCCAAGCTCAACGTTCTGCTTGAGCAGCAGAAGGACCTCTCAACGGCCATTGACCAGCTGCTCGACGACATAGCCTCAGGCCACAAATACATGAAGGTCTACAAGCAGATGAAGATGTATAACGACCCGAGCACAAACCCGGTGCTGTATAAGAAGTAAGAAGAAAAAGCAAGTGAAAACCGAGCATTTACTTATAATAAGGTTCTCAGCCATGGGCGATGTGGCTATGATGGTGCCCGTGGTGAGCTCGCTGGCACACCAATATCCGCACCTGCGCATAACCGTGCTGAGCAGACCGTTCGCACGGACGTTCTTCGAGGGGCTGGCTCCCAACGTGGGGTTCATGGGGGCTGACCTGAAGAACGAGTATCGCGGGCTGAAGGGTCTCAACGCCCTCTACCGCCGACTGGTGGCGAAAAACTTCACCGCCATTGCCGACATGCACAGCATTCTGCGCTCAAGCTACCTGCGCATGCGCTTCAACATAGGGCGTTACCAGGTGGCACACATCGACAAGCACCGCCGCGAACGCCGCGCCCTCACCGCCACACGCAACAAGGTGCTGGAGCAGCTGCCCACATCGTTTGAGGGCTATGCCGACGTGCTCGCACGCTTGGGATACCCCGTGAAGCTACAGTTTGACAGCATCTTCCCACCAAAGGGTGGCGACATGAGTCTTATTGCGCAGCGCATAACCCCCAAAGCTGAGGGCGAGAGATGGATAGGCATAGCGCCGTTTGCAGCACATCAGGGCAAGGTGTACCCGCCCGAGAAGATGGAGCGCGTGGTCCAGCTGCTGCTTGAACGCGACACCCGCAACCGCATTTTCCTCTTCGGAGGAGGCAAGGAGGAACGCGACATGCTCGACGAGTGGGAGAAACGCCATGACCGCTGCACCTGTGCCTCGACGCTGCTCTCAGGACTGTTCCAGGAGCTGGTGCTCATGAGTCATCTCGACACGATGGTGAGCATGGACAGCGCCAACATGCACCTGGCATCGCTCACAGGCACACGCGTGGTGAGCGTGTGGGGAGCAACCCATCCTTATGCCGGCTTCATGGGCTGGAACCAGAAGGCAGACGATGCCGTGCAGACAGACCTGCCCTGCCGCCCGTGCAGCATCTTCGGCAACAAGCCCTGCATGCGAGGCGACTATGCGTGCCTTAACAACATCACGCCCGAGCAGATTGCTGACCGCGTGATGAAGGGGTTGGCATAACAGCCGTTTGAGGTTTGTAAATCTACCATTTTGATTTGCAAAACAGCCTTTGGGGTTGCGAAACAGCCTTCTGGGGTTAAGAAACAGCCTTTTGGGTTTGCAAGAAACCTTCTGGGGTTAAGAAACAGCCTTTTGGGGTTTAAGAAACAGCCATGAATTGCATATAGACAGCGCCGAAAAGCGCTGCCTGCCCCCATCACAACAGATGCCGCTCAAGACATGTAACTGCGAAAAACATAACGGGCGGCTCTAAAAAAGAAAAACTGCAAAAAAATCTGTATTCAGAGAAACTGTATTCAGAAAAACTGCGTTCAGAAAAAAAAGACTGCTTCAAAGAAAGACTGCATTCAGAAAAAAGAATAAAAGCTGCGTTCCCTATATATATAATAAGGTGGAACCCTCATGACACGAAAACCATCCTAACTGCAAACGTGCAAAGGGCGACACCCGTAGAGAACAGGCTAGAAACGTTAAATAACATTTTAAAAAACCTTGAACACATTCAAGCCCAGTACACCTGCAAAACTGTAGAGCTTGAAAAGGTCAAGACAATCAATTAACTAAAAAGGAAAGGAAAAAGCTATGAAAAAGTACGTATGTGATGTGTGCGGATGGGTCTATGACCCTGCCGTAGGCGATCCTGAGAACGGCATTGAGCCGGGAACAGCATTTGAAGACATCCCTGAAGATTGGGTTTGCCCACTCTGTGGTGTAGGCAAGGACGAGTTCTCACCCGTAGACGAATAAGCGTTGTTTCGGTCGACTCAAACTGCATATTTATGCAAAACAAGACCTCGAATATACAGTATTTTCAAAGGGCCCAAATGACAAAATGAAAGTGCCCATTTGACGTTCTCATTAAGCCTCTTTGACAACCTAAGCCTAATTTTAACATTGCTTAACAAAACCGTATAGCAAAACGCCCCAAAAACCGACATTTTGCTCCATCTTTTCTTCTTTTACCTATCACCGTGTTTTCTGCATATTTCTCTCCGTTTTTTGCATAAATATGCAGTTTAAGGACTGGCAAGGAACAACAATTCCGTTGTTTTAAAGATTATTATTCCGTAAATTATGGATTAAATTTCCGTAGATTTTGGATTAAAAATCCATAGATTATAGATTAAGATTTCCGTGATTTGTAAAATTGTCCCTATTGTCTCTATTGTCTTTAAAAACAACGCAAGCGAGAAACGTAGGCAAAGCCTGCGCCCGCTATTTGCGTCCAAAGTCGGCGGGCACCTCTCCCCACTGTCTCGTCTCCCATTTCACCACAGGGTTTTGCAGCACAGGGTGTGCGCGTAGCCATGCTTCGGCACGCGCGATGACAGCATAGAGAGGCGCGGTCTGCGGTGTGCGTTCCAGTTTGGTTTTACACTGCCGTTTCTTCACCCACAGAATGGCGTTGTGCGAGTCGCTGTAGATCGTCTTGCCCGTGATGCCCTGCTTGTCGAGGAGAGCAAGAGCATGGACGATAGCCAGAAACTCACCGATATTGTTTGTTCCGTGCACGGGTCCATAATGAAACACCTGCGCACCCGTCGCGAGATCTATGGCCTGATATTCCATAGGTCCCGGGTTGCCGCTGCACGCCGCGTCGACAGCCCAAGCGTTGGCCGTGACCTCAAGAGGCAACGGCAGGACCGTGTCGTGACGGTTGCTGGGAGGATTTATCAGATTGGTCATGGGAAAAAAGATATGGAAGCCCTACCCCCTCGCCACCTGCGGTGGCTCACCCCTCCCCGTCGGAGAGGGGAGTGAATGGCCAAGGCTATTTATGATTTTCTTTTTATATCATCAAGAAATAAACGATGTTAGATGGGAGCAGTTTTAAAACTTAAAACTGCTCCCGTCTTATAATAGCAAGCGCCTAAAGTTGGCGTGAGGAAATTGAGCTGATATATTTTTGTAACAAAACGGAGCAACCAAAGCCATTCACCTCCCTCACTCAACATCTGGTCGCTTGCCAAAGCAAGAAGGATAGGGGTGAGCCGCTGATAGATGGCGGGGAAAGAGGCTTCCAATACCCTAAGCCATTCACTCCCCTCCATCGCTCGACCTTTGGTCGCTTGCCAGAGCAAGAAGGGGAGGGGTGAGCCGCGAAGCGGCGAGGGGGAGGGGCTTTGGGTGAGGGGCTTTGGGTGAGGGGCTTTGGTGTATTTTTCTGTCCTCTTATTACATTCTCTCCGGCACCTCAATGCCCAGCAGCGCCATGCCGTTCTTAATGGTCTTCGCCACGTTCTGGGCGAGCACCAGACGCACAGCCTTCTCGTCGGCGCTGTCGGCGCCAAGGATAGAATAGTCGTGATAGAACTGGTTAAACTCCTTGGTCAGCTCATAGCAGTAGTTGGCGATGCCGCTGGGCGAGTAGTCCTTGCCTGCCTGCTCCACAGCAGCACCAAACTCGCTGATCTTCTGTATCAGCTCCTGCTCCTTGTCGCTCAGCGGCATGTCGTCGCCAAGAGAAGCGGGGATGACGATGCCCTCAGCCTCTGCCTTGCGGAGGATAGAGCGTATGCGGGCGTAGGTGTACTGTATGAAAGGACCCGTGTTGCCGTTGAAGTCGATGCTCTCCTCGGGGTTGAACAGCATGTTCTTGCGAGCGTCAACCTTGAGGATGAAATATTTCAGGGCACCGAGGCCCACCACGCGGGCAATCTCGTTGCGCTCCTCCTCGCTCATGTCCTTAAACTTGCCCAGCTCCTCGCTGGTCTTCTTGGCGTCGCCGATCATGGCAGCGATCAGGTCGTCGGCATCGACCACCGTTCCCTCGCGGCTCTTCATCTTGCCGTTAGGCAGCTCCACCATGCCGTAAGAGAAGTGGACAAGCTCCTTGCCCCACTTGAAGCCCAGACGGTCGAGCAGCAGCGAGAGCACCTGGAAATGATAGTTTTGCTCGTTGCCCACCACATAGATCATCTTGTCAATGGGGAAGTCGGCGAAGCGCATCTCGGCGGTGCCGATGTCCTGCGTCATGTAGACGCTGGTGCCGTCGGCGCGGAGCAGCAGCTTCTGGTCCAGGCCCTCGTTTGTGAGGTCAGCCCACACCGAGTTGTCGTCCTTGCGGAAGAACAGGCCCTTCTCCAGACCTTCCTCCACCTTCTTCTTGCCCACGAGGTAGGTGTTCGACTCATAATAGATCTTGTCGAAGCCCACGCCCAGCGCCTTGTAGGTCTCGTCGAAGCCGGCATAGACCCAGTCGTTCATCTTCTTCCAGAGAGCACGCACCTCGGGATCGTTCTGTTCCCATTTCACGAGCATCTCGTGAGCCTCCTTGATGAGCGGACTCTCAGCCTTGGCCTTCTCCTCGGCAGCCTCTTCAGCCATGCCTTCAGCCACATACTTGGCCTTCAGCTCCTTCACCTCCTCGCGGTAGTGTTTGTCGAACGCCACATAGTAGTCGCCAATGAGGTGGTCGCCCTTCTTGCCGCTTGTCTCGGGTGTCTCGCCGTTGCCCCACTTGAGCCATGCGAGCATCGACTTGCAGATGTGTATGCCTCTGTCGTTCACGATGTTGGTCTTCACCACGCGGTTGCCGTTGGCCTCCATGATCTGTGCGAGCGACCAGCCGAGCAGGTTGTTGCGCACATGTCCGAGGTGGAGAGGCTTGTTGGTGTTGGGAGACGAATACTCAATCATGACGAGCGGCGACTTGTCGTCTGCATGCTTCTCGCCGAAGGTGGGGTCAGCGTTTATGCTGTTGAGCAGCGAGAGCCATGCTGCCTTGGCCACGGTGATGTTGAGGAAGCCCTTCACAACGTTGAATTTCTCCACCGCCTTACAGTTTTGCCCGAGCCACTGTCCGATCTCCTGGGCAGTGTCCTCAGGCTTCTTGTGCGACATCTTGAGGAATGGGAACACTACGAGCGTGAGGCTACCCTCAAACTCGCGCTTGGTCTTCTGCAGCTGCACCATCTTCTCAGGCACATCCTGTCCGTAAAGCTCCTTCACGGCTTTCTGTGCCGCGAGGCTTATTTCTTGTTCGATGTTCATAATTGCGTATTGTCGTTTTTTGTTGTTTTCTTTACGTTTTGTTATAATAATGTGCAAAGTTACGCATTATTTTAAAAAGATGCGATGCATATTGCCAAAAAAACGAAGCCGTAGATGCTTTTATGCCAAAGATTTGCTGTAACTTTGCACATTATATACACAACACGCATTTTTTATGAAGAAACTTTTCATTGAGACATACGGCTGCCAGATGAACGTGGCCGACTCGGAGGTGGTGGCCTCTATCATGCAGATGGCCGGTTACGAGCTGTGCGAAGACGAGGCACAGGCCGACGCCATCTTCCTCAACACATGCTCCATTCGCGAAAACGCGGAGAACAAGATATACAGCCGCCTGGAGGCTCTGCACGCAGAGCAGAAGAAGGGCCGCGACATCATCTTGGGCGTCTTGGGATGCATGGCAGAGCGCGTGCGCCAGGACCTCATCGACAACCATCATGCCAACCTGGTGTGCGGTCCCGACTCTTACCTCAACCTCCCCGACATGGTGGCACAGTGTGAGAACGGCAACAACGCCATGAACATTGAGCTGTCTACCACCGAGACCTACCGCGACATCGTGCCGCAACGCATCGGACACGGCAAGGTGAGCGGCTTCGTGAGCATTATGCGTGGCTGCAACAATTTCTGCCATTACTGCATCGTGCCCTACACCCGTGGACGCGAGCGCTCACGCGACGTGGAGAGCATACTGCGCGAGGTGCGCGACCTGCACGATCGTGGCTTCAAGGAGGTTACGCTGCTCGGACAAAACGTCAACAGCTATGGCCTCACACCTGCCGGCAAGCGCATGGAGGGCGGCGTGTCGTTTGCCGAACTGCTGCGCAAGGTGGCACAGAGCGTGCCCGACATGCGTGTGCGCTTTACCACATCAAACCCCGAGGACATGACCGACGACATCTTGCACGCCGTCGCCGACGAGCCAAACCTCTGCAAGCACATCCACTTCCCCGCACAGAGCGGATCGAGCAAGATCCTGAAGCTCATGAACCGCAAATACACACGCGAGCAGTATCTGGAGCGCGTGGAGGCCATACGCCGCATCATCCCCGGCTGCGGACTGTCCACCGACCTGTTTGTGGGCTACCACGACGAGACACCCGAGGACCACGCCCTCACGCTGTCGCTCGTCAAGGAGTGTATGTTCGACTCGGCTTTCATGTTCAAATATTCGGAGCGACCCGGCACCTTCGCCGCCAAGCACCTGCCCGACAACGTGCCTGAAGAGGTCAAGATCGAGCGCCTTAACGAGCTCATACGCTTGCAGACAGAGATCTCTGCCCAGCAAAACCGCAAGGACATCGGCAAGACCTTCGAGGTGCTCGTCGAGGGCTTCAGCAAGCGCTCACGCGAGCAGCTCATGGGACGCACAGAACAGAACAAGGCCGTGGTGTTCGACAAGCAAGGCCACCACATCGGCGACCGCGTCATGGTTGAAATAACCGACGCCACAAGTGCAACACTCATAGGCAAAGCTATATGAAAGAATTCCTCCTTATCCTGAGGCGCTTCATACCGCCCTACAAAAAGTATCTCGTGCTGACGGTGCTGTTCAACATCCTGTCGGCCGTGCTTAACATCTTCTCCTTCGCCGCCCTCATACCCATCTTGCAGATCCTGTTCCGCACAGAGGGAACGGGAACGGCAACACACCTCATGCCGTGGACGCTCGACAACATAAAGGAGGTGATGGCCAACAACGCCGACTATTATGTGACACAGCTCATTGGCAACGTGGGAGCAACGACAACGCTGCTGCTCATTGGCCTGTTCCTCGCCTTCACCACCTTCCTCAAGACGGGCGCCTACTTTCTCTCGTCGGCAACCATCATACCCATCCGCACGGGTGTGGTGCGCGACATTCGCAACCAGCTCTACGCAAAGATCACGTCGCTGCCCCTCGGGTTCTTCTCCGAGGAGCGCAAAGGCGACATCATTGCACGCATGACGGGCGACGTGGGCGAGATTGAAAGCAGCATCATGTCGTCGCTCGACATGCTCTTCAAGAACCCCATTCTCATCATCTCCTATTTCACCGCCCTGCTCTTCATCTCGTGGCAGCTGACGCTCTTCACCCTCGTCTTCGTGCCCGTCTTCGGATGGTTCATGGGCTTCGTGGGAAGAAAGCTCAAGCGCAAGTCGATAGAGGCACAGAGCCTGTGGAGCGACACCATGTCGCAGGTGGAGGAGACGCTCGGCGGACTGCGCATAATAAAGGCGTTCTGCGCCGAAGAGAAGATGAACAGCCGCTTCAGCGACATCAACAACCACTATCGCTCGTCGGTGCAGCGCGTGAACATACGCCAGCAGATGGCGCACCCCATGAGCGAGTTCTTAGGCACGGTGCTCATCATCATTGTGCTGTGGGTGGGCGGCATCCTGGTGCTCGACCAGCAGATCCTGTCGGGACCGACGTTCATCTATTATCTCGTGATGCTCTACTCGATCATCAACCCTCTCAAAGAATTCTCCAAGGCAAGCTACAACATACCCAAGGGTCTCGCATCGATGGAGCGCGTCGACAAGATCCTGAAGGCAGAGAACACCATCAAGGAGCCTGCCAACGCCAAGCACATCAGCGCCTTCGAGCACCAGATCGAGTTTCGCCATGTGTCGTTCCGCTACGGCGAGCAGTGGGTGCTGCGCGACATCAACCTCGTCATTCCCAAGGGCAAGACCATTGCGCTGGTGGGACAGAGCGGCAGCGGCAAGTCGACACTCGTCGACCTCATTCCGCGCTATTATGACGTGCAGCAGGGCGAGGTGCTCATCGACGGCATAAACGTCAAAGACCTCGGCATACACGACCTCCGGCAGCTCATAGGCAACGTGAACCAGGAGGCCATCCTGTTTAACGACTCGTTCATCGGAAACATAACCTTTGGCGTAGACCACGCCACACAGGAGCAGGTGGAGCAGGCGGCACGCATTGCCAACGCCCACGAGTTTATTATGCAGAGCGAGCACGGCTACGACACCAACATCGGTGACCGCGGCGGCCGTCTGTCGGGCGGACAGCGCCAGCGTGTGAGCATTGCGCGTGCCATCCTCAAGAACCCGCCCATCCTCATCCTCGACGAGGCCACATCGGCGCTCGACACCGAGAGCGAACGGCTGGTGCAGGATGCGCTCGAACGGCTCATGAAGACGCGCACCACCGTGGCCATTGCCCACCGTCTGTCAACGATCAAAAACGCTGACGAGATATGCGTGCTCCACGAAGGACAGATCGTGGAACGTGGCACACACGAGGAGCTGCTCAAGATCGACGGCTACTACAAGAAGCTGCATGACATGCAGGCTTAAGACCGATGGACATGCAGGGCTTTTATATAAAACCCATTGGTCAAAAAGGCAACATAACAATAGGACAAAAAGAAAAGAAGAAAAGATGACTTACTTCATTCTTATAAACAACCAGCAGCAAGGCCCATACACCCTCGATGAGCTGCGCAGCCGCAACATAACGTCGGCAACGCTGGTTTGGAGAGAGGGCATGGCCGACTGGACACCGGCATGGAAGGTGGCCGAGCTGGTATCGTTGTTCCATGCAGACGCTGCTGACAACGCACAAACCACACCGCCGCCGGCTCCCTCAGCGGGAGCAACGGGAGCGGCCACGGCACCTTATGCAGCAGAGCAAGGAACCTCAGCTGCACAAGGAGCTTCGGCTGCACAAGGAGGAGCCTCTTCTCAACAGGCAGGCGCAGGCAGCTCTTACGCTCAGCAAGCAGCACAAGGCCGCTATAACGCCAACCAGCTCTACGCCGACACACAGGATGACGAAACCGTGGACCATGGCAACGGCTATGAGGAACGTGAGGAGCACAAGAGCCACACGTTGCGAAACGGGTGCATTGGACTAATCCTCGTTCTTGCCGCAATGGCCATCGGCCTGATGGCAACCTGTCCAACCGAGCAAGCCCACCGCGAGGCCATAACGAAGGAGATGAACCGCTTCATCAAGGAGTCGACCGACAACCAAGGCGACGCGTGGGGCATCATTGGCAACATCATATCGCAAAAAATCGTGGGCGTGGTTGTGGACAACCTCATCGAGGTCGACAACTACGGCGTGTGCTCCGTGGGCAGCATAACGTTTAAGGGCAAGACGCACCGCGTGTCGTTCGGAATACTCGGACATGTCTTCACCTTCGATGCCGACGACATTCAACGCGCATTGGAGAATGGCGGCGATGCCTCCGACATCTTCCATTCTCCTCTCAACAACCCGGGCGACAACGACAGCAGCTCTGACGACAGCAGCACAGACGACAGCAGCACAGACGACGGAAGCACAGACGACGGAAGCTCTGACAACGGAAGCAGCACAGACGACGGTGGCAGCAGCTACGACCAGCAGGACGGCTCTGCAGACGATGGACAAAGCAACGGCAGCTCTGACAGCAACGAGGCCGACGGAAGCGACATGAGCAACATGTAATTGGAGCTTTTTTCACATCTCCTATTTCATACCTATGCAAAAAATCACTACCTTTGCATAAGATAGGCTGCACCTCATAATAAAAAGCAAAAAAAAACAACGACATACAACTATGGAATACAATTTCAGAGAAATCGAGAAGAAATGGCACCAACAGTGGGTAAAGGATAACACCTACAAGGTGACCGAGGACCCCAACAAGCAGAAATTTTATGTGCTCAACATGTTCCCCTACCCTTCGGGAGCCGGACTTCATGTGGGACACCCGCTCGGATACATCGCCAGCGACATATACGCGCGTTTCAAGCGCCTGAACGGATTCAACGTTCTAAACCCCATGGGCTACGATGCCTACGGTCTGCCCGCTGAGCAGTATGCCATACAGACAGGACAGCACCCTGAGGTAACAACCGTGACCAACATCAACCGCTACCGCGAGCAGCTCGACAAGATCGGATTCTCATTCGACTGGAGCCGCGAGGTGCGCACCTGCGACCCTAAATATTATCACTGGACACAGTGGGCCTTTGAGAAGATGTTCAAGTCGTTCTTCTGCAACTCTTGCCAGAAGGCGCAGCCCATAGAGAAGCTCATCAAGCATTTCGAGCAGAAGGGCACCGAGGGTCTGGACGTGGCCCAGAGCGAACCGCTCGAGTTTACGGCTGACCAGTGGCACGACATGAGCGAGGTAGAGAAGGAGCAGACGCTCATGAACTATCGCATAGCCTACCTTGGCGAGACAATGGTCAACTGGTGCGCCGGCCTGGGCACCGTGCTGGCCAACGACGAGGTGGTGAACGGCGTGAGCGAGCGTGGCGGCTACCCCGTGGTGCAGAAGAAGATGCGCCAGTGGTGCCTGCGCACAAGCGCCTACTCACAGCGCCTGCTCGACGGTCTTGACACCATCGACTGGAGCGACTCTATAAAGGAGACACAGAAAAACTGGATCGGACGCTCTGAAGGAACAGAGATGCAGTTTGCGGTGAAAGACAGCGACATCAAGTTCACCATCTTCACCACCCGTGCCGACACCATCTTCGGCGTGACCTTCATGGTTCTCGCACCCGAGAGCGAGCTCGTGGAGCAGCTCACCACACCCGAGCAGAAGGCAGCCGTTGACGAGTATCTGGCCTATGTGAAGAAGCGCACAGAGCTCGACCGCATGGCAAACCACTCGGTCACAGGCGTGTTCTCAGGCTCTTACGCCGTGAACCCCTTCACGGGCGACAGCATACCGGTGTGGATCTCTGAGTATGTTCTCGCCGGCTACGGCACAGGAGCCATCATGGCTGTGCCTGCCCACGACTCGCGCGACTATGCCTTCGCGCGCCATTTCAACCTGCCCGTCATACCTCTCATCGAGGGTGCCGACGTGAGCGAGGAGAGCTTCGATGCCAAGGACGGCATCGTCATGAACTCGCCCGCTGAGGGCAAGCAGACGCTCGACGGCTTCTCTCTCAACGGTCTGACCGTGAAAGAAGCCATCGCTGCAACGAAGAAGTTTGTTACGGAGAAGGGCCTCGGCCGCGTGAAGGTCAACTACCGTCTGCGCGATGCCATCTTCTCGCGCCAGCGCTACTGGGGCGAGCCGTTCCCCGTCTATTATAAGGACGGCATGCCACAGATGCTCCCCGAGGAGTGTCTGCCGCTGGAGCTGCCCGAGATCGAGACCTACAAGCCCACCGAGACCGGCGAACCGCCATTGGGACGCGCCAAGATGTGGGCATGGGACGTGGAGAAGCGCCAGGTCGTTGACAAGGCACTGGTCGACAACAAGACCGTGTTCCCGCTGGAGCTGAACACCATGCCGGGCTTCGCCGGCTCATCGGCCTACTATCTGCGCTACATGGACCCCAACGACGACACGGCGCTGGTGTCGAAAGCTGCCGACGAATACTGGCAGAACGTAGACCTCTATGTCGGTGGCTGCGAGCACGCCACAGGCCACCTTATCTATTCGCGCTTCTGGAACAAGGTGCTCTTCGACCTCGGCGTGAGCTGCAAGGAGGAGCCGTTCCAGAAACTCGTCAACCAGGGCATGATCCAGGGACGAAGCAACTTCGTGTTCCGCATAAACAACGACGACCACTCGAAGGCACCCGTGTTCGTGAGCCTCGGTCTCAAGGACCAGTATGACACCACCCCCATCCACGTCGACGTGAACATCGTGTCGGCCGACGTGCTCGACATCGAGGCGTTCAAGAAATGGCGTCCCGAGTATGAGAACGCCGAGTTTATCCTGGAGGACGGCAAGTATATCTGCGACGCTGCTGTGGAAAAGATGTCGAAGTCGATGTTCAACGTCGTGAACCCCGACATGATCGTGGAGCGTTACGGCGCCGACACCCTGCGCCTGTATGAGATGTTCCTCGGTCCCGTGGAGCAGAGCAAGCCGTGGGACACCAACGGCATCGACGGCTGCCACCGCTTCCTGAAGAAGTTCTGGGGCCTCTACTACGACAACCGCTCCGACAACATGCTCGTCAACGACGACGAGCCGTCAAAGGACAGCATGAAGAGCCTGCACAAGCTCATCAAGAAGGTGACCGACGACATCGAGAAGTTCTCTTACAACACCTCGATCTCGGCATTCATGATTGCCGTGAGCGAACTGCAACAGCAGAAGTGCCACTCAAAGGCTGTGCTTGAGCCGCTCGTTGTGCTCATTGCGCCCTTCGCTCCCCACGTTGCCGAGGAGCTGTGGCACGCCATGGGTCACGACACCACGGTCTGCGACGCACAGTGGCCCGAGTTTAACCCCGCCTTCCTCGTAGAGAGCGAGATGCAGCTCACCGTGTCGTTCAACGGCAAGGCACGCTTCCAGAAGAAGTTCCCCGCCGACGCCAAGAACGACGACATACAGGCTGCCGTGCTAGCCGACGAGCAGAGCCAGAAATATCTCGACGGCAAGCAGGTAATCAAGGTGATCGTCGTGCCGAAGAAGATCGTAAACGTGGTGGTTAAGTAGAAATCACGGTTTGGCGTGCCTGCGAACGGACACGCCAAACCACATAAAACGAAAACTATGCAACTGTTAAAAAGCAAAGCTGTGTGGAACGAGGTTAACGATTACTTTTTCATAACCCTCGGACTCCTGCTTTACACCTTCGGATGGACAGTGTTCATGCTGCCCTACCAGATCGTGACGGGAGGCGTGACCGGTATCGCCGCCATAGTGTTCTATGCTACGGGGCTGCCTATCTCGCTAACCTACTTTGTCATCAACTTTGTGCTCCTCATAGCGGCGTTGAAGATATTGGGTCTGAAATTCATGATCAAGACCATCTACGCCATCTTCATGCTGTCCTTCTTCCTCTATGTCGCGCAAAACGTCATGACCTCAAGCGACGGCCAGCTCATTCGCGTGCTCGGCGAGAACAACACGTTCATGTCGCTCGTCATAGGCTGCTGCCTCACAGGCACCTCGCTCGCCATCGTGTTCCTGCACAACGGCTCAACGGGAGGCACCGACATCGTGGCTGCCATCGTGAACAAATATCACAACCTGTCGCTCGGCACCGTGCTCATCTTTGTCGACATCCTCATCATCGGCTCGTCGTTCCCCGTGTTCGGCGAGAAATATGGCTACGAGATGGGTCTGCGCATCATGGTGACAGGTCTCTGCGCCATGATGATCGAGAACTTTGTGCTCGACTATGTGATGAACGCCCGACGCGAGTCGGTGCAGTTTCTCATCTTCTCGCGCAAATATGACGAGATTGCCTATGCCATAGGCACAAAGCTCGACCACGGCGTGACCATTCTCGACGGCCACGGCTGGTATACGGGCAACGAGGTGAAGGTGCTCTGCATCCTGGCACGCAAGAACGAGAGTGCCGGCATCTTCCGTATGATAAAGATCATCGACCCCAACGCCTTCGTGAGCCAGAGCGCTGTCATCGGCGTCTACGGCGAGGGCTTCGACCGCATAAAGGTGAAGGTCACCGACAAGCACACCGAGGACCTGCAACGACACCTGAAGATGCAGGAGAAACTGGAGGCTTACAGGGCAAAGGTGGAAAGCCAAAAGAAAGAAGAAGCCAAGAGCGAGAGCTAAGGAGCGAAAGCTTTTTAAGATTTAATTGAACTTTCGCATGTAAATAAAAAACATATCAGATAGTCACAAGCTTAAATGGCCGCTAACCATGCGAATAAGCTTTTTTTGCGCTTCGCGCTTTTTTTAAACATTAATTTCATTAATGACCCATTAATTATCATCAATACGCGCTTCGCGCGGAAAAAATTAATATTCAATTAATGATAATTAATGTTTAAGAAAAACACGAGCGCGAAGCGAAATGTAAATATTAAACGTTTGTGAAAGTTCTGAAAACCTAAGCCATGGGCTGAGCTCCAAAAGCAAAAAGCCCAAGCACAAAGCAAAAGAAGAGAAGATGAAAAAGATTGTATTTGCAACCAACAACCTCCACAAGCTGGAGGAGATACGCCAGATCCTCGGCAGCAGCATGGAGGTGGTGTCGCTTGCCGACATAGGCTGCCATGCCGACATCCCCGAGACCGCCGACACGCTGGAGGGCAACGCCCTGCAGAAGGCACAATATGTGTGGGACCATTACCACATGAGCGTCTTTGCCGACGACACGGGCCTGGAGGTCGACGCCCTCGACGGAGCACCCGGCGTTCACAGCGCACGCTACGCCGAAGGCACTGACCACAACTCGGAGGCAAACATGGAGAAGCTTCTGCGCGAGCTCAACGGCAAGACCTCGCGCACAGCACACTTCCGCACCGTCATAGCCCTGCTGCTGGCAGAGGATGGCAACGAGGCAGAAGTCGCCAAAGATGAAGAAGCGGCCAACGGTGCAGAAGCTGCCAAGGCCCCCTGCACCACCCCCAAGGAGCACCTCTTCGAGGGGCGTGTCGACGGCACCATTGACACCGAGAAGCGCGGCACCGCAGGCTTTGGCTATGACCCCTTGTTTGTGCCCGACGGCTACGACCAGTCGTTTGCACAGCTGGGAACAGACATCAAGAACACCATCTCCCACCGTGCGCGGGCCGTGGAGAAGCTCTGCTGCTTCCTCAAGCAAACGGGGCTGTAAAGAGCTGTAAAGAACAGCAAAAAGAACTGTAAAGAACAGTTTTTACTTTTCAATCATTCTCAACTCTGCGGCTATAAAGAACAGTAAAGAGCTGTAAAGAACAGCAAAAAAGCTGTAAAGAGTAACAAGCATTGAATTTTCGCAAACGGAAGTTCAATAGACAATAACAACAAAAGAAGACGAAGGAACATGCGAAAGGCAATTTTGTCACTGTTTTTGGTCTTGGCTGCCGTGGCGTTGACCACGCAGAAGGCATGTGCCGCTACCATAGGGTCGTGGAAGAACATGCTGTCTTATTCGACCATAACACAAATCGAGTCGACAGACAGCAAGGTCTATGTGCTCGCGTCGGGAGGTCTGTTTTCGTACAACCCCACTGACGGCGAGGTGCAGACCTATGACAAGACAACCGGACTGAGCGACTGTGGCATTGCGCACATAAGATGGTGCCCGGCGGCGAAACGGCTGATGGTGCTCTATGACAACGGTAACATTGACCTCATCTGTGCCGACGGCTCCGTCATAAACCTGCCCGACTATTACAACAAGACGCTCACCGAGAGCAAGACGGTGAACCTGCTCACCGTGCAGGGCAAGTATGTGTTCATGTGTACCGCCTTCGGCGTGGTCAAGGTGAACGTCGCCAATGCCGAGATTGCAGACACCTACAGCCTGGCGCTCAGCATCAACGATGTGGCATCCACGTCGAAGAACATGTTTGCAGCCACCGACCAGGGGCTCTACAGCGCACCGCTCACAGCCAACCTCAGCGACAAGAACGAGTGGAAGAAGCTGTCGGGACGCGCCTACAAGAACCTGTTCTGCCTCAACGACAAGCTCTACGGCACAAACAACGGATACCTTGACGCCATAAGCGCCGACGGTTCTTACAGAAAGGTCTACGACACCTGGAGCAACAAGATGCTGAAGTTTGCTGACCATGTGCTGCTCTTCGGCACAAGACACGCCTACCTGTTTGACACGTCAGAGACCGTGACAACCATCCCCAACACGTTCCTTGTTTTCGGCTATAACAGCTCTACCCGCACCTTCTGGGTGGCCGACAACGACGCCGACGCCACATACACGGGCAAGCTGGCAAGCGTCACCTTTGAGAACAACAACCTCACGGAGCCTGTCTATGGCGTGAGAGGCATAACGCCCGACGGACCGCTCACCAACAATTTCTTCTATATGACCCTGTCGCAAGGCAAGCTCATGGCGGTGCAAGGCTATGGCAACCCGGGCGACGTGATGGTCTATGACGGCACCACATGGTCGGCGTTCGACAACAGTTTCGCCTCAACGCTCGGCCATAGCTACAGCTCACATTATTGCGTAGCCACAGACCCCCTCAACCCGAGCCGCACACTGGTCTCGGGCCACACCGGCCTTTACGAGTTTATCGACGGAAAGTTTTCGCAACATTGGAACATGAACAACAGTGCGTTGCGACCGGCAGTCGGCGTGAAAGAAGAATCATACCTCAACAACACCCTCGTGCGTGGCATCTGCTTCGGAAGCGACGGCACAGCCTGGATCACGAACCCGCAGAGCGCCACGACATCGGTCTTCTCGATAGCACCCGACGGCACATGGACCTCACACCACCAGGCGCTGTTCACCTACAACTTTGAGTGTTCGCTTCATGGACTGGGCCAGATGTTCTTCGACCACAACGGCCTGCTGTGGTTCACCAACAACAACTGGATACAGCCCGCCTTGTTGTGCTATGACACCGCCACCAAGGCCCTGAAACGCTACACCTCGTTCATAAACCAAGACTTCACACCGCTCTCGCCGCTCTTCTATGTGCGCTGCGCCGTGGAAGATGCCGACCACAACATCTGGATAGGCACCGACGTGGGACCGGCCATGCTCACAGCCTCGACCCTGGCTTCGGGCGGCGACACGTTCACACAGGTCAAGGTGCCACGCAACGACGGCACAAACCTCGCCGACTATCTGCTCTCGGGTCTGGACATAAACCAGATCATCGTTGACGGCGCAAACCGCAAGTGGTTCGCGACAAACACCAGCGGCCTGTACCTCATCGACAGCGACAACATAACGCAGCTGCATCATTTCACGACGGAGAACTCGCCGCTGCCAAGCAACGAGATCCTGTCGTTGGTGCTTGACAACACCACGGGCGAGCTGTTCATAGGCACCTCGGCAGGCCTCTGCTCTTACATGACCGACTCGTCACAGCCCAGCGACAAGATGACGAAAGACAACGTCTATGCCTACCCCAACCCCGTGAGTCCCGACTATCATGGCCTCATCACCGTCGTGGGCCTCACGCTTAACGCCGATGTGAAGATCGTGACAGCCAACGGCGCCCTCGTGGCAGAGGGACGGAGCAACGGCGGCACCTTCACATGGGACGGCTGCGACAAGCAAGGACGGCGCGTGGCAAGCGGCGTCTACATGGTGCAGACGGCAACGGGCGACGGCGGCAAAGGCACGGTGTGCAAGATTGCGGTCGTGAACTGATCTTAAAAAGAGCTTACAGCTCATCGCGGTTCATCACAGCTTCATCGCAGCTCATCGTAGCTCGTCGCGGTTCATCGCAGCTCATTACAGCTAAATAAAGCTCAATCATTAACAGCAAAACATCATTCTGAGAAATTGAAGATCTTTTTTAACCATAAGGAAGAAGTGTGGAACTCGTGGTCACACGGAGCGGGAATAATCTTGGGACTCGTCATAGGCACGGTGTTCCTCGTGTGGTGCGGATGGGCACGCAACGGATGGGCCACAGCAGGCATCATCCTCTACCTCTTCGGCATGCTCTGCTCTTATGTGGCTTCGACAGTGTATCACGCCATCAGCGCCTGGTCGCCATGGAAGGAGAGGTTGCGCAAGTGGGACCACGCCGCCATCTACTGGCACATCGCGGGCTCCTACTCGCCCATCACGCTCATCGCCATGCGCGAATATGGCTATTGGGGCTGGGCGCTCTTCATCTTCATCTGGATCGCCGCCATCGCGGGCACGATAAAGAGCTTCTGTGGTCTGAAGGGTCACAGCCGCGTAGAGACCGTGTGTTTCGTGGTCATGGGCCTCAGTGTGCTCGTGGCCTTCGGACCGCTCATCCACTGTGTCAACACCACCGCCGTGGCGTGGATCATCGCCGAGGGTGTGAGCTACATCACGGGCGCCGTGTTCTACAGCCTTAACAAGAAGCGGTTCATGCACACCGTCTTCCATTTCTTCGTGCTCCTCGGCTCGGTGTGCCACATCGTGGCGGTGTGGGATATTTTGATGAGATATCTTTAAAGCCCCACCCCCGCGCCGCTTCGCGGCTTGCCCCTCCCCTTATGGAGGGGAGTGAATGGCTTGGGTTATTGAAAGCCCCACCCCCGCGCCACCTTCGGCGGCTTCCCCCTCCCCGTAGGAGAGGGGAGTGAATAGCCAGGGCTATTGAATTCTTCACTCTTCGTTCTTCACTCTTCACTTTCCAAGGCTATTGAATTCTTCACTCTTCACTTTCCAATGCTATTGAATTCTTCACTCTTCGTTCTTCACTCTTCACTTAATAAGTTCCTTAATTAAATGAGTTCACTAAAAGAAAAAACTGCAAAAGGTCTGTTCTGGGGCGGCATGAACAACATGGTGCAACAGATCGTGGGGCTGGCGTTCGGCATTGTGCTCGGACGACTGCTCTCACCTTACGACTATGGCATGATGGCGATGATCAGCGTGTTCTCGCTCGTTGCCACAGCCCTGCAAGACAGCGGTTTCAAGGTGGCTCTCACCAACCAGGAAAAACCTACCGATGCCGACTACAACTCGGTGTTCTGGTTCAACATCATCATGGGCCTTGCCATGTATGCAATGCTCTTTGCTGCCGCTCCCCTCATAGCACATTATTATAACACACCCAAGGTGGTGCCGCTCTGCCGTCTGGCGTTCCTCAGCATCGTCATAGCATCGCTGGGCACGGCACAGTCGGCCTGGCTCTTCAAGAACCTCAGGGCCAAGCAGCAGGCCAAGGCATCAATGGCGGCGGTGCTCGTGTCGAGCTGCGTGGGAGCGGGCATGGCGTTTGCAGGCATGGCCTACTGGTCTCTGGCAACGCAAGGCCTGGTCTATGTGGGCCTCAACACGTTGCTGCAATGGCACTACTCGCCTTGGCGACCCTCCCTCCACGGCATAACGTTCGCTCCCGTGAGACGGATGTTCCGCTTCTCTTGCAAAATTCTCGCAACGACCATCACGACGCACGTCAACAACAACGTGCTCAACATAATGCTCGGACATTATTTCACACCACAAGACGCGGGCAACTATAACCAGGCATACCAGTGGAACTTCAAGTGTTTCTCGCTCGTCCAGAACATGGTGTCGCAGGTGGCGCAGCCCGTGCTCGTGGACCTGCGCAACGACAGTGAGCGGCAGCTTGCCGCCATGCGCAAGCTCATGCGCTTCACGGCGTTCATCTCCTTCCCTCTGCTCCTGGGCTTCGGCATGGTGGCACGCGAGTTTATTGTGCTCGCCATAACCGAACGGTGGCTCGCCAGCGCCCTGCTCATACAGATGCTCTGTGTGAGCGGAGCCTTCATGCCGCTCAACACGCTGCTCTCCAACGCCATCATAAGCAAGGGACAGAGCGGCACCTTCTTCCGTGCCACGCTGGCGCTCGGGCTGCTCAGCATCGTCCTCATGGCCATCATCTGGCCGTGGGGCATACGCGCCATGGTGGCTGCCTATGTGAGCCTCAACGTGGCATGGACCTTCGTGTGGCATTGGCTCGTGCGACGCGCCACAGGCTACCGTCTGCGCCATTTCCTTGCCGACACCATGCCCTTCGCGTTCGCCGCCACCGCCGTCATGACCGTCACGGGGCTCGTCACAGCCCCCATCTCTTCGCTGTGGCTTCTGCTCGCCGCCCGTGTGGTCCTCGCTGTCGTGCTCTATTATGCCGTCATGCGGATGGCAAAGGTGAAGATTCTTGACGAGTGTGTCAGTTTTATCCTTAAAAGGAAACCCTCTGGAAAAGATTAGAAAAACATACGGATATGAAGAAAGACATCTGCGATAACAACAACAGCTGCAACAGCAAAAACAGCAACAACGGCAGCAGCGACAACAGCAGCTGCAACGGCTCAAAAAGCAGCGACAAGAGCAAGAAAAGCAACGGCAGCACCCCCGCCCGCCCCTCTGTGGCTGTGGTGATGTGTACCTATAACGGCGAGAAGTTTCTGCGCGAACAGCTCGACTCTATCTTAGACCAGACCTACCCCATAAGCGAGATCATCATTCAAGACGACCGCTCGACAGACGGAACGGTGGCGCTGCTAAGACAGTATGAGGAGCGTCATCCCAACATCCATGTGTTCGTGAACGAGCAGAACCTCGGCTTCAACCTCAACTTCAAGACGGCGTGCATGCGACCGACAACCGACCTCATAGCCATCAGCGACCAAGACGACGTGTGGTTCAAGGACAAGATTGAGCGCCAGGTGGCTGCCATGGGAGAAAACAACATCTGCTGCTCCACCTATCTGCGCGGACGGTCTATGGAGACATCCCACAAGGTGGGCATGCAATATTCCTTGCCTGCCCTCCTCTTCACCAGCAGCATTGCAGGACACAGCATGCTCATGCGCCGCGACTTTCTGCAACGCGACGTGGTGTGGATGCCACATTTCTTCTACGACTGGAGCATCGCCGTCAACGCCTATTTCTACGGCTCACGCTCCGTGACACGCATTGAGGAGCCGCTCGACTGGCACCGCTCACACGATGGTGAGGCAGCCCTGAAACAGAGTCTGGCGGTCATGCCGGCCTTGAAGAAGCGCCCCACATGGCAACCTTACGTCAAGGGTCTGAAAGCCTATCGCCAGCTGCAGAAGAAGCCGCAGTGGGACCAGTTCTACGCTTACATCAACAGCTGCACGCGCGGCATCGACGACCCGCAGTTTCGTCTTGCCCACCGTCTGTCTGCCCTCATGCTGCGCCGCGACACCCTGTCGCTGCTCCACCTCATGTGGCTCTGCATGCGCCACCGCCGCACCGTCTACCGCAAGCCCTCGAGCACCAAAGGCCTGATGGGACGTGTCCACGGTTTCTTCTTCCCCTTCATCTTCGCATATCGCCTCACCGCCTTTGATCTGTAGGAGACAGTTGACGAGTTACAAAATCATTACAGAGAAAAATTATCGGCAGAAAAAACTTGTAATGTCAAAAAAATTTTGTTTATTTGCAAAAGGATATCCACAATTGTGGAAAACCGACGAAACTATTGATTATTAACGTAACAACATACCGCTATGGCAAAAGGAAAGAAAGCAGGCAAACGCCTCGGAAAGAAACAGGTGTCGGAAAAACTGGTAGAGTTTTTCACACAACGCGGTGAACGGCCGGCGTCGTTCAAAGAGATATTCCGCACGCTGCATCTTGACACGCACCCCCTAAAAATGCTCGCCATCGACCTCATGGAGGAGATGGCATGGGACGACTTTCTCTCGAAGGTCAGCGACAACTCGTATCGTCTCAACAACAACGGTCAGGTCATGGAGGGACGGTTCCAACGCAAACCCAACGGCAAGAACACCTTCACACCCGACGACGGCTCAACACCCCTCTTCGTGGCGGAGCGCAACTCGATGTCGGCGCTCAGCGGTGACCGCGTGAAGGTGTCGGTCATGGCGCGACGACAGAACCACATAAAGGAGGCACAGGTCATTGAGGTGCTGGAACACGCCAAAGACACGTTCGTGGGCAAGCTGCGCGTGGAGAAGGAACTGGCGTTTCTCGTGACGCCGGGATCGCTCTACACCAGCGACATCATAATACCCAAGAAGAAGCTGAAGGGCGGAAAGACGGGCGACAAGGCGGTGGTAAAGATCACACAGTGGCCCGACTCTGACCACAAGAACATCATGGGCGAGGTCGTCGACGTGCTCGGACCGACAGGCGACAACGATGTGGAGATGAACACAATCCTCGCACAATATGGCCTGCCTTACAAGTATCCGAAGAACGTGGAGGAGGCCGCCGACAAGATCAGCGGCGAGATCACGCCTGAGGACGAGGCTGAACGCGAAGATTTCCGCCCGACGTTCACCTGCACCATAGACCCGCACGACGCCAAAGACTTTGACGACGCCCTGTCCATAAAGCAGCTGGGCAAGGGCCTGTGGGAGGTCGGTGTACACATTGCCGACGTGAGCCACTATGTGAAGGAAGGCTCCGTCATTGACCGCGAGGCGGTGAAACGTGCCACGAGCATATATCTCGTCGACAGGACCATACCCATGCTGCCCGAGCGCCTCTGCAACTTTATCTGCTCTCTACGACCCGATGAAGACAAGCTCGCCTTCAGCGTGGTCTTCAACCTCAACGACGATGCTGAGGTTAAAGACTTCCGCATCGTGCACACCATCATACGCTCCAACCGCCGCTACTGCTACGAGGAGGTGCAGGAGCTGCTGGAACAGAACGGCGTGGTCGACGGCACAGGACAGCCCGCACCCGCTCCCGGACCCAAGGGCTACAAGGGCGAGAACGCCGACCTGCTCATACAGCTCGACCGCCTGGCAAAGAAGCTGCGCGAACAGAGGTTCAAGAACGGAGCGGTGAAGTTTGACCGCGAGGAGCTGCGCTTCGACATCGACGAGAAGGGGCACCCCACGCGCTGCTATTTCAAACGCTCAAAAGACGCCAACAAGCTCATCGAGGAGTTTATGCTGCTGGCCAACCGCACCGTGGCAGAGAGTGTGGGCAAGGTGAAGAAGGGCAAGACGGCAAAGACGCTGCCCTATCGTGTGCACGACAACCCCGACCCGCAGAAGCTCGAGACGCTGCGCGAGTTTGTGGTCAAGTTCGGCTACAAGATGAAGACGCAAGGCACAAAGGGAGCCACGGCACGCGCGCTGAACAAGCTCATGGACGCGTGTGAGGGCAAACCCGAGGGCAACGTCATACAGCTCGTGGCGCTGAGGGCAATGATGAAAGCAAAATACAGCATTCACAACATCGGACACTTCGGTCTGGCGTTCGACTATTACACCCACTTCACATCGCCCATACGCCGTTACCCCGACACCATGGTGCACCGACTCATCACGCGCTATCAGCAGGGAGGACGGTCTGCCAACAAGGACCACTATGAGGAGCTGTGTGAACACTGCAGCGACATGGAGCAGGTGGCAGCCAACGCTGAGCGCGACTCTATAAAATATAAGATGGTAGAGTTTATGGGCGACCACCTCGGCGAGGAGTTTGATGCCCACATCTCCGGCATACAGTCGTTCGGCATCTACTGCGAGATCGACGAGAACCACTGTGAGGGCATGGTGCCCATGCGCGACCTCGATGACGACTATTACGACTTTGACGAGCGCAACTACTGTCTCGTCGGCCGTCGCCGTCACAACCGCTACCAGCTCGGCGACCCAATACGCATAAAGGTGGCCCGCGTGAACCTGGAGAAGAAACAGCTCGACTTCACCATCATCTCCAACAATGGCGACAAGACAAAGAAAAAGACCGAAAAAGAGGATGGCGCCAAGGACGGTGAAAAACCAAAGGGCAGCAAAAGCTCCAAAGGAAAGAGAAAGCGCTAAGCGACAACAGCAACGGCTCCAAGGGGCTGTGATGGCTCCAAGGGCCGCGAAAGCCCCAAAAGGCAGCTGAAAAAGGGCCGTAAAGGCGCAAGAAAAAGAGCAAAAAAATAGAGGCTCTCTCACCGGGAGAACTGTATAAATATGCAAAACAGAAAGTAGAAATGAATAAATATCCAAAACAGCGATTGTAAGCTAAAATAGGTATTCTGCTTTCTGTTTTCAAAAATAAGACGGTTTTAACTTATACTTTTTGTTAACAACTCTTAAAAACAGGGTCGTTTTGTCAAAGAGCCTCTTTGAGGCTGTCAAAGGGCCTTAATGAGCTCGTCAAAGAGCCTCTTTGAGGACGTCAAATGGGCACTTTCAAATCGTAAGTTGGGCACTTTTAAAACGCCACTAAAAAAGAGGGCAAAACTGCATAAATATACAGTTTTCCGCGCCCTCTTTTTCGCTTGTTTTTGGCGGTGCAAAAGACAAGCCACAAACTTGTGAACTTCTTGTTTTTTTCTTACCTTTGCATTCTATATCAATCTAGCAAAAACACACACAAAACATGGAAAAGAAACAAATAGTTTTTATTGATTACATCCGCGTCGTGGCCTGTTTTCTGGTCATGCTGGTTCATGCCAGCGAAAATTTCTATGGTGCAGACAGCTCAGGATTGGCTGGCAATATGTCAATGCTGGCCAACGAAAGCAACCGCTTCTGGGTCTCGTTCTATGACGGAGCGTTAAGCCGCATCTGCGTGCCTCTGTTCATGGTGGTGAGTGCTTTCCTTCTTGTGCCAATGAAGGAGGGCATGACGATGCACTCATTCTATAAACGGCGATTCATGCGCATCCTGCCACCGTTCATAGTCTTTCAGCTCCTTTACACTTTCATCCCCGCCATGCTCGGCCAATGGACGTGGAACGAAGCTTTGGACGGTCTGTGGATGTTGCCGTTCAATTTCTCACCAATGGCCGGACACCTGTGGTTTATGTATCCGCTCATCTCGCTCTACCTCATCATCCCTGTCGTCTCGCCCTGGCTGGAAAAATCAACGGCCAAAGAGGAGCTCACATTCATCGGCATTTTCATTCTCTCAACCTTCATTCCATGGCTTCACAGATTTGTCACCCGTGAGCTTTGGGGCGAATGTTTCTGGAATGGGTTTACAATGCTCTGGTACTGCTCAGGCTACCTGGGCTATCTGGTGCTGGCACATTACATCAGAAAGCACATCACCTGGAATCGGGGCAAGAGAATGAGAATCGGCTTGACCTGCCTTTTCATAGGCGGTGCCTTTACAGGTTGGTCATTCTGGTGGAAGGGTGTTCCCGGTCAGATCATAGAGACACCTCTGCTTGAATGGTCGTGGGAATTCTGTACGCCCAACGTGCTGCTGGCCACCTTTGGTGCCTTCCTGCTGTTCACATGTATTGAGCAGAAAGAAGCCCCCAGATGGATTACAGACATTTCCCGCCTCTCGTTCAGCATGTATCTGATGCACCTGTTCTTCCTGGCCCCTATTGCCGGTATCTTCGTGAACGGCAACCAGGCAGAGCCGCTCATACCTGTTTGGGCAGCTATCCCCTGCATAGCTCTGCTTTCCTTTCTGTGCTGTGTGATTACCGGCAAGCTGCTGTCATTTTTACCTGGACACAAGTATTTTGGCATATAAAGCATATAAGCAGGTGTTCAAAATTAATCGCATATTTGAATCTTATAAGAAGATGTTATGTGATTAATTTTGAACACCCTATTAACAAAAAAACGCATTGTTGCTTATATGGCAGTTTTCTCAAACTCTGTTCATTATAATGCAATCGTTTGAAAGCAAGAGGTTTTTATGATTACCACAACGCTATTTTCCCAGCCACTCCCAAATCAAGCGTGGCTGTAGCAATGCCCAATGCCTGAAAGACACGACTCATTACGGGAATGGTTATGTTAGTTCTGCCACTCTCCAAACGACAAATCTGTGACCGCTGCACACCAACACGTTTGCCAAGTTCGTCCTGTGTAAGGTTTTGAGCCAAACGAGCCTTGCGAATAGCCTCCCCTAAGAAGTAAGAGTTTACTTCTTCTTTCAGCTGTTCTTCCATAGCGTCTCTTTTGGGAGTGCCTTTCTCGCCCCAAACCTCATCAATGACAGTTGACAGTGGTGTTAAATTAATCTTTGCCATATCTATTTATCTTTTTGTTCAAAATACAGTTTTCTAATCTCTTCTGCTTTCGTTATTTCCTTAGATGGTGTTTTCCCATTTTATTCTTATATTAATATTGCGAAGATAAATGATTGTTTCTAAAAAGCGCAACAAAGCGGAAGATATTTTTTGTTCTACGCTAAATTTAACGTTTCAACATATGAGAAAGCATATAAGCAGGTGTTCAAAATTAATCGCATATTTGAATCTTATAAGAAGATGTTATG
>OCRP01000483.1_pt1 | contig 37714 bp, 32 predicted proteins | sample 1538871 | NCBI WGS metagenome assembly OCRP01 (sample SAMN04571731, study PRJEB22368) | human gut metagenome | biome: human gut; material: stool | host: Homo sapiens | place: Luxembourg | collected 2012-09-20 | reverse complement strand
GTTCAAAGGATAGTAGATAGACAATTAACGTTATTCTAATTCGTCGAACTCACGTTATTTACATATATTATAACAACTTTTATGTAATTTCTTGGTAGAAATAGCATATTGTCAGAAAAGAACCGTTGTTGAATAATAATTGTTGACAACAAAGTCAAAAGCAGACAAAGTGTAGATTATGGAACTCAAATCGAGTAGGAGGAAAATCACGCTAACTTAGGGAACCTTGTAGCGCACTCACCATGGCGTCCTTTGACAGCGTGTGTAGCGGATATTTGGTATCGGTACCATCCGACCGCTACAACGGTACCATTGGAGTGATATTTTCAGATGATTTTGTCACAAAAAACTTCTTGGCAACAGAGGCTTGTGGGAATTTTATTGTAATGGCATATTACCTCATGTCGCTGTTCAGACAAGTCCGTGCCAAAACGAAAAAAGGATGGCAAGCATTAAACTCTTGCCATCCTTCATAAAATGTGTCAATTGAATGTTTTATAATTTTGCTAAAAACTTTTTGATTTTACCTTTTAACCCAACCCTACATTTTGTACTATTCAAAGGTAGTGTTGCACACAATACAATACTAATATTATCTTGTCCACCTGTATCAAGTGCATTTTTCAATAATGCTTTTTGGCACAGTTCCATATTCTTATAGTTTCTATACATCGTTTTCTCAATCAAGGAGTCTTTACAATACCCACACAAACCGTCAGAACAGAGCAAGAAAATATCCCCCTCGCAAATCTTATAAGTGAGAATTTCAGGCTCTGGATCTGCATCAACATCTCCCAAGCATCTGGTGATTATATTATTGTCTGGATGGTTAAATGCTTCTTCACATCTAATCTCACCTTTGTCAATCAACTCTTGCACCAACGAATGATCCTTGGTTAGCAATCGAAGTCCACTATTAGGATTAAAACAATAACATCTGCTATCACCACACCACGCTATATATACATATCCATTTAATATCCATGCCAGCACTATTGTCGTTCCAAGACCTATAGAATCAGGCGAATGGGTTACATATTCAAGTATAGCTTGATTTGCTTTCACAATGCTTTTTTTTAGAAAAGAGTATATGCTCTCTTTTGTCATATTTTGCATTTCATATCCATCTTTTCCAAGTGAATCTTTAATACTTTGTATTGCCAAATTTGATGCTATTTCACCGGCATTGGCTCCTCCCATACCATCTGCAACTACGAATACAGCTCCTTCGGTAGGTAGTGGAATATAATCATTTGTGGAACTTTGATTCCACAAATGATTTTTCAAATCAAAGCAAAAGCCCACAGCATCTTCATTGTTTGTACGCTCTATACCTATATCGCATACAGAACTAACATTTATCTTCATAGCAAGTTTATTACATAATGACTCGTGGTCTGCTTTCGTTTTCAATGACACGTTTCGGAGTTCTTTCCTTTTTCTTGATAGTAACTTTCTCCTTTTCTGCTGGCTTGTTTTTACTTCTTGCAACAGGTTTATGATATTCAACTTCAAATGGGAAAGATGCTGGTGGACATCCTTGTTCCACAATTTGAACAACAATATTGTTGACACCTTCCCTTAATGAATGAACCTTGCATTTATGGCGAACCTCTGACATTTTTTCATACTCATAAGTAAGCGAATCCGTAAGTATGTTCACCGTCGTTGGATATACACCGTCACTTGCTATTCTTTCTGCATTAATATTGAAAACAAAAGAAACCGCTCCATTCTCCAACGCAGTTTGTGAATCATCTATATCCACAACAAAATACTTATAATGCCATGCGTTTACTTTAAATGGTATTGTGGAAGATTTTATCCCTTCATATAATATCGTAACAGGATATTCTATCGTTGTTAGTTCATCAGGTAAATCTGCCGGAATGTTAAGAACACAGTTGTATTGAACATAATTTCCACTTTCTGTATTCTTACTTTCCTTAGATGTCTTATCAATATCACATCCTGTTTGATTATTGATTTCTATATTTACCTTATTTGCATTTAGGAATGTTGGGAAGTCAGCACGAATATTAGTTTCAAATTTTTGATGTCTGAAGGCTATATCATCGCCTTTGTTCATTTTCAATTTAAAAGTCTCATCCGTTAGAATTTCCAACATTCCCACCTTTCCTTTTATCTTTACTAACGCCTTGTTGTCAAAGCAAGAAATGACCTCTTCAAATTGTGGTGGTAGAATTTCTTTTCCATTATTCCAATATAGACCTATCAAACTACCTTCATTGGTTATTTTCAATTCGGAATTTCGTAATTTTATTTCTTCCTTTATATTCTTATAGTAGTGTTCCACATCATTTCTCTTAATGTACTGAGGGCGTTTCATTATATCAAATACGATAGACACGATATCGCTTTTCCCACATTTTGCAGTTAAAGTATATGTGGAGTCTGCATTCTGCAAAAAGCATTGACTAATATCGGATGTTATCTTAGCCTGTTCTTTAAGGTTAGGAGATTGTACATCTTTTATCATGACGGGAGTCAACTTCATTTCTCTGGCATTATAGAAATAAACTCTCTGTTTTATTACAGTTATGGCAATATCCTCGTCGTTAACAGACGAAACAAATTGTATGTCATCTGTATCAAATTCTTTCCCTTGGAAAGAAAATTTACAAGGTTTTCCATTGTTGTCTATAAGCAAATGCACAATATCCTTTTTCTTTTCCATATTCAAGTATGTGTCACAAGCTGCATAGCCATTATAATAAGGATAAGCATTTGCATAACTTCCAGACAGGATTACTCCATTTGAGTCTATATATTTATAATCATCCCCCTGCAAGACAAGAAGTTTCCCATTAGAGTAATATGGGAAGGCATGAGCAACACTGCATCCACTGACATTTACAGACTCTCCATTTTCTTTATAAATAGTGGTGATAGAAGCTGTACCACGTTTTAAAGCCAGTGACAATCCTTCCTTAAAAGGGAATAAATCGTCTTTTGAGGTTATAAGTCTCTTACCTGAAAATGTCCAAACTGTTTTTATGTCGGTAGAATCTGTCATTATCGCATCAATTCCGCTGACCAATGAGATTTTATCATATAAAGGAGGTATTAACCATTTTGCTATTTGTGCATCTGAGCTGATATAGCCACAAAAAAGCATAAAAACAAGTAATATTCTTTTCATATTTCTGGATTTATTATTTAAAAGTCTCAAGTGATTGTTTTATCTTGAAAAGAAGGGTAGTGTCATTTGACAGCTCTGCCCATTCTTTTGATTGTTCCAAATATTTTTTCCCTTTAGCCATGTTAGGCTTGATTATTTGATTAGGATTTACATAATAGCAAGCAAGTCTATATGCCGCTTGTGCATTTATTTCTGCAAAAGTTGAATCATTCAATTCTAATATTTTAGAGAACAAAGCTAATGCTTCATTGCTATATCTGTCAATCTTTGGTAAGTATAAGCCGTCTTTCTCGTTGTTAAAGACTTCTATGCCCAACACTTTCTTTCTTTTTAGCGATTCATCCTCAATGTACCATCCATAAGTGTATGCCATTTGGTAAATTGCTGGTATATATCGCTGATTACTTAAACTGTCCATCAATGATATGCCACGTTTTACAATAGTAGCATTATCACTTTTCAGATCAGCTAAAGCGTCATCATACACTTTTTCAACAGGTATTTGAGGTGTTTCTGTTGGCTTTGAGGGAAGTATAAAAAACAACATGCAAATTATAAAAACTCCAATGCCTCCTAAAAACCAAATGAGTTTACGTTTTGATTTTATTGGGTAATGTTTCGCTAATGCTGCTTCTTTTATGGAATTAGCAGAAGGACGATTTCCTGGTTCAAGTGATAAACAATCGGTTATCAAACGTTGTATATCCGATGGCATGTTATTGTTCTGTGGAGGTTGAGCATGATTTTCCATTTGAAACCTGCCTCCTTCTTCTCCAAATGGGACATTGCCAGTCAGAATTTCATATAATGTAGCACCGAATGCCCATATATCGCTTTGACACATTGGCTCTGCACCCTCTTGAAATCTTTCAGGTGCCATGTAAGCCATCGTTCCGCTATTACCGTCGTCATAATAGTAGTTGTGAGTACCGTTGTGTTTTGAACTGATACCAAAATCCGTGATGGCGTAATCCTTCGAATTATCTATAAGGATATTCGCAGGTTTTATGTCTTGATGGATGATGCTTGGCTCGTTTGTATGTAATCTGTTTAATCCTGATGAAACATCAAAGATGAATTTCCAAATATCATCTAAAGAGAGTTTTTTGCCTATTAGCTGCTCTGACGATCCATATTTACAGTAAGGTAAAACCAAATAAGGAATTCCCTCAAATATCGAGAAGTTTGTTGGCTGAAGTAGATTCTCATGGCGACACTCATAGACTATTTTATATTCGTCTCGAAATCGTTGCTCACCATCAATATCCAAGGCGTTCTTTGGACGATAAATCTTTATCGCCACAAGCATTCCTGTGTCTTGGTCTATCGATTTTTCGTCCTCCTCAACAGATACATCTACTGTGTTTACATCTATTGCCAACCATACATCAGCAGTACCGCCATCGGTACTTAATGGACGTAATAATTGGTAGTGTCCATCGAAAAGTTTATTTGATTTTGAAAAGTTTTCTATATCAATCATATTTTTATTATAATGGGAGTGTGTCATGGATTTACGACACACCCTCATAATCAATCACAGATCATTTAATACCCAAATTTTACTTGGAACTTTTTTGCTTTTACTCCAATAGCATTATACGAAGAACTTGCTGGAGTAAATGGACTTTGCTCACTATCGGTATAAGAAACAAAGCCAGATGCATCAAAAACAATTTTCATTCGGTTCAATTTATCATAGAACACCATTTGAGTACTGCTACTTTCTTGCTTGTTTAAAATATATTTAGACTTCAGCCATGTAAGAATATCATTCACATTACTCCAATAGTTCTCATTTAAATATACCCAATACTCACACATCTTTCCCTCTGAATTGAATACAAAGCCAACTAAATACGCATCCTTACTATCATTAAGGCTGTAATAATCGGATCCATCTTTTGAATAAGAATAGTCAGAGAAATTAAAAGTATAATTCAATTCGTCCATTTCCGATTTTATAAGAGCCTTTGTTTGACCAAATAGATACGAGAAATCAGTCCATCTGTCAGAGGGTAGGATTTGTGCAAAAGATATAATTGAAGAATTTGAATCATATATAGCTGCAATAGGATTACCATCAATACTCTTATCTGTTACATAAGAATACTTATTATCTGTTAAGGAAAGTAACTCATACTTACCATCTAAGTATTGCTTAATCTTAGATTTGGATATTTTATCATTCAAATATAATTGTACATATTCGACATGGGTCTTATCATAAGCACCTGTGATATACTTGATAGTATCTGTCAAATAATCGGTAGAATAATAAACCAATCCATTTTTGTCATCACGATAGATGTAATCTGTACCTTTTAAGTCAACAATTTCTTGTATTGTTTTACCAAAAGCAAAAGAGTAATCTTCAAACATGTTTTCATCATCAAATACTGTAACCTCATATACAGCTGTTCCTTGGTCTGTTATTATATCTATATATGTATGTCCTGCAGAAATTGCGGTTATTGTACCATCATTACTATTGACTTTGGCAATAGTTTCATCATGAGATGCATAACCCTTTATATTAGCTTTCACAGATTGCGAATAGCTGGGGGTGTAGGCTTCACCTGGTTTAACTGTAATATTCCCAACCTGTTTGGCATAGGTAAAGATACCGACAGAAGCATTTCCATTTGTATATTCTGCAGTATAAGCATAGTCTGTAATCTCCAAGACCTTTAACATGAGTTTGGTAGTAACTCCTCCTAAAACTACATTCATTGTTATTCTGTTATCATTTTCCACAGAATAACGTCCGTCTTTCGAGTCATTTGAAAATTTCCAACCTCCCAAACTTGTGTTTGAGTAATAGAAAACACCTGATGACATGAATTTCTGTTTCTCCCAAATTCCTTCTTCAGGATGATCATAGACCCATTCACCGATAATATCTTCCACTTTCAACTGTCGTGAGTTATTTCCATCAGATTCGTCTGATGAACATGAAAATAAAGTTGTAATGCCGATAAGAATCAGCAGTAAAAACGATTTTTTTTTCATTGACCTAGTAATTTTTAATGATTAATATCTAAAAGTATAACCTATGTGAAGTTGCAAATAGTTATTACGCTGTTTATATCCAGTCATAAGATTTTCACCGGTATAGTCAAATAATGTCCACCGTTCTCCTTCCCAATATCTTTTGTTCGCCATATTAGTGACCATAAAATTATAGTTCAGGCCAATGTTTACTCCCATGTATTCATATGCAACACCCATTCGTACCCCTAGATTTATTCTTTTTAATGGAGATGTTTCAAAATTCTGAGACTTATCCACTTTTGCATAATTTTGTTCTACATATGTTTCTGTATATGATACACTCTTTTTATAGAGATTCATAGTACCAGAGGCTTGAATATGATGTGGATAAATATCAATGTTATCAATTTCTTTATCAGTCAATCCCCATTTATCCATAGCATAAGCTTTTAGTTTTTCTCCATCGGATGTTCCAGATAACTTCATTTTTGCAGATAAACCTATATTGACAACAGGGCCTAAAATTACTTGTATATGGCTTTTTTTTGTAACAGGAAACCTGTATGATGCAAGAACAGGAATCTCTAAAGAGCTAAAAGAATAATCCTCTTTATAATTATCTTGGATTTTCCCTTTTGCATAATATTTATCTGATGCCAACATTACATTTCTGACATCATTGGCTTCATAATTATTGCTATATTGATAGTGAATAAAGTTTACACCCGCTATTAAATATAAATTTTTATACATTCTAATATCTGCAAAACCACCAATAGAGAATCCATAAGAACTTGAAAAAGAAACCTCTTCTAAATTGGTACCCTTTCCATAATTCACAACACTTCCTGTGTAACTACCTCCAGAGGACGCATTTATCATTGGAAATAAATATCCTGCATTAAAACCAAAAGACAAAGCCTTTCCACCTATACCAGAAGTTGGAATGACAGCGACAAATGGCTTAGCCTCTTGACAGACATTTATACCTAATGTTTGCTTGCCCGTAGTGACGTTTACACTGGCTTCTCGATTCAGGTTGATAGGTTCATTAGGTGTACAATGTATCTTCAAAAGGTTTTCTGCCACCTTTGTAACTTGACACCAATGAGGGAAATCACCAAATCTCCAATCTTGTGCATCAGTTAGTATTTGTACATACTCATCGCCACCATCAGGTCCGAAATGCAGGTCATTCTTAGAGAACGCAAGATGATCAAGTCCTGCTCCTTGATAAAGGTTTATGATGACTGTCTTAGTGGAACTCTCAACCTTTATTTCTGCCGACCGTTCTACATTATGGTCGTTTGCGAGAGCTGTCAATTTGATTTTTCCATTCTCTTTCGTTGAAACAACCCACCCTGGAACATCAGTAACTTTCCAGTTCGTATTGGACCGAATCTCAACCGTATTTGTCTCACCTTTATATGGAAAAGTAAGATTTTCAACAGACGGCACAAGCATTTCCGGCGCTTTCTCGTTCTTGACAACAACGGTTCTTGTTTTACCACCCATTCTTACAACAACCTCGCAAGAACGGTCTGTATTATTCTCATTAGCTTCGCTGACAATATATATCTTGCCCTTCTCTTTCTTTATTTTGCACCACCCTACACTCTTGTCATTGACAAAAGCAGTCCAAGAGCCATTTCCGTCAACAGTTATGACATCTTGTCCTCCTTGGTAAGGTATAACCACTTTGTTGTCTGACAATGAAAAAGGCTTTGCCGCACTTGGCTTTCTTAGTACACGGTCTATCCATGCAATTCTTTTCTCACTGTCTGGCACATATAGGTTGTTGCCACAGTGAATAACTTGTTGGAATTTAGACTTCGCTTTTTCCAACTTTCCCTGGTCAACCAACGTATTGCCTTCTTGATACAACACCTTGCAACTTTGAGCGGACATTGGTAGTCCACCCAATAATGCTAAAGATGTCATTAAAACCAATGATTTAATCATAAATTATTTATTTTAGTTTTTAATTTTTCAGAAAATATCTTTTTTCGCTCTGAATAAACTTCTTCTTGGATTGGCAAATTATCATGTATTGCAATGTCAAGAGTATCACAAATGCCTTTGTATGTTTTTAAGTCCATAAATAGATTCTGTATGGAAACGATGCGCTTGTTGATACTATCTTTTGCCAATTTGTTTTCTGTTTTCTCACACACCGCTTTGATATATTTGACTTTTGCTTTATTCAACCTGCTGTTTGTAAGTTCATAATTTATAAACTTCACAGCTTGAGTTTCTTGTTTCTGCAATGTAATGATGGAATCGCCACTGTTTTTGTAAACTAAAAATGGCTCTATTTTTTTGGTTCTTGTATTCCATACAATCATTGTTGACACCATTATACATATAATGGCTATGGATGCCACAAGAATGGCAACGTGATTCTTTTTGCCTTTCCTTTTAGAGTATTCTTCAATATACTTTGCCGTTGGACGTTTCATAGGGTCAGCATCCAAACAGGCATATATGATATTTTTTATTCGTTTGGAAATGTTTTTATTCTTTATTGCTGGTATTTGTGCACCATCCAATTGAGCTGCACCACCATCATTTCCAAATGGGACATCTCCAGTTAATACTTCATAAATAGTTGCGCCAAATGCCCATATATCGCTGCTTGTATTCGGCTTATACTCCTCATTGTATCTCTCAGGAGGCATATAGATAGCTGTTCCACTGCTTTCATTCTCGAAATATCTGTCATCCTCAACACCCGATTTGACACTGATACCAAAATCAGTAACACAATAATTCTTGTTTGTGTCTATCAGAATGTTGGCAGGCTTAATGTCTTGATGGATAATAGGTGGTTCTAAACTGTGAAGATAGCCCAATCCAGAAGAAACATCTGCCATAAGCTTCCATACATCATCCTCGTCATTTAATTTACCTATTAAGGACTCAACAGAACCATTATCACAAAACGGCATGACCAAATAGGGCATTCCGTCGCATATAGAATAGTCAGTTGTTGGAATAAGATTGGCATGGTGACAATTGAAGATTGTTTTGAATTCAGACCTAAAGCTCTGCTCACCATCAACATCAAGAATGTTCTTGGGACGATATATCTTTATGGCCACAAGGACTCCTGTTCCATCTACCCGTATGACATCATCATTATCTTCTGACAACTTAGTGTCTATGGACTCGTAGTTTTCTGCCAACCATACGTCAGCAGTACCACCTTCTGTACTTAGCAGTTTGATAAGTCGATAATGCCCATCAAACAACACTCCGTCATTTTTATATTTGTTTAAATCTTGCATTGCTTATTGTAAATACAAAATTTCTCCATTTCTCAACTTGGAAAAGATGTCAATGTCATTCAATTTTGCCAAAGACGCTAATTGTATTCCGAATTGTTGGGATATTTCATACAAGGTTTCATTATCTTTCACCCTATATGTGTCTTGAAGTCCCAAGTATTTCTTTTTCTTCTTTTCCAGATATACGATATCGCCTTCTTTTACTTCTTTAGAAGAAGACAACTCATTGTATTCTAATATTTTAGTTTGAGGAATATCGTATTTTTGTGCGATTGATGCCAAACTTTCCCCAGGATATAAGATTGTACAGCGAACGCCATTTATATCAACTACAAATCTCTTGACAATGCTTGCGACTTCCTTTTCTTCATCACTTTCTTCTGCATCCGACATAGTGTATTCCGCATCGAAAACGGGAATTGTTGTTGATATGTGTTTTGTTATTGTCACAGTCTTTCCAGCACGTAGCTTTACACCACCATTTACGGCATAAAGTTTATAGGCATCAATAAATCCTATCAATGCTTTAGCATAGTTTCCTGCCGTAGCATATCCTGCCCTCTGAAGTCCTATTGCCCATGCCCGATAGTCATATACACTGTTAGCAAACAAACTTCTATACCTACTGTTGTTTCTAAGGAAAAGGGCATGGTCTCTGAATGACTCCATTGCAGAAGAATATTTACGGAATCGGCTTTTCTGACGCTCATCGTCCCATGCAAGATAAATATCTCCAGTCCAACCGCCAAAGGCTTTGACACCAAAGTGGTTGTTAGCATTTCGTGTCAACATACTTTTTCCTGCACCAGATTCCAAGATGCCTTGTGCCAAGGTTATAGAAGCAGGTATGCCATAGCGTCTTTCTTGTTCCAATGCCATTTGCTTATATTGAGCGATATAGGATTGGATGTCAGAAGAAGACTGTGCATAACATGGTATGTTATGTATTAGCACTAATCCTATAAAAATGCCCAAAGTCTTTTTCATCAATATTTTATGTTATAACCATTGATACCTTTTGTTGCCATACTCAATGAACCAATTTTTTCATTAGTTATTCCTTTCTGTATTTTAGAAACTTTTCTTGGCATCTTTTTAATTACCTCGCTAAGAGCACGGATTATTTCTATTGCAAAAGGATTATTGAGACCGACTATCATTTCTTCAAGTTGTTCTCGAATTATAGCCAAATACTTATCTGCGCTATCTATGTTTTTCCCAAGATAGTTCACTATTCGCTTGTTAAGTTCTTTGTTAAAACTATTAAGAAGTTTTGTTGGAGAGATGTGTTTGAGTAATCCCACCAAAATCTTTTCGAGTCCCTTTCCTGCAACCTTAAACCCTGGTATAGGGAAACATGAAATTATAGCAACGAAGCATCCAAAGAAATTCCCTAAAGCAAAACAAAAACATGCATCTATTAGATTAAACGCTATTCCTATTCCTGGTGCACATCCACCGATAAATAAGAATCCTTCTATAGAATGATAAATTTTACTTAGTGTAGTAGTATTACCACTTGTTAATTGTGCCTCAAGAAATGTTGTGTATGGATTTTGAACACGTGCATTTTGGGCAACGAATGATTTATACTCCATCGTCTCAGTAATTCTCAACTTGCTACAAACTGTATGGAGTTGATGTTCAGGGATTCCCTTTAGGATATTTAATATACTTGCAGGAACTTTTGGCATACAAGAGTTTATTTATCAAGATTGATTAAAATTATCAGGATTGGCATTGATAGACAAGAGTTATTAATGATTTTTCTTTGAATTTTTATATCAATATATTCATCCAATGCCTTCTCATAGTTCTTCTTATCCTTGAATTCAATATCCACATACAGTCCACGCTGAACAGACTCATTACCTGCAGCACCCTCAACATGCACATTGATATTGATTCTTTTGAACTCCTCTTTGCCATAAATGGCAATAAGTTCTTTTCGGACAAAAGCCTCAACATCCATTTTTGTGTATAAGCGGTCGTTGGTCAACGAATAATAGCGGATAAGTTCATAGCGTTCATCTGCTGTAGCCTTGTCCTTGCCTCCTATTGCAGAAACAACAACGGGAACATTGCTTTCTATTATCGGAAGTTTCTTGCATTCTAATTTAGAGGAACTTCCAGTATTTGTTCCAACAGTAAGCGAATTGCCCAAAGTTCCTTGCGTGGTCAGGAAAGAAACTTTAGTAACGGAACTGTTTGCCGCTTGCCGGATATTCTTCATAACGTATGTTCCACTGTCATATTTGAACTTGTCGTTTTTCTCGCCAACAGACTTCGCTATTTTATTAACAAGTTCCTTCAACCGCTTTATATCTTGTCCATCCTTCAATCCGTTGTATTCTATAAAGGCGTAATAGTCTTCAATAAAGTGGTTATAAAGATTGCGGATGTCACGGTACAAATCGCCATGATGATAGCAGTGAGCATCAAAATCCCTAATTACGAACTCTTCAGCCGACATAGAGAATCCCTGCTTATGTGCAGCATTGCTCGTTTCAAGAATAGAGATGAAGAAAGAATCTTCTTGTTTTTGTAGTTTTGCCACAGGAGCGGTCTGTGTCAATGTAACAGAATTCATATCCACGTTGACGATAGGAATTGCATTCAGCGTTATTTCACAATCATCACTTACATCGTAATTCTCAGGAAATTCCACTTGAAGCCACAATGTATCCTCATGAAAACAGTTTAAGACTTCACTTTCCAACCAGTTCTGAAAAACACGCGGGTAGGCTCTTTTCTTGAATACATCCCTGTTGCGAGTCTTGTCTGTCAGCGTAACCAGTACGCCATTTGGTAGTTCTTGGAGTATTCGCTTCCAATATTCAACAATAGACAAGAAGCGAGTAGATACCTGTTGGGCATCGAAAGGTTCCAGCATTTCCACATCTTCCATTCTGTTCATTGTGCAGAACTCCATTGCCTCTTTAGTACTTCCTGCAACTGATATTGCTTGTGGATAGATGCTATCGTTTGTTTTCAAGAAGAAAGAAACTCCTTCAAGCGACTCTATTTCTGCCTTTGTGCGGATACCAATCCATAGCGTATTGGATTTGTCCATCTGCACTTCATAGGTTTGCTCTTTTGTGTACAGACGATTTTTCGTAAGTACATAGATGTCATCGTAGGGAATAAGGGTATTCTTGAAAAGAGGAAGATAATTGATGGTGGCTTTACTCACCTTATCTTTATATGTTAAAGATACACCAGAGTTAAGCTGTACACAGTCACTATCCTTATTCTTCTTAAACAGAGGGGACACCACAGCGAGAGCAGGCATCGCCTCTATTTGCTGCATAGGGATAAAATCCTCACAGAAACGATTAACCAACCGCTGGTCAAAATCGTCAATGGCATCACGAATCTTCTGGGTTTCATACAGCAAAGCAACCAACATCATTTTCGCAATAGGATCCATCAGTTGATAGTCTATTGGCTCCGACATCATTGATTGCAAATGTGCAATAACATCATCAATTCTCTTTTGCAAATCTATATCCATCGTTATATTTTTATTCGTTTGACGGTTGGTTCCATTAAGAAACTAATTTCTTTCTTGTAAGGTGCAATGGTACCAAGTCCATCATCAAGCACTCCTGTGATTATAATCGTAACTTCATATTTGGAAAGCAATTTATGATTAGATTCATTTCCTGTTTTTATCGAACCTAATTCTATTGAAACATTTACTTGCTTCAATTGTGGTTCATAAATAGAAAGGCTCTTCTTTATACTTTCCTTGCATTCCTTTAATGTCACCTCGTTGTAAAGTCCATTGCTGTAAGTTCCATTCTGTCCATGATTAAAACTTCTGAAATGGACATTAGAGTACTCATGATTCCAATATTCAAAACCGAAATCATCGTCTGCAATAAAACTTCCTTTGGGCGAGAAAACAATAAGTTCGATAAAATTATCTATCATTGCTATTCTTTCCTCTAAACTTCTCACAATGATTCCTGTATTGTCTTTGTAGGTTAAAGGTGTCTTAATGAATGCCATATTTATATTTGCTTACCTGCAAAAGGATTCCCTTTCTTAATTTGCACATTATAGGTCTCTACATCAGAAAATGCCCCATCTTTGTATGCTACAACCTTAACTGTTACATTTTTAGGAGGTTCTTTATGCCAATCATCAGTAAATCCGCTATCAATTACTATTGTATTGCCAGATTTAGAAGATTTTGTTGGAGTACTTCCATCAATCGTATAATAAATGGTTGCTCCTGGAGCATTATTGGTAATCTTCACTTGTGCATTTCCTGCTTTTACCGTTTGGTGTAATTGGGTGTTGCTGATAGATGGAGCTGGCACAGAAGTATGCTCTTCATAAGCAGGTTCTGTGCTGAAAGCTTTGATTCTCTCATTGATAGAAAGTGATAAATTGACCCCTTTATTTATAATCTCATATACATTCCTATAGTTATAAGGAGTATTTATGAATGAGACGTATTGTGCAGGGTCGCTGATGTCTATATTGTCATCTAAACTACAAGCACAATAGAATGCACTCACAAGTTTCTGAAGTTCTGCAAGAAAATCCATAGGAGTCATGATGTCTTTCCTTTTATCTACAGAAATCATAATCTGCTGAACTAATGGCCAGAATACCTTCACGGCATCTTTCTTCTCCGTATATAACTGCTGAGGAAGTCCTGAATTTATCTCTTTAAGTGCTGCTACAAATTTTAGTACGAGTTCCTCATATTTGAAATGTGACCTTATATACAAGCATGGCGGAACAAAGTCATTTTCATCTGAACGCCAACAAAATTCGTCATATAGGATTCTTGCAATAGGCAAAGCATTTTCAGGAATTGCAGAGTTTTCTTCCACAAGGATAAAACCATAAAGACTTTCGCACATTCCATCGTTTGTGTCTCTTATGCCATCGAGAACAGAAATACAAAGATAATACTTTTTACTTGTGTCCTGAGTAGGAATTACCACACGAGTGTCAAATGTGTTAGTGTAGTTTGTATCGTATTGCGCATCAATAAGGCTTCCATCTCTGCTTAGACCGAGACAGTCAACCGACACAACATCTATAACATCGTTGTTAATGTCTAAAGATATGCTAAACTTTCTGCAACTTGGTATAAGTCCCATCCGTCCACATGCTCCAAGTGCAAAAGCATTGGATATAAGTTCTTCCGTACATTTGTCTGAAAGCGTGAGGACTTCATCTGTAAGTCTCATGCCCTTTTTCCACAAAATTCTTTTTGCCATATCAAATGTTTGTATTATAATTCAAGTAATTGTATAGAGTGGTGTCAGAGATTCTCAATGGACTTGAGTCCTTTGAAACATCAAACACTAAAACTGAATCAACAGAAATTAAATAATCTTGCACAAAACACCTAAATTCCTCTAAATCATTGACGAACAGAAGAAAATCTTCATTGCAGTCCTCGTCAGACCAATATGAAATGGAATATGTAATCACAGATTCTGAATATGTATTGCCCACATATACTTCCCCGATTTCATATCCTTCAGAATTTCCAAACCTTGGGTTTTCATCGGTAAACTCAGTCTGCTTACTTTCGACATTTATTTTCATCCCTTCATCAGCCAACACCTTTCTTAATAGTAATGTTATGAGAGTTCTATTGCCTCTTATTGTCTTGCAGGATAATATATAAGGTATCGTTCTTTTTATAAACCTGTTTTTTCTTTGCTCCTTCGTTAGTTTGTCTAACAGAATATCTTGAATGACAGTATTCGATTCTACATATTTGTTCAATTGTTCTCTAATTTCCAACCGTAGCAGAAACAATAAAGTGTCAATTGGGGAAAAGAACTTATAGGCTTGCTCTTTTTCTCTTTCCTGCTTAGCATATTCTTCTGAGAATCTTTGTTTTTTTTCTCTTTCTGGAATATTATCGAACCTATCAATACAGTGAAACAGGTATTCGGGCAATGAATTATAAAGACTGTTGCGTCCTAAATGAAGCAAAAACTTATCTTGTTCCTTTTCTATGTCCAATATATCATTATAGGCATTGCGTTTATGCAAACCGCAGAATTTAACACGGAAAGTGTCTTGTGGAAAAAAGTCAAGAAATACTTCCGAATTAATGTCCTGTGGAACATTCTCAGGCACAACAATCTTATTATAATCCAAAATATCCTGCATCTTTACTTAATTCAACATATTTAAGTCCCTTGTCTGTAGATACTTGAATGATGTCATATCGAGGTATTCCGATTTCTATTAATGACAATTCCATATAGGGAAAACTTTCATCAATATTCTCATAGAAACACTTATGAAAGATGGTTTTATAGCTTAGCTTTCGGAGTTCTTCGTTTGACAGAATCGTATCTTCCAACTTTGACTCAGGAATATGCAAGACAAATTCTTTTTCAGGTCTGTCAGATATAATTTTATCTATGAATTTGTTATTGCGCATATTGATTTCCACAACACTGACATTCAGAATCTTTTTCAGTTTTTCCAAAACTTCTTTTACTTTCGTGTCAGCTGAAAGTTCATCACACTGGATTATTTCCATCCAACGTTCATGAGCAGGGCAGTTGTTCTTCCAAGAAGAATATTTGTACGTATTGATTGTATTAGTCATACCCTCGAAACGCCACATTTTCCCCGACAAGGTTTTGAATGGGGTAGGTTCTCCATCTGATGTGTGGATGATTTTCATTGCTTCCTGTGCTTGCATAGCACCAACAATTGATGCACTGATAGGTGTTGTAGCCACACGCCCTGCGGAAGTCTGTGCCCTTACGACATCAGCACAACCTGTCCTCAGCATGATATTATTGAATTCTTCTCGTGAAAGATTACACTCATAACAATTGATTCCTGGCGAATACACCTTTACAACCCCTGTCATGTTTTCTATGCTGCCATCAATCCACGTTTTTCCGACACGCATACATAATCTGTTCAATAAGTATCTGGCAATTCTGCTATCTAAGCATCCAATAACCACATCAACATCCTTATAAATGCCCAAACCTACCTCAGAGAATAAATTCCCTACAATAGGAATGACTTTTATCTGTGGATTTATCTCCATTGCCCTTTTAGCGGCAACTTCTGCTTTATAGGAGTGTTCGTATGCATCTTTTTCTCTGAATAAAACAGATCTAGTCAGATTAGATAATTCAATACGGTCAAAATCACATACGAAAATTGTGCCTACACCGAATAGAGTGAGATTTTTTATAACTTCATTACCCAAAGCTCCTGCACCAACAACAAGAACCTTTGCATTTCTCACCTTATCTTGTTTGAACCAGGAGAGGAGCGTAAAAACGCCCTCTCCCCATTCATATTTCTTCACTGTCTGCATAAAGCATTTTATTCATTAAAATACATACCCGATATTAGCACCGACAAATGCACGTCCTATTCTTTGTTTGAAAATGTTATCTTCTGCTTTCGTACAATTTATTCGGTACTCTCCAAACAGTCCCAACTTCAAAAAATGGTCGTTCACAGGAATATAGCCGCCAAGTTCAACTTTTGGTGCTACATATAGACCGCTTTTCTTGTCAGCATCTACATCCTTTCCATCTTTATTCTCCTTTGCACTTAATGTTGTGTAGTATGCAGGAGTGAAACCAACACTTGCAAAAAAGGAAGATGTGTCTTTATTCAAATTGGCAAATTCTACAGACAATGGAACACCGACTTCAAACAATACATCTTTCAGATTGTTTACTTCTTCGTTATAATGTCCATAGGAAATGGCTATTTTTCCTCCATAATTAAGATATATGTTGTTAGTTACCTTTGACTTTGCCGAACCATAGACTCCAAAGGAATTAAACGCTCCCTTTACACCAAATCGAGGCATGGAATAGGTGACACCTACCTCAAAACCTTTTTTAATTGGTTGCACCTTTTTACTCTCTGCAATAATGGTGTCTTTCTGAAGTTTGAAATACTCGTAAAGGTTTATATTCTTTTTCAATCGGAAATTTACGTCACCTTTACCCATATAGTCAACCTCATAAGGTCCAACTTGAAAGTTGTCTATCACTTCTTGGCTCTTAGCCATTGTTGTGGTCAGCAGTCCACATAGAATCAAAAAAAATGTTCTCATTTTGGATGTTATTTAAATTGTTTATTCTGTTTCTACATATTGGAATATAGTATCGCCTATTTTGAACGTATCGTTGTTAGACAATACATTAGGCTTTCCTACACCCAATTCGGCTCTTGTGTTATATATGACTCCTGTAGCTAATGGTTTAAGCATCGGTAGCTGCTTTTCGTGGTCTATGTATAACTGAGCATGTTCCTTAGCCACTTTATTGCTTTTTTCCCAATTCATCTGTATCTCGCAATCTCCTGTCATTCCGATAGAAACCTTATTGCCTCCACCAGTAGCATTCATCCATTTATGAATTGGTATTCTCTGTCCTGCTCTAACTCCATTTTGAATTACGAGGAAGTATTTTTCTGCTAACATTCTTACGGTTACAAGAGAAGCACCCAAACCACCACCATAAATGATGAAGTCAAGCAGCATGTTCATCCACGGCCAACTAATGTTTGTTAGACTCGAAAAGTATAATACGACAAATCCGATAACTGAGGAACAACCACCACCTATCAATGCACTTTTCAAAGGTATCGTTGATTTGAATGTAAGGGCGAGTGACACTGCGACAGAGAACAGAATGTAAGCAGGGAAAGAACAATACCAAGGTATATATGTAGCATTGATAAGGGTAAGTAATACACATAGAACGTCTGCTCCTATAGCAAAAGCTATCATTCCTATCACACCTGTCAGAAGTGACAGCCCGATGATTTTCAAATTAATCTTCCAGTCCTTCTTTCTATATTCATCGTTATATCTAAAGATGAGCGATAAAAAGAACCCTAAAAGAAGACCGATGGTAAGAAAAGCAGAAGTCTTGCTTTCACACTCCAATGACAGATTTGGCAAGTTGTCGCTTGGTGTATAGAACATGGCAACAAGACTCTTTGATATTCCCTCAAAACTTCCGCGTCCTCCAAGCTCAAAAAATATCCAACTTACAAAACCTGCACATATACCAGCGATGGTCTGATGACAATCCTTCAGAGATTTCCATGTAAACAACTCTTTCCATTCAACATGTTCCTGTATGCCAGTTTTACAATTCTGTCCATACTCTGCACACTTGTAACCATTCTGCTGCCAACAATGTACATGCATAATATGCTTGCATTTCATGACAACGTTTTGCCCTTCTGTTATCGGTTGCTTGCAATAATGGCAAATTCTGCTCGAAATATTCTTTTCTGGTACATATTTTTTATAATACTTGGCTTCAAAGGCTTTTGATCTAAGCAAAGGTATCAATACTTTCATGATGAGGAAGAAGAAGCCAATAGTAAGAAGTGCAACTACAACTGCAACCAAATATTTGTAAATTGAGTCTGATGTTGATGCCACATGCTCAGGCCAAGGTCTTTCTGCCGAACCGATAGAAAATTCTCCTGTACCAATAACATCACCTTTCCATTCAGCCGAATATGAAGTTTTCCCAAAGTAGGTTTTAGAAGAAAGAACACGATATGTAAATGAGTAATCATACATCTTGTCATTTACAATTTCCTGAAAATCATTCAGAACCTGAGCCATGTCATTAGCTGGCTTGTAGTCGCCAATACGACCTTTGACTTTGGGGTTACATATTGCCATCAGTACATTTTCAATATCCGCATCCTTACCCTGCTCTGTATAGTAAAACGCATAAACAGTTGGTACAAGATGCTTGATGTCTTGCTGGTACTCATTTACTTCCAAGAAGGCTATGTTTTCTTCAAATGAAGGACTTTTGTTTCCCTCTGTAAAAACAAACAGGATGTTTTTATCCATATTCTTTGTAGCACGTCTTGATATTGTAGCATTTCTTGTATAGTTGGCTTCTCCTTTAACCGAACCTTCTTTCTCTGAACTTGTTGTGCTGAACTCCGCTAATTTGGAATACAAAGCCCCATACAAATATTTATGTTCAGAAGTCTTAGAGAAATATGGTTCAAATGACTTGAGATTTTCTGGAGTTACAAGATTGCTTGACGTAACCTCGTCACCGAAGAAAGAGAGGTACACACATCCTTTTGGCGAGATATTGACCAATTGAGAAATAGCTTTGTAAATCTGCGCTTTTCCTTCTTGCGGAATGCTCAAATCAACCAGTACTGAAAATGTATATTCTGCAGGAATACGTTGCCCTGAAGTAATAGCGTTGATTTTGCAAGAAGATGAAGGTATCAAAGCCCCATCCTCTTTTATCACCAAATAGTTCTGAAGTTGATTAGTGGAAATATTTTGCACTCTCTTACCCTCTGCATTCAAGACATTAAAATATAATGTAAGAGAGTCTTTCCCTACACCATATTTATAATTCTTGTCACAGAATTTTATCTGTCTAATGTCTTGTCCAAATACAGGCAAGATTGCAAACATTGCCAAGCAAAAGGCAACCAAATTACGGATTATCTTTTTCTTCGTGTCCATATTTTTAAGTCTTCTAATTTTTCTTCACCATAAGAATCTTCATTCACAGAAAGCTGACCATCAATAACTGGAATTGCTGTCAGGGTATCATCGGCAGTTGAATAGAACAATATGAATTTTATGTTGCTAAAATCATTTGAAATGAGTCTTTTTATTGTAGGTATGCTGCAATGTGCACCATTGATGTAGCAACCAATAAGCTCATCATCCTGAACAACCTTGTTTTGCGATACCGTCTTTAAGACAAATTCAGTTTTTCCATTGTTCTCACAAGTATATCCATGTACCCATGCCAGCAATCCGTTCCCTTGTACAGTCTGTAATTGGCACATGTCAATGATTGCACCATTGGACAATTCTACTCCATAATGGCTGTCAATGCGAGTTGAAGCAGCTTGCATAATGTTTCTATGGTCTTCTTGCTTAAATGAGGTTCTGTTGCTCTTGACAGCCCACTGATACAATTCTTCCAAAGAATACATCTTTTGCAAATCAGCCTTGGAGTTGATGCTCATATCATGCTTGAATGTGAATATTCCCAATTCTTGATTTGGGGTAAGAATGTCAATCACAATAGCAACCAAGAATTTAGGATGCGTTGGATGCTTTAGTTGCATTTGTACGCCACTATCGGCATTGCTGAAAAAGACGCCGAGACCAGGATGGGAATGTACCCAGCATGTCATATCATACTGTAGGTTTGTTTCTCTTCTTAATCGTCTCAGTTTCTCGGCTACTTTCAGTTTGATTTTACCTCCATAATTCAATTCATACTCTTTAAAAATAGCATCGTCACCAGGCTTTACAATTTCCTCTAAGGACACATAATATTCGTCTCTTTCCTCATCGTGCACCCAGCGTCCGAGTACCATACATCCGTCCTCATTAGGAATTTCTGGATTTCTGAGGTCTTCTGCATAAAGATTATATATTTCTTTGATGCAAGTGTTCTTCAGATATATGCGTCTTACCGCAGAGTCTGAACTGAAATCAGCGCAATCAATAGGCAGGTATGCATCGTTATGTTGTACATCTTCCAAACTTTGCTTCTTCAAGATAGAAGTTGTTTTTCTTCTTACAACTATATCTGCACTGCCGTTTTGTGCCGGTCTGCTTGGTTGTATGGCAGTAGTTCTCTTTTTGCGGGTACTTCTCTTTAAGATTATAATAACAAAGACCACAATCGCAATAATCAATATTGCGAGAATAACATTGATTGCTATAGATTTCCCAGAGAATAAATGTTTGGTCAATGTAGAAGAAAATCCTTCATCAAGAATTTCATTTCGATAGTTGTCCAACATGTCTTTTCTTTCGGCAATTTTTCCTTCAAGAACATTACGCAATTTCGTTTCATATTCGGAACGATTTGGTAGTTCATTGGAATTGAAATTTGAGGCGATGAAATTACCTATATATGAATCTATGGAATTTTCGTTTTGTACGATTATGGCTTCCTTGTCATCCAAATATTCCCGAAGTTGATATTTCTGTATGTATTCCTCCCTCTTTTCATTATTCTCCACATAGTTATTCAGAAAGGCAATATGTTTGTCGATTTCGTCTTTTATTGCTTGAACAAAAGCTGACGAATAAAAAGAGTCTTTCTCAACCTGGTCTTTAAACAAGGCCATCAGTTGGTCAGAAGAAACTTTCTTTCCATGTGGTATAGTTCTTTCTACTTTACTTTCAGCAGCATTAGTAGCAACAATTGGAGAAGTCTCAACTTTTGGTTCTTCTTCTCGCTTTTCGTTATCTTGTACAGGATGTGTCTTTTCCCATTCCGCAGAAGTATCACCAGTTCGCCATAAGGTCTTGCTACCTTCCGATGTCTCGGCTTTCACGAACTTGCTGCAACTTTTCTTTATGGCAAGCGAACCACCTGCTGATATAGTCCCGACATAAGTACCATCTACATTGATGCTAACATGGTTCTTGCCGTCATCATTATACACGGCTTTTAGGTAAATTGTAGATTCCGATGTCACATCATAGTCTATTCGTTGTGAATAAGCTGACGAAAACGTCAGAGAAATTAACAATATACCTATAGCCTTTTTATTAAATATCCTCATGATTTGTCATATTAAATTGATGCTTTTTTTGACTTTCCATTTATTTTTATATTGCCTTTACTGCGAACCGCATCAGAGACTTTTCGTTTGGCTCCTGCCTCGATTCTGTTTTGCTGTGTTCTAATTGCATTTCGGGCTTGTCGTTTGGCTTCTGCTTCTGCTTTGTCGGCAATGTTTTGCTGCATATCCATCATTCGCATTTGATTTTTCTTGTTTCTGATACCTTGAAAAATCTGATTGCCGATGAATGCCAGTATTGCCAAAATGATACCGCCAATAATCATCCAAAGATTACGCTTTTTCTCTTTTTCTGATGCTATTTGTTGAGCATTGGCAATGGAGTCATTTTGAGCCTTTATAGCCTGTGCTTCCTGTTGAGCCTTTAATTCTTCTGCTTGCTGTTGGGCTTTTTGTTCTTCTGTGCTTTTGTCTTCCAACAATCGTTTTTTGGACTCATACTGCTCCATAACCTCAGAAATTTCAGAGACTAGAGCATTGTCTGTTATCTCCCGACGTTTTTGGCGCAAATAGCTTATTTCATCCAATAGATTGTCTGAAAAAGGAAGTCCATCTGCTTGCGCAAGCAATTCTTTTGCCAAATTTATACTTTCAAGTACTTTAACCGCAATTGTATTATCTGTTTCTATTTCGGCTGTTGAAGTTATCGTTTGTTGAACGGTTTGGGTAGATGCCATTGACCTATTTGTCCCTGTTCCCCCTCCAAGCGGAATAACCAAATCTCGGCTTTTAGAGAAAAGTTTGTACTTGCCTTTCTTTGTTTTGTACGCCAAATAGATAGGTATATGAACTCTTGCATTAGCTTTTACAGTGAAAGACAATTTGGGTTCTGCCTGTATGAGATAATAGCCGTCTGAAGACTTTTTGAATTGAACTTCGGATGGTGTCATAAAGGCTTCAGGAACCATATTAGAGAAAGATACATCACCGCTGTAGTTTCCTGTTCTGTCAAAAAACAATACTGCAACTTTACTCAAATCCTTATACTTGGAATTCAGTCTGCCCAACTTCTTCTGCTGACCTATGAATTTTATAGTTGCTTGGTTTGTTGTGTTCACAATATCATAAGTCAAGATAATCCTGTCCCCATCGGTAGTATAAATTGTATCTTTCTTTATCTTACCAACTGCATGGATAGGACAAAGTAAGCATCCTAACAGTAAAAATCCAGCAAACCTCATATTATTTCGACTTTATCTTACTATAATAGGTGGAAATTCGGGACATATAATTGCCAGTAGCCCGTTTACTGTTCTTCTGAGCGCAATTATACAGTTCGTCAACTTCACCCATTATCTGTCCTTTTGTTTTCTTTCCATTATGAAGATCAATATAATAAGCTTCCATCTTTTTGTATATCTCTCCAATTGACAAAGAACAATATCTACAGTTGTGCGTTGTCTGTACTTTGGTCTTATGGGCTTTTCTGTCATTCTTGCATGAAGCAACAGTCAAGTTATCCAAATTTACAGCATTCAATTTCTCCAAAATTCCTGCGAATTGCTTATAACCTTTGTCTGAAGACATATAATGACGACTACTGAGAACTTGCCTTGTCTGTCTTTTCAACTCGTCTATTGATTTACCGTATATACGTTTTAGAGACTTTAATGAAGTTCCCCTATGATTTCTGTTGGAACAAAATGTCTGTCGTCCAATTTCATTTAGGAGGCTGTCTGTTGAATTTGACAATCTTACAAAATCTTCATCAGGCTTCAACTCTACGTCTATATTAAGTTCAATAACTTCCTTTTGAGCCAAAGACACCTTGCTTTTCTTTACCAGAAGAAATTTCTCATCTGTGTTACGGGCAATGTATATTGGCAATCTGCATTTTCTACTTTCCTCGTTTCCTTGGAAGTTAAGGATATTCTTGCTTTCAGAAGGCTGCAATCGGCATGATTCTGACAATCCCTCACAAGACTCAGTCACTCTTTTCCCTTTTGCTCCGGGGAAGACTTTGTCATAAACAAGGTTGCATGTTTTCTTCAGAGTCTTCTCATTGTAAGGAACATCGAAAAGATATAATATCTTGTCTTCTGAAACATTCTCTAAGTTTATACTGATTTTATATTGGTCATCCTCATCTGTTTTCTGCAATTCCACAAAGATATTGCAGAAAGACAACTGTATCGCTTCTTTTTCATGTCCATTATTATCTAACTTAATGGTTCTTGTCTCATCTGCATATGCGCAGTGGACAGAACTTATTATACCCAACAATAATAGGAATATTACCTTTTTCATATTGTTCTTGACTTGATAATTGGTTTTGCTTTTTCAGTTTTTGTGCTTTCCGCAACTTTAGCAGTTGGTGCAGCTGATTCAGGCATTTCTTGGTTGAAATGTACCCAGTTGTTCGGTTCACCTTCCTCACGTACCCATTCTGCCACATTCTGGTCTTCTGGATAAGGATAGGTGTTTTGAGCATGATACATCTGATACTTCAAGTATCTCTCAACTCGAAGCACCAAATCCTTCAGCGATGCCAATACACCCATTTCCTTGATAGTCAGACATACATGTCCCTTGAAACTTCCAGAATATCGAATGTTTGGATGCCAAACATCTGTTCTGAATGTAAATATAGGATTACCGTCAGCTGATGGATAGTTATTTGGAAGCACGATGCTCATCTTATGCAGAAAACCGAACTTCGGTTCTCTCGGAACTGCGTCTCCAATAACTCCAACAATGGACTTGCAACGATACCAAATCTCATACTCTGTAGGAAGTCCCATAGCGTTTTTTCTGCGGACGATATAAGACAATGAAGGTTGGCGAGGATTAGCACTAGTCATCTTGCGCTTGCGACATAGTGTATCCAACTCCTTCCATTCCTTCCAGAGTCGGGCATCTCTGCCCGACAGCTCCTTCTGATTGAAATTGTTGATAGTTTCGTTCATACCTTTTTCTCCTTTTATCCAGCAATAGGTACTGAAATCAAATGTAAGTGGTCACCCGGTTGGATGTTGTAGTCGATGAGGGCTTGCTCACGTCCGTCCTCATCCTCAAACTCCAAAATCTCAGGCTCTTCTCCTTCGTCCATAATCTGACCAAGCAAATACTGGATTGGATTTCCGCCATTGTCAATCTTTGGCAACTCGAACACAGATACAATACTAGTGATTTGATCACGGATAGTCTTGTTAGGGTCAGTAACCTTAACTTCTACTTCTTCGAACTCGGTTCCATCGATGGTGAGGTTGATGATGAACTCTTCCTCGTCGTAAATTTCTTCGTTTGTCATTTTGATTTATTGTTTTGTTATTATTTGTACTAAGAATATTATTACCAAATCCAAGCACCTGTCGGCTGATTATAATTTTCCGAACGATAGTTTTCGAAGCCACTCTTGAACACTATCAGTTGATACGCACTCTCTGGAATGATGACTGGGGCTTTCAAACCAAAGCGGTAGAGCGACAATTGATACTTCTTCTGTATAGGATCGATGTGAATGATGAAATCTGTATTTGTGTCAGGATGCAACCCATAGAATTTATTAAATATATCACTGATATCCTCATTCGTAAACCAAAAATAGGCAGAATAATCAGATTTCAAAATATTCCATTTCAATGCCAACATCTTTGGTTTACCTGCTATATGATATTTCATCAGTCCTTCATCATGCAGTTTGTCTAGAGTTCCATCATAAAGGGATTCTTCAATGTATTTTAGAACAGGAACAACTTCGTTTTTCCCTACATTGTATTTTATCCACATCTTCTCGTTCTTATCCCAATGTTCAAAGAACACTTGATAACGGTATATATATTGTTTCATATAATTTTCATAAAGGTCGCGAGAAGGCAAATTAGATTTTATTGTCGTATATTGTTGGTTTATTAATGGTTCGGCATATAATCTTTTAATTATAATTCTTTTCAACTTATCTGTACTCCATATGGTAACACCGCCATATGGGGCTAATCCAACTATATACTCTGTTCCTTCTACGGATGTCTGTAATATATATCTATTGTTCTCTGCAATAGAATAATATCCAATAATAAGTTTCCCTTGTTCAAAATTTACCAATTCCACTTCTATTGGAGTTGCTAAATCCTTAAATTGCAAGAACATAATGATTTTATCATTTTTTATTTGTTAGACTTTGCCATAAATTGACTGCTCCGGCTCCTGCATTGCCGCCAATTTTCTCTCCAAAACTTTCTACTGCACTAGAGGCTGCTACTCCTGCAACTATAGAACAACCTGCAATTACTATTAAAGTGACAGGAGCTGTTGCTACTCCAGCCGCACCTGCAATCGTTACTAATACTGCAGTTGTTGCAACTGATGCTACCGTTCCTGCTGCTGTACCCGCTGCAATCTTTCCTGTTGTTGCGCCAACAACTCGTCCTTTTTCTTGTGATGTACTAGCATTTGAATATTCTTCACTTGCCTTATATATTGTGGTACCATATGATATAACCTTACCAGCAGTACCTAATCGTTTTACTGCCTTGCTATCAGAAAGAGTTCCTGCGATTCTGTAATACTGGTTTCCGCGTGCGTTAGGATTTGTATAAACTCTTCCGTTAGTACCATGTCTTAAATTTTGTTTATACTCACGTACATTAGCCGAATCAAATCGACCAACAGAAACACTATCCATGGCACTATCAACACCTGAAGCAATTTTGTTTGAATATTCAACAGCATTATCTCTGACTTCTTTTGAAACAGATATTTTACAATGTTTTGATTCTGAAGCTATGCTTGATGGCGCATTTTCCCAATATAGTTTTGCTTTTGGTGCACTTTGCCAATACAATTTTGGTTCTGCACTTGTTAGTATCAATTCCTTTTTGGGTTGACTATTTGAATTGGGTAATATATTATTCTCTGGAGTAGTCTTTTCCGGAGATTGTTTTGGTTTTTGATCATGATTATCCTCATCATAGGGAATTTCATCAGATCCTTCAAGATAAACATTCTCCTCAATAGATAGTTCAAATGTCAATGTTACCTTGTTGTCTATAATTGCATCATTCTCAACATGAATTGCTCCATTTGAGGTATTTATCTCGTCTTTAGCTCCCGTCAACGAATCTTTGAGATTATTTGTAGCCTCCTGATCTGGCAATTTAGGACTAGATAAGTTGTATTCAACTATTTCTATACGTGCATCAATAGTGTAACGTTCAACATAGTTATTTATCGCTTCCGTTATTGTGTCATACTGCAATTCAATTTGAGCATCAGGCTCTACATCAATAGGAAGAACTACTGCTACATCAGCATTTACCTTTGCTGTCAATAATTCTTGCTCATTAGCTTTCGCCTTATTTACAGAGTCTGCGCCAACAACGTTATTCATTCTATATATTTTAGCTGTTTTAGTATATTATTCGTCACATAGTTCTTGATAGTGTACCGTTCCATAAAAAACATCACAGAGCCGTTGATGAATTTCTTCGGATTCATCAAAATTTTTAATTGAAATAGCACCAATGTCATATCTTTCAAATATATCATCAGAATCGAGACTGGTATTATTTAAAATAATTACCTCATATATGTCATTTAATTCATCTACAATATACGGATAAATAGGGTCTGTATCTTTACTCGATAGCTTGGTTACATAAGCTAAGGTGTCTTCTAATACTTGCTGATATTCCTTCTTTGTCGGAATTTTGGTAAATCTTGAATACATAAGATTAATGTGGTTTTATTTCCCTATCGGTCTTTTTGCAAGAAAAACTTGAGTTCCACCGCCACTAACCTTTACTGGATTACTAGGATTACTCCAAGTGTCTGTTGTTTTTCTTGCTTTAGTTACAATATACGGGGTATTTTCTTGAACTTCTACCTCATGCAATTTTCTTGTCCATGTCGTACCATCGGCATATTTCCCTTCATTTGCGATTCCAACTTTATTTGGAGTTACTGTCGCAGAATCACTCTTTCTTATTGCATAATTTCCAGGATTATCAACAATTTTACCATTTGAATCGACACGCCTAAACTGATCATATTTTGCCCCTTTAGGCGATATTCCTCTTTCTACTATTGGCGATGATACATCTGCACAATTTAAATGTGACTCTAGTGCAAATAAATTCACATCGGATCCCGTATATACTTCTGATATTTCATTTCTTCTGTGGTATCGTACTTTTTTCATAAAAAATTTTGAATCCGTCTCGGAAATACCTGCCCTTTTTAGTTCTTCTGTTGAGATGTCAGTATATTTATAATCCTCTGCAATTTTTATTAGTTTTGCACGACGCTCATATTTATCCTCAATTTTAGAAATATTTGAGAGTTTTTTCTGTCTTCTTGCGATGTCAGCCACTTTTTCTGCTTTTTTTGCTTTTTTTGCAACATTTACACCCTTTCCTACAAGTTTAACTCCAGCCGCTGCATCTCCGATGCCAGGAATAGCAGCTACTACAGACAATCCTGCATTTGCCATATCGCCACGAAGTGCGTACATTGCAGCATTTAGTAAATCAGGAATTGCACCTAATCCTGGGAAAAAACCAGTAACATCTAATGCTGTCTGAATACCGTCAAGAATATTTTCTGCAGTAAGACCTTCCCTTTCTATTTCATTGGTTGTCCACTCTTCTTCACTCTGTAATGCTTCTCTATTCAGGTCTGCATCACAAGTGTCATGCTGACCATCAGCAGTAATAGTAATTATCCCGCCCCATTGACATTTACAATAGGAGGACTTCAACAAGGCAGGTTTACCTTTTATTACATAATCATTCTTTCCATTTAACCAATCAGACACAGTTCCTGGAACACATGGCATAGGTGTTAGTGTACCATGATTGGCAGCTGTAGCTGAACCCGTAGGAGGATAACTTGTTGTATGGCATTTCCCCAAAGGAGCAATATTGTACATCGATACATGATCAGAGACATTTGCCATAGGCTTCTCCGTCAAAAAAACCGTCCTATCTGGATAAACTGTTAGTTTTGCAGTTTTATCTCCACATGAACATTTTATTGTTGCACCTGAAGTGACATATGAATCGGCCATATCAATTCACTTTGACTGTTCCTGCTTTAATTTCAATCCTTTTACCTGCATTCAACGCCATCGAATCATTTGCTTTCTGCTGATGAACATCCGAATATTGCAACAACTTCTCCTTTGCTTCAATTCTGATGTTTTCTGCGGTTACCTGCATCTGATGTGCTACCTTCACATCTTTATTCCCATTTACTTTTATGAACTGATTTTCTTTAATGGTAAGGCTATCATTGTGATCTATTGAGGTCGTTCGGTCATTACCAGCATGTTCACGGATGTCGTTGTCGGCTGTTCGTTGCATATCGTGAGAAGCAGCAATGAAAATATCGTTGTCGGCACTTGCATTGATGTCATGCCCTGCGTGCATGATGATGTCGTTTTGGGCATACAGTTCAATGTTGCCAGTAGATTCGAGTTTTATCAGCTTCTCGTCTGTCGAAAAAGTTAGAATATAGTTTTCCTTTTCATTATCATAGATACGGATATATCCGTCTTCACCCTCATCGTGTATTTCGATGGTGTGCCCATTGCGTGTACGGATAGCTTTTACTTGGTTACAGCTGTTGTTGTTTGGTAGCCATGCACTATCTGGGTCGCCTACACCATTATATAATGTACCCTTGATATAAGGGCGTTCTGCATTTCCTCCCTCAAAATCAACCATTACTTCCTCGTCAATCTCTGGGATAAAGCTAAAGCCCTTACCACCGCCAGCATATGGTTGTGCCATACGAAGCCATGGGGTCATCATATTGTCATCCAATTGGGCTTGCCAGTCAAACTGCACACGGACACGACCGAGATTGTTTGGATCTTCGTTTTCCTTCACCTTTGCACGGCATGACTGTGCAACAGGGTAAATGTCGCTGACGGAATAAGGAGGATAGTCGCAAGCAGATGGAATACCGATGAAATGGTTGCTATAAGTCTCATCGGCTGAGAAGTAATGCACAAGCTCTGTAATCAGCATTTCATCCTGCTCTACATTGCTTTTCTCCAAAGCCGAGGCATCGGGCATATAGTTGTCAACTATAACCAACTTGCTCCCAATTTTAAGTTTTGAGCAATATGTAGTCCCTGAATAGGTAAGCATACTCGCCTTTTCGCCTCTTGCCTGTGTCTTGGTAGATATATTCAACACCGTTTCACGTCCGTCAGAATCAGCAAAACCTCCTGAATGTAAGTTCTGAAGAGTCGACTTTACAAAGCAAGTTTGTGAAGCTTGAAACACTTGTTCACTCAGCGTATTGTATTCACGCAGCATTTCCTCTATGCCTTCCTTTTCATTGGCATCATAGGAGTTGTATGATGAAGCGACATGGTTAAATGCTACATGCCGCATTTTTAAGTCAACATTATAAGATGGAACATCTTGGCTAGGATAGGCAAGTTTTACACTCTCGCCTTTAAGTAAATTACCGAATACCATTTTCTTTCCATCATTGTATAGCCATTCACCATAACGCCTTGCCAGACGTTGTAGGAATTGGTAATTAGACTCGTTGTATTGAACACAATATGGAATAGTGTCAGTAAAACGAGCATCAACATCTGTTTTAAGGTATTCGGAATAGTCATCAACAACATCATTTACAATGTCATTCAATGTCTGATTTTCAAAAGATTTACAAGTAGGATTGTCATTAAGCAACGCATCCCAACTGCATGCCTCGACATTTACAGAAAATTCACTGCGGTTTCTGCTACCTGATGCACCTATAATAACACCGGCAAACTCTATGTCAGCCACTGAATCTGTATCAGCCTTCAATGATTCCTTTTCAACGCTTTCAGTCTCTAATGAAATCAATACTTCCTTGCCGATAATGGCACCACAAACATTGAAAGAAACTTCGTTGATTCTTTCGTCTGGTTCTTTGTGAAGAGAAAACGAAAGAGTATTAGGCGAAAGAAGGGACTGACTCAACATAAAATTGTCAAGTCTCCATCTTGTTCCATCAAGTTCTATACAAAAGCCTAACGATTTTGTGCCATCAATAGCTACAGAAATGTTCTTTATAGATGTTGACATGTTGTTATTTTAGAAATCAGAATAAACATCCACTTGTGAACTCAATGAGGCCCAAGAGTTTGTAAAGATAGCCCTATCCATCAGTCCTGTTCCTATGCGGAGAGCCTCCGCACTGATGGTTACATCAGTGTACATCAACTTGCTGTCATGGTCGTTGAAGTAATCTTTGAGCCTAATGCAATAAGCATTTTTAAATTCGATTGTTTTGTATCTTCTCCGATTGTCATTGGAGAACACGCAAAATCTGAATGTGCCAGAATACACGGCAGTCTTGTTGAACATCCACTTGTAAAAGAACTGGTCATCATCACAAGTGGCAGGCATTACAAACCGGATGGTGCCACCCATAGTACGTGTTGTAGGCTTTCCTGTATCATCTACAGCCTGTGAAAACTCATATTCACATTCAACAATGCCATACTCTCCACCTCCCTGTATTCTTACTTGTCCTTGTAGTGCCATATTTTTATGTCTTTAGAAAGATGATTGAAGGAAACTTTGGGGTGTCGCCTCCAATCATCTTTATCGGTTTCTGTTTTCAGAATTACTTGTCAATAGTCCAGCTATTGTTGTGGATAGCATTGCCTACCTGAATCTCTTTTGCAGAGATAACAAACTCCTCAAACTGCTTGGTCTCGTTAGTGTCGTCGTATGTCTCGGCATACTGTACAACATAACCGTTCTTGAAGCTGAGACGCTTCATTTCGCCACCGTCCTTGTCCGGGAATGAAATGACACCATTCTTGCTCATGTAGGTGTCACACATCCATTCAAGAATTTCCGTGTTTCCGTCGTTCTTCGACTTTACCTTGACTGTGATTTTGCCACCGCGTGTACGGCCAGTAGGCTGACCCTCCACATCGGTCTGTTGGTTGAGCTCGTAGCGAACGTAAGCAACTTCGCGCTCCTGAATGCCATCAGCGTTGATGGTAACTGTTCTTGTTTCTGCCATCTTCTAATGATTTTTAAATTAATGAATATTGATTATTACACTCTATGCGTTTTTAGTATTCTGCTCCCAATCTACTCCTGCAGCAGTATTTCTTCCTGTCAATTCAATAAAGAAGTTCTGAGCTGCAAAATATGGAGTAATCTCTACATTGATACTTATATCCTTTGTCTTTGGGTCTTGGTCAACTTTGAGATTGGTGTATTTCTCAATGATTCCACCAGGTCCCTTATAATCACTCAGGAAAGAATGTATGTCCTGTGTTATTTCTGACTTGATTGCAGGTGTCCAAATCTCCATAGCATGATCGTTACAGTAGTTTTCAAACACTTTACCTATCCAGTCGAAAACACGAACGATAGAATACTCCTGCAATCCCTTTGATGCACCATTGTAGAGGGTATGGTTAGAGAATGCCATTGTGCGCCCATCTTCCTCAACCATCGGAATGACTCCAAGATCTATCAGGGCTGCAATCTCCGACTTTCGCAAATCCATACGTGCGCCTTTCACATTGTCGAGAGTACCATATCTCTTGCCTGCTGCAGCCTGTGCTATAACAGTCTCTTCAGTATTTGACATTCTGCCAGCCAAAGCGCCAGAAGCAGGAATAAACAAATCCTCGTCCTCGCCAGCCAACTCTGACTTCTTTCTTCCTAGAATATAATTGGCTGTCATCACGATATTGCCCAAATATGGGTCTGTGCCTTGCAGACTTGCATCGTCAAGTTCTTCCTTTAGCATTTCAAAGTTCATACTATCCTTGAAATCCGTCAGCATTATCACCTTATTTCTATAGGCTGTTTGTGCCCACATTCTCACCGTTTCCGCATCTCCAAGATAACCTGGGACTACAAGCATACTATAGTTATTCTTCAGATTCAAACGATCGAAATAACGCTCAAGCTCATCACGGACAGCCTGAGTATCTTCCGAGTCATGGTCGCCAAGTTCTTCCTTGTTGACATTCATAAGGGTGATGCAATCAACCTTACCTTGTCCCGCATTTGCAAAGAAGGCATCAAGACTTCTGTAAGTGGTTTCAAGGTTGCGTATCTCGTCATGAATGCAGAACAAATTCTCGCTAAGATTTCTTTCCGCTTTTTGACACTCTTCCTTACAAGAGTCAACAATCTCCATTGGGTCTTTACCACCAGATTCAAGAATCTCAACCCAAAGGGAAAGTTCATTCTTCAATCTGTTTCTCGCATCCTCGTATGCACTATCGTTCAAGAAAACATTCTTGATGGCTTTTCTACGAGGATCCATATTCTCAACACCTTTGATAAGTCCCTTCAACAACTGGAAACCTCCAAATTTATCCAATCCAGACAGGCTTTTCTGAAGGAGTTCCACAGGATTTGCTACAGTTTGTCTTTCCTGTAGTTCCATTCCATCGGACGAAGATGCTAAATTCTGTTCTTCTACTGCCATAATAATCAATTTTAGTTGTTAATCTGCGTCCTCCAGCTCTGCAAGGAGAGACTTTAACGCATTCTTCAAATCTTCATGCGCAGCATCATTTTTCAATGCGTTACGCAATGTCTTGTTTTTCTCCAACTGACGAATTACAGAATTGTATGCGTCAATCTTTGACTTTTTTCCACTAAGCAACTCACTCTGAGCAATAAGCTGCTCATCCTCGAAGTCTTTCATCTGCTTAAACTGGAAATCTTCATATACAGCACCACCTTCTTCCGTAGAGAGGGTTACGCCCTCTTTTGATGGTTGGAAATGTTCGAAAACTTCCTTCATGCTTTTTGCTTTGAAGCCTTCTCGGTCTTCATCGGTGTTGGGAGCAACGTCAGTAAACTGGTCTGCATAGAGCGTCCTATTTTGTGGAAACTCAATGACACCATCCTGAGCATTTTCCTCAACAACTTTGGAAATAACGGTTTTTCTTGCCATTGTTCTTCTATTTATTATTGTATTACTTACTTCTTGTTTTTTATTGGTAATGTCTGTATTCAACAGACTTTTCAGCCATCTGAAAAATCTCATGATAAATTATTGTAGTCAATCAGGAGTTTCTATGTCCCATGCAATTTCTTTAGTTTCTTCATTGTATTTCATGGTAACACTATCACCGCTATTGATGTCACCAGAAATAATAAGCTTCGACAAAGGACGGCGAATCTCTTTTCGGATTATGCCAAGAATAGGACGAGCACCATAATGGGCATTGAAGCCTACTTTTGTTACATATTTACGAGCAGACTCATCAATCGTCAAAGAAATATTCTGCTCTCTTAGCATCTTGAGCAGATTTTGTATGTGAATATCAAAAATTCTGTCTATCATCTCTGGCGTAATAGGTGAGAATGGGACAATTTCTGTAAGTCTTGCCAAGAATTCTGGTCTGAATTGACCTTGCATGACTTCCAACATCTGGTCATGTGTCGGAACATGACCTTCACCAAAAGACTTAAATATATAGTCACTGCCAATGTTAGAGGTGAATATAATCAAGGCATTGGAGAAATCGCCAACACGTCCAAGACGGTCGTGCAACTTTCCTTCATCAAGTATCTGAAGGAATAAATCAAATACAGACCTATGTGCCTTTTCTATTTCATCGAACAATACTACAGAATATGGATGCTGTCTGATTTGATTGACCAAAAGTCCACCTTCTTCATAACCGACGTATCCTGGAGGGGCTCCATAAAGGAGTGCGACAGAATGCTCCTCTTTATATTCCGACATGTCAAATCTTAGTATTGAGGTATCATCATTGAAAAGGAACTCTGCCAAAGACTTCGCCAATTCAGTTTTACCTGTTCCTGTAGGACCAAGGAAGAAGAAAGACCCAATTGGTTGTCCTTTTTTATTTAGACCTGAACGTGACTCGAATACGGCATCCAAGATACTCTTAATAGCATGATTTTGACCTACAACTCTTTTATGAAGAATATCTTCTGCACTTGAAAGTCTTTGACGTTCTTCTGATTGAATATTTCCCATTGGAATACCAGTCATCTTCGCAACAACATTTCTAATCTCATCCTTTTTTAAAATAATAGTGTTAGACTCGTCATTTGTTGTCTGCTCCATTTCTTTCTCAATTTTCACAGAAGCCATCGAACGATCCAAAAGGTCTATTGCAGATGCTGGCAAGTTACGCTCTGGCATGTATCGTTTTGCCAAACGAACAATCTCTGGAATTACATCGCCATCAAGAGTTATATTGTGATACTGTTCATATATAGTCTTTTTGCTATCCAATATGCCAATAGCCTCCTCTTCCGTAGGTGCTTCTAAGGATATTTTCTCAAAATAAGCTGTCAGTTCTCTATCTTTTTCAAGATTCTTTGTATATCCGTCTATTGATGAAGTACAAATAAACTGTATGGTATTATTGGATAGAATCTTTTTTATAGATGGCAATATCGCATTAAGAGGTGAGGATGTTTCTCCTAAACGGTAAAAATTTTCTATAACAAGAACTGGCTGTGAAATATCCGACAACTCATCTATAACAGACTTAAACCTGTCTTCCATCTCACCTTTGTAGCTTACGCCTTGACTTAAAGCGATTAAATCAAGTTCGTATGGCTGTATGGTACTTATTGATGCAGGAAGTTCACCTTTGGTTAGATTATCGGTCAATTTACGTATTAACGAGGTTTTGCCAACTCCCGTATCTCCAACAATAAGAGCATTTGCCCTGTCCTTCCGAGCCAAAATTTCCACCAATGAACGTAAATCATTTTCCATGTCAATGATTTCAACATCATTTGTTGCATCAAATAAGGAATTGTAATATACATTTTGAGATTTTCTGTCATTAGCTGATGGACGAATCTCTTTAGAAGAGTTAACGGCATTCTTTACTTTCTTGCTTATATAAGATAAAACCTTTTCTCTTGAAAGGGGCATTGTCTTTAATTGTTCTGAAGAAAAACCTACACCAGGACTGACCAATGCGGTCAAAAGAAATTCTAATTTATGCGTCTCCGTTCCATATTGCTCTTCCAAAGATATAGCTTCTTTTATCACATTTTGACTATCTCGTGAAAATTCAGCTTTTTTCATAGGATAAGGGGACTTGTCGCATTGCTGAATATGAATATCGCACCAATCAATTAAATAGTAATAATCCTCATTAAGACTATCCTCTATGTAATTAACCAAACCAGCACTTTTGTGTAAAAGTGCTCTGAATATATGTACTGGCTCTATTTGCGGTGATTTATTGTCCACTGCAAAAGCCTGAGATATATGGATTAAATCAACTTGAAGTCCATCAAAATATTCTGCAATTTTTTTGTTCATCATTTCTGCGTTGAATATGAATAATCATTCTACAATTTCCAAAAAGGCACTTGGCACATAAGCTGTACAAACAGTTACCAATTCATCCACCACAACACCTACTCTCTGTTGCCCTTGCCATCTTGCGACCCTCCCAATAACTCCTTTGAATGCGCCATCAATAACTCTCACCAATTGTCCTTTTTCAAACTTTGGTACTTCATCTAATGTCACGATGGTATTGTCCACATCAGCAGCACAGATAATTTTAAGTCTATCCATCTGATAGTTGGGAACTATCATTGGTGTCTTTTCTATCTTGCGACCAATATGGATGTGCCGATAATAAAAACGAAGGAATGGGAGATTTACGTTGTCGTAAACAAAAGTTTTGATTTCTTCTTCTGTACCGTATGCAAAGAAAATGTTCGGCAAACGTGATACGGTAACAACTTTGCGCTTACCTTTTATAAGTTTTACAACACTGGTAGTTGGATAGAAAGCCGTAATGCCTTTGGCTGTCATATAGTCGTATGCCTTTTTTTCTCTACCATAAGTGGTGCGTAAGGCATACCAATGGGGAACGTCTATCTCTTTTTGAGCTTTTGACTTACTTGCTATATGTGCATTTCTGGTGGACACCCCTGTTTGTGAACTCTCTGCGGAAATAGTGCTTTGAGCTTCGGGGAGGGCGTTGGAGGTAAGTCCAGCGCAAGGAGGGAGTTCACCGCCTCCTGGGGTGTGTACATCTGTTGATGTCCATTCATCGACTTTCATATCGGTGCTAACTTTTTTCTAGACAGAAATCCGTTAAATTCCGACATAAAAAAAGCGTGAGATCGTCCTGTTGTCCATCCCACACATCGAGGCTCTTGCATTGCCTATTATAGTTGAACAGACAACGTCAGAGCCCACGCCGATATGAATATATAAACTCCATGCAGAAACAGATGTACACATCAACATTGCACCCAATAAGATACAATATGAGTATACACAGTGCTACACGGATAGATATAATCACACCCGGGACATCTACCGTTGGCTATGTTCATGACTATAATATCGGAAGTTTGCAAGATTTCGATGTGTCAAGAACAAAGCGTCGATAAACGCCTTCAATATGTCTGGACTGTCATCCCACCCAATGCCCGCTTTTGTATAGATATGTCAGATAAGTGACTTCACTACACTCAGCACGGCGTAGGCTGCCGACTCGGTTATCTTGAAAGAACACGTCTAACAGTGACAACTGCGGTCAAGCAAATACAGTCCGATTGCAAAAGTACGAAAATTAATTGAGAAAACAGCAACAACAATTGAAAAAGTCTATCTTTTGCAGCAAATTTAAGACAAATTAAATCTATTTGCTTGAATATCTCAGAAATTATGTGGCAAAACCCTCTATCCGGAATCCGAGATACAAGCACTTCTCACTGGT
>OCRP01000481.1_pt1 | contig 37788 bp, 27 predicted proteins | sample 1538871 | NCBI WGS metagenome assembly OCRP01 (sample SAMN04571731, study PRJEB22368) | human gut metagenome | biome: human gut; material: stool | host: Homo sapiens | place: Luxembourg | collected 2012-09-20 | reverse complement strand
CCTCCCTGTTTCCGCCACTGGCGGCGGTCGTCGCTGTTGCTTTTTTCTCCTGAACTTCACTTTCCTGATTTACAAAACAGGCCGAATCGTCTATAATAAAGGGCGACGGCCTGTTTTTGTGCAAAAACGGCCAAATCCAAGCACTGGGAGGAAATGCTGTGCTCATTCAACTCATCGAGGGCGTCTACCGCCTGTTGTGGGGCGACCTGCTCACCCTGCATCTGGGAAACGTGACCCTCAGTCTTTCGTTTATGGTCATCCTGCTGCTGACGGCGGGGGTGTTCTTCACCCTGCGCACGAGGCTTCTGCCGGTGCGGCTGTTCCGGGATATGCTGGCGGCGGTCTGCGAGAAGAACGACAAGGGCAGCGGCCTCTCGTCCTTCCAGACGCTGGTGGTGTCCACGGCCACCCGGGTGGGCATGGGCAATCTGGTAGGCGTCGTGGCGGCGGTGTCTGTGGGCGGTGCAGGCGCGGTGTTCTGGATGTGGGTGACGGCTCTGCTGGGCGCATCCACCTCCTTTGTGGAGTCCACGCTGGCCCAGAAATACAAGCAGCCCGACCACCTTTATGGCGGCTGGCGGGGCGGCCCGGCCTACTATCTCCACACCCTCGCGGAGCGCAAACGGGGCAGGAAGCTCCGCTGCTCGGTGGCGGCCTGCCTGTTCGCCGTGTCGGGCCTTATCTGCTGGTGCGGCATCAGCCAGGTGGTCAGCAACTCGGTGAGCGAGGCGTTCCAGAATGCGTTCTCCATCCCGCCGCTGGTCACGACGCTGGTGCTGACGGCGCTTGCGGCGGTCATCGTCCTGCGGAAGGAGGCCACCGTCAAGAGCCTCGACGTCATCGTCCCTATCATGGCGGGCTGCTACTTCGTCATGACCCTCTGGATCATCCTCACCCATCTGCCCCAGCTGCCCGGTGTCTTTGTCCGCATTTTCTCGGAGGCGCTGGGCCTGCGTCAGGCCGTGGGCGGCGGCTTTGGCGCTGTGGTGATGAACGGCATCAAGCGGGGCCTCTTCTCCAACGAGGCCGGTTCCGGTTCGGCCCCCTGTGCCGCTGCTGCTGCTGAGTGCGACGACCCTGTGAAGATGGGCCTCGTGCAGGCGCTGGGCGTCCTCATCGACACCATCGTCATCTGCAGCTGCACGGCCTTCGTGATGCTGCTGGCTCCCGAGAGTGTGACGAGCGGCCTGCAAGGTATGAACCTTTTGCAGGCGGCGATGCAGTACCATCTGGGCAGTTTCGGCGTCGTCTTCATCGCAGTGACGCTGGCGCTGTTCAGCTTCTCTACTTTTATTGGCATCCTCTACTACGCCCGCTGCAACGTGGCCTATCTCTTCGGCGACAGCTGGCTCTGGCAGACGGCCTACAAGGTGCTGGCGCTGGTGATGCTGGTCGTCGGCGGTATGCAGGCCTACACCGTGGTGTGGGACCTCGGCGACGTGGGCATCGGCCTGATGACCATATTCAATATGCTGGCCCTCTACCCGCTGTCGGGCGAGGCGCTGACCGCCCTGCGGGAGTACGAAGCCAAAAAGAAACTCAAGTAAACAAAAAGCCATCGGCCCAGACAGCCGATGGCTTTCGTTTTATGCGCGGTGACCCAGCCGCATTTTGAAGTCGTTGTAGCCGAAGCGCACCAGCTCCCGGCAGGTGCCGTCCTCAGCCAGCGCCCAGATGGGCGGCAGGGGCATCCCGTTGAAGGTGTTGTTCTTGCAGGTGGTGTAGATGGCCATGTCGCCGAAGATGAGCCGGTCTCCCTCGGCAAGCGGGGCGTCGAAGCTGTAGTCTCCCACGACATCGCCCGCGAGGCAGGTCGGCCCGCCGAGGCGGATGGTGCAGGGCTTTTCGCCCGGCTCGCCCGCGTCCAGCAGGGGAGGGCGGTAGGGCATCTCGATGACGTCCGGGGTGTGGCAGGCCGCAGACATATCGAGGACGGCGAGGCTGGTGTCACCGTTCTGCAGAGTGTCCAGCACTGTGGTGACGAGATAGCCCGTGTTCAGCGCCCACGCCTCGCCCGGCTCCAGATAGACCTGTACGCCGTACTTCTCCTGCATCCGGGCGATGCAGGCTTCCAGCGTGGCAAGGTCATAGCCCGGGCGGGTGATGTGGTGTCCGCCGCCGAAATTGAGCCATTTCAGCCCCGGCAGCAGGTCGCCGAACTTCTCTTCCACGGCGTCCAGCGTCACGGCCAGCGCGTCGGCGTCCTGCTCACAGAGGGTGTGGAAGTGCAGGCCGTCCAGCAGGGCGGCGAGGCCCGGCTGTTTTGCCAGAGCCGCGTCCCACTGGGCGCGGGTGGTGCCGAGACGGCTGCCCGGGGCGCAGGGGTCATAGATGGCATGGCCTTCCTGCGTGGAGCGCTCCGGATTGATGCGCAGACCGACGCTCTTGCCCGCCGCCTTGGCCGCAGGGCCGAACTTTGCCAGCTGGGCCGGGGAGTTGAACACGATGTGGTCGGCGTAATCCAGAAGCTCGTTGAACTCGTCCACCCGGTAGGCGGCGCAGAAGACGTGGTTCTCCTTCTCGGGCAGCTCTTCCTTGCCCAGACGGCTCTCGTAGAGGCCGCTGGCCTCAGTGCCTGCGAGGTAGGGTGCGAGAAGCGAGTAGAGGTCGAAGTTGGAGAAAGCTTTCTGCGCTAATAAAATCTTGCAGCCTGTCCGCTGCTGGACCCCCAGCAGAATTTCGCCGTTGCGGCGCAGCTGGGCTTCGTCCAGCAGATAGCAGGGGGTGGGCAGGGAAGCGAGTGCGCCCTCCGAGAGGTTTGCCAGCCCTGCGAAGGGCGGGCGCGTATCGACCAGCCGCATCAGTCCACCAGAGCCGGGCTGTGGCTCTCAGAGCGGGGCAGGCCGTACTTGTCCAGTGCGTCCAGATAGGGGTCCGGGTCGAACTCTTCCACGGTGTGGACGCCCTTGGTGGTCCACTTGCCGGTCAGCAGCATCAGTGCGCCGCACATGGCCGGAACGCCGGTGGTGTAGCTGATGGCCTGAGAGCCGACTTCCTTGTAGCACTCCTGGTGGTCGCAGACATTGTAAATGTAGTAGGTCTTTTCCTTGCCGTCCTTTTTGCCCGTGAAGATGCAGCCGATGTTGGTCTTGCCCTTGGTGCGGGGGCCGAGGCTGGCGGGATCAGGCAGGAGGGCTTTCAGGAACTGGATGGGGACGATCTCCTGCCCGTTGAAGTTGATGGGGGTGGTGGAGAGCATCCCCACGTCCTCGAGGCAGCGCATGTGGTCGAGATAGCTCTGGCCGAAGGTCATGAAGAAGCGGATGCGCTTTGCCTCCGGGATGTTCTTTGCCAGAGACTCGATCTCCTCGTGGTGGAGCAGGTACATATCCTTCTGGCCCACCTTGTCGAAATCGTACTCCCGTTTGATGCTCATGGCCGGGATCTCGACCCAGTGGCCGTTCTCCCAGTAGCTGCCGGGGGCGGAGACTTCGCGGAGGTTGATCTCGGGGTTGAAGTTGGTGGCGAAAGCATAGCCGTGGTCGCCGCCGTTGCAGTCGAGGATGTCGATGGTGTCGATGGTGTCGAACTCGTGCTTCTTGGCGTAGGCGCAGTAAGCCTGGGTCACGCCCGGGTCGAAGCCGCTGCCCAGCAGGGCGGTGAGGCCGGCTTCCTCAAACTTTTTGGCGTAGGCCCACTGCCAGCTGTAGTCGAAGTAGGCAGAGAAGCCTGCCTCCTTGCAGCGCTTCTCATAGATGGCACGCCACGCGGGGTCGTCGGTGTTCTCCGGCTCGTAGTTGGCGGTGTCCATGTAGTTGACGCCGCAGGCGAGGCAGGCGTCCATGATGGTCAGGTCCTGATAGGGCAGGGCGATGTTCATCACGAGGTCGGGCTGATAGCTCTTGATGAGGGCGATGACCTCGTCCACATGGTCGGCATCCACCTGTGCGGTGGTGATGTTGGTGGTGGTCTTGGGGGCAAGCTCTGCGGCCAGCTTGTCGCACTTGGACTTGGTGCGGCTGGCGATGCAGATGTCGGTGAACACTTCGGGGACCTGGCAGCACTTGTGGATGGCGACGGAGGCCACGCCGCCGCAGCCGATGATCAGAACTTTGCTCATGATGGTTTCTCCTTTATATCAAATTATTTTTTGTTAGACCTGAAACCCGGGCCAGCCCTTGTCGAGGGCAATCAGCAGCTCCCGCAGCACCTTGCAGGCCGTGGCCGTGGAGACGCCGGAGATGTCCAGCATGGGGGCCAGCTCATTGAGGTCAGCGCCCACGATGTTGGCTTTGGACACGGTGCGGATGGCGTCCAGCAGCTGCAAAAAGCTCACGCCGCCGGCCTCGGGGGTGCCGGTGCCGGGGAAGCAGGAGGGGTCGAGGCAGTCGAGGTCGATGGTGAGGTAGACCGGCTCCTTGGTGGCGCAGAGCTGTTCGGTGAGCTCGGCAAGGCCGGTGAAGTCGAACTTGTGCATCTCGGTATGCTGGGCCGCAAACTCGAACTCAGCCCGCTCGCCGCTGCGGATGCAGAACTGGTGGATGTGGCCGTCGCCCACGATCTCGTGGCAGCGGCGCAGCACACAGGCGTGGCTCAGCTTTGCACCGAGGTAGTCGTCCCGCAGGTCGGCGTGGGCGTCGAAGTGGATGATGTGGAGGCCGGGGTATTTCTCCGCCACGGCCCGCACCGCACCCAGCGTCACCAGATGCTCACCGCCCAGCAGGAGCGGAAGCTTGCCGTCGTGCAGGATCTCTGCCGCCCGGGCCTCGATGTCGGCAAGGGCGGCTTCGCTGGAGCCGAAGCAGAGCTCGAGGTCGCCGCTGTCGAAGATGTCGAAGTCGGTCAAATCGGCGTTCTGGTAGGGGCTGTAAGTCTCGAGGCCAAAGCTTTCGTGCCGGATGGCCGACGGGCCGAACCGTGCGCCGGGGCGGTAGCTGGTGGTGGAGTCGAAAGGTGCGCCGTAAAGCACGATGTCGGCGGCGCGGTAGCTGCTGTCGCAGCCGATAAAGGTTTCAACGTTGGGTGAGATCATTTGGGTTCCTCCACTTCGCGCAGCATCTCCTCGAGGAATGCCGGCAGATAGAAAGCTCCGACGTGGAGCCGGGTGGTATAGTAGCGGGTGCGCAGATTGAGCGCCTTCCATGCGTCGGCGTCCAGATCGTCGATGGGGTGGTACTTCTTGCTGGCAAAGCCGAAGAGCCAGTAGCCGGCGGCGAAGGTCGGAATGTGTGCCTGATACACCCGGCTGACGGGGAAGGTGGACGCGATGCGCTTGTGGCTGCGCTGCATGGCGCTGGCGTCCTCGGTGTAGAAGGGGCTGCCCTGCTGGTTGACCATGATGCCGTCCTCTTTCAGGGCGTTGAAGCAGCTGCCGTAGAACTCCCGGGTGAACAGGCCCTCGGAGGGGCCGAAGGGGTCGGAGGAGTCCACGATGATGAGGTCATATTCCTCCTCGCAGCGGCGGATGTATTTCAGAGCGTTCTCGAAGTAGATGTGGACCCGGCGGTCGTCCATCCGGCAGGCGTTGCCGGGCAGATAGGCGCGGCAGGCCTCCACGACCTGGGGGTCCATCTCCACGAGGTCGATGCGCTCGACCCGGTCGTAGCGGGTCAGCTCCCGCACCACGCCGCCGTCGCCTGCACCGATGACGAGGATGTCTTTTGCCTCCTTGTGGACGGCCATGGGGACGTGGACGATCATCTCGTCATAGATGAACTCGTCCCGCTCGGTGAGCATCACGTTGCCGTCCAGCGTCAGAACCCGGCCAAACTCAGGCGTCTCAAAAATGTCGATGCGCTGATAGTCGCTCTGCTTGGAGTAGAGCTGCTTGTTCACCCGGATGCTGTGCTTGACGTCCGGGGTGTGAAATTCCGAAAACCAAAACTCCATCTGCTTCTCCTTATGCCAGAACATTCAGGTGCAGGATGTCCGGGTCTTCCGGGCCGGTCATGCTACAGCCTTTGGCCTTGGCGTACTCGATATAGTTCAGTATCTCTTTGGTGATGCGCTCGCCGGGGGCCAGGATGGGGATGCCCGGCGGGTAGCACATGACGAACTCGCTGCACACCATGCCCTCGGTCTCCCGGAGGGGCAGGCTCTTTTTGGGGGCGTAGAACGCTTCCTGCGGGCTGGCGGCAACGACGGGGTCGATGTATTCCTGGCTCAGCAGGCCGGTGCCGTCGGTGTGGTAGCGGCGCTTTATCTCGGCCAGTGCGCTCACCAGACGCTCGATCTCCTGCGGGCGGTCGCCGATGGAGAGGTAGGCAAGGATGTTGCCGATGTCGCCGAACTCGATCTGGATGTCATACTCATCCCGCAGGATGTCGTAGACCTCGATGCCGGCGAGGCCGATGTCCAGCGTGTGGACGCTGAGCTTTGTGGTGTCGAAGTCGAAGACCGAGTTGCCGTTGCACAGCTCCTTGCCGAAGGCGTAGTAGCCGCCCACGGCGTTGATCTCTTCGCGGGCGTACTCGGCCATGTCAGCCACCTGATGGAACACCTGCCGGCCCCGCAGCGCGAGGTTCCGCCGGGAGATGTCGAGGCTGGACATGAGCAGGTAGCTGCCGGAGGTCGTCTGGGTCAGATTGATGATCTGGCGCACATAGCCGGGGTGGACGTTGGGGCCGATGAGCAGCAGGCTCGACTGCGTTAAGCTGCCGCCGCTCTTATGCATGGAAACGGACGCCATGTCCGCGCCTGCCGCCATGGCGGAGACGGGCAGACTGCCGCCGCCGAAGTAGAAGTGGGTGCCGTGGGCCTCGTCGGCGAGGCAGAGCATCCCGGCGTCGTGGGCCATCTTGACGATGGCACGCAAATCAGAGCAGATGCCGTAATAGGTGGGGTTGTTCACCAGCACGGCCACGGCGTTGGGATGCTCCTTGATGGCTTTTGCCACCTGCTCCCGCTTCATGCCCAGCGAGATGCCGAGGCGCTTGTCCACTTCGGGATTGACATAGACCGGCACTGCGCCACAGAGCACCAGTGCGTTCAGCACACTGCGGTGGACGTTGCGGGGGAGAATGATCTCGTCGCCCCGCTTGCAGACCGTCAGCACCATGCTCTGCACCGAGCTGGTGGTGCCGCCCACCATCAGAAAAGCGTGTGCTGCGCCGAAGGCGTCGGCGGCCAGCTCTTCGGCCTCCCGGATGACCGATACCGGGTGGCAGAGATTGTCCAGCGGTTTCATGCTGTTGACGTCCACGCCCACGCACTGCTGGCCTAGAAAGGCTGTCAACTCCGGGTTGCCCCGGCCGCGCTTGTGGCCCGGCACATCGAAGGGGACCACCCGCATCTGTCGGAACTGCTCCAGAGCCTCGTAGATCGGTGCGCGGCGCTGGTCCAGCCGGAACCGTGTACGGTTCTCACTCATGTTTTTTCCTCCGTCCCTGACTCCTGCTGCAAACCATGCGGGCAAACAAAAAAGCACAAGCCCTGCACAGAAATGCAGGCTTGCGCTTTGAAAAAACCGTTTGAATGCGCGGACAAAGTCTCCGGGGCAAAGACGCCAGAGCCGTATCGCAGCATGATTCATCAGGATTCAAAAGGACGGGATGACGAGAGTCTATATAGCAACTACACTTTTACTACTCTTATTGACCGTTTCACAAGTCTGCGCACGCTCCGCGCAATTTCATGGTTGTAAAGGAACCAACTTATAAAATTTGAACTATGACGTTCAATCAATAATGGCAGCTTGCGCCGCCGGTCGGCAGTGGACCCGGCTGTCCGTATGGCCTTAGCCCCGATGGGCGGTCCAAGGTAAATTGCTTTGAAAAGACTTCGACACGCTTCGTCTCTCAAAATCGTGTGTGATTTTATCATGCAAAAAGCGGTTTGTCAATGATCTGACAGGAAAAAGCTCAAAAAATCTTTCAAGAGTCATACTTATCGTCGTCCGGCAGGAAGTGCCGGCGCGGCATAACATAAAAAGAACGGCCCCGGTACGCAGTCTGGACGTACCGAAGCCGTTTTGGTTTGCTTTAGCGCTTGATGTCGTAGTTCATGTTCATCAGGTTGCGGATGGAGCTGACATCGTCGGTGATGTTGGCATCGCCGTGGATGGTGTGCTTGATGGCGCTGCTTGCCACCGCAAAGTTTATCATGTCCATGGCCTTGTAGTTGTGGAGCATGGCGTAGATGAGGCCGCTGGCGAAGGCGTCGCCGCCGCCCACGCGGTCGAGGATGTTGAAGGTGAACAGCTTGCTCTCGAAGGTGTGGCCGTCATACCACATAAAGGCTTTCAGGCTGTTCTCGCTGCCGCTGTGGGCATAGCGGACGTGGCGGGCGATGCACTTCAGGCTGGGGTAGCGCTCGATGAAGTGCTGGAAAATTTCGTCCTGCTGCTCATAGCTGGGCTGCAGAGGCACGCCGTCCTTCCAGTCGCCCTTGGAGTGGTCGTTCTCGTCCTTCCACAGGTGGTAGGGCTCGATGCCCAGCAGCACGTCCACATAGGGCAGGCACTCGGTGCAGAAGTCACGGGCCTCATCCCAGGTCCAGAGGGTGGAGCGGAAGTTGCCGTCGAAGCTGACGGTCAGGCCCTTCTTCTTGGCCTCCTTGAGCATATCGATAATGAGGCCGCGGCAGTTGGGAGCCAGAGCCGGGGTAATGCCGCTCAGGTGCAGCCAGTCGAAGCCCTCCAGCAGCTCGTCCAGATCGACCTGAGAGAAATCGTACTCGGTGATGGCGCTGTGCTTGCGGTCGTAGATGACCTTGGAGGGGCGGATGCCGTAGCCGGTCTCGAGGTAGTATGTACCCAGACGATTGGAGGGCGTCTCATCCGGCTCGGTGAGGATCATGGGGGTGCAGTGGACGTCGTTGGAGCGCAGCCAGCGCACGGCGCTCTTGCCGAGGCTGTTGTTCGGCACGACGCTGAAGAAGGTGCTGTCCACGCCGAGGTTTGCCAGTGCGAGGGCGATGTTGGCCTCGCTGCCGCCGTAGCTGGCCTCAAAGTTGGTGGCCATGCGGAGTTTTTCGTAGTTCGGCGGGGTCAGGCGCAGCATGATCTCGCCGCAGGTGATGAATTTCGGTCCGGTCGTCTCGTGGCCCAGAATGGGGTTGAAATGTTCCATAACGGTCCTCCTGTTGCTCTTCTCGGGCATTTGAGCCGCCGCCTCTCATATACCATTCTTGAGACGGGGCGTTTGGTGCTCAGCAGGGCAGCCAGACCCCACATGACGCACATCGTTGTATCCATTATAGTGCTTTCGGAGAGGATTTGCAAGGAAAAGAAAAACACTGCGAGAGAAAATTTGGTGGGATTTTTGTGGATTGTGACGGAAAGCGTATCGGCAGGCCGTCCGGTAGTTTCCCCGCAAATGGGACCCGAAACCCACGGTTTCGCCCCAACGCTTCGCGCCGGGGCCCCACTTCTCTGGACATTTGCTTGGGAAACTCCCCTCCACCTGCCTCTGATAGGTTTACCGGCTGGTTAAATGCCCGTCAAATCAAAGCTGGGTGTATACTCTTCCCGGGCGCTGCTCTTCTGCTGCATATAGCCGGCGGTCAGCCCCAGATCCATGGCATAATTGACCACCCGGCGGTACTCGTAGGTGGTGATGCGCCGCCCGATGCCGTGCTCTGCGGCCTTGTAAAAGGGGGTGTACTGGCTCATGACACTGGGGATGAAGCAGCCGGGGTCGGCCTCGTTCCATGCGGCCATCCGGTCGAGGACGGCAAAACTGTCGTCGATGTGGCCGGGCAGGGCCAGATGCCGCAGGATGACGCCTTTCTGTAAGATGCCCTCGCTGTCGAACACCGGATGGCCCGCCTGCGCCATCATGGCCTCGATGGCGGGCCTGGCCTGGGCGAAGTAGTCCGGCGCAGAGGAAAGCTCGGCGGAGAGGGAAGAGGAGACGTACTTCAAATCGGCCAGCCAGATGTCGATATAGCCGCGCCACGCCTCCACGCTCTCCACCGTCTCATAGCCGCCGGTGTTGCAGACGATGGGCAGACGCAGCCCCTCAGCCCGGGCAATGTCCAGCGCCGCGATGATCCAGGGCCGCCACTGGCCGGGGGTGACGAGGTTGATGTTGTGGGCGCCCTGCTTCTGCAGATCGAGGAAAATTTCGGCCAGATGCTCTATCGTGATCTCTTTGCCCAGTCCCTCGGCGCTGATGGGGTAATTCTGGCAGAAACAACACTTGAGGGTGCAGCCCGAGAAAAACACGGTGCCGCTGCCCCGGGTGCCGCTGATGCAGGGCTCTTCCCAGAAGTGCAGGGCCGCACGGGCGGCTTTCAGGGTGCCGCCCGCCCCGCAGAAGCCCGTCTGCCCGGCGGCACGGTCTGCGCCGCAGCGGCGGGGGCAGAGGGTACAGGAGACAGGCGGCGTTGTGGAAATGTTTTGAGACATATTGTCCAACTCCTATGAGAAAGAATCATATTAAATTATCCGAGGCTATTATATCATTTTTGCCCCCGTAAGTGGTATACTAAGATTGAATATTGCATGTCATGCAAGAATACTACATGATCTGGAGGACACCATGCGTACAGAGACCGAAGAGATCCGGGACAACCTGAAATATCTGAGCCTTCTGGCCCGGGACTACCCCTCGCAGGCAGCGGCCGCCAGCGAGATCATCAGCACACAGGCACTGCTCAAGCTGCCCAAAGGCACCGAGCACTTCATGAGCGACCTGCACGGTGAGAACGAGGCGTTCGTACATATCCTGAACTCCGCTTCCGGCGTCATCCGCGAAAAGGTAGATATTGTGCTGGGGGATGCCGTGCCGGAGGGGACGCGGGCCGAGCTGGCGACTCTGATCTATTATCCGAGCGAGAAGCTGCCCCAGCTCAAGGAGCGCTGTGCCGACGAGGAAGCGCTGGAACAGTGGTACAGTGAGACGCTGCTGCGGCTCATCGACATCTGCCGCCTCGTCTCTTCCAAGCACACCCGGGAGCATGTCCGGGCCTGCCTGCCGTCCAGCTGCGGTTACATTCTGGATGAGCTGCTCCACGCCCACTTCGAGGACCACGACAAAGACCTCTACTACGGCCAGATCGTCGGCAGCATCATTGAGAATGGCCGCGCCGATAAGTTCATCGTCCGTCTCTGTGAGCTCATCAAGCGGCTGGCTGTGGACAAGCTCCACATCGTGGGCGACCTGTTCGACCGCGGCCCCCGCCCCGACGTCATCCTTGACCTGCTGATGCGTCACCACGATGTGGACATCCAGTGGGGCAACCACGACGTGGTCTGGATGGGCGCGGCGGCCGGCAGTCCCATCTGCATCTGCACGGTGCTGAAGACCACCCTCGCTTACCACAACCACGGCATGGTGGAGGACTGCTACGGCATCAACCTCCGCCACCTGCAGCGGATGGCCGAGCAGTTCTATGGCGACGACGACTTGACCATCTGGATGCCTCACACCGACACCGCCCGCGGCCCCTACACCCCCGGTATGCTCCATCGCTGCGCCGTCATGCATAAGGCCATCACCATCCTGATGCTCAAGCTCGAGTGTCAGGTCATCGACCGCAACCCGGATTTCAAGATGCAGGACCGCGACTTCCTGCGCCGCATCAACTGGGAGAAGGGAACCGTCATGGTGGGTGGCAGGGAGTACCCCATGCGGGATACGTCTTTCCCGACGGTAGACCCCGCCGACCCCACCGCGCTGAACAGCGACGAGAAGGTGGTGCTGCAAAAGCTGGTGCAGTCCTTCCGCCAGAGTGAGAAATTACAGCAGCACGTCGAGTTCCTGTACGCCAAGGGCAGTGTCTACCACATCGAGAACGGCAACCTGCTCTACCACGGCGCGGTGCCGATGACTAAGAAAGGCACCTTCGCTGTGGAGCGGTTCGAGGGCCACGCCTACTCGGGCCGCGCCCTCATGGACTACTGTGACGAGCGCGCCCGCCGGGGCTACTTCGCCCCCGAGGGCAGCGCCGCCCGCCAGAGCGGACAGGATTTCCTGTGGTATCTGTGGTGCGGCAAGCTGTCGCCCCTGTATGGCCGCAGCGCCATGACCACCTTCGAGCGGCTGTATGTCGAAGACGCTTCCACTCACACTGAGGTGAAGGACCCCTATTATACATGGTATAATGAGGAAGCCGTCTGCCGCCGCATCCTCGCCGAGTTCGGCCTGCCCGGCACCAGCCACATCGTCAACGGCCATGTCCCCGTGCAGGAGAAGAAGGGCGAGAGCCCCATCAAGGGCGGCGGACGCCTCGTGGTCATCGACGGCGGTTTCTGCCGCGCCTACCACGAAAAGACCGGCATCGCGGGCTACACGCTGGTCTATTCCAGCCGCACCATGTCCCTGCGCACCCACCAGCCCTTCGAGAGCGCCGAAAAGGCTGTGAACGAGAATCTGGACATCCTCTCCCAGAAGAACATCCTCGAGACGGAGAACCACCGCATCCTCGTGGAGGAGACCGACGAGGGCGAGATCCTGCGGGAGAAGGTCCACGACCTCAAACAGCTGGTCCGGGCCTATCAGCTGGGCTGGATCAAGGAGACCCGCTGCGACGACAGTGTGTGGTAAGCAGTGGCAAATGTAAAATTTTCCTGAAAATAAGAGACAAAATCCGAGAATAATAGAAAAGAAACTGGGCAAAACAGAAAATAATCGACGAGCGTGCATTGGGGCTTTGCTTTTTGCTGGAAGTTGTGTATAATAAAGTAGCTGTAATTATGCCAACTGGTTGTGAGCTTTGTACAGCGAGAAGGAATAACGTACCTTGAACTGACCTTTTGGGCCTGCGGGGAGCGGGACTGTGACAAGGAGATCATAAAATTGGAAAAGTTTGTTATTACGGGCGGTAAGCCCCTGCACGGCGAAGTCATCATCTCCGGCGCGAAGAATGCGGCTGTGGGCATCCTGCCTGCTACCATTCTGGCAGCGGACGTCTGCGTCATCGAGAACCTGCCGGACATCAGCGATGTGGCGGTGAGCCTCAAGATCCTCAGCGTGCTGGGCGCTAAGGTCCGGATGCTGAACAAGAACACCTACGAGATCGACACCACCCATCTGACCGGCACCAATGTCCCCGACGACCTGTCCCGCCAGATGCGCGCCAGCTACTATTTCCTCGGCGCACTGCTGTCCCGCTTCGGCAAGGCCGAGGTGGCCATGCCCGGCGGCTGCAACCTCGGCCCCCGCCCCATCGACCAGCACCTGAAGGTGTTCAGCGCTCTGGGCGCAGAGGACAGTGTGGACTACGGCATGATCACCGTCCACGCCGACGAGCTGAACGGCGCTCATATCTTCTTTGATAAGGTGAGCGTGGGCGCTACCATGAACGGTATGCTCTCCGCTGTCATGGCCAAGGGTCAGACCATTCTGGAAAACTGTGCCAAGGAGCCCCATGTGGTCGATCTGGCCAACTTCCTGAATATGTGCGGCGCTGATGTGCGCGGCGCAGGCACCGATGTCATCAAGGTGCGCGGCGTCGAGCAGATGCACGGCTGCACTTACAGCATCATCCCCGACCAGATCGAGGCCGGCAGCTACATGGTGGCTGCAGCGGCCACCGGCGGCGATGTGCTGGTGAAGAACGTCACCCCCAAGCACCTCGAGCCTATCACCGCAAAGCTCCGCCGTGCGGGCATTGAGGTGGAGGAGTTTGACGATGCTGTGCGGGTTCGCCGCACCGGCGACATCCTGCCCCTCAAGATCAACACCATGCCCCACCCGGGCTTCCCCACCGATATGCAGCCCCTGATGGGCGTTCTGCTCAGCGTGGCAAAGGGGACTTCCACCGTCACCGAGAGCGTGTGGGATAACCGCTTCCGCTATGTGGATGAGCTGCGCAAGATGGGCGCGAATGTCCAGGTGGACGGTCAGGTGGCCGTATTCGAGGGCGTGGAGAAGCTTTCTCCCGCTCCGCTCCGCGCTTCTGACCTGCGCGCCGGTGCAGCAATGGTCGTTGCAGCCCTGATGGCCGACGGCACCAGCGAGATCGAGGAGATCGGTCATATCGAGCGCGGCTACGAGAACATCGTGGAGAAGCTGCGCGGCCTCGGTGCTGACATCAAGAAGGTGGAGCGGATGCCCGCTGCACTGGAACAGGCTCTGTAATTAGAAAAACCTCTCCGTCACGCCTGCGGCGTGCCGCCTCCCCTGTCGAGGGGAGGCATTGGCAGTCCGTCAGGTCCCTGCGTTTTTATGACTGCGCAGCAGACGGAGGGGTTTTATTTGTTGAGGTTTATCATGTCTGAATTTATCTCTCTTTATTCCGGTTCCTCCGGTAACAGCAGCGTCGTGCGCTGTGGGGAGCGGTATCTCATCGTGGATATGGGCAAAGGCGTCCGCACCACCGGCGCAGCCCTCAAGGAGTTGGAGCTGAACATCTCCGACTGCGACGGCATTCTTGTCACCCATGAGCATAGCGACCATGTGAAGGGCCTTTCCACCTTCCTGAAAAAATATCCGCTGCCGGTGTACGGTGCAGAGGAAACGCTGGAATTTCTGGACGCGAACGGGGTCGTTCCCGCCAGTTGCGACCTGACGGCCCTGACGCCGGGCAGGGAAGAGGACATCGGTGTCTTCGGGGTCAAAGCTTTTCCCACCAGCCACGACGTCCCCTGCGTGGGCTACCGCATCCACACCCCCGACGAGAAGACCATGACCATCGCCACCGACCTCGGTGTGCTGACTCCTGCTGTACATGAAGCCCTCTCCGGCTGCGACCTTGTGGCCCTCGAGAGCAACTACGACCTGCATATGCTCCGCAGCGGGCCGTACCCCTACTATCTGCGCGCCCGCATCGAGTCGGTCCGGGGCCACCTCTCCAACGACGAGTGCGCGGCAAAGCTGCTGGAACTCATCCAGGAGGGCTGCAAGAAGTTTGCCCTCTGTCACCTCTCGCAGGAGAACAACACCCCTATGCTGGCGCTGCAGACCGTCTTTTCCACCCTCGGTACGGCGGGCGTCGTGCCGGACAAGGATTGTATCGTCCAGACCCAGCGGCGGAACGAAGTGAGCCCCGCGCTGGCGTTCTGACACTATAAAACCAGAGCAGGAAAAGGAGAAAAGAGCCTATGTCGTACATCATGGCGCTGGACGCCGGAACCACCTCGAACCGCTGTATCCTGTTCAACAAAGCGGGTGAGATCTGCAGCGTCGCGCAGAAGGAATTTGCCCAGTATTACCCGAGACCCGGCTGGGTGGAGCACGACGCCAATGAGATCTGGGCCACCCAGCTGGGCGTGGCCCTCTCGGCCATGAACAAAGTCGGCGCCCGAGCCGAGGACATCGCCGCCATCGGCATCACCAACCAGCGGGAGACCACCATCGTCTGGGACAAGGAGACCGGGGAGCCCATCTGCCACGCCATCGTCTGGCAGTGCCGCCGCACCAGCGAATACTGCGACGAGCTGAAAGCCCGGGGCCTGACGGAGAAATTCCGGCAGAAGACCGGCCTCATCATCGACGCCTATTTCTCGGCCACCAAGCTCAAGTGGATACTGGATCATATCCCCGGCGCCCGCGAAAGGGCCGAGCGGGGAGAACTGCTCTTCGGCACCGTGGAGACCTGGCTCATCTGGAAGCTGACCTGCGGAAAACTGCACGTCACCGACTATACCAATGCCAGCCGCACCATGATGTTCAACATCCACACGCTGGAATGGGACGACGAGATCCTGCAGGAGCTGAACATCCCGAAATGTATGCTCCCGAAGCCGGTGCCGTCCAGCGGCTTTTATGAGTACGCTGACCCGATGCACTTCGGCGGCGAGATAAAAATTGCCGGTGCGGCAGGCGACCAGCAGGCGGCCCTCTTCGGCCAGACCTGCTTTGCCTCCGGCGAGGCGAAAAACACCTTTGGCACCGGCGGCTTTTTGCTCATGAACACCGGTGAGACGCCGGTCACATCCCGGAACGGCCTTGTCACCACCATCGCCTGCGGCCCCGACGGCAAGGTGAATTATGCGCTGGAAGGCTCTATTTTCGTGGCCGGTGCGGCCATCCAGTGGCTCCGCGATGAGCTGCGCCTGCTGGAAGAGGCCCGCGACTCCGAGTATATGGCCCAGAAGGTCAAGGACACCAACGGCTGTTACGTCGTGCCGGCCTTCACCGGCCTCGGCGCGCCCCACTGGGATCAGTACGCCCGCGGCACCATCGTGGGCCTCACCCGGGGCTGCAACAAGTACCACATCATCCGCGCCACGCTGGACAGCATCTGCTATCAGGTCAACGACGTCCTCCGCGCCATGGCGGCGGACTCCGGCATCGCCATGAAGTCTCTCCGGGTGGACGGCGGCGCGTCGGCCAACAACTATCTCATGCAGACCATGGCTGACATCAGCGACCTCGAAGTCAAGCGTCCCCGCTGCGTGGAAACGACGGCGCTGGGCGCGGCCTATCTGGCCGGCCTCGCCGTAGGCTACTGGCAGTCCGCCGAGGACATCACCCGCAACTGGTCGGTGGACCGCGTGTTCTGCCCGGCCATCTCGGAAGAGGAACGCACAAAGCGCATCAAGGGCTGGAATAAGGCTGTCCGCTGCGCCTATCACTGGGCCAGGGACGAAGAGGAATAAAAAGAGAAAAAATGGTCGGAGTTGCCTGACGAGTAACTCCGACCGTTTTTTGTTATTGAGCAGCTTGAGCGAGGGAAAAACACCGGCTCGCAGAGAACATAATGCTCCAACGAGCTGTGCTTTGGGTTTAAATCATCTTAAAGTATTTCAGTGCATCCCTTTCAGGAGTCGATCTCGCCCTTGGAAAGCGCAATGACACATTCGGTATGACTTTCGTTGTCCAAACACAGATCGATATCTTTTTCAACGATGGGCAGCCGGAATTTGATGGATTTGAGCCACTGACCGTTGGGCTGACGCTCCGGGTAGATCTGAATTTCAGAAATCAGATGTTCCATCAGCTTTTTGCGTTCAAGGGGATTCATCACATTGTAGAGCTTTTCAAAGCAGATGAGAACTTTGTAAATGTTATCGCCCGTGATTTTATCCGCTTCGATAGCCTGCTTCTTTGCCCGGGCATCCATCAGGTTGTTTTCTGCTTCCTCGATTTTATCGTACATCCTGTAAAGCCGCTCGTCAAGGTCAGATTTGCGGATGATGTAATGGCGGTCATCCGGGTCAAGTGTGTCGATCTCCTCCATAATTTTGGACTTGATGGAATAATACTGCCGCAACTGCTTTTCAGCGGCAGCAATTTCCTGTTCAATGGCAGTGGTGTCTACTTTGCTGTTGATCTTCTCCTGCATCATGGCGGCAAACTTTGGATTGCTGACCAGTTTGATGATAACCTCCACTACGGCGTTGTCCAGAACTTCTTCCTGAATTTGCTTGTTGAAATCGCATTTTTGCCCACGTTGCATCTTGCGGTGCTTGCAACTGTAATAAGAGAAAGATTTATAGGGTGTGCCATCTTTCTTTCGTTTGGTGCATTTGTTGCTGTACATTCCAGCACCGCAAATGGGGCACTTGACAAGGGCGGATAATAAATGCGCCTGTTCCGTCTTGCTGCGGTTGACTGGTTCGTATCGTTTGGACTGCGCCAACAGCTTGACCTGTGCGGCGTTCCACAATTCTTCCGATACGATGCCCTCGTGCAGGCCGTCCACCAGCAAATAATTCTCCTGTGGAACCTGATGATATTCGTTCCGGGTGCCGTGAATCTTTTCGAGTTTGCGGCGACCAAAGGCGATTTTTCCGCAGTAGACGGGGTTCTTCAGGATGGCACGAATCAATGTTGCGCTGAAAAGGGGAGAGGTGCCATTTTGACGGGCAAGTTTCTGAAAGCCGTGGGTCTCCAGATATTTGGAAAGACCATTTGCACCTGTGTCGGTGTTTACATATTGCTCAAAAATCGTGCGAATGGCAGGGGCTTCATCCTCATTGATTTGCAGCACACCGTCAACCAAACGATAGCCATAAGGCGCAAAACCGCCGTTCCAGCGACCTTCCCGTGCCTTCTGAATGCGGCCTTCCATGGTTTGGACACGGATGTTCTCACGCTCGATCTCAGCGACAGCGGACAGAACGGAGATCATCAGTTTGCCGGCGTCTTTAGAAGAATCAATGCCGTCCTCCACGCAAATCAGGTTCACACCAAAATCCTGCATTACCTGCAGGGTAGACAGTACATCGGCAGCATTGCGGCCAAAACGGGAGAGCTTGAACACCAGCACATAGGCAACGCCATCCTTGCCGGATTTGATGTCCTCCATCATCCGGCAGAAAGATGCACGACCCTCGATGGATTTGCCGGATTTTCCAGCATCCTCATATTCACCAACGATCTGGTAGTCGTTGAAGTCTGCATAGGCTTTCATGCGAGCTTTCTGTGCATCCAGCGAGTAGCCATCGATCTGCATCGCAGTTGAAACACGGGTGTAAATGTAAACCTTTGTCTTTCCCTGCAACATAAGAAAACCTCATAAAACGGTTATTTCTTGCCTGTTTTCTGCTCCAAAAACTTAATGGAATCCAGATAATCCTGCTCCACATCGCTGAGGGTTTTAGCCTTGTATTTCCGATATTCGGTAGTAGCTTTGTCCACTGCCTGCTTGTGGGTCACACTGCCATTGCCAACAAGCAGCTGCTCGCCGCTCATAGTCAGAATACGGTCAAGGTGGTTTGCCCAATCCTGCATTGTCATGGGCTGTTCACGTTCTGCCTGACGCTCAGCAAAATCCAGATAACCGGAAACCAACTGCCCCATAGCACGAAGCTCTTTCTCGTTCAGATAGTTTTTGGCAATAGTAGCTTCTCGTAAAGTGGGCTGGTTTCCTGCAAAAGTGGTCAGACCCATAAATTCCTTTTCGGCATCTGCACGGTTGTAAATGACCTCGGCGGCAGTCTGACCGTGGATGGCATAATGAATTTTATTCTGGACTTTTTTGAAGAACTGGACGGAGATTTCTGCTTTCGGGTCATAGTCGATGCTGGTTGCATAGATTTCCAGAACCTGACGATAAAACACTTTTTCGGAAGCACGGATGTCACGGATGCGTTCTAACAGCTCTTTGAAATATCCACCGCCGCCCAGATTTTTCAGGCGTTCGTCATCCAGCGCAAATCCCTTGCGCATATATTCCTTCAGGATGCCAGTTGCCCAGATACGGAACTGTGTGCCTCGTTTGGATTTGACACGATAACCAACAGAAATAATGACGTCAAGATTGTAGAATTCGACCTGATAGGTCTTTCCGTCTGCGGCAGTTGTTGCAAATTTTGCAACAACTGAATCTCGTTCAAGCTCACCCTCTGCAAAAATGTTTTTGATGTGACGGGAAATTGTGGATTTGTCACGTTGGAACAACTCAGCCATCTGGTCAATGGAAAGCCAAACGGTGTCACCGTCAAAGGTAGTATCAATTTTGGTCAGGCCATCTTCTGTGGTGTAAATGAGGATGGAATTTTTAGGAGAGTCATCTGGACGATTCATTTTAAGCACCTCGTTCCGTGTATGTAATACAGTGGAAGGGGAGACCTTACCACTGTGTTGGGACAAATATTACAAGAATATTATATCATGCTGCAAAAGCGGTATCAACAGCATCTTGTTGATTTTTGTTGTTGGTTGAGGATACTGCGTTGTCTATTTCCAAGGCCGATGCGTATTTCTCAATCACATCGGCTAGAAAGGTTGCGAATGCGCTCCATTCATCGAGTGTGGGCGTAGAGCATTCCGAAGGGGTGGGATTGTTTTCTATACGATGAAAATTATTCAATAGGCAACTCCATTTCCTTGTAGCAGAACTTAGGACGTCCTGCGGATTCCTTCAGAAATGTTTCTGATCTATCCGATTAAAATTTTTAAGCGTTCCAGCTTTTCCTGTGCGTTCTCCTTCCGGAAGCTGACCCCAATGCAGGAGATCGGGACGCACATTTCCAGCAGGCGGTCATAGATGCGGGCATGAGCAGTATCTTGTGGGTGCCGTATCTCGTCCAGCGTCAGGTTGGTGGTGACGATCAGCGGCTTCCGGCTGCGATATCGGCTGTCTACGATGTTGTAGATCTGTTCCAGTGCGTACTCGGTGCCACGCTCCATGCCGAAATCGTCAATAATAAGCAGGGGATAGCGGCAGAGCTTGTCCACGACCTCATTTCGCCCGGAAAAGCTGCGGTTCAGCTCGTTCAGGATTCGGGCAAAGTTCGTCATACGCACAGGCACCTCCTGCTCCATCAGAGCGTTTGCAATGCACCCGGCAAGGAAACTTTGCCGGTGCCCACACCGCCCCAGAGAAGCAATCCAAGGTTCTCTGCACGCATGGTCTGCCACTGCTCTACATAGCGGTGTGCATGGTGCATTTGAGGGCTACGACCATTGTCGTTTTCAAAGGTCCAGTCCAGCATTGCCGGGTCAGAAAATCCCGCTGCTTTCAGCCGCCGTACACGGTCAAGGTGTTTTTGCTGGTTGATAAGGGCTTCCTGCTTTTTTCTTTCCGTGCGCTGGCAGCTGCATTCGACAGGGTGTTTGTTCTTGCCCATCAGAGCGACGCCTTTTGCGAAGAACGCTTCCCTTGGCGTATGACATTTTCCGCAGTAAAGCAGACCGTCCTTGCCATAATAATCCTCGGTATTTTTGGGAATACTGGAAACGGACTGTTCCAAAATTTTTTCAATCGTCTTTATAGGCTTTCTCCTTCTTTGAATGTGTAGTCCGGGATGCCCGGCGTCGATTTTCGTTCTGTTTTCTGCCGCTTTGCCCAGATACGCAGGGGGGCGGCGTGGTCGGTGTACTTTTTGCCAGTAGACTGGATATAAGCCGAAAGCTGTTCGATTAGATCATCCAACCCGGAGAAATCAGCTTTGAGTCGCCTGTACTCCTTTGCTGTTAAAAAGACATTTTGATATTCTCCAAAGGTCAATTGAGCGTCTGTTGTTCTTATCAGGTGGCTATCTTTCAGGTTGCTCTTATTACGTTGGTTAGGTGTGCATTTTTGCGCAATCATACTACTCGTTTCTGCACAGTCATCCTTGGCATTTTTGCATACTGTGACAGCGCAATTTTGCGTGGTGTACGGAACCTTGAGCAGAATGCGGCTGGGCTTGGAAAATCGACTGCGGATACGTTCCACGAGCTGTGCGTTTTCCAGTTCGGAGAAAGAGCGCGTTACACTGGAAATGCTGCATCTCAAATCTTTTGACAGATGAGAAAGCGGATAGATCACATAAATGTGCCCCTGTGTATCGATCCAGTTATTCTTTTGAGAAAGCGTTGCCCGATCCAGCAGCAGGGTGTAGAGCAGTTTTGCTGTGTGGCTCAGGTCTGTATCCAGCAGAAAGCGGGGATAGGGTAGATATTGTGGCAAGGGCGTAGTGACAGTCAGGTAGTCGGAAATAGAATTCACCTCCAGTGCTTTTTCATCAAACAAATTTTGTGAGAGCATTTTACTGGCGGTCGGTAGCCTCCAGAAGATGCTGATGATGCTGTTCTTTCAGATGCAAAATATAGTCTTCTGCTTTTTGCAAAGTAGCGATGACTTTTGCTTCAAGCTCTACATTTGCCAGAAAGTCAGGATAACGAGCAAAACATTGATCGATGCGAAACATAAAACTCTCTGATGCACCGTTGATTTCACTGAACATTCCTTCGGCATCGGCGACATGATCAACCGTTGCCATCTTTTCTCCTAGCTCACAAATGGTCTGGAGTTCGGTGCTGCGCTTTCCCGATGAAATGAAAGGTCGATTCTCCGAGAGTGGATCAGCCGTTTGGATCTTCGATGTGGCAGCAGTAGAAAAATTGTTTTCGGTGACCTTGGAAAGCAATTCTGAATTTTCATAGGTGTCTGCACTATCGTCTGGTTTACCGTTCAGCTTTTCCTCTCGCCACGTTGATACCACGGTGGGCAATGCTTCCGTGGGAGTTCCACGGATAATGGTAGCCTCTCGCTGGGATAGCTTAAGTTTGCCGGATAAGATTTCTTCCTGAATGCCGGGGCAGTATTTTTCCATCAGCTCAACGGTTTTCATGAACTGCTCGGCACGAATTACAAAAGAGGGACTTACATTATTTTCTTTGGCGATTCGTTCGGTCGTGTTTTCTACCGATGGCAAATTGTCAATTTGACAGTTTGCCACCTGCGTGTACTGATTGCCATGGTTTCCCCCACGAGTGGATTTTTCAGAGTGATACTGCTTTCCAATCAGGAACTTTTTCTGTTCGGGTGTCAGATTCCGACGACCCAGCTGATGTTTGCAGATCCATGCCAGAACATCTTCACGGGTTTCGCAGGTGCAGGAAATCGAACGGGTGGTATAAGGAATTTCCGGGTGCTGCTGGAGAATCTTATAGCGATTGTGGCCATCAACAAGAATGTTGCCCCAGACGATCAGGGGAGACAGGACTTCGCCCTCTGAAAGGATGTTTTCTTCCAGTTGCTGAAATTCTTCATCGGTCAATGCAGGAATCTGAGATTGAAATTCAGAATCAATGATAAATTCAAACTTGTTTTTCTTCATAGGCAAAATCTCCTTTCAAAAATCTATTGGTATTTCTGCCGTTCTCCCTGCATGGGTTTCCTGCCCCCTTCCGGCGGCGTTTTCCGGCTCTCCCACTTGGGGGTCATCGCCGGGTATCCCATGCAGACGGTCATTAGGTTCTCAAGGGTCGATGAAGGCTTGTAGAAAGCCTATCACAATCAAATAAGTATTTTTAGGACGTATCAGGTCCGGTTTTGAGGGAGAAAACCGGACTTGGGAGGTCCGGTTCTTGTGAACGGCTCTGGATAGAGCATACCATAAAATTGCTCGATTTTTTAGGAAGTGATACTTCCGCTTTTGTGTAATATTGAATGAATCAACGACGATTTTTCGGAAACGATTTTTTTACAAGAAATTTGATTATTCAGCGTCTGTTAAGATACGCAGTCGGCACAGTTTATGTGCTGAATATCGGGTTTTGGCGAAGCCCAACAATCGTTTTTGAAGTCGGATTTGTAAAATCGAATTCAAAAATTGCAAGGTGGTACCGGCTCGCCCTGCTTGCTGCGGTTGCAAACTCGAAAACTTCCTGAGCAAAAAAATAACCGTCCGCTTCAAGTTGAACTTGAAAACGGACGGTCCTGATTGCAAAATGATTCTCAAATTTGGAAAGCACCTTGAGAGGCTTCATAGCACCCGCAAGCAATGCAGATGTATATACATCTGCTCGTTTTGCTCTGCAAAATACTGGTTGGGAACACCCAAACCCTTGAACTGCATCCGTTGGATGCAGGATTAGCGTCTCCAAATGAGAAAGTATATGATTCTAACACATTGTCAGCCATTGGTAAACGACTTTTTCCAGTCAAAAAAGAAAATAGCGATGATTAAAGATGAACATTGCAGAAAAATGTGATACAATAGAAAATGAAAATCCAAACAACAGGAGGAATCCCCTCGTGGCCAACAACGTGAACGTCAAAAAACTGGAAGCTGACCTGTGGGAGTCGGCAGATCTGCTACGTGCAGGCTCTAAACTCACCTCGAACCAATACTGTATGCCGGTACTGGGACTGATTTTTCTGCGCTATGCGTACAGCCGCTTCAAACTGGTAGAGCAGGAGATCCTGAAAGACCGTCCCGTGCGGGGCGGCAGGGTGCTGCCGGTGGAGCAGAGCGACTTTGCCGAGAAGAGTGCACTGTTTCTGCCCAAGGAGGCGCAGTACAATTACTTAGTCAATTTGCCCGCCAGCATCCCGGAGCTGGGGCTGACCGGCATCGAGGGCAATCCTCTGAACAGTCTGGGCGAAGTGGTGAACAACGCCATGGAACTGGTGGAGCAGCAGAGCGAGCAGCTGCAGGGCGTTCTGCCGAAGGACTACACCATCTTCTCGGATGAGCTGCTGGGGGAACTGCTGCGCATCTTCAACAATGATGCATTGGACGATGTGGGCGGCGATGTGATCGGCCGTATCTACGAGTACTTTTTGAATAAGTTTGCCAAGAATGTGGCACAGGATGACGGCGTGTTCTTTACGCCGAAATCGCTGGTGAAAATGATCGTCAATGTGCTGGAGCCTGCCCACGGCGTTCTGTTGGACCCGGCTTGCGGCAGCGGCGGTATGTTTGTGCAGACCGGCGACTTTGTAAACCATGCGGGCATGATCGCCAACAACACCATGACCTTCTACGGACAGGAAAAGGTGGAGTACAATGCCAAGCTCTGTCTGATGAATATGGCTGTGCATGGCCTGACCGGCGTGATCAAGTCCGGCGATGAAGCCAATACCTTCTATCACGATGCCCATAACCTGAACGGCTGCTGCGACTATGTGATGGCAAATCCGCCGTTTAACGTGGATAAGGTCAAGTCGGAGTCGGCGCAGAGTGCCGGGCGGTTGCCCTTTGGCCTGCCCGGCGTGAACAAGGCCAAGGAAATCGGCAACGCAAACTATCTGTGGGTGTCCTATTTCTACTCCTACCTGAACGAGCATGGCCGTGCGGGTTTTGTGATGGCGTCCTCGGCTACCGACAGTCAGGGCAAAGACAAGGACATCCGTGAAAAACTTATCCAGACCGGCCATGTGGACGTGATGATGAGCGTGGGCAACAATTTCTTCTACACCAAGAGCCTGCCCTGTTCGCTGTGGTTTCTGGATAAGGGCAAACCGGAACATCTGCTGGACACCGTATTGTTCATCGACGCACGCAATTATTATACCGTGGTGGACCGCACTCAGAACGAGTGGAGCGACTGGCAGCTGAAGAACCTCAACGCCATTGTCTGGCTCTATCGCGGCGAGGTGGACAAGTACAAGGTGCTTCTGGCGGAGTATCACGCAGAACTGGCGGACGACCGCCCCTTTGCAGAGATTCAGGCCGCACTGGAACAAAACGTGCAGGCCAAGCGGGAAGAAGCCAAAGCCGCTGTGGATGCAGCGCCCCGCAAAGAGCGCAAAGCTACGCAGGAAAAGTTCGACAAGGCGCTGGAAGCCCTCAGCGAGAAGCTGACCGTTGCCAAGGAGGCCGTCTGGCTCACCGAAAAGTTTGGCGAGGGCGTCTATCAGAATATTCCCGGTCTGTGCAAGGTGGCCAGCCGCGACACCATCCTCAACGAGAAAGGCGCATCCCTGACGCCCGGTGCCTATGTGGGCGTTGCACCTGTGGAGGACGACGGCGTGGATTTTGCCCAGCGGATGAAGGAAATCCACAAGGAACTGCTGGAATTGCAGGCAGAGTCCAACCGCCTGATGGAAACCATCTCGAAGAATCTGGAGGAGATGGGGGTATGATAAAAAGAACATTACAAGAGTTGTGCTTGAATATTACGGATGGCAAGCATGGAGATTGTGAGAATGAGGAAAATTCTGGATATTACTTTATAAGTTGTAAAGATATATTCGATGGACAAATCAATTATAAAAATGCTAGACAGATTACAAAAGCGGATTTTGAGGAAACGCATAAAAGAACTATGTTAGAGGTTGACGATATCCTCCTAACAAATAGTGGGACAATTGGCAGAATGGCCTTTGTTACGGATAGAGAGGCAACCACAAAAACAACTTTCCAAAAGAGTGTTGCTATTATCAAACCAGATAAACAGAAAGTTCTGCCCCGATACCTGTATTATCAACTTCAAAATTGTGTACCTCAATTTATAAATAGCTCAAATGGTTCAGCTCAGAAAAACTTGTTGCTTTCGACCATGAGAACATTCCAAATTGAGATCGAAGAAAATCGCGAAAAACAAGAAAAAATTGCGAATACTCTTTCCGCTTATGATGACCTGATTGAAAACAACCAGAAACAAATCAAATTGCTGGAAGAAGCAGCCCAGCGGCTTTATAAAGAGTGGTTTGTGGATCTGCGCTTTCCAGAACATGAAAATACGAAAATTGTGGATGGTGTGCCGGAGGGGTGGAGCAGGACAAATATCAATGAAATATTGACATTTCATCGAGGATATGATTTGACAAAAAACGAGATGAAAGCTGGACGATATCCAGTTGTTGGCTCAACCACGGTGATTGGATATCATAACGAATTTAAGATTAAGGGGCCGGGCATTGTAACGGGTCGTTCTGGAAGCTTGGGTAAGTATCAATTTATTTGGGATAATTTCTGGCCGCATAATACATCGCTTTACATAAGCGATTACAAGGATCATAATATTTTCTTTGTTTACAGCTTGCTACAAACAGTGGACTTTGCATCGCTAAATAATGGGGGAGCCATTCCGACATTGAATCGAAACGTGCTTTCTAATATTGAAGTAATTGAGCCGACAGACGAATTGCAAGAGATGTTTGCAAAGATTGCAGAGCCACAATATCAGAAAATAAAAAATTTGGAAAAACAAAATGATAGATTAAAGACAGTGAGAGATTTACTGTTGCCAAAGTTCATGAGTGGGGAAGTGGAGGTGTGATACCATGGATATGCCAAAAGAATTTTATGATATGGTGTGTGCTGACATTAAAAGACTAGACAATGTTCGAAATTTAAGTACAGAAGAGTCATTTGAACTACATCGTCAGATTGATGCAAGGTATCAAGCTTGCATCAACAAGTGGTGTGATGGTTTGTGGTGCTCTACAAACGATGGAACACATATTGCTTATGGACATTTGGCCCAGAATCCTCAAAAGTATGTGTTATCTAATTTGAAGATGATGAAGGCAAAATTGGAAACATATAAGTACCAGATGAATGCGGTACAGTTGCCCAAGCCGGAAGTTTCCAATTCTCAGGTCGTCAATGTGACTAACAGCGTGAATGTGAACATTACATTTGAGCAGGTGCGCAAAGAAGTAGAAGAAATGACTTCACTCACAAATGAACAGACACAGGAAGTGCTGGATAAAATTTCTGAGATCGAAGAAGTGGTAAAGTCCAAAGACAGCAAAAAGTCAAAGTGGGAAAAAGTAAAGCCTGTTTTGGCATGGATGGCTGATAAGAGCTGTGACGTGGGGATTGCGTTATTGCCGCTGTTGTTAAAAATAGGACAACAATAAAATAGTTTGAACTTTGATGAAAGGGGTGTTCATAATATGTCAGATTCTCTTAATAAATATTGCTCTGAAGCCAAGGATTTTAAGGACGTAAAAGACGCGATGAATAAAATTCAAAAACTTCGTGCTCAAATGAAAAATCCGACCAGAGATGGAATGATCGAAGCATTGCGAGATGCAAAAATAAGTGCGCTGACAGAAATTTCGGCCTTAGAAATGGCGCAGGGTGCGACAAGTTGGGCACCTTTTTCAGCAGCATCAGATAGCCAGCTATACGCACTCCTAGGACAGTATGAACAAGGATTAAAATTGCATTGTATTGCTAAAATAGGCGAAAAAGCGTTTGATGAGCAAATGAATGAAATACAAGAGAAAACGGGAAAGAGAGATTCTTTTGGTATATGAAAGCGGCTAACGAAACTGTTGAATGAAAAATGGAGGGTATGATCTATGCCAGAGTGGATAACATGGGTATTTGATGGAATTGGTTCGACAATTTTCTCTTTAATCACAGGAGCCTTGATTGGTGGAGCGGTTGGATATAAGATAGGCGTACATAAAAACGTTAAACAGAAACAGACTGGCGGAGACAATGTTAAACAGCGACAGGAGTTTACACTGGAAAATGAAGATGTTTCCAAAGATGGAGGAAAGATAAAAAACAATTTTCAACAAAGCCAAAAAGCCGGTGATAATGCAGAGCAGGTGCAGATTGGAGGTATAAAACGTGGACGTTAACAAACAGAGCCAACAGGCTGGTGAGGGAAGTCAGCTAGTTCAGGCTGGTACAATTGTTATCAATCAGGGTGTTTCAGAAGAAAGAGTTAGAACGGTTTTTAATGAAATGGTTCCAAGAGCATTGGAAGAGTATACAAAAGAAGCATACGCAAAAGCCAATGAGAGAATTACAAACTGGGAAAATTCTGTATTGCCCCGTGTTAATGAAGTTGAGGGGATGCTTGAAGCTTTTGCTGACCCGGCATTTCAGCGGGTTCTTAGAAAAGCTCAACAGTCGGCAGCGGTGACCGATGAAAAAGCCGATTATGATTTGTTAACAGAGTTGCTAGTTTGTCATGTTCAAAAAGGAACAAACAGGAAAAATAGAGCAAGTATTTTAGAAGCAACAGAGGTTGTAGATCAAATAGATAATGATGCGCTATGTGCACTTACGGTGGTTCATGCAATCTCATCGTTAATTCCTACAGCAGGACGGTGTAGCGAAGGACTAGATGCATTAGAGAAGATTTTTGAAAAACTGGTTTATTGTGGACTACCGATAGGTAATGATTGGCTTGACCATTTAGATGGTTTGAGGCTGATAAGAATGAACACATGGGGTAGTATGCGGAAATTTTCGGATTATTATGCTAGCCAGTTGAATGGTTATATTTGTGTGGGAATAGAAAAAAATACAAGTGAGTATCATAAAGCACTTGAAATTCTGAACGATGCGAGAATAGCTCCGGAAATATTGATTGACAACGAGCTTCTTGAGAATTATGTGAGATTGGCTATTCATGGAAAATCACAAATTGATTATAAAAGAACGATACATAGAGAAAACTTAATTGCATGGCCGCAAGAGCAACTTGAGGCTATGTGGAAAGTATGGGAACTGTACAGTTCGGATGAAACTAAATTGGAAACAGTAAAAGAAAACTTTATCAAATTGTGGGATAGACATCCAGTATTGCATACAGTGAGAGGCTGGTGGGAACACATACCGGGGACTCTGGATATAACAAGAACAGGAAAAATTATTGCCCATACAAATGTAAAACGATGTGATCCGACAATACCGGATTTGGAGTTATAACAAAAATAAGTGAGGTGATCCTATGAGCCGCGAATACTCCGAAAATGTCCTTGTTCAGAACAGTGCAGGCAATTTGCTGCAAAATGTTCTGGGCTGGGAGGTCGTGCTGGCTTACAACTCCGAAAAGCTGGGGCCGGACGGGACGTTAGGCCGCACCAGCTATGGGGAAGTGCTGCTGACCCGGTATTTTCGGCAGGCGCTTTTGCGCTTGAACCCGTGGCTCACCCCGAACCAGCTGGACGAGGTGCAGAAGAAATTCACGGCGCACGTTTCCACCGCATCCCTGATGCAGATCAACGAGGAAAAGTATTTTCTGCTGCGGGATGGCATCCCGGTGACGGTCAAGCGGCCGGATGGCCGCACCGAAATCCGAAGCGCGGCGGTGATCGACTTCAAAAACCCGGAAAACAACCACTTCCTTGCCGTAAAAGAGATGAAGATCCACTCGCAGCTGTACCGCCGCAGAACGGACATTGTGGGCTTTGTCAATGGCATTCCGCTGCTGTTCATCGAGCTGAAAAAGCCCACCGTGGATGTGCAGAACGCCTACATAGACAACTATCGGGATTACCTCGATACCATTCCGCAGTTGTTCTATTACAATGCCTTTCTTATGCTGTCCAATGGATTGGAAGCCAAGGTGGGCACGCTTGGCAGCAAGTACGAGTTTTTCCACGAGTGGAAGCGTCTGAAGGAAAGCGATGTAGGCAGCGTGGAACTGGAAACCATGCTGCGGGGCATCTGCGAGAAAAAGACCTTCCTCGATCTGCTGGAAAACTTCATCCTTTACGACCATTCCGGTGGGCGCACCACCAAGATTCTGGCCCGCAACCACCAGTATCTCGGCGTCAACGAGGCCGTCAGTGCTTACGAGAACCGCAAGCTGAAAGACGGCAGGCTGGGTGTGTTCTGGCACACGCAGGGGTCAGGCAAAAGCTACTCCATGGTCTTTCTGGCGCAGAAGATCCGGCGCAAGTTTGCAGGCTCGCCCACCATTGTGGTACTGACCGACCGTGACGAGCTGAACCGGCAGATCAGCGATACCTTTGAAAACTGCGGTCTGCTAGGCAAGACAAAGGCTTCACAGTTCATTGCATCCAGCGGTACAGACCTTGTAAAAAAGCTGCAGGGCAACCCCAGCTTTGTGTTTACCCTGATCCAGAAGTTCAATCTGCCCAAGGAGCCGCCCATCTACCCGGATCACGACATTCTGATTTTGTCGGATGAAGCCCACCGTAGCCAGTACGGCATTTTTGCAGACAACATGATGCACCTGCTGCCCACGGCGTCCCGCATCGGCTTTACCGGTACGCCGCTTCTGGCGGATGACCATATTACCGAGCGCACCTTTGGCGGGTATCTGTCGGTGTATGATTTCAAGCGGGCAGTGGAGGACGGCGCAACGGTGCCGCTGTATTATGAGAACCGTGCGGATAAGATCGCCCAGTTGGACAAGCCGGAGATCACCGGGCGGATTTTGGATGCCATTGAAGCTGCCGACCTTGATCCCTCGCAGGAGGAAAAGCTGGAACGCGAGTTTGCAAAGGAGATCCATATTCTCACCGCAGATGAACGGCTGCGTTCCATTGCAAAGGACTTTGTGGAGCATTACTCTGACCTTTGGACCAGCGGCAAGGCGATGTTCGTCTGCCTGAATAAGGTCACCTGTGTGCGGATGTACAACTATGTGCAGGAATACTGGCGGGCAAAAATCAGGGAGCTGGAAGCCCGGCAGGGCACAGCGACCCAGCAGGAAGCACAGGAGCTTGCCCGCAAACTGGCATGGATGAAAGAAACCGAAATGGCAGTGGTGATCAGTCAGGAGCAGAACGAGGTGCAGACCTTCAAAAAGTGGGGGCTGGATATTCTGCCGCACCGTGCCAAAATGGAAAAGCGGGAGCTGGATAAAGAATTCAAGGACAGCAAGAATCCGTTCCGGGTGGTGTTCGTCTGTGCCATGTGGCTGACGGGCTTTGATGTAAAGAGTCTGTCCTGTCTGTATCTGGACAAGCCGTTGAAAGCCCATACCCTGATGCAGACGATTGCTCGTGCAAACCGTGTTTCGGAGGGCAAGAGCAACGGCCTGATCGTGGACTATATTGGCATCGTAAAGGCGCTGCGCAAGGCTCTGGCAGATTATACGGTCAGCGAGAACAGCCCGGCGGGCGTTGATCCAACGGTGGATAAAACGGAGCTGATTCAGCGTATTTGCACGGTCATCGGAAAAACGGACGGCTTTCTGGCAGAACACGGGTTCCGGCTGCAGGAATTGGTGGACGCACAGGACTTTGAAAAGATGAGCCTTGTACAGGATGCAGTCAACGCGATGTGCGAGACGTTGGAAACCAAGAAAACCTTCCAGACCTATGCGTCTGAACTGGCGCGGCTGTTCCGCTACGCAGACCGTGACGATGTGGACGATGCCGTGCGCGCCCGGAAAAACGCAATTCTCGCCATCTACGAGGGCTTGCAGCAGAAGCGGAAACACGCGGACAATACCGACCTGATGGTGCAGATCAACGGCATCGTCAACGAGTACATTCATGTGGAAAAGCCGGATCAGGAGGCTGTACCTTCCCGGCAGTTTGACATCAGCAAAATTGATTTTGAGCTGCTGAGCCGGGAGTTCGCCCACACCCGGCGGAAGAATCTCTTGCTGCGAGATCTGGATGAGCTGGTGAACCAGCAACTGGCGAAAATGCTGTTTGCAAACCCGCAGCGCATTGATTATTATGACCGCTATCAGGAGATCATAGATGCCTATAATGCAGAGCAGAACCGTGCAACCATCGAGAAAACCTTCATGGATCTGATGGAACTTGCAAATTCACTGGACACGGAGCAGCAGCGCTATGTGCGTGAGGGATTTTCCAGTGACGAGGAGCTTTCGGTGTACGATTTGCTGTTTTCGGAGAACCTCACGAAACAGGAAATTGAAACGATCAAGAAGGTGTCTGTGGACTTGTTGACAAAAATCAAACAGCAGATTGCCAAACTCGACCATTGGACGGACAAGCAGGAAACTAAGGCGATTGTGGATAACCTGATTCGCAATACCCTTTGGCAAGAACTTCCCAATAGCTATGATGTAAGCGATATCCAGACCTACCAGAAGAAAATCTACGAGTATGTATATATGCGCTACCCGGAAGTAGCATAACGCAAAAATCACCCCAGAGAGAACGCACAAGAGGCTATTCTCTCTGGGGTGATTGCGTATCAAATCATTTGAAAATGCTTCAATGCTTCCCGAAAAACTGCTGGGCAATTCCATCCAGCTGTGCGGTGATTTGCCGAAAATCCTGATTCAGATCCAATGTGCGTGCACCGATCTGATTGCCGCCTAAGTTGAAGAGACAATTCGGCGTGATGGCTTCCTGCGTTTTGGCGTAGACTAGCAGCCCGGAAACGTTTCCAGTATGGGCAGCATCCTGATTTTTAACGTAGGTGTAGATCTGGTAGAGGTTGGCAGAATGCAGGGTCTCTTTATTAAACTGCTGCTGCAATGTCTGGCTGTAATACTTGGCATCCAGAATGAGAACTTTTTCGCGAAAACGCAGAAAAATATCGGTTTGCATGGCAGGGAGAAACCGCAGCATGGCAGCATCGTGCTCTCCCACAAGATCCCATTTGACCTGCGCAGCCTTGACCTCAGTAAGGTAGGGATGATTTTGTCGGTAATACTCCAGAATAAAGCGTTCGTACAGCTTTGCCATGCGTTCATCCGAAAATGCTGTCATTTTATAGCTGCCGTTTTCGGTGGTCTGCAGCATATCGTGCAGCACGAAATAGCAGAGATTCAACAGCATCTCGTAATTCTGGTTGCTCCGCTGATAATGTAACTGCTTCCATGGGATTTGAGAGGGAAGCAGTGCAGAAACCGTGTCCAGAAACAGAAGCGCTTTCTTCAATTCCACTTTGCGCTCAGTAGAAACATTCTTATCCCGAAGCAGCACATGCAGGGTGGTTTTCAGAATCTGGTTATACAGGTTATCCTCGGAAAGCTCGTCAAAGGTACAGGCGACCTGTGGCTTGTGCTGGATACGGGTCTTAATGGTCTGCGGAAGATCCAGCTTTCCACGCAAAACTGACCGGGTCTCGCTTCGGGAAACATATTCTCGATAGAGCCCCTGCTTCAGCTGCCGGGAAACACCCTTTGCAAGGATGGCAGCAAACAAATCGTCGATACGCTCAAACTTTTCCGAGGCGATGCACTGATAATCCTGCTGCTGCAGCACCTGATAGGCGTAGGAGAGCATGTAGTAGATGTTCTGGATAAAGATCCCTTTGTCAGTCGTCATTGAAAACACCACGCAGATTCTTTTCCCAACGGTGCAGTTTGTCGGGCGCGTCGAACCAGTATTCTGCCAGCGTAGGCAGAAGGTCAAACTCCACCACAGAGCGCATCCAGTCAGTGGTGCAGGCGGCAGGGTCGGCCAGACAAAAGTAACTGTGTCCAACACGAAATCCGGGACCGAGGGAGGCATCTGTGGTAATTTCCCGGTTCAATGCCTTGATCTGTTCCACCAGAGCATTGAAGGTTTCATTGTCAAGCGCAGATTGATATTTCTGGAATCCATCGGAGGTGAACGCCGGTTCGATCTCGAAGAAACTGAAGCGTCTGCGCAGCGCATAGTCGATCATGGCCAGGCTGCGGTCGGCAGTATTCATCATACCGATAATGTACAAATTTTCCGGGACATAGAAGGGCATCCCGTTATAGGCCAGTGTGATCTTTTCGCCCCGATGGTCGCTTTCAATCAGCATCATCAGCTCGCCGAAGATCTTGCTCAGGTTGCCCCGGTTGATCTCATCGATCAGGAAAAAGTATTCTCGGTCGGGGTCGTTGGAAGCCTTCTGGCAGAAGCGGTAAAATACACCCTCTGTCAGCTTGAAGCCGGAGCCGTCCGGCCGGTAGCCCAGCATGATATCCTCGTAGGAGTAATTCTGGTGGAACTGAACAAACTCAACCCGGGAGGAATCAGCTTGACCCATTATAGAGTACGCCAGCCGTTTGGCAGCATAGGTCTTACCAACGCCGGGTGCACCCTGCAGAATGATATTTTTCTTGTGGCGTAGCAAAGAAACCAACACTTCATAGCGTTGCTCACTCAGAAAAACATCGTGCAGAAAATCAACTCTGGTGTAGCTGTCGGCAGATGCCTGCCGGACAGGAGCAGGGTTTTCATCCCGGATCAGATCCAGAATAAAGTTGTACTCACCCTCCGAGAGCTTGAACAGGCTTCCGTTCGGCTGTACGAAGAATTCCATTTTCTCCAGCTCAGGGAAAGCCTTCAGTACAGCATAGTCAATGGGGGAAGTCAGGCTCTCGGTCTTTTCAAAATAAATCTCTTTGCCGTTGCTTTCCTGTGTGATCTTGGCCAGAGCTACCACTCGCTTTACCGGATTGGCCTCATAGCCGATCACAAGATCCCCGGCTTTTGCATCGAGGAAATTCTGGAAAATCCTGCGCTTGTTCCCGTTGTCATTGTACAGCGTATAGGTCTGCTCTTCGCCGACCCGCAGACTGGAATAACTCCAGATCTTAGGATTGGCAGTCAGCCACCAGTAGTGGCGTGAAGGTGCTTCACAGGCGGCAGCGGCAGCCGGTACTTTCGAGAGGGCGGCTTTTTTCAGAGCCTGTAAAAGCTCATCTCGCAAGCGCCAGATGTAAGTGCCATCCGCCTTTGTGCTGGCATTTTTGCCCACATATAAAATGGGCCACCAACGCATATTTTCGCTGTCGCGGGGCATGCAGCGGCAGCCAGTCTTTTCTGCCACCCGCTGTGCAAGATGGTAGGAGTTGGAGATGTAGAAGTTGCTGGTTTCACCGTATTTAATGGCAAGCTGTTTGCAGGTGGCCTGCCCGCCGTAATCCAGCATACATTTCATCACCCGCAAAGCCTCCGAGGTAAAAACCGAGGTGTCTTGCAGCAAAGCACTCCACTGTGCGGTTGTAATGCCCGGATCATACTCACTTTCAGCAGGAAACCATCCGGCCTGCATCTGTGATGTCTTTTGTTCGGCAAGGTAGAAACGGCTCAGATAAAAGCCCAGATCAATGGCAGCGATATTCCAGTGTGTGTCTGGCCAGTATTTTCCGGCAGGGGCTGCTTCAATGGCACTGCGGATCATCTGGGTGATGGCAGCATTTTGGCTCAGTGCCACCCGCAGCTCATCATAAAGGCGGTAGCTGTTTAGCAGCGATTCTACGGAACCATCCCGCTTGGGCGGAGCATCGAAGTTCAGCGCATCCGAGATGTCACGGGCAACGGAATAGCGGTAGATATAATATTGATCCGGATACCGGAGCCATAGATAGACGCTGATGGCACTGGTGTTCTGGTAGTGGTTATTCCAACTGCCGTCGTTGTATTTTGTGCGTATTTCTTCGGTGGCAGCCTGAAATGCAATAATGCGCTGGGAAAGTTCGGTGGATTCATCAAACAAGCTGCGGAACATTGCGCGTGTTGCTTCACAGTCCGCTGCTGCGAAATTCAGGATCATCGCACGGGGATAGGCATAGCCGGTATCCAGAAGCGAAAAGACCTTTGCAGTGGCTTCCTTGAACATTTCACCAAAATCTGCCGCGTCAATATTCCAATGGTCGTGGAAATGCTGCGCGGCTTCCCATTTGAAATCTTCAACATGAGGCCAATGCTTCGGGAAGTAGGTCTGGTATCCGCCCAAAACAGGCTCCAGTTTTGCAAGATCGATCATGACGGCTCCCTCCGAAATCAAAAAGTCTTTAAGATATTGTACCACGATAAAAATAGAAACACCATATTCCAACAAAAGAAAATGCCCGCCTGAAAATCAGACGGACATACTGTAAATCAAATCATCTGAAAATGCTTTAATGCTTCCACAATCGCATCCTCTTTTTCCTTCGGACACTTGGGCTGCTTTGCATTTTCATTTTTCGCTTTATTGTAATTCTCTCGCTCGATGATGCTGTACTTCTGCTTCACCTGTGCGATATAGAGATTGGAAACCTTTAACTGATGGTGTTTCCACACATAATCCCGAATCTCGTTGTAAGTCGCCTTGCTTTCTGCAGCGGTCACATCCAACTCGTCCATGCTGACGTCCACTTCGATGTGTCGCTCGACATTGAGTTTGGTCAAAAGGAGAACCGCTTCGCAATGTGTCGTCGCTAGAATCGGAACACATGGATTCAGCCTCGTTAGAAGCATGGGAACACAAAACAGCAGGGGAGTGGTTCTCCTTGCTATTCTTGCGAAGCGGCTTGAAATTCTTGCCGTCCACGCTGTTCTTGAACCCGGTCTTGTAGACAAAGACAATCATGTAGGGGTCTTTGTTCCCATCACTATCATAACCGCCCACGATTACTTTTTCAACTATACTTTCAAAAATATGTCGGTCAAAGGTGTCCAGAACCTCATTCTGTTCAAGTGTCTGTCGGAACATGGCGACACGCTTGCGCATGGTAGTTTCGGTTTCGGCTGCATCTTGCAGGCTTTCACACTCTTTCTGCAACTGCTCAATCTGGCTGGACAGGTCTAAATACTTTCGGTCGTAGGTCTCCTTGTCAATGGTATCTTCAAGACGCATATCAACCAGCTTGTTTTTCTTGACTTCCAGAGCGTGAATGTCCTTTTCAGCTTTTGCAAGACGCTTGCCCGCGTTGCTTTCGGAAAGGGCTTCTTCCGTCCGTTTCATAAACTCGTCCAGAACATCCTTGTTGTTCTGGCACAAGAGGCGATAGGATTCTACAAAAGCCCGTTCAATCGTTCTTTCGTCAACACCCTTGCTCTCCGGGCAGAACTTTTTTCCTTTTTTGGTGGAAACGACACATTGCCAGATTGCTTTATTATATTGTGAACTGCTATGCCAACTCCTCCTTGTCAGGGTGCCACCACAGAAACCACATTCTATCATGCAGCTAAAAGCGTATTTCCGGCTGAACTTTTCACGTTTGCCGTCTACATTAAGGCTGCGGGGCTTTGCACGCCGCCGCAAAATTTCTTGGGCGGCTTCAAAGACTTCTTCCGAAATAATGGGCTCGTGGTGCTCACGAATATAAAATTGATCTTCCTCGCCGAAGTTGTACAGACGCCGTTTTGAAATAGGGTCAACGGTGAATGTCTTTCCTAACAAAATGTCGCCTTTGTATTTTTCGTTTTTGATAATGCCGATTACGGTACTGTCCGCCCATTTGGGACTGCCGCGTTTGGTTTTATAACCTAAGTTTTCAAGTTCTTTGGCAATAACCGAACCACCGGCACCCTCCGTGTATCGCTGAAAAATGTAACGGACAACAGCCGCTTCTTCTTCGTTGACGGTGAGGGTTTTGTCCTCTGGATTGTAGTCATAGCCTAAACAGCCCTGAAAACCGACCAGCTCACCGCGCTGCATTTTCATCTTCAAGCCCTTTTTGACATTCGCAGAAATATTTTCGACTTCCTGCTGTGCAACAGAACTTAAAATCACAAGGAGCAGTTCGCCGTCCATAGTAAGGGTGTTGATGTTTTCTTCTTCAAAAAACACAGCCACACCTTTATCTTTGAGCATCCGAACATATTTCAGAGTGTCAAGCGTGTTTCGTGCAAACCGCGAAATGGATTTGGTAATCACCATGTCCACGTCACCGTTCATACAGTCGTTGATTAACCGCTGGAAATCCTCGCGCTTTTTCACCTGCGTACCTGTGATAGCTTCATCAGCATAGATGCCGGCCAAAGACCATTCCGGCTTACTTTTTATAAGTTCGGTATAGTATTCGACCTGCGACTTGTAGCTGTTCAGCTGATCTTCGGTATCGGTGCTGACACGACAATAGGCGGCTACGCGCAGCCTTTTTTCAAAGTTTGTGCGCGCTCGTGGAGAGAGCGTGTTTCGCGCTTTAATGACTTCAACATCTTTCATGCTTGACCTCCTTGTTGAATGTGTTCCTTTCATTGCGTTAATCATAACGCCAATGCAACACAAAATCAAGAGGATAGTTCGGAAACCACACGATAATCTTTCATTAAGCGCTGCTTGATAAGGGAATACTCTCTATCGGTTATGAGCTTTCTTTCTAACAGCTGCTTCAAAAAAGCAAGCTGAATGCTATAACGTATCAAATTTTGTTCTTTCAAAAATATCCCCCTTTCACAAAATAAAAAATGAGCCAACGGACGGCTGCTGGCAGCAACCCACGGGAATCTCAC
>OCRP01000461.1_pt1 | contig 38840 bp, 34 predicted proteins | sample 1538871 | NCBI WGS metagenome assembly OCRP01 (sample SAMN04571731, study PRJEB22368) | human gut metagenome | biome: human gut; material: stool | host: Homo sapiens | place: Luxembourg | collected 2012-09-20 | reverse complement strand
GCGAGGACCGCCCGATCCTCTGCAAGGTCTACACCGGTCTGACGATGGAGCAGGAGGCCCTGCTCTTTGCGGAGCAGAACGGTCACTCCGCACCCCTGTCGGCGGGCATCAAGCTGCGCGCCAAGGTAGTGGGCGGCGATGCGCCTTCCAAGGCGTTCGTCGCAGCCACCAACCGGGTGGGGCTGTCCCTCAACTACGACAGCATGCAGCTGAGCGACTACCGTATCAGCTGCGTGGGCACGGCGCTGAAGCTGTACGACCAGCTGGGCGAAGAAATCTACTGCGAAGCTCTGCGCCACATCGTGGAAGCGTGGGAGGGCAGACCGGATTCCTTCCGGGCGGCTGTCCTGCGGGGCGTGATGTACTTTGTACAGCTGTACCACGGGCAGTACAGCGCGGAGCGGCTTGTCCGTGCGCTGAGCGGCGTCCATCCCATGGAGCTCTACCGTATCAGCCGGGATAACCCCGCAAAGCTCCCGGGCTGGCGGCGGTACGTTTACCCCATCTACACCACCTACAACGGCAAGTGCAGGAAGGATGCACTGCCGATGAAGTTCTAAACTCAAATATCTCCTTTGGCAAGGGCGATGGTACCCGGAAAAGGCCATCGCTCTTTACATATGGTATTTTCTTTCAAATAATTGACATATTGAACTAGAAAGGAGAGGACCGGAATGAGCGAGATCGCAGCCTGCACTTTGATTCAGGAAGAGCCCGACCGCAAGACAGAGCGGTACATGATGATGTTCAAGGATTACCCGGATGTGGTATCCGTAGACATTCTTCAGGAAATGCTTGGCATCTGCCGGAAGAATGCGTATCTGCTGGTCAAGCAGAATAAGATCCACTCGGCGCGTGTAGGACGCAGTTATAAGATCGTCCCATATTTTGAACCGCTCCACTATACATTGCAGGATATGGAACAGCATCCCAAATACATCCAAGACTTCTACCAGCATGAGTTAGATCGTGGCCTTACGGCAAACACCGTCATTCACTATCACGCCAACATCCGCAAATGCTTACAGTATGCTTTTCAAATCGGCATGATCCGTTCCAACCCGGCAGATCGCGTTGAACGTCCTCGTAAGGAAAAGTTCAAGTCGGAGATTTACAGCGGTGAAGAACTGGAGCAACTTTTCAAGGTGATTCAAGGTGACCCTTCGGAGTTTGGCGTCATCATGGCTGCATTCTATGGACTGCGGCGCAGTGAAATTGTTGGTTTGAAATGGGATGCCATTGACTTTGAGAACAAGAAAATCAGCATCCAACATACCGTTGTCGGTGTGAAGATTGATGGCGTCATGACGGATGTAGCGCGAGATCGAACCAAAACCAAATCGAGCTGCCGGACGCTTCCCCTTATCCCTGCCTGTGAGCAAATGCTTAAAAAGATGAAAAGGGAGCAGGAGTTGAATCGGAAGGTCTGCGGCAAAGATTATTGCATGGACTATCTCGACTATATCTATGTGAACCCTATGGGAATGCGCTTTCATCCGGATTATCTTACCCAGCATTTTCCCAATTTCCTTGTTTCTCACAACATGAAACGCATCCGTTTCCATGACCTTCGCCATAGCTGCGCCAGCCTGCTCTACGCCAATGGTGTGAGCCTGAAAGAGATTCAGGAGTGGCTCGGTCACAGCGACATCAGCACAACAAGCAACATTTATACACATCTGGATTTCTCCAGCAAAGTGTCCTCTGCCAATGCCATCGTCAGCATTTTCCCCGAGAACACAAAAGTATGAGAAGAAGTGTGTTAAAAAGAAAAGCAGCCAAAAATCTTTCGATTTCAAGCTGCTTTTTAGTGCCGATGGTGGGGGTCGAACCCACACGGTATTACTACCAATAGATTTTGAGTCTACATCGTCTGCCATTCCGACACATCGGCTGATATTCAATTTTAAGGGTTATCTGTGAATGCTCTGGAAGCGTCTACAGCATCCAAAAGAAGCTGGTTTGGAAGATTGGAGGGATGTTCAGGAGGGATGCTCCGTTTTCACCGCCCTAGGAAAGCCCGAAAACCCGCATCAATCCTCAACTTTTCAAAATCGCCTCTCGAAATGACGCAAGGGATTTTGAGTCCCCCTCGTCTGCCATTCCGACACACCGGCGTATTCTGTTTTACAAACAACATAGTTATTATAGCGGATTTTTCTCCCAAAATCAAGATGCAGCTCACAACTCATCAAATTTCTGCAAATTTCCTCTCCCTTTTTGGGCCGCGGGCGTGTATACTGAGAGAGACAACATCGTACCCAAAGGAGTACTCTCTATGAATCATTTTCTTTTTGCCCCCGTTACCGACGCCCAGCGCCAGCGCGACGCGCTGTTAGGAGCGCTGGTAGGGCTGGCCCGCTCCACCGTCAACGAGCCGAAGACCGAGGACACCGACCGTGTGCTGGCCTCCGGTCTCCGGCTGGCTGCAGACCCGGACGCTGCCGAAGACGCGCTGCGCCGGATGTACAGCATCGTCGAGACGGAAAAGCACCGCGTCGCCCCCAACTGCGCCACCTGCACCATGCGCTGCGGCAACACCGACAACTACGACCTCGCCCGGCTCTGGGCCGCGCCGGAGGACATCCGCGCCCTCAAACTGCGGCTGCTGGCAGCAGTATTCCGGCTGGCACAGAGCCGCCCGGACGCTTGCGCTCAGGAGGTCATTGATCAGGCCCTTTTTGTCCTCGCCGAAGACTGGGACGAGGAACTTCTCGCCCCCGTCGTGAAGCGGGCCGAGGACTGCTGTGCCGGGTAATTCCCCGGAAATTTCTGCTTTTCCCCGCGCGCTGCATTTCTTTTCTCTCCGCTGCGCCGCACACAAATCCGGACAGTTTCTTTTTTATAGGGCATTCTTCCCCCTTTTTGTCAGAATTTAGTGCTCCGGGCGCAGAAATATGGGGATGCTTTTTCCAAAAAACACTTTACAAACGTCAAAGAAATAACTATTATATAAGTATAGTGCTCCAAATCGTTGGCACGAACAGAAAGCGGTCGGACTGACCGGTAATACAGCTTCCGGCCCGGAAATCATCCACGTTTCCAATTTGCAGTGGAATACAGGAAAGAAGGTATAAGCTATGTCTGAGAAAAAGTCTGCTGCCCCCGCAGCTGTCGCTGCTCCTGAGGCTCCTGCGGCAGAGCCGAAGAAGCGCAAATCTTCTGGTGCTGCACAGCGGCGCGGTCGTCCCCCGCTCTCCCCGGAGGTTTATGTCGAGTTCGGCACCAACCAGTACAACATTACCGATGTCATCGAGCGCGCCAAGGCCGACTACCGCGCCACCCATAAAGTGGGCGTCCAGTCCTGCAAGGTCTACGTCAAGCCTGAAGAGGGTATGGCCTACTATGTCATCAACAAAGTCTCCGGCAAGCTGGAGCTGTGATGTTCCTCAACACGAACAAAGGCGTCTGCACAGTCATTTGTGCAGACGCCTTTTCTTTTTATAAGCCGTACAGCCCGGTGTACTTTCGGGTAAGGTACTGGATATAATCCTCAGCACTGAAATCGCCGCAGGCATTCTTCACCACGTCGGCAGGCTCCATCAGCCCGCCGTACTGGTGGACCTTTTCCCGCAGCCACGCCGTGATGGGTGTGAGGTCGCCCTTTGCCGCCGCGCCCCAGACGTCCACGTCCTGCTCCATCCGGCGGAGCATCTGAGCGCCGTAGGCACTGCCCAGCGCGTAAGACGGGAAGTAGCCGAACGCGCCGCCCGACCAGTGGCTGTCCTGTAAACAGCCATCCCGGTCATTCGGCACCTCGATGCCCAGATATTCCTTATAAAGCTTCGCCCAGACAGCCGGCACATCTTTTGCTTCCAGCGTGCCGCCGATGAGCTGCTTTTCGATCTCATACCGTACCATGACGTGGAGGCAGTAGGTCAGCTCGTCGGCCTCGGTGCGTATGAGGCTGGGCTGAGCCTTATTGACAGCGCGGTAAAACTGCTCTGCACTCACGCCGCCCAGCTGCCGGGGAAAGAACTCCTGCACCTTGGGATAGATAGCTTCCACGAAGGGCCGCGACCGGCCAATGAGGTTCTCATAGAAACGGGACTGGCTCTCGTGGACGCCCATTGAGACGCCGCCCGCAAGACAGGTGTACTGCAGATCATCCCGGATGCCCAGTTCATACAGAGCATGGCCGCCCTCGTGGAGGACAGAGTACATCGAGGATGCCACATTGTGCTCGTCGTAGTTGGTGGTGATGCGGACATCCTTATTGTTGAATTCCAGCGTAAAGGGATGCTCCGTCTCACCCAGACCACAATGGCTGCGGTCGAGGCCCATCACCTCCATCAGATAGTCGGCGAAGGCCTTCTGCTGTGCTGCCGGATACTCCTGATGGAGGAAGCTGTCGTCGATCTGCGGCTTCTCGCCGATTTTGTGGATGAGCGGCACCAGCCCCTCCCGCAGCGTCGCAAAGAAGCTGTCCAGCATCTTCCTATCCACGCCGCGCTCATACTCGTTCAGCAGAGCGTCATAGGGCGCTTTCGAGGCGTCATAATAACCGGCAAAGCGGCGATTGTAATCTACAAGCTCCTGCAAGACGGGGCAGAACAGGGCGAAATCGTCCTGTGCCTTGGCCTTGTGCCAGACGTCGTCCGCCCGGTTGCACAGCTCTTTGTAGGCCATATATTCGTCCGCCGGGATGCGGGTCAGCTGCTCACAGCTGCGGCGCAGCTCCTCCACTTCGCGGCGGTGGACGAGGTCCAGCTCCCCGGCCCGGGCGCTCAGCTCATCCAGCAGCGCTTTCGTCTCGGGGCAGGTCATCAGTTTCTGGCTTTCTCCCGCCAGAATGCTCATGGCCACGCCCCGGCCCTCGGAGGTATCGCTGGGCGCGGTGGTCACGGCGTCCAGATAAAGGGAGCTGTCCGCACAGTGGTAGGCGTACAGCTTCTTTTGCAGCAATTCCAGCTGCTGCAAGGCGCGTTCTATCTCCATTGTCGTTCTCCTTTTCTTTGATTTTTATCCCCGCCCGAACAGCTTCCGCTTCGGCACCTGAACGGGGTCGGGTATCTCAAACTCGTACCGCTCGGTGGCGTTGATGACCGTCGTGCCGCCCCGGGTGCAGACACGGGGCAGGTTTGCCCCATAATTCAGATGCATATGTCCGTGGATGAACCACTTGGGCTGATACAGGTCCATCAGATCGTTGAACACCTGAAACCCCTTGTGGGCCTTGTCGGTGCCGTCGTTGAGGCCGGATGCCGGGGCATGGGTCAGCAGGATGTCGATGCCGCCCGCCCGCCGGGCCGCGAGCCAGAGCTTCCGGGCGCGCCGCCGCATTTCAGCCTCAGTGTACTGGAAGGTATCGTCCCTGTTGTACCGATTGCACCCGCCCAGACCCATGATGCGCAGTCCCTTCCAGACATAGACCGCATCGTCCACACAGATGCAGCCACCCGGTTCTGACTCCTTGTAACTGCCGTCGTGGTTGCCGTGGACGTACAGGATGGGGACGGTGGTGAAGTTTGTGAGGTATTCGAGATATTTTTTCGGCAGATCACCGCAGGAGAGGATAAGGTCGATGCCTTCCAGCCGCTTGCGGACGCTCTCGTCCCAGAGCAGTTTGGACGGCACATCCGAAATCGCAAGTATTTTCACGATGCTTTTGCTCCATTCTTTTCTATCCTTGGGTCTTTGCCTGTTACTGCGGCGTTCCCTTTACGTTGTCCAGACCATTGATGTTCAAAAGGCTGCGGGTCTTGGCGTCCAGTTCGTCGTAGCTGGGCAGTTCGCCCTCCACGCACTCTTCCAGCCAGTCCATCTCCATCAGTTCCTTGGGCGTATAGATGCCGGAAGCCGCATGGTGAAGGGCATGGCCCTGACTGTAGCTCTCGGTCGGGAAAACCTGTATCTCCCCATCGCAGAGCTGGCGCTCTGCCATCTTGAGCAGCTGCATGGTTCCGTCGTTCAGCCGGGTGGGGTATTCCACCCGCTCGGCACCGCTCTTGAGGCCCCACCAGTAGTTGATTGCCCTGCCGCCGGGGGCGCTGTCCCATGTTCCGGCAAACACGGAGCGGACGATCTCGGTGAAGAACACGTCCCACCGCCACTCCGGCAGGCCCAGCGGCTGCAGAACGCCGTCGGGCAGGCGGCGGCAGAGGCCGTAATCGCGGTAGGTGCCTTCCGGCTCCCGGAAGTCCTGACTGTAGAAGACTTCGATGTCTTTCCTGTCCGAGAAATCCTGCGGGTGTGCCGCATCGCACAGACAGGCCCAGCGCAGCACCACCCGGCTGTCGGGCCGGACGGCACGCACGCCCTGAGCAAAGGCATTGATGGCCGCAGGCACACCGTACACCGGGTTTGCAGCCACATAGCCCACCTTGTCGCTGTGGGAGACGATGCCCGCCAGCATTCCCAGCAGATAGGTCACCTCATAGGTGCGGGGGTAGTAGGTGCGCACCAGCGGATGAGGCGCATTGAGGGAACAGTTCAAAAAACGGGTCTTGGGGTGCTGGGCCGCGACCTTCAGGCAGGCGGTGTGCATCCGGGCGCTGGTGGTGAAGACGATGTCCGCATGGTCATGGGCCACCTCTTCCAGCACCTGCTCTGCATCCACCTCGGGGTTGACGTTCTCCCGGCAGCTGACATAGAGCTTATCCGGGAAAGATTTCACCAGCGCGGCGCGGCCCTTGTCCTGTCCGCGCACCCATGCGCTGGTCTGGGCGTTGTGCTCGTGGAGGAACACCACCCGCAGCTCGCTGGGGCGGGAGCTGAAAATATTCAGCTTGCTCAGCAGCGGCTCCGAGCTTTGCTTCGGCTCCAGCAGCAGTTCCACAGCGTGGGGCTCTGCCAGAATTTTCACCTCGTCCCAGAGGCGGGCCAGATTCTCCCGCACCTTGGTCGGGGTGGACTCGCAGGCGTCGGCGTAACGGTACACCGACAGGTACACCAAAAGCGCGTCGCCCGGCGTCAGGCCCAGTGAGCCGCCGCCCAGCGCATAGAACTGCTGGCTGAACATGGTGTAGAGGGACGAAAAATTCAGCCGGTCGTCGTCCGTCCACGCCTCGCCCGTGGCCTTGCAGGCCAGCGTCTGCAGCTTTGCATAGCCCCCCAGCCGGGAGAAGCTGACGTAGTTGATGCGGGAAAACTTGTAAAAATCAAGGAACTCGTAATAGAGCTTATTTTCCAGTGTGTCGTTCTTTGCCGGGATGAGCCGGGTGACGGTGCCGGGAATTTTCACGGCCTCATAGTATTTGAGGACGGAGACACGCTTATTGCCCTCCTGCACATAGAATTTGTTCAGGTATTCGAAGGCAATAATAGGGGTGTGGATGCCCTCTTCCAGATGGGCGTCACAGAGGTTCGACCACTTGACTGCAAACTCGGTGTCGTCGTCCAGAAGAGGCATGAAATTGGAGGCAAAGGCAGTGTGGCGTCCGGCGGTCTTGGTACCCACGATGCTCTCGGCCGGGATGTCCACCAGACCCAGAGGCTCCTGCGCCACGATGTCCACATCGGTGAGGATGTCGTCCAGCACCGCGAGATAAGGCGACTGTCCCCGGGCCACATTGGCCCGATAGGCACGCTGGCCTGCACGCTGGGCGCTGCGGTAATCTTCTATCATAATCAAAACTCCTTCTGCTTTTTCAGCAAGCGAAGAGGGATACTTTCCTCTAAGGGATAGTATAGCATGAAAATCGAAATTATGGGAGACTTTCTCGCCGCAAGGTGTTGCTTTCGCACAAATTTTAAGGTACGATAAAAGAAACACACGTTTCTTGTGAGGTAAGCTATGCTTTGTGAAACTCTTCCCCGGCTGGAAGCCGACGAATATCCCGGCGGTCTGTGGTACTACGAGCCCCACACCTACCAGCCCTACCGCTATGTACTGGGGCGGGTGGGCCGCCGCCCGCTGGTGTGCATCGGCATCAACCCCAGCACCGCCCAGCCCGGCGCGCTGGACCCCACTCTGAAGAGCGTCGAGCGCCTGGCCAACGCCAACGGCTTCGACAGCTGGATCATGTTCAACGTCTACCCCCAGCGGGCCACCAACCCCAACGACATGGACAAAACGCCTGACCGCACCCTCTGCGACGAAAATCTCCGCTGGCTGCAGGCCGTGCTGGCCCAGACCGAGCCCACCATGTGGGCCGCATGGGGTACTCTTATTGAAAAGCGGGACTATCTGCCCGACCTGATGCGGGAGATGGTTGCCCTGACGCGGGAAAAGAACATCCCCTGGGTGACCTTCGGCCCCCGCAGCAAAAAGGGCCACCCCCACCATCCCCTCTACCTACGCAAGGACTCCACGCCGGAGCCTTTCGATGTGGAAAACTACCTCAACACCTGTTTTGAATGAATCTCTCAGGGAGGGAACAGCATGACACCGGAACGATATAAAAGACTGACCGACTGGCTCGAAGGACATCCCGCCCTGCGGGAGGGCATCATCCTGCTCAACCGCTGGCTCCCCCTCGTGCCTTTCGTCTGCTATCCGGTGCTTCTGGTACTGCTCAACCTCCGGTGGTTCACGATGCTCACCATCGGACGGGGCGGCGGCGCTCTTGATTTTATGCAGGTCATTGCCCGGGCCATTCTCGTTCCGGGTCTGGCGTTCGGGCTGGGAACCATCCTGCGGGCGAGGCTCAACTTTCCCCGCCCTTATGAGCAGCCGGGCTTCGTGCCGCTGGTATCTAAGGAGACCCACGGCAATTCCTGCCCTTCCCGCCACGCACTCAGTGCCGCCGTCCTCGGGATGGTGTGGCTCTACTTCTACCCTGCCGTCGGCGTCGTGATGCTGGCCATCGCCGCCCTCATCTGCCTGCTGCGGGTGCTTTCTGGGGCGCACTTCGTCCGGGATGTGCTGGCAGGCGCAGCCTTCGGGCTTACGTTCGGCTTTGTGGGGATGTGGCTGCTGTGAGAAGCCTTTTGCAAAAAGCGCAAAAAAGTTTCAAATTTCTCTTGACAGAACCCCGGGGCTATGGTATTATACTTCTCGCAGCGTGCTTCGACTCACAGCTGCGAACCATATCAGAACCCAATGGGATAACAACGTGCGCCCGTAGCTCAGGTGGATAGAGCAACTGCCTTCTAAGCAGTGGGCCGGGGGTTCGAGTCCCTTCGGGCGCATTGATGTGGTGCCCATAGCGTAGTCGGTTAACGCGCCAGATTGTGGATCTGGAGACCGTGGGTTCGAGTCCCACTGGGCACCCCACTAAAAAGTCCGCTGCAATGCAGCGGACTTTTTCTTTTGTGGGGGATTCCCCGTAGGACTCGAACCAATCTTCAGGAATGTCTATCGCAGCAACAACGCCCTTTACTCCCTCACCCATCTTATAAATAAAACTCAAACAAACCAAGGCCGCAGCCCAGAACACCTTTCCGTGTTCTACGCTGCGGCCTTTTCGTATTTTTCAGCTTCCCAACTGCTTTAGGATATTGGCGACCTCATCGTTGGAGTAGCCCTCCTTCAGCAGTTCGCTGCGGATGGCCGTGTCGCTCCTGCCCTGCCGGTAGAGGCGGGCTGCGCTGTAAGGTACGATGGTGCCGCCTCCGGACGACAGCACCGACCCGCTGCCCGAGCCTCCCGAACTGCCCGCACTCTTTGCCCCGGCGTTTGCCGCAGCCTGCTGGGCGCTCTGGGCTGCCTTGGACTGCTTGAGCGCCCATTCGCCCTTGGCGATATTCAGCTTTTCGCTGGTCACATTGTTGTTGAACTCCTGCTGGCGCAGGGTGTCCTGATACTGCCGCTCCGCCTGCTCGTTCTTGTACTTCTGCTGGGCAAGGCTGTCCTGCCGCTGGGTCTCCTGCATCTGTTGGTCCCACGCAGCGTCAGCACGCTCGGCCGCGTAGGCGCGGTCTTTGGCATACATATTATACCCGGTGTTGGCCAGCGTACCCACCAGCGAGCCGATGCCGGTGGTCCCGGTGATGGCCAGCTGCACCGCGTCGCCGATAACGCCCAGAATGCTCAGCACATTATTGAACGTCTGCTGGCGCTTGGCGATGGCCTGCTGCTCCTGATTGGAATAGTAGCCGTACAGGGTGTCCAGCCGGCCCAGATAGTCCTGATAGCGACCATAGTCCTGCTCGTAGGCAGCATTGTAGGCGCTGCCCTTCCGGTCGAGCTGACTGTAATAGTCCGACAGCTCCGCGTTATACTGCGCCTGTGCGTTCTGCTCCTGCGTGTTGAGCTGGTCGATTCGGGTCACGACATCGTCGCCCTCACTGTTGTAGGTGTCCAACGCCAGCCGGTAGAGGGACGGCAGGGCGTCGTTCAGCGCGCCCAGCTGCTGCTGGTACGCCTGCTGGGCCACACTGGCCGCATAGCTGGAGCCGTAGCCGCCGGTGAGGGCTGCAGCCTGTGCGGCGGCGTCCGCGCTGGCGTTGCGGGCGTTCTGGGTGTACTGCTGGGCATACTGGCGGTAGAGCGGGTCCTGTGCATAGCTGTACTGGAAGCTGTTCCGCTCCAGCAGCTGGCCGATGAGGTCTTCGATGCGGCCCTGATAGGCACTCTCATACTTGCCCGGACGGTTCTGCTGCCAGTTTTTCAGGTCCGCTGCTGCGTTGGTGACGCTCTGACCGGGGGCGTACTCCGCATTTGCCAGTGCATTCTCCACCTCTTTGCGGCTATTCAGTCCCGCCGTGCTGTAGGAGGACTGGACTGCAGGCTGGGCAGCCACATCTTCCAGCAGCTGCTGTTCTTTCTTTTTCTCGGTGCTCATAAATTCTCCTTTCTCACTGGATGCTGTTCAGCCGGGCGCGCAGCGGCTCCGACATATTTTCCACGTCCAGATTGCAGAGCACATATTGTAATTGCTCCTGCATCTGGTATAAGTAGTTACGGATGGCGCGGGCATCCTCCGCGTCCATGTTCTCGCTCAGATGAGGCAGTCCGATCTTCGAAAGTCCCGTGACACTTGCCATGTTCAGTTCACCTCCTGTGCCAGAATGCCGCCCTTCGCGGCGGCGCTCGTCCGGGTCAGGCTGCGCAGGGTGAGCTGACCTCTGCCCTTCAGCCGGAACCGCAGGCTCCCGCACCGCCTCGGCACAAACGGAACATCGAAGCAGCGCCGCCCGTCGGCGGTCAGCTGGGCCAGTGTCTCCCACGCTCCGCTGTCGTAACTCACAGCCACCTCGATGCGGCTCTTCACCTCGGCCTCGAGCCGGAGCGTCAGCCGGGAAAGATACAGCTCTTCCGGGCTGTCCAGCCCGATGTTCCCGCTGACGAGCTCGAAGCTCACGCCGTCCTCGATGCCGCCCGCCTGCTGCCAGTTCTCCTCCCGGTCTGCATCTGCGGCCCAGATGGCCTTTCCGTCCCAGAGATAGAGCTGCCCGCCGCTTCCGGCCATCTCGTAGGAGCAGACATCTTCCTCCTGCCAGAACCCCCGTTCGGTGTCGTAGACCAGCAGCCGCACGGCCTGGGCCTCGCCGCTGCCCCGCACGAGGTGCAGATAATACCGCCCGTCCAGCGCGCCGCCCAGCGCCGACTTCACGTTCCGCAGCCGGGCCGGGTCGAGGGCCGTCGAGACTTTGGTGGGGATGCTGCCGTCCCAGGCCATCACGCCGTCGGGCGAGAGATAATAAAGTGTCTCGTTGATGACGCAGAGGCTCCGGGCAGCGCCCTTTGCCACGCCCCGGCAGCGCAGGCTGCTGAGCTGGAAATCCGAGGGCTTGGAGCCGTAAAGCTTGTGAAGGGTGTTTTCCTTGAAGAAAAGCGCGTATCCCATACAGGTAGCCGCGCCGGTAAACGCCCCGTCGCTGCCCACGGTCACGGCATAGCTGTCGGCGGCAATGCCCCGGTAGGAGAACCAGTTGGTGGGGTCGCCCAGCTTGCAGGCGTAGATGACGTTCTCCTTGTTGGAGCATCCCCACACCCGGTTGTCGCACTCGGTCAGGTAGTCCATGTCCGGCACCCGGCGTTCCAGCTCCACCACCTCTGCCGAGACGAACTCCCGGCTGACGCTGCCGTCCAGACTCACCCATCTTACCGCTGCGCCGGTGCGGGTCAGACGGCCATAGAACCACTCGCCGCCCGGGTCGGCCTTGACGCGCAGAGCATCTGTGCCGGCGTCGTAGACGATGCGGTCGCCGTCCAGCTCGTTCCACTGCCCGGCCTGTTCTGCTGCAGAGCCGGTGAGGGTCACGGTGTCCTCTGCCGCAAAGTCTGTTCCCACCCCCTTTGCCGAGATGCGGCAGTAGTCCAGCACCACCGCCGACCAGTTGCCGGACGCCTCACTATATACTTCCAGCGTGCTCTCGCTGCTCCATGGCTTTTCCGGGTCTTCCACCCGCAGGAAAAGCTGGCCGTCCGTCGGCTTGTCGGGTTCAGCAGGGCCGCAGCCACTCACCTCGTAGACCTTGCCCTCCGCGTCGCAGGGTGCAAACTCTACGCTGGTGTTTTTGCCCGACCACACCGCGCCCAGAGCGCTCACCTTCCGGCTGGCAGTGTCGAAAGCCAGCTTGTCCGGGAAGATCAGGATCTTCGTTCCGATGCCCACCAGCGTTTTCTTGCCGTCCTCCACGGCGTCTTTCAGGGTCACTTCCATCTCATCCGTGTCGTCCGGCGTGTAGACGAGGTCTCTGCCGCAGACAGTCAACAGGCCGTTCAGGTGATACATCCCGTTCAGGTCTGCTTCCTCCCGCAGCTTCCGCCGGGGCAGACGGGTGCTCAGGGCCGGGAAATTCCGGGCCGAAAAGTTGATGCCCGCGCTGTACTCTGCCTCGGTGCAGCTGTACGTCTCGTTCAGCCCGCCGAACACCCGCAGCATGTTCCGGGTGTTTTTCAGGCCGTTCCGGTTCGAAAGTATCATCTTTCTCCCTCCTTACCAACGCCAGCTGCAGCCCCGGGTGGGCAGATTCTTCCGCCGCAGCCACGCGGCCAGTTCGGCTAAGATGCTGTTGTACTGAGCCTGCTCACCGGCGTACCGGTCGTTCTCGCCCAGCGCGGCGTCCGTCATGGCGCACAGATAGTGCGGGTACAGGCTGTCGAAGGGCGGCGGCACCAGCAGCACGTCGTCATCCCGCAGACCGTTGTCCCACGCAATGTCCGCGCCCACGCCCTCCCGGCTGTCGGCGCTGCTGGGCCGGAAAAATTTCTCCCGCAGCATCCCGTCCACCTCGCACAGCCAGCGCTGCCGGGTGCGGGCCGCGACACGGCTGCCCGGGCGCAGCTCTTCGGCTCGCTCCATCGCTTCTCCTACCGTCATAAAAAGCCTCCTTTCGCTTTTTCCAAAAAGGCCCGGCAGAAGCGGCCTTCTCCGCCGTTTCTGCCGGGCCGCGTTGTCTTATTTTACTGGGCCGCAGTCTCTGCCGCAGCGATGCGGGCGGCGGTGTACTCGTCCTGCTGCTGGCTGTGTTCCAGCACCTCGGCCACTTCAGGCGGCACTTCCACCTCCACGCCCCGGCGGATCTTGTAGTTCACGCCGTTGACGCTCACGAACAGATCGCCCTTGTACCGGCTGTTGTCCTTGAACAGCCGGATGCGGACATTCTTCTTTTCTGCCATAGCTTCTCCTTTCCGGCCGGCTCAGTTTGCCGCCGCAGTGGTGGAATAGCTGGACACGCTCTCGATGCGCACCATGTACTGCTCCACCAGACGCTCGGCGGCGCGCATACCCTTCCAGCCCACAGAGGCGCGCTGGTTCAGCGGATCGTCGCCGTAGCCCAGCTGCTTGACGATGTGCTCCAGGCCGCCGCCTTCCAGCTCGGTGACGCCGTAGGCGTGGGCGCCCAGCACGAGGGTGCCAAAGACGGCCAGACCCTCCGGACAGGTAGCGTCCTTCCAGATCTTCGCCTCGCTGGTCTCGATGAAGCGGATGTTGCCCAGTTTGCCGATCTCGCCGCGGTACATGGTGTCGGGGTCGGCGTACTTGTGGGCCTCGATGAACTCCTTGCAGGTCTTGAGGTCGTAGGCGGCGTAGGGATGGATGATGGCGATGTAGCTGTCGCCAATGGGGTCAGCGTTCATCGCGCCCAGCTGTGCCGCGGCCTGGAAGAACAGCTTCGGGGTCAGGGTGCAGCTCTTGTCCAGCGCCTTGCGGCTGGTGACGGCAGTCTCGGTGCCGTCTGCGGAAAGCTTCGGCGCATAGATGACGTTGGTGCCGCCGGCCAGCACATCGCGGGTGATGCTGTCCATGGTGCGGCCCGCCTGGCTTGCCAGAACACGGGTGGCCTGTACCACATTGTTGTCGATGGCCGTCATCTGCAGCACATCGGTGAGCGGAGTCCAGCCGCCGTACTGGTGCAGGTCGCTGGTGATGGTGGTCACATTCAGGGTCTGGCCGTTGGGAGTCACGCCCTCGGTCAGCGGGGTATCGGCCTTGGGCAGGCTGTCGTACTTGCGGAACTCAATGGTCTTGCCGCCGTTCTGAGGTACGGGATAGTAGTCCGCGAACTGGTCATGCACCAGACGGGGCTCTGCCTGGTCGATAAGGCGCTTCTCGTAGAAGGTCTTCATCTCGTTGGTCATGGTGCCGGTGGTGTTCTGCAGGCTGGCAGAAGGGTCGGCAAAGAGCTGGAGGTTCATCTTCAGGTTGTAGCTTTTCATGTCATTTGTCCTTTCTGTATCAAAATTTTCAAAAACTGATCTTCACCCCGTGCATCGCACGGCGTTCCAGTGCCTCACGCTGGGCGCGGGTCATGCTGGCCACATCGGCCCGGGTGATGGCCGCACCGCCGGGGCTGGTACCGTTTTCCGCCGGGCGGGCCGACCGCTGGCGGATGCGCTCCACAACGCCCTGCTCCACGGTCTGGGCGGTCTGACGCAGAGCGTCGTTGTAGTGGGCCAGACGGTAGGCGTCACCCATCCGCATCCCGGGCAGCTCCATCAGGCGGCGCATCTCGGGGTTCGCCAGCTCCTGCTTGAGCGAAAAATCCGGCATATCCCGGCGAAGCATCGCCTCTTCCGCCGCCCAGCGGGCGTGGAGGGCGCGGACGGTGTTCGCGCCCTCTCTCAGGCCCGGGATGGGCGGCAGCGGCAGCGGTGCAGGACGTTCTGGCGGTGCAGGACGCTCTTCCTGCTCCTGCACTGCCGCCGGTGTCGGCACATCCGAAGCTTCCCGGCCCTCATCCGCCTTCATAGTCCCGGAGGCGATGGCCTGCTGAGCCTGTGCATGGCTGAGGGCAGGAGCGGAAGGGGCGGCGGCATCGCCGCCCTCCGAGGCAAAGAGCTGCAGATCCACCATCGACTGTTCTCCCCGTCCGCTCAAATCGGCGAAGCGGACATTGTCCGGGTAGCGTTCTGCCAGCAGAGCAAAGCCCGCCTTTGCAAATTCGAACGCCCCCTCCACCCACGGTTTCTGGGGTGCTGCCGCTGTCACGGCCAGACGCGGGCCGTCCGGCTCGTCCCACACGCCGCTCTTGGTGCCTTCCTCGCCCGCCAGCAGGGCGCAGAGGGTCTGCATCAGGGTGCTGGCCCCCGCACACACGATGTCCTGCCCGGCGGGGGCATAGCCCGCGTGGCCCGAAGCTTCCAGCCGGCAGGTGGGGCCTGCCGGGCCGTCCAGCTCGGTGTAGTTTACTTTTATCATCTCATTTCTCCTTTCTGCGTCTTCATCGCCCTCGCCATCGCAGCCGTGCTCAGCTCCTGTGCCGGGCCGCTGAGCTTGGGGGCTTTGGACTTTTTCTGCACTTCCAGCAGGCCCGTCAGCTGAGCCATCTGGGCCTGCATCTGCGCCAGCTGCTGGGCAAGGGTGCCGTTCTGACGCACCCTCTGGCGAACCTTTTCGATGCCCTCAAAATCCATCATTTCCAGCGCCGCCAGCGCGGCGTCGGCGTTGGCCGGGGCGAAAAAGCCCAGCTGATAGCACTCCTTGGCCGTCTCGTTCTGCGACAGGCGGGAGAAGGTGGACTTTTTCTCCGCACTCACCACGATGTCGAACACCGGCTCATGACTGCCCAGCTCCACGCCGCCCACGACTCTTGCAGGCTGGGCGCGGAGCACCTGGCCCGAAAAGTGGACGAACTCGCTCTCGCCGCTCTTGCCGGTGATGCGGAAGATGCGCTCCTCGTCGTAGAACTGCCTCATCAGCTCAATGATAAGGTAGCACTCTTTGGCAAATGCCCTGTAAGCGCTCTTGAGCATATCCCGGCTGAGCTTCGAACCCGCCTCCTGTAAAGCCGCGATGGCCGAAGCTGCCGTCACGCCGCCTGCGGTGCCGCCCTGGGTCATGTCGCGGTTTCCGCTGATCTCCTTCAGCTCCTCGATGCGGCTGTTGCGGTAGCTCAGGCTGTTGCCCTGCAGACCCGCCGTCTGCAACGGCCGGAAGCTGTCGTCGTTCAGGCGCCCCACCACATGGATGATGTCCCGCGACAGGTCAGTCAGCTCTTCCTCATTGACGCCCGCCGTGTCGCTCAGCACATACCGCTGGCGGGACGAGAGCAGGACGTTCTCGTCCATGGCGTGGTTCATCTTGTCGATGGCGGTCTGGCACTCCTTCATCACATCGATGTACCCGAAGCCCGCTGGGCTGTCCTCTTCCATGAACAGCGCGTCGAACACAAAGGGATACTTGCCGTGGTCGTAGAAGCCTCTTTCGGCCAGCGCCGGGTCGTTCTCGCTGGCGTAAAGCACCACGCCATTGCAGAACTTGCAGTAGTGCAGGACGCTCCTGCCCTCGGGGGAGAGCTTTTTGTAGTACCAGTCCACCACGACGCTCTTGTCGCTGGTATCAAGGCCGCCGTCGTGGATGTAATGCGGCACGTCCAGCACGCTGGCAGTGTGTCCGGCCAGCTGGGGCCAGCGGCTTTCCAGCTGAGCCGTGTCGGCCAGACTCAGCGAGAAAAAGTGGGGCGACGCCTGAATATCGTCCACGCCCGGCTCCCAGTAGAGCATCAGCAGGTTCATGGGCCGGATGGCGATCTCGCCCACACCGCCCCGCTGCTCCGAATCCCAGAACACGCCTTTGACTCCGGTTCCCTGCTTGAGCTTGCGCCACCAGGTGTCGCTGTACACCCGCTCATAGTCAGCCTGTTCCAGCACCACGGGCAGCACGCTGGAAAGCGCCTGTGCCGCTGCCTCGTCGTCCTCGGCACGGGGCAGGACGTTGGGACTGGGGTAGTTGTCCATCGCGTCGGCATGCTTGTTGGCGATAGAATTGAACAGCCAGCCGCTGGACGGCTGGGGTTTGCCCTCCATCATGGGGTTCTGGTAGTTCTTCCAGTGTCCCATCCGGAACCACAGTTCGTTGTCCACCAGGCGCTTGTCCAGCGCGGCCTTGCCCGCCTTGTACCGCTGCAAGATCTGCGCAGCCTCAGCCACCTCTTCCGGCCCGATGGGCAGTTTTGTTGCTTCATCCATAGTATTTGTTTTTCTCCTTCCTGCCCTCTGTTGCAGGGCGCTGTCGTTTCCGTTCTGTCGGGCTTTCTCGAAGTCAACCTCTCCGTCATCGCTGATGCGATGCCACCTCTCCTATCGAGGAGAGGCCTTGGCATTACGCAAAGCTTTTTCTCTTCGCCAGAGGCTCCCCTCGCTAGGGGAGCTGTCGAGCGAATGCGAGACTGAGAGGTTAAATCCTCAGAAACTTCGCCTTCCGATGCAGCTCCAGCGGGTCATCCAGCACCGGCAGGGCCGATGTATGCCGGGGCGGCGAGATGGGATTTTCCATCAGCACATAGCGGCACTCATCGTAGATGTGGTCTTCCTGCCGGGTGTCGATGTCCTCCACATTGCTCTCGTCGTACACGAGGTTCGGGATGGTGCGGATGAAGTGCTTGCAGGTATTGAACACCTGCAGCATCGGCCTGCCCTCGCCGTCAAAATTCAGCCGGTAGTGCATCTGCATCTTGCCCGCCAGACGGGTGTGGTCGCCGGGCATCCAGTGCAGAAAGTTCGGCCCCCGCTCCATCATGGCGGCGATGCTCTCGCCCCGGCTCTCGTCGAAGATGGCCGGGTCGGCGATGCCCTGAATGACTCTGCCCCGGAGCACCGGGTCGTTCTGCTCGGCCTCCCGGATGCGCCGTGCCTGCTCCACCGGGTCGATGCGCAGACCCTCGTTGGGGCGTCCGGTGCAGCCGTACAGCTCCTTGATGCGGTAGAGCCGCCCTTCCTCGTCCGCCGCGTACCACCCCACCGAGAACGGCTTCGAAAAGCCGAAATCGTAGCCCCGGTAGATTTTCCAGTGCTTCGGGATGGTGAACGGCGCGATGACATGGGTCCAGCGCTGGTCTTCGTAGTGGTTCGGGTCGTTCCGCCACTCGGTGAACACCTGCCCCGAAAAGCTGTCCCAGCTGCCATAGAGCAGCGCCTGCTTTTCGGCCTCCGGCATGGCCGCGAGGCTGGCCAGATAGTCCGGGTCATTTTCCAGAAGGGCTGGGTTATCGAAGATGCTGGACGGGATGAACACCCGCGCCCGCCGCAGCACCTTTTCGGTGCCGTCCGGCATCCGCACCGGGTATTCCTCCACGATGGGGGTGCCGGGCGGGGCAGGCGTGATGAACCGCGCCTTCACCCAGCCGTGGCCCACCCCGCCGGGGTTGGTGGTGGCCCGCAGATACACCCGGGTGCCGGGGCCGGTGGGGCGGTTGCGGCTCATCATGTAGCTGTACTCTTCCCACTCGAAGTGGGTCAGCTCGTCGAACCCGATGAAATCGAAAGCTTTGCCCTGATAGTTCGTCCGGTCCTTGGTGTACTGCATCGAGCCGAAGTAAATTTTCGCCCCGCTGGGGAAGACCCACACATGGCTCGTGGCGTTGTACTGCGCCTCCGGAAAGGCCCGGCGGTAATAGCTTTGACTCTTGTCCACGAGGTCGGAAAGCTGCGGATAGGTCTTGCGGAGGATGAGCGCCCGGTAGTGCGGAATGTGTACCTGCCGCAGCGCCTCGATGACGAGGGCGTCGCTCTTACCGCCGCCTGCCGCGCCGCCGTAAAGTGCTTCCGGCTCCGGCCTCCGCATAAATTCCATCTGCCTCGGCTGAGGCCTCCACACAACGCCCGTATTCTTGTTTTCTGTCGTCATACATCCTCCACCGGCGGCAGCAGCACCACGCCGCATTCCCGCCCTTCTGCGTCCACGCCCTGGTCGTTCAGGGTCTTCGACACGCCCGCCAGATCTTTCAGCACGGCAGTCGCTTCTTTCAGTCCCTTCATGATGCCGGGGTCGGTGCTGTTCTCTCTGCGGGCCGCGCGCTGGCGGGCATTCAAATCTTTCACCTCCTGCGCCAGCATGGTGCTCAGGGTGTCGGTAGCTTTCCGGAGACTTTCCTGTCCCTTGGCCGCAGTCTGCTTTTCCTGCCCCATCCTGTGTTCTCACTTCCTTTCGTTCTGTCGCTGGCAAAAGGATACCACGCTTTTCTCCGCCGCAGGAGTACATACTTTTTGCCCTCATATTTGTATTTTGCTGTACATTTTATCCTATAAGTAATATTCCAAAACAATAAAAATCCCCTGCCTGTGTTCTTTTCCACAGACAGGGGATCTTTCACTCAATTTTCTGCGCAAAGTCTCCGGGAGACTCTCTGCGTATTTTTACAGGGTTTCCACCCGGTCAAACAGCTCCTTTGCGGCCTCCACAGCCTCCTTGCTGCCGAAGACCACCCTCACGCCCTTCTCCATCCGGGCCGACAGGTCCGCCGCCTCGGCCTTGAGAGCGGCAGCATCCACACTGCACAGGCTCTTTCGCTCGGCGGCAGTCATCTCGTCGGTGATGCCGCAGAAATATTTGCAGTCGGTAGACGCAGCCTCTTCCCGGGGCTTGCGCGGGGTGTCCAGCTTTGCTGCCGCGCCCACGATGAACTCGTTCATGTCCTTCTCGGTGTAGTCGCGGCCTGCCAGTTCTGTCGGCCCCTTTGCGAAAGTCTCATAGCTTTCTTTCAGGTGCGGGTCGCGGTAGGTGTAGAGATATTCGGTGTCGTCGTTCTGGGTCACCATGCCGGTGCCATACGCGCCGCCCACCTCGCGGATGTTGTGCCACAGATACTCGTAGCTCATCACCCGGGCCAGCACCTTCCGCTCCAACCGCCGCTCCATGGGCCAGACCAGCACATCGTAGTTCACGCCGCCGTCGATGATGAAGGCCTCGTTCACCGGAGCTGTCAGCTCCTCAGTGTAGGGCTTTGCCTCGCCGCGCTTTTCTGCCGCGAAGGCACTGCCCGGCAGAAGCTTTTTCAGGGTATCCAGCGCCGCGTCGCTGCCGTGGAGGCTGACGGTCAGGGCGTTCTTTTTCAGCACACTCTTCCACAGCTCTTCCATCTTTTTGCCCAGAGCGGTCCAGTCGGCCTTTTCCAGCAACTCACAGAGATAGTGGTAGTAGCTCACGCCGTTGCAGCGCTCACTCAGTGCGGATTCCACCGAGAAATGTGCCGCCGCCCGCATGGCGGCGAAGGCGTGGCCCTCCCGCAGGAACTTCTGCTCCATGAGCAGCTTCTGCTGGCTTGCCACCCGCTCCATCGCAGCTTCGGCCTGCGGGCCGCTGAACTTTGTCTCATACAGCCACTCACTGCCCAGCTCCACAGCCTTTTCGAGGCTGCGTTCCAGCATACTCATCCCCACGATGAGCTTTGCGTGGCAGGGCCTGCCTTCCTGCCGTCCCGTCCAGCAGTCCATCCACGCACCACTGCTTCCCAGCCAGGTGTTCCGCAGAGTATTCAGTTCCTGGGCCGTGTGCTTTTCGGTGTCCAGCTCATCCATGACATCCGTGAGCAGATGCAGGCAGGACATATCTTCCGGTGCCATGCCGCCCAGATCATAGTAAAGGTACAGGTAGGTATTGCCTGCCGAGGGGTGGTGCAGCAGTTCTGCACCCGCCAGCAGCTCCTTGCTGCCCGGTGTCTGCTTTTTGCCCTCGCCGAGGTCGGCGGCTGTCAGCGGATGGTCCAGCACCAGCTTGCCGTCGGTGCGGGCGGCACGCCCCTCTTCCTCTTTCTTGGGCAGGGTCGGCACCTGGATGATCTCCACCGGCGCAGGCGCGAACAGCTCCCGCAGCAGCTCATTGAACCAGCCCTGTTCCAGCTTCTCCCGCAGGGAAGCGAACAGAGCGTTCGTGTGGAGCAGCAGGGCCGGGTCGCCGGTGTGGAGCCATCCGGTAGATGCATTAATGGCGTCCAGCACACCGTCCGGGATGCTGCCCGGTCGCTCAAGGGAAGCGAACTCGGTGGAGTTGAGGCTTGCCATCAGCAGCTCCTCGGGGATGCCCTTCTCGAGGATGCCGTCCACGGCCTTGCGCACGGCGGCGGCAAATTTGCCCGCCGACTCTTCCGTCGCGCCCCGGAGCACAAGCTCCAAGGTCGGCTGCAGCGTGCTGTCATCGAAGCCCACGTCGATGTCCGCGCCCAGTTTTTCTTCCAGCAGGGCGGCTTTCAGAGGCGCCTGGTTCGTCCCCAGCAGGGCGTCCAGCAGGATCTCCACGCCCAGCTGGCGCTCCCGGTCGCTGAATGCACCGGTGTACCACGCCAGCGCACACTGAGCCTCGTCCGGCTCCGGCTTCTCGGTATAGTACGGGATATTCCGCTTCGCACCGACCTGCTCGTCCTGCACTGTCAGGCGGGGGCGGCTGGCGCTCTTGGGCATACGGCTCAGATACTGCTCGTCGAGGAAGGCCAGCTTCTCGGCCATGTCCATCTTGCCGTAGAGGGTGATGCAGCAGTTGTCGGCGCTGTAGTGGCGGCGGTAGATCCGCACATACTTCTCATAGGTCAGCGCCGGAATGGACGCCGGGTCGCCGCCGGAGACGAAGCCGTAAGCCGTATCCGGAAACATTGCCCGGCTCAGCGCGTTCTGCATCTGTGCGTCCGGCGTCGCCAGCGCCCCCTGCATCTCGTTGTAGACGACGCCGCTCACCGTGCCGTCTTCGTCCCGGTGCCAGCCCTCCTGCTCGAACACGCCCTTGTCCACCATGGCCAGCGGGCAGAACACCGCGTTGAGATAGACGTCCATCAGGTTCTTGAAGTCCGTCTCGTTGGGCGTTGCGAAGGGGTAGACCGTCTTGTCCGGGAAGGTCATGGCGTTCAGGAAGGACGCCATGCTGCTCTTGAGCAGCTGCAAAAACGGCGACTTCACCGGGTACTTCTCGCTGCCTGCCAGCACCGAGTGCTCGAGGATGTGGAACACGCCGGTGTCGTCGGAAGGGAAGGTGCCGAAGCCGATGCCGAAGGCCTTGTTGTCGTCGTCGTTTTCCACCAGCAGGACAGCCGCCCCGCTGACGTCATGGGTCAGCACGGTCAGCGTTCCGTGCTGTTCGGGGCAGTCCTCGCGCTTGACGAGGGTGTAGCCGGGATATTGTTTCATGGTCTTGCTCCTTTGTATTTTCTGGATTTTGATTCTATTGTATCATCCTACCCGCCAAAACACAATGAATGGTTTGTGAATCATAACTCGCTGGTAAACAAAAAACTCTGCCCTGTCCGAAGACAAAGCAGAGGTCAAAACGATTTACACTGTCTCACCCTGACGGAACGACACTCTGAACAGCACGAATCCCACGATGAACAGCACGATGAGGGAGCCGACACCCACATTGGCGCTGCCGGTGAGCTGGCTTCCCACACTGACGATCATGGTGCCAAGGAAGGACGCGCCCTTGCCGCAGATGTCGAAGAGGCCAAAGTATTCGCCCGACTTTTCCGGCGGGGTGATCTTTGCAAAGTGGGAGCGGCTGAGCGCCTGCACGCCGCCCTGGAACATGCCCACGATGACGGCCAGCACCCAGAACTGCCACTGCTGGGTCAGGAAAAACGCAAACACTGCGATGCCCGCGTAGGCCGCGATGCACACCGGGATGAGTTTTGCCGAGGGGTACTTGTTCGACAACCGCCCAAAGATGAGGGCCGACGGGAACGCCACAATCTGGGTCACAAGAAGTGCCAGCAAAAGACCGGTGGTGTCCAGACCCAGCGCCGTGCCGTAGGCCGTCGCCATGTCGATAATGGTGTACACGCCGTCGATATAGCAGAAGAACGCCAGCAAAAACCAGAACACCTGCTTATCCTCCGGCAGATGCCGCAGGGTATGGCCGATGCGGGCAAAACTCTGCCGGACAGCGTGCTTTTCCACCTCCACATAGTGGAGCTGTTTATAACTTTTCAGCAGCGGCAGGGTCGTGAGCAGCCACCACGCCGCCGTCAGCAGGAGTGCCAGGTTCAGCGCCGTCATCTGGCTGATGCCGATGCTCCCCGCCCCCAGCACAAGACCGAGGCAGACCACGAAGGGTACGCAGCTGCCGATGTATCCCCACGCATAGCCCCGGCTGGACACTTCGTCCATCCGCTCGGGAGTGGTCACGTCGCTGAGCATCGAGTCGTAGAACACCAGGCTGCCCGAAAAGCCCACCTTCGCGATGACGAAGATGACCAGAAACGGCAGCCACGCCGACGCCGCGCCCATGGCGCAGCAGCCCACGATGCCCACGAAGACGCAGAGTATGAAGATAGGCTTCTTGAAGCCCTTCGTGTCGGCCACTGTTCCCAAAATGGGGCTCAAAACAGCCGTGATGACGGTCACAGCCGAGCTGGCATAGCCCCAGTAAGCCAGATACTCCACCGAGCTCAGGCCCCCGGCTTCCGCCAGCGCATTGAAGAAAATGGGGATAAGGGTGGCCACCATCAGCACAAAGGCCGAGTTGCCCACGTCGTACAGGATCCAGTTCCGCTCCAAGCTCGTCAGGCGGAATTTACCGCTTTTTTCCATCCGGTGCTCCTCTCAGTTCTCCCCAAACGTATGCTGATACTCTGCCCCCAGCGGCTTCTCATCTGCATACTCTTCGATGAGCCTTACCGCCAGCGGCACAGCCGCTTTATACAGCTCTTCGAGCTTCTGGCTGCTCTGGACACATTTGGGGTTCGGCTGCGGATTCGCCACAAGGCCGTGCATGAACTCATACTTGCCCGCGACGCGCATCCCGGTCAGCACCACCCAGCGCTTGACGGGGTTCGCCGCCTGCAAAAGATGATGCACCGTTATCATCCCCTTCATCGCCGCCAGCGTCTCGTCCACCGTGACGCCTTCGTAGAAGGGCGCGATGACCTCGGCCCGCTCCCGGCTGGGTTTGATGTGGCTGGCCGTGAAGAACTTTATGGGGTCGAGGCCGTCTTCCCGCATCAGGGCGTTGTCAAACTCCGTCTCGATCTCGCAGTGTCCCACACCGCTCTCCCGGACATAGGCCTCCACATAAGGGTGACAGGTGCTGTCCAGCGCGAAGTGACAGACAAAGCCCAGCGCATAGGCCAGAGCAGCATCTTTGTCCGGCGCATTTTCCACCACGGTGCGGGCGCGGGTGAAAAACACCTCGCCCTTCTGCTCGTGCATGGTGTTGCCCAGACGGTTCACCGGGTTCGACTGCAAGGCCTTGTAATAAAACATCAGGTCCGGCCCGTGGAGACCTATGTCGTAAAGCTCCCGGTGCTGTTCCAGCGTCGCGCGCAGACCGTCCGGCAGCAGGGCCAGAACATCCGCACCAAAGCGGCGGTGTGCGTAGGTAGAAGGCATGATACCGCCCCTTTTCGTTTATTTTTCGTAGCCCTGCGGCAGCTCGTTCTTCAGGCCGCGCTCCATCAGGGACTTGACAGCCTCTGCCGCACTCATGCCCTTGTTAACGATGGCGTTGACGGTCTGGACGATGGGCATTTCCACCTGATACCGCTCGGCCAGTTCCAGCGCAGCGGGCAGGGCGTTCATGCCCTCGACCACCATGCCGACTTCCTTGACGGCATTTTCCGGGGTCTCGCCCTTGCCGATGAGGATACCGGCGCGGTTGTTGCGGCTGTGCATACTGGTGGCGGTCACGATGAGGTCGCCGATACCGGCCAGACCTGCGAAAGTGTGGACATTGCAGCCCATCGCCACGCCCAGACGGGCGATCTCGGCGATGCCGCGGGTGATGAGGGCAGCGCGGGCATTATCGCCGTAGCCGAGGCCGGTGGAGATGCCGACGCCCAGCGCGATGACGTTCTTCATGGCGCCGCTCAGCTCTACACCCTTGATGTCCTCGTTGGTGTAGACGCGCATGACATTGTTGGTGAAGACCTCCTGCACATAGGCAGCGGCCTCCATATCCTTGCTGGCCGACACGATGGTGGTGGGCAGGTCGATGGCCACTTCCTCGGCGTGTGTGGGGCCGGACAGGGCCACAAGACGCACGCCCTTCGGGCCGCCTTCCTTGCCCAGCTCATCGGCCAGGATTTCGGTCATGGTGTACAGGGTGTCAGGCTCGATGCCCTTTGCCACGTCCACGATGATCTGGCCGTCGGCCACATAGGGCCGGGCCTTTGCCGCCGTGGAGCGGACGAACACCGACGGCACTGCGAACAGCAGGATGTCCTTGTCTTTGCAGACTTCCTCGATGCTCTTGGTGAACCGCAGCTCGTCGGGGATCTTCATCTGCGGCAGATTGGGGTGCTTGCGAGTGGTGGAAAGGCTGTCGATCTCCTTCTCGATGGCCGACCACACCAGCACATCATTCCCGCTCACAGTCAGCATCCGTGCAAGGGCCATGCCCCAGGTGCCAGCGCCCAGAATACCAATACGTTTCATCACGTTTGTCCTCCGTATCCGCCGCGCTCCCGTCTGGCGGGGCGTGCGGCCTGTTTGTACCTTTACAGGTCTATACAGTTCTATTGTACCCGAAAGCTTCTGCCGCGTCAACTACTCTGCCGTTCTGCACAAAGTCAGCACCTGTTTTTCATCCATTTCGTCTATACCATGCAATTTTTCAAAACCATTTGCGTTCATTTCCAAATCATGTTATAGTATTCTGGTAGGTTTTGTAGGATTTTCATTTTTTCCTCTTGACTTTGACCCTGCTTTAAGGTATATAATGTGTCCACCTACTTGCCCTGTCTGTTTATTCAAATTTTGAAAAAGGAGTATCCATGCTGGAAACACTCTTATCCAACCGCACCGTCAGCGTGCTCTGGGAGGCTCTTCCCCGCATCCTCTCGGCGGGCCTCACCATGACCATCCCCCTCACCCTCGTCTCGTTCACCTTGGCGATGGTGCTGGCGGTGGCTGTGGCGCTGGTGCAGTACGCCCGGGTGCCGGTGCTGAGCCAACTGGCCCGGTTCTACATCTGGGTCATCCGCGGCACGCCGCTGCTGGTGCAGCTTTTCATCATCTTTTACGGCCTGCCCAGCGTGGGCATCATGCTGGACGCTTTCCCGGCGGCAGTCATCGCCTTCGCCTTCAACGAAGGCGCATACTGCGCTGAGACCATGCGCGGCGCACTCGAGAGCGTGCCGCAGGGCCAGCTGGAAGCCGGCTACTGCGTCGGCATGAGCTGGTGGCAGATCATGCGCCGCATCGTGCTGCCGCAGGCCCTGCGCACTGCCGTGCCTGCCCTCTCCAACTCCCTCATCGGCATGATAAAGGACACCTCTCTGGCCTCCAACATCACGGTAGCGGAGCTGTTCATGGCCGGCCAGCGCGTCGCCGCCCGCACCTACATCTTCCTGCCCATCTACTGTGAGGTGGCTGTGGTGTATCTGCTGTTCTGTACCGTCATCACCAAGCTGCAAGGGCTGCTGGAGCGCCAGCTCAACGCCCACGGCTTCCAGTAAGAAAGGAGTGTGGCTGTTATGGCAATGTTAGAGATACGCGGCGTCCACAAATCCTTCCATACTTACGCAAAGCCCGGCGTCCATCCCGGCATCTTTGGCCGCGCCCCCAAGCCGACCAGCAGTCTGGACGTACTGCGCGGCGTCGATTTGACGGTGGAAAAGGGCGACGTCGTGGCCATCCTCGGCCCTTCCGGCTCAGGCAAGACCACCCTGCTGCGTTGTCTCAACTTCCTCGAGACGGCGGACGCAGGCAAGCTCACCTTCGACGGCGAGACATTCGACCTCGCCCACGCTGACCGCGCCAGCATCGCGCGGCTGCGCCGCAAGACGGCTTTCGTCTTCCAGAACTACAACCTCTTCCGCAACAAAACGGCCCTGCAGAACGTCACCGAGGGCCTCATCGTCGCCCGGAAGATGCCCAAAGCGGAGGCTGATGCCGTCGGCATGAAGATGCTGGAAAAGGTCGGCCTCGCCGACCGTGCCGACTACTATCCCCGTCAGCTGTCGGGCGGTCAGCAGCAGCGCGTGGCCATCGCCCGCGCTCTTGCCTCTGACCCCGAGATCATCTATTTCGACGAACCCACCAGCGCCCTCGACCCGGAATTGACCGGCGAAGTGCTGGCCGTCATGCGGCAGCTGGCACAGGAGGGCATGACCATGCTGGTCGTCACCCATGAGATGGGCTTTGCCCGCAACGTCTCGTCCCGCACCGTCTTCATGGAAAACGGCGTCGTGGTCGAGGAAGCCCCCTCGCAGGAGTTCTTCGCCCATCCCAAAGAGGCAAGGACCCGTGAGTTCCTCCAGAAAATTTCCCATACTGAATAAGAAAGGATCATCACCTATGAAACGCAGAACCTTTATTTCTCTCATGAGCGTCATGGCCGCTGCCGGTGTTCTCTCGCTGGCTGGCTGCTCTTCCAACACTTCTGCCTCCACTGCTTCCAGTACCGCTGCTTCTGCTTCCGCTGCTGCCGCCAACAAGCTGGAGACCATCCAGTCCAACGGCAAGCTGGTCATCGCGCTGGAAGGCGCATGGCAGCCCTGGAGCTTCCACGATGAGAGCGACACCCTCGTGGGCTACGACGTCGAAGTCTCCCGCGCCATTGCCGAGAAGCTGGGCGTCGAGCCCGAGTACGTCGAGAGTGACTGGGACAGCCTGTTTGCCGGTCTGGATGCTGGCCGCTACGACCTCGTCTGCAACGGCGTCGAAGTCACCGAAGAGCGCGCCAAGACCTACGACTTCACCACTCCCTACGGTTACATCCACACCGCCCTCGCCGTCCGCAAGGATAACGACGACATCAAGAGCTTCGAGGACCTCGCCGGCAAGACCACGGCCAACAGCCTCGCTTCCACCTACATGGAGCTGGCCGAGAGCTACGGCGCGACCGTGCAGGGCATCGACACGCTGGAAGAGACCATCCAGCTGCTGACCGCTGGCCGCATCGATGCCACCCTGAACGCCAACGTCTCCTTCTACGACTACCTGAACGTCCATCCGGACGCCGACTTCAAGCTGGTCGCCCAGACCGAAGATGCTTCTCACGTTGCGATCCCTATCGTCAAGAGCGATGATTCTTCCTTCCTCGACGCCCTCAACAGCGCCATCGACGAGCTGCGCGCCGACGGCACCCTCAAGGAGCTGAGTGAGAAGTATTTCGGTCAGGATATTTCTTCCGAGAATTAACTTTTTGTTTAGGCGCTGTCTGAGCATCGGAGGTGCATCATGGTCTATCCCGTAGGCGAAACCGCAAAGCTTCTGGGAGTCGTCAAAAATATCCGGGAAGAAGATGTTCCCGAGCGCTTCCGTGCCGAACTGCGCGGTGTCCCGGAAAGCAAATAAGAATCTTGACGAAGGGGGCAGGTGCCATGCAGCACCTGCCCCCTTTTTGTTATAAATATCTTCCGGTAATACTCTCCGGATTTTTCTGGATCTCCTCCGGCGCGCCTGTTGCCACGACGCGGCCGCCGCTCTCGCCGCCGCCCGGCCCCATGTCGATGACATAGTCCGCGTTGCGGATGACATCAAGGTCGTGTTCGATGACAACGACCGTTGCGCCGTTGTCCAGCAGGGCTTGGAACACCCGCAGCAGTACCTGCACGTCCAGCGGGTGGAGGCCGATGCTGGGCTCATCGAAAACGAACACCGAGTCGGTCTGGGTGCGGCCGATCTCGCTGGCCAGCTTGAGGCGCTGGGCCTCGCCGCCGGAGAGGCTGGGCGTCTCTTCACCCAGTGTCAGGTAGCCCAGACCCAGCTGCTGCAATGTCTGCAGGCGCTGGCTCACTGTCTTCATCCCGCCGCAGAACTCAAGAGCGGAGTTGACGTCCATATCCATCAGTTCCGGCAGGGAGACGGCCTGCTCCGCCTCGTTGGCCAGCTTCACGCCGTAAGCCGCCCGCGCGTAGCGGGAACCCCGGCAGTCGGGGCAGATGATGTTCACATCCGGCAGGAACTGCACGTCCAGGCTCACCTCACCGGTGCCGTCGCAGCCGGGGCAGCGCAGACTTCCAGTATTGTAGGAAAAATCGCTGGCCTTGAAGCCCTTTTGCCTGGCGTCCGGAGATTTGGCATAGAGCTTCCGCAGCTCGTCGTGGACGCCCGCGTAGGTCGCCACGGTAGAGCGCACATTGATGCCGATGGGCGTCGCGTCGATGAGCTTGACGTGCGCGATGCCCTCGGCGCGAATCTCCCGGATATGTGCCGGGAGGGCGCTGCCGTTTATCTTTGCTTCCAGCGCCGGCACGAGGCTTTCCAGCACCATCGTCGTTTTGCCGGAGCCGGACACGCCCGTTACCACGGTGAGCCGCCCCTTGGGAATGTCCAGCTCCAAAGGCTTGACCGTGTGGATGCTGCCGGTGGAGAGATGGATAGCCCCCTCTGCGAACATCTCCCCTGTCCCGGCACACCGGCGCAATTTCGTCTCAGCTTTTCCGGAGAGGAACGGCCCGATCTGGGACTCCGGCTTTGCCTCCAAATCAGCTATCGTCCCTTCGGCAATGACATGTCCACCCTTGACTCCCGCTTCCGGCCCCATCTCGATCACCCAGTCGGCCTCTTTCAGGATTTGGGTGTCGTGGTCCACCAGAATGACCGAGTTGCCGTCGGCCACGAGGTCGTGCATCACGCCGGTCAAGCCCACGATGTTCGACGGATGCAGGCCGATGGACGGCTCATCCAGCACATAGAGCACGCCGGTGGTGCGGTTGCGGACGGCCCGGGCCAGCTGCATCCGCTGGCGCTCACCGGTGGAAAGGGTCGAGGCCGAGCGGTCAAGCGTCAGATAACCCAGACCTAAGTCCATCAGCCGCTTGGCGGTACTTTCGAATGCCTCGCAGATGCTCTCCGCCATCGGGCGCATCTCTTCCGGCAGGCTGCCCGGCACGCCCTTCACCCACTCCACGAGGGCTTCCAGCGTCATCTGGCAGGCTTCGTCCAGCGAGATGCCCCGCAGCTTCGGCGCACGCGCCGCCGCTGAGAGCCGTGAGCCGTGACACTCGGGGCAGACATCTTCCCGCAGGAACTTTTCCACCCGCTTCATGCCCTTGTCATCCTTGACCTTTGCAAGAGCATTTTCTACAGTGTAGACGGCATTGTAATAGGTAAAGTCCAGCTCGCCGGCCTGATTCGAGTTCCTGGCGTGGTAGAAGATATGCTTTTTCTCTGCTGGACCGTGGTAGACGATGTCCTTTTCCTGTTCGGTCAGGTCGCGGAACGGCACATCCGTCCTCACGCCCATTTCCCGGCAGACGTCTGTCATCAGCGACCACATCAGGCTGTTCCACGGGGCCACTGCGCCGCCGTCGATGGTCAGCGAGTCGTCCGGCACCAGTGACGCCATGTCCACCGTCCGGACGCTGCCTGTACCGCCGCACTTCTGGCAGGCCCCTTGAGAGTTGAAAGCCAGCTCCTCCGCCGACGGCGCATAAAAATACGCACCGCACTCCGGGCAGACCAGCTCCTTGCCCGCCGCAACAGCCAGCGTCGGCGGGATGTAATGCCCGTTCGGGCAGCGGTGGCTTGCGAGGCGGGAGTACATGAGCCGCAGGCTGTTCAAAAGCTCCGTGCCGGTGCCGAAGGTGCTGCGGATGCCCGGCACGCCCGGCCGCTGGTGCAGCGCCAGCGCCGCCGGGACATACAGCACCTCTTCCACCGAGGCTTTCGAAGCCTGGGTCATCCGGCGGCGGGTGTAGGTGGACAGCGCCTCCAGATACCGGCGGGAGCCTTCGGCATACAGCACCCCCAGCGCCAGCGAGGATTTACCCGACCCCGACACGCCCGCAATGCCCACGATCTTGTTCAGCGGGATGTCCACGTCGATGTTTTTCAGGTTGTGTACCTTTGCCCCGCGCACGAGCATTTTGTCTATCATTCTGTTTTCCCTTCCCTTTGGCTTTTTTGCGCCAGATGAATTCCATGTTCTCTGTTTTAGTATAGCGTATCCTGATGTGTATTTCCACAATGGTCACCAATAAAATGCTATTTGCACCGGCAGCCACAGAAGAGTATACTATAATCAGTAAGGATCTCAAGTTCCTGTACACATGTATCTGACGAGATAAAAGGAGAACGAACATGGCAGTATTTCCAAAAGAATTTGTATGGGGCGCTGCAACTGCAGCCTATCAAATCGAGGGCGGTGCCGTCGAGGATGGAAAAGGCCGGAGCATCTGGGATGTTTTCTCCCACACACCGGGCCGCACCTATCGGGGCGAGACCGGTGATACCGCCTGCGACAGCTATCACCGCTGGCGGGAAGACATCGAACTGCTGAAGTCGATGCACCTGAAAGCCTATCGCTTCTCTGTGGCGTGGACGCGCATCGCCCCCACCGGCGGCACGGACTGGAACGAAAAAGGCTTTGCCTATTACGATGGTCTTGTGAATACTTTGCTGGAAGCGGGCATCGAGCCGTATATTACGCTGTATCACTGGGATTTGCCGCAGGCGCTGGAAGAAAAGGGCGGCTGGCAGAATGAGGACACCGCCCGGGCGTTTGCAGTCTACACGGCAAAAATGGCAGAACATTTCAAAGGCAGGGTCCACCAGTGGTTCACCTTCAATGAGCCTGCCTGTATCGTGAAAATGGGCTATGGGACAGGTGAGCATGCGCCGGGGCTGAAACTCCCGCTGGAAGGGCAGTTCACCTGCTGGCAGAATATCATCTATGCGCACTGCCTTGCCGCGCAGGAGCTCCGCCATACGGACGCCGAAAACAGAGTGGGCTTCGTCTCCACAGGCCGCATCTGCTACCCCGCATCTGAGGCAAAAGCAGATGTGGACGCCGCCCGGGCTCTGACCTTTGCCTGCCCGGACGAGGACTGGGCCTTTACCCACACGATGTCGCTCGACCCTCTGTGCCTTGGCCGCTGGCCCGGACCGGACCTCTGTGGGCCGCAGCTTTCCGCCTGCATCGGTGCTGTGCCGCAATACATCAACGACGCCCTGCCTCTGGGCAGACCGGATATGCTCGGGCTGAACATCTACAATGCCGCGCCTGTACAGATGGGAACGAATGGTCCCTGTTATGTGGAGCGCCCTGCGGGATACGCTCACACAGCCATGAACTGGCCGGTAGAGCCGGAAAGCCTGAACTGGGGTCCCCGTTACATCCAGGAGCGGTATGGACTGCCCATGTTCATCGCGGAGAATGGCTTATCCTGCACCGACAAAATCTATCGGGACGGCAAGGTGCATGACGTGGAGCGAATTGATTTTCTGGCGCGCTATCTGGAAAAACTTTCCGAGGGCATTCAGGCCGGTGCCGACGTGCGAGGGTACTTCCATTGGAGCCTGCTGGACAACTACGAGTGGCACAGCGGATACAGAGAGCGTTTTGGTCTGGTGTACGTCGATTACGCTTCCGGGCGGCGCATCCCGAAAGACAGTGCCTTCTGGTATGGCGAAGTCGCGGCGACCAATGGCGGGTCCATCTGACCTGTAAAATAAAAGGCCGGCAGTTTCTCCAATACAGAACGAATATTGCAGCCATATCCAAGATACGTCTTACCCATCCTGCAAATTCTTTTATAATAGCACTGCTGCCTGAAAGCGCTGCAACAAATTCCCATATCAAAAGGGAAGCTTTCCGGTATGGGACAACGACAAATCATTTTATTGGGATGCGAAAGAGACGCCCTCCGCCTGCTTCGGCGCTGCCGGATGGCCCGGCTCCGCTTTTGTCAACATCTGTTGGAACTTCCGGGCCGCCGTGTTCAGCGGGCGGTGATGGTCGTAGACGAGGCAGATAGAGCGGGAGGGAATGATCTCCTGCAGATGCAGCTCGACAAGCTCGCCGCGGGCCAGAAGCTCTTTCGTCATCGGTTCCGGCACGAAGGCAAGGCCCAGCTCACTTTTCACCAGCGTGAGCATCTGGTCGGTGGTGGCGGCCTCGGTGTCGGGCCGGAGCACGGCGTCGTGGTCGAGGAAGAACTGCCGGTAGAAGCTCCGGGTCATGCTCTCATCGCTGAGAGAGATGAGCGGATAGCAGCTCAGTTCCTTCAGCGTCAGGCGCTGGCTGGCCAGTGCAGTGAAGGTCTTTCCACCCACCAGCACTTCACAAAACGGTTTCAGTTCCACCATCTTCAGGCCCTGTTCTACTTCCGCCGGGGTGGAGATGATGGCAAAATCCACTTCTCCGTTCTTCACAGCCTGCACCGCCTGGGGCGTAGAGTGGTTCGAGATGCGCAGCCGGATGCCGGGATACTCGGTGTGGAACGTCCGCAGCTTCTCGGCCAGATAGATGTTCAGCGCCGTCTCCGTCGCGCTGATGCTGATGGAGCCATGCTCGAGGGTGGCGCTGGCGCTCAGCTCTTCCTCCGCGTCCTGTATCTGCACCGCTGCCGAGGCGATGCGGGAGTAGAGCATCTCGCCCTCCGGCGTCAGGGTGACGCCCCGGTTGGAGCGGGTAAAGAGCACACAGTTCAGCTGGCTTTCCAGCCGGTTCATCGAGTGGGTGATGTTGGGCTGGTTGTTGCCCAGCACCCGCGCCGCTTTCGTAAAGTTCTGATACTTCGCCACATAATAGAAAATTTTGTAGTATTCCCAATCGACGTACATGGGAGCCTCCCCTCTTTCATACCAGAATCACATTTTTACTTTTCCCCCACCAGCGCCACGGCAACATCATTGACATTCGTGCCAGTAGCGCCGGTCATGATAAGGCCGTCCACAGCTTTCAGTGCATGGTAGGCATCGTTGTTTTGCAGGGTGTCGAACACATTCCAGCCCTTGGCGGTCAGTGCGGAGAGGGTGTCACCATCCACATAGCCGCCGGCAGCATCCGTGGGGCCGTCGGTGCCGTCACTGCCCACCGAGAACACTGCTGCATCCAGCCCGGCCAGCGCCGGAGCCGCTGCAAGGGCAAGCTCCTGATTCCGTCCGCCGAGGCCCTTGCCGGTCAGGTGGACGACCGTCTCGCCGCCTGCGATGTAGGCCAGCTTTTTTCCCTGCCCCGCGTGGGTCCGGACGATGGAGCCAAGGAAGCTGCCCGCCTCCCGGGCTTCACAGCAGAGCTGGTCGGTCAGCAGGACGGGCTCATAGCCAAGCTCCCGGCAGGCGGCAGCGGCAGCAGTGCAAAGCTCCCGCACACTGCCAGTGATCTGGGTCGTCACATTGTCCAGCATCTTGGGCGTTTCCTGCGCCAGAAGAACTTTTGCCTGTTCCGAGAGCCTCAGGTGATACTTCTCCGCAATGGCAAGCGCCTGTGCGCAAGTAGAGGTATCCGGCACCGCCGGGCCGCTGGCTATCATATCCAGCGGGTCGCCCAGAATATCGCTCAGCACGATGCTGAATACCTGAGCCGGGGCGCATGCCTGCGCGAACCGCCCGCCCTTGACGCCCGAAAGCCGTTTGCGGATGGTGTTCATCTCCACGATGTCAGCGCCACTGGCAAGGAGCTGGCCGGTGATGTCCTGCAATTCTGTGCCGGGGAGCAGCGGTTTTTCAAACAATGCACTTCCTCCGCCGGAGAGCAGAAACAGCACGGTATCCTCCGCCGCCAGGCCGCGCACCAGCTCCAATGCCTTCTCGGTGGCCGCAAAGCTGTTCTCGTCCGGCACCGGATGTCCCGCTTCATAACAATTTACTCCCAGAATTTCGCCCCTGACGTGCTTGTATTTGGTCACGACCACGCCGCCGTCCACACGGCCCAGCGCTTCCACCGCCGCGTGTGCCATCTGCCATGCGGCCTTGCCCGCTGCGACCAGCAGCACCCTGCCGCCCTTGGGTGCAAAGGCTTTCAATGCGCGGCGGACAGCTTCGTCCGGCAGGACAGCGTTCAGGCTGGATGCGATGATGGCATCGGCATCCTTTCGCAGAGTCGAGTTCATAAAACAGACCTCCTTGTGGGGTATGATTTACAGCAGACCGGCTTCGGTCATGGTTTTTACAAAGCCCTGCCTGGCCGGGCCGTCCGGAATCATTATACAGCAAGACCGACGTTTCGGGAATACTTTCGGCAATGGTTTTGAAGTTGCTGTACAGCTCGACATCACGGACTGTACCTTCCTTAGTTGGGTCTTGTATCTGATTTTTATACTCGCTCTCTACGAAATACCATGATCTTGTTTACAAACATCCCCCATGCAGCCGCCGGATCACCTTAAATGCGACCTCATGTTCTGTTGTCAGCGGTTTTTTCAAAGCGAAGAAAACAACACCGCTGGTCGGACAGGTGATCTCTGCCTCCACCTCCGCAGTAAACGGGTCAAGGATCACGCCCATTTTCTGACCATACTCCACTTCCTGTCCCGGCTCCACGAAGCGGCGGAAGATCCCGCCCGCCGGGGTGAGTACATTTGCCATCTCGTTTTCCTGCACGACGGTGGACAGATACCCGCTGTGGCAGTGGTATCGCAGTAAACCGACCCGGCTGAGATACCGCAGCACGGCAGCAACCATGGCACAGGCCTTTTCTCCCTCACCAAAACGAAATCCTCTGATTTTGAACTTCTGGCGGTAGGGCGTTTCCAACTCATAAAGCGTTTTTTCTCTCATTTCTGGAATCCTCCTGTCAGGATGCGGGCCAGCAGACTGCCCGGATAGGCCACGGGATATTCCCGCAGGGTAAAAAGCAGACCGTCTGCCGGAGCCATCAACGTCTGCCGTACTTCACCTGTCAGCGGGTCCGCAATGACCGCCAGTTCCTGCCCTTTTTTCACGATGCCGTTATGCTCTACGCTGGGGATAAAAATGCCTGCTTTATCCGCATTGATAAAGGCCACTTCATCCTTGCTGACGATGGGCTTGCGGGGCGGCTTTGTCTCGCCTGCCCACATTCCTTGCGTGTGCATCAGGTTCAGGATGCCGTCTACAAGCTGTTCTCCATAACTCTTGGTCAGGCGCATTCCCATACCCATTTCCACTACAAGGCAGTGTGTGCCGATGACATTCAGGCTGTGTGCCAATGTGCTTTCCAGTACCGTAGCCGCCGCATGGATCCAGACGAAGTCCACATTGAGCTGTTCGGCCAGCGGCACCAGTGCCGGGGCGGTCTCCTCCGAAATACGCACCTGCGGCAGCTCCCGCAGATAGATATTGGAAGCATGGATGTCAATGGCAATATCTGCTCCGCGCATATCTTCCACGACTTCATGGGCATAATATTCCGCCATCGGCCCGTCAGTATCACCGGGGAAAATGCGGTTCATGTCCAAATCAAACAGCGGGATGCCGCGCTGGATGGTATTGATACCCAGCGGGTTGACTGCCGGGTAAATATCCACCGTTCCGGTCAGAAGTTCCGGATGTTCCTGAATGCGGCGATTGAGCAGATAGACCACATACTGACCTTCCAGCTCATCACCGTGTACACCCGTGACCACACAGATTCGTTTTCCGCTGTCGTTGCCGGGCAGTGGAGCGAGTCGATTCTTTTTCAGTTCCAATTTTTCATGCACTGCAAGCGAAAGGCTTGCGACGGTTTCTTCCATCTTTCTTACACACTCCTACACCGTCGAGCTGGTGGAAGTAGACAACCAGTCCAGCACCGACAAGGCCGTGACCGCCGCACAGGAGCTGGTCTCCAAGAAAGTTTCCGTCGTGCTGGGCAGCTACGGCTCCGGCTGCTCCATTGCAGCAGCTCCCGCCTTCCAGTCCGCTTCTATCCCGGCCATTGGCTGTTCCTGCACCAACCCCGCCGTCACCGAGGCGAACCCCTATTACTTCCGTGTCTGCTTCCTCGACCCGTTCCAGGGCTCTGTCATGGCCAACTTTGCAAAGGATGAGTTCGGCGCAGGCAACGCCTATGTGCTGAGCATCCGCACCGATTTCAACCTGACCGTGTTTATGATCGAGCATCACATGGACTTGGTGATGGACGTTTCGGACCGCGTGTATGTGCTGGATTTTGGCCGTCTGATCGCCGAAGGCACGTCGGCGGAAGTGCAGAATGACCCACGCGTCATCGATGCTTATCTGGGGGTAGACGAAGATGCTTGAGATCAAGGATTTACATGTTTCTTACGGCGGCATTCAAGCCTTGCGCGGCGTGTCGCTGACCGTGCCGGAGGGCAAGATCGTCACACTTATCGGTGCCAACGGTGCAGGCAAATCCACCCTGATGCGCACCATTTCCGGGCTTGTCAAAGCACAGAGCGGTTCTATTTTGTGGAATGGGCAGGAGCTTCTGGGCAAGCCCATTGACCAGATCGCGGCCAGCGGCATTGCCATGTCGCCGGAAGGCCGCCGGGTGTTCGCCGATTTAACGGTCGTTGAAAATCTGAAAATCGGCACCTATTTGCGCAAAGACAAATCCGAAACCGAAAAGGATCTGGAATGGGTGTACAGCCTGTTTCCCCGGCTGAAAGAACGCAGTTGGCAGAGTGCCGGTACCCTTTCCGGCGGTGAGCAGCAGATGCTGGTTGTGGGGCGTGCCTTGATGAGCAAACCCAAGCTGCTGATGCTGGACGAACCCAGCCTTGGCCTTGCCCCCATCGTTGTGCGGGAGATTTTTGACATCATCCGCACTGTGAACCAGCAGGGCATCACCGTGCTGCTGAACGAACAGAACGCCAACATGGCACTGAAGGTGGCTGACTATGCCTATGTCCTTGAGACCGGCAACCTGACCCTCTCCGGCACCGGCGCTGAGCTTCTGGCAAACGAGCAGGTCAAGGCAGCTTATCTGGGTCGGAAGCGCACCGATTAATTTTTTAAAGAAAGAACGCCAAATCTTACGATTTGACGTTCAATATCTGGTGCACCTCCAGGGACTCGAACCCTGGGCCCACTGATTAAGAGAAACCAACGTGCAACAATCGTCAATTTTCAAAATTGCGTCAATTCGTTGCTTTTATCGTTTTACCGTAAATTTGCGTTTTGCATCTGCTGCATTCTTTGCACCCGTTATCCTCTCTTGCATCCGTTATCCAGCCGTTCCGGTGTGCAAAAAGTGTGCAAAAATGTGCAGAGCCAAAATCAGCCCCTTAAAACAGGCATTGAGTTTTTATGCAAAACCGGGAAAACGGTCGGGTTCGAGCCCAAAACGGCAGCTGCAATCTTGCCTGTTTAGACCAAGCATCAAATGTACATCAACAACTACGATTCATGGCAGTGGTTTGGACAATCGAATGCAGAAGTTTGAAAATGTGGATGTTCTGGCCGCGCTGGAACAGATCATGCGACAGCATACCGCCTTTTATCAGAATGACTTTGACATTGACAAAAGCATTATCCATCGGGACGCCGCCAGCGATCAGGCCGTGGATAAGGCCCTGCTTTGGATGTCCCGGCCCTCTGGGACATACTGTTTTCGGGAGCGTGACGTTTTCCTGAAAGGCACCCGGCAGCACAACACATGGAAGTTCTATGGAGAACAGACCCGTGACAAGATACTGGCCTATGCGGTGGAGTTGACCTGCACACAGGGCGGCACCATCCGGGGTAATCTCTATGAGCTGGACTACCAGCAGCATTTCCGGCACGTCGTTGAAGCCTCCCAGCCGGTGAGCGTGAACCGGCTCTTTTATGAGCATGGAACCCGTGACATCCCGGATGGCCAGTATTTTGACGGAAGCCCTGACCGGGTGTTGGGAAATTTCCTGCGGTATGAGGCCCAGCCCCATGACCCGGCTGTGCTGCAGGAGGCTTTACGGCAGGAGCAGCACAGCCGGGGGCGGGCCGTCCCCGGCGACTTCAAAGCCCACGTTACGGCTTTGCATGACAGCCGGATTGAAACCGAGGCCCGGCGCATCGTGGATAAGCTGAAAGATCTGTCCGCGCCCAACAGCCCCAACAAGACACATTTTATGGTGGAGATCTCACCGCACTTTGACGCACTGGCTTCCACCAAGGACAATGACCGGCTCTTTGCCATGCTGCCCTATAAGTCCCTGTGCTTTACCAGCATAAAAGACCGACACGGGGTATATGCCATGATTAACAAAGATGAGCGCCGTGATGTGAGTATTCGCAA
>OCRP01000459.1_pt1 | contig 39028 bp, 34 predicted proteins | sample 1538871 | NCBI WGS metagenome assembly OCRP01 (sample SAMN04571731, study PRJEB22368) | human gut metagenome | biome: human gut; material: stool | host: Homo sapiens | place: Luxembourg | collected 2012-09-20 | reverse complement strand
TGTTGTCAGCAGCCCGTTTCACGGTCTGCGTGTAGTTCCTTGTAAACTGACCTAAAGAATATGTTAGATAAATATAATGAAATGTTGCAAGAAGTTCAAACTACAGCTGGAAAAATGAAAGGTACTACGATTGAAACTCAAAGACAAAAATTTGAAGGAATGAAAGCTAATTTTGAAACTTTTACTACTGATATCGAGGCTTATGCTAATTTTTTAAATAGAGCAGCAGATGCATATGATAATGCAGAAACGAAAGGTACTCAGCAGGCTGAAGCTCAGGGTATTAGATTTTAATTATTGTAATTAACCAAGTAGAGCATATGTTCTACTTGGTTTTACGTATATGGATTAAGGTTGTTTTTTTGAATAGGTGTAATTATGGCACATATAAAAGTTGAATTTACGCAGTTGCAAGAAGCTGAGAAAAATTTTTCTGATATTTCGAGGAAAATCTTGCAAGCAAATAAAGATTTTCAAACATCTTTGCGAAGAATTGATTGGAAAGTTAAATCTAAGGGGAATATAGACAGTAGGGCACGTAAGCTTAGTAAAAGATTAGAGGGATGTCGAGCTGTTTTACGTGGTTATAGTAGCTTTATAAATACTGCGTATGCGAAATATGCTGCTTTAGAGAACTATCAAAAAGGATTAGATGGTCTTGGAGATATAACTCCATATTCTAATGGCGCTTATTCCAATTCAGCTATACCGAATAATGACGTGATTAAAGGAGAACTGGAAAAAGCGAAAACAGAATTGGATATGGTTATTAAGCTCTTGAATGTATTAAAAAAATATTTAGGGGTTAACGTTGCTGATGGAGTTCTTAGTGATATTTTAGGATTAATTTTGACAGCTATTGAAAAAGAAAAAGAAGGAGTTAATAATATTTCAGAACTTCTCTCGTTTATATTTAATGGTGGTGCTAGCGTAATATCTTTAGTAGAAGACTTAGTGGACAAAGGAAATGTTCATGGATTTGGTATTGTAAAGACTATATTATCAATGTTTGATGATTTCTTAGATTTTAAAGATAAAGGAATTGGGGAGATCTTACAGGGTACTGGAGGATTAATATCTGGTACTGGAAAATTAGCGGAAGAGTATCTTAAATATAATATGATACAGCAAATCGTTAATGAAGGTTTTAGTAGTGAAGTTGCGAAGAAAGCAGCTAAAGATATGGTAAAAACAGTTGGCGATGGATTAATAACTCCTTTAGTGGCTTTTGGTAGTTCTTGTACTCGTTTTGTAGGCGATATGATTGAATTTACTAAAGATGGAAATTACAGTATACAAGATTTTGCAAGAACGCTATTAGATAGTGGCCTGTCAGGTGGTTCTAGTTGGATAAAATCCTTAACTTGCGGAGTTGTGAATGTTAATGTTGATCAAGTTGGCAATTATGTAGTAGATGCTTGTAATTCAGTACATGATTATATGGAAAAAAATAATTGGCCAACGTGGGCTAAAATTGGTGGCTCGATTTTAGGAGCACCTGTTACTTTTGGAATTGGATTAGGTAATATGTTTAAAGGTAAAACTTTGACTGCATAGGAGGAATCAAAATATGTTGTCTGTAAATGAATATTTACCGATTGGTAGTGTAGTATTGCTTAAAGGCGCAATAAGAAAAGCGATGATTATTGGCATCATACAATCTACGAAAGAAACTGATGGTCAAGTTAAGGAGCATGATTATATTGCAGTAATGTTTCCAGAAGGCTTTTTGAATACGGAGACTATGTTTATGTTCAATCATGACCAAATTAACGATGTAATATATCGTGGTTACGAAAATCCTGAACGCAAAGAATTTTTAGAAAAACTTAAGAATAATATTGCTTTAGCAAAAGAAATCATAAAAAAGAAAAAGGTTGAAGAAAATAGTGAAGCCAAACAGAACATAGATACTTCAGTTCGAGAAGCTAAAAAACTTACCCCTGATGATATCTTCTGATAAAGTTAAGTTTTGTCATTAGTGACATTTTATATAAATATACCGCAGGAGAGGTAGCAAGCTATCCGTTACCTCTTCTGCTAAAATTTAAAAGCAAAAATAAGACTCAAGGTTGTGAAGAGTATGCCGACAGGAAAGAACGATGATGTTATAGAAAACCAAACAACTGAAAATAGAGATATGAACCGAACCTATATTGCAGGTATTGATGTAATGCCAAAACCAAAGAATCAAGATAACTTGCAAGAAAATCGTGTAGTGAATAATAATCCTAAACCTGGTGATGAGCCTGTAAAAGCAACGTTTTACCAAAAATATCTGACTAGAAAATATGTGCTAGGCGCTTTAGGAGCGTTAGCAATTCTTTTAGTTGCGTTATGTTTCATATTTACCGGGAGTCCGAAGAAAGTAGCAGAAGATTATATTAACGCTATTGCTACAGCCGATTATGGTAAGGCATATCAATACCTGTATGTAAAAGAACAGCCTACGCTTGGAAGTTCAGCGTATCTGCAGTTTGTTGAATTCTCAAGAAGTAGTAAAGAAGATAATATTTACAAGATTTCACAAAAGCAAATAAAATCTATTGATTTAAGTGAAGGAAAAGAAATAAATGGTGTACTGTCATTTGATGCTAGTGTTATTGTAAAAACGCAAAATGGTGAAGAAAAGCACAAATACATGCTGTACTTAGAAAAGAAAAAAACAGGTCCTTTTGGCCTGTTTACAGGATATAGAATAGCTGGCAATGGAATTTATGCTGTTCCTAAGATTAATTGCTTCCCGGGAACAGAACAAATTTCTATTGATAATGTGAAGCTTATTGACGAGAATAAAAAGCTTGCTATAAATAAGCCGATTTTTTATGGTTGGCATGAAGTTGAGTGTAAAGGCAAGTTTTATGACTCATTTCATGAGCGCACTGCTTTTACTAAAGAAGCTGGGATACTGAAATTAGATGGAAAAAAATTTAAGCTTAACAGTAATTGTTTAGAAGCTTTAGCTATAGCTAGCAAAGAGTTTACAACACTATTTTTTCCTGCTACGTTAACTGCTAATGGATATAAGCAATGCAAAGCTGTGCCTGACGAAAAAACTATAGAGGAAATGTATAGCAGTTTTCGTGATGGTTTTAAGCAGGTGGGTGTATCTTCCATTAATATAAAAGATGGGCAAGTAGTTTCTGCTTTCGCTGGAGAGGCTGGGAATATACACTGCCAATATCAATATTTGGGGGAATATGAACAAAATGGAGAAGGCGCAAAAGAATGTGCTGGCATAATTAGCTTTGAATATATTTATGAGAATGAACAATTAGTTGTAGCCAAAATAAATGACTACGATATTCATCTTAAAGATTAAGAAGAGTGAGGCTGGTGTAAATGACCTTAGTACAAAAATCTGCTATTGTAGATTATCTGGTAACCTTTTTTGTAGACAAACATATTAGCACCCGTATGTTAAGCGAAGTGGTAAAACACAGAGATGATGTCTACTATGTCAAAGCTTTGGGATTGCCTCAAAATTTTACTCTACCATTCTTTTTGGAAGAAGAGCAAGGAAAAGCTATTTATAAAATCTCTTTGCAAGAAGCAGGAGAATTTAGGATGACAGTTTCAGGAAAGGCATGTCTTGAAGGGTGTATTAAAGATGGTGATTATATAACTTTTAAAAGTAGTAGTCAACAAATCACTGTAAGTGTTTTGTTTATTGCTACTAATAGTTTGCTACTTGACTATAAAAAATGTATTTTTGAGTCTGGTATGACAGTTTATATTGGCAGAAATAGCAATAATGAGATTAGTTATAACTATAGTGAATTAGTTGACGAAGAGCGCCATATTGTGATTATGAAAGATGCCGAAGGTAATGCTTGCATAGAGGACTTAAAAAGAACCTTTGGCTTGTATGTTAATGGAAAACAGGTCTACTATGCTAACTTACAGTATTTTGATGAAATTTTCTTTATGGGCTTATCTATAGTGTATTTGGGCAATATGCTGGCAATTCGCAATCTGCATATTATTACGAATCTTAAGGAGATAACTGTAGTTAAAGAAAAAACAATTATTGATACCAAACAAAAACAACATTATTTTGTACGTATTCCGCGAATTATCAGATCTTTAGATACAGATGTTATTGAAGTTGATGCACCGCCTTCACCTCAACAGCAGGAAGAACTACCGTTACTTCTTACTATTGGACCAAGTATAACGATGTCTATGGTAATGCTTGCAAGCCTAAGTTTCACTATTTCTAATGCTATTCAGGGTGGAAATACCGGAAGAGTTGTGGCGAGTGCGTTTATGGCTGGCGGCATGCTTTTGGGCGCTTTGTTTTGGCCAACTTTGATTCGTAAGCATCATAAGAAAAAACTTATCGAAAAGGAAAAGTATAGAAAGCAGAGATATTCTGCTTATATAGGAGATATTGAAGATAAATTGATTTCTAAAACTGAGCGCTCGGTTCATCTCTTGAACGATGTGCTTAATCCTGCGCCTAAGCAGCTTTGCGCAAGTTTTAATGATGAAGCATCTAAGCTACGTCTTTGGGAACGCTCTATTGGTGAAAATGATTTTCTTGATGTTCGTCTTGGTCTTGGCAGCAGGCCGTTTAGTGTAAATATAAAAATTCCCAAGCAAGGGTTTAAACTTTATGATGATGAAATGGCAGAGCTGCCACCCAAATTGTTGGAGAAGTACGGTACTTTAGATAACGTACCTTTGGCATTAGATTTGTTTAGTAATAGGTGTGTTGGTATTATTGGCGATAAATCTAATATGGAAAATATCCTCAATGAAATTATTCTGAATATCATTTCCTTACATTCTTATGATGAAGTTAAATTAGTTTTTATAACAACTCCTGAGCAAAAAGTACTTTTTGAACGTTTTAAGAATGTGCCTCATACTTGGAGCAATAATAAACAGGTTCGTTATTTTGCAACTAATATTGAAGAAGTCCACTACGTTTCAAGTTTCATTGAAGAAATATTACAAGAACGTGAAAACGATAAGGAATCACAAATTAGAGTACCTCATTTTATATTTATTATTACAGAGCAGTCTTTAATCGAGAGAGAGTCACTAAGCAGGTATCTTAATAATCCTTATAATAGTGTAGGAATTACCACTATTTTTGCTTATGGAGATATCACTATACTGCCAAAGACTTGTACCACAGTTATTCATAGTGATGCGGAAAAATCAGGTTACTATATTAAAAATGAGAATAAGAATTGTTTTATACCTTTTGTGCCTGACATGGTTGATATTCCTAAACTAGACGCTTTTGCAAATTACCTTACCAATATGCCGGTTAAACGCGATGTAAAGCAAATGGGAATAGTAGACAGGGTTTCTTTTTTACAGATGTATAAAGCAGGCAACGTAAATGATCTATGTATAGAACAACATTGGGATAATAATAACTCTGCTAAAACCTTAGCTGCGCCTATTGGCGTTATGGCAGGTGGGCAAATCTTCAGCCTTGACATTCATGAGTCTTACCATGGCTGTCATGGACTTGTTGCGGGTACAACTGGCTCTGGTAAATCTGAATTTTTACAAGCCTTTGTGTTGTCTTTAGCAATAAACTACAGTCCTAGAGAGATAGCATTTGTCCTGGTTGATTTTAAGGGCGGCGATATGGCTAGACCGTTTATGGCTAAAGCGAATACTCCTGCAATGCCACATTTGTCTGCTACGATTTCTAATCTCTCAGGTAATGTACTTTATAGGGCGCTAGTTTCTTTAGAAGCCGAAATTAAATCTCGTCAGAGAACATTTAATAAAGCTGCCGCTGCTCTTGGCATAGATAAACTTGATATTAATTCTTACCATAAATATTATAAGGCTGGTAAGTTAGTTGAGCCATTGCCACATCTTGTAATAATTATTGATGAATTTGCACAGTTAAAGACTCAGCAACCAGAGTTTCTTGCGCAGCTTGTTAATGTAGCACAAGTTGGACGTAGTCTTGGTATTCATTTAATACTTGCTACACAAAAGCCAAGCGGTATAGTTGATCCTCAAATTATGAGTAACTCAAGGTTTAAAGTTTGTCTAAAAGTTGCTGAGAAGCAAGATAGTATGGATATGATTAATAGACCAGATTCTGCTATGATTAAGAATCCTGGTCGGTTAAATCTTTTGGTAGGTTATAATGAGATTTATGAGACAGTACAGTCAGGTTTTTCTGGAGCTGATTATGTGCCTCTTTCTAGATTTGTTCCTGACGAAGAGATTACCGTAGAGTTGATTGATAACACGGCTAATCCTATTCATAGTGCAAGACTGAATCTTGCAGGTGAAAAGACCGGTAAGACTCAGCTAGAAGCAGTTGTTTCTAGTATTGTTAAGCTGGGACAAAAGAAAAACCTAAAGGTTAAGCCACTTTGGCTGGACATGCTGCCTGAAGTTATTAATTTTTCTACTTTAGAATTAGGCAATAAAGGCTTGGCTACGGTAACGCTTGGTATGGTAGATTATGTTCGTGCTCAAGAGCAAAAGTCGTTGACAGTAGATTTAGTGAAAAATGGTCATATTGGTTTATATGGCGCAAGCGGTACTGGCAAGACTACATTTATACAAACCTTGGTTTATTCTATGGTGAAAGGATATGGTTATACTCCAGAAGAACTTAATATTTATGCTATGGACTTTGGCGGACGCAATCTTGGGTATTTGAAGAATCTGCCACATACGGGTGGTGTAGCATTTGCTGACGAAAGTTCAAAAGTTACAAACATTGTAGCTACTTTGCAAGAAATTATTGATGAACGTAAGCAAGTATTTTCTGCTAGCAATTGTGGTACGTTTTCGGAATATCGTAGCATTGGTCATAAGTTGCCTTCTATTGTAGTATTCATTGATAATTATTCTTCTTTCCGCGATAAATATATGGATGAATCTGAGAGAATAGTAGAAATTATTGCTGCCGGAAAAACTTATGGTGTATTTTTCGTTATTACTTCTAGTACTAGAAATGGCATCCATTATAAGGTCGTTGAGCATATTTCTGCGTTTTATGCATTGAAGCTAAATGACAAATCTCACTATTTGGATATACTTAATGTTCGACCACCGATTACTCCTGAAAATATTTGTGGTCGAGGAATTACTGTTATTAATAAAGAAGTAGTTGAGTTTCAGATAGCATTAGCTTCTTCAGGTAATAATGAAGCGGAACGCTTAGAAAATATTGTTGAGGAATATCAAGAACTGAAACATGCTTGGCAGGGATATAAGCCTATAGCTATTGACGAAAGCAGTGATGTTGCACCTAAGGCGGAGGAAGCTGATAAAAAAACTGCTCCTATTACTAGAAGCTATGCGGTTAAACAGCAACAGCCAAAATCTGTAGAGGGAAGTGAGCACATTCTTGTCTTGGCGGCATCGAAGTCGGGCGCATTGAAGTTCGGAATAGACCTTGACGAAAAATTTAAGACTTCTGTTTTAGCAGATGATATTGGAGCCCTTAGGGTGTATTTTGCTAAAATAATTGCAAGTATATCTACATTCGACAATAGACGCATTGTTTTGCTTGATAATGCGCTTAAGCATTTTGAAGATAGCTGTGATGAGTATGCAAATTGTCAATACTTGTCTTCTGTTCAAGATGTTGATGTATTTATTGAGAGTATAAAAGCAGAACTTAACGATCGCTTGGATGGTACTGATAAGTGCAAAGAAAGGTTGTTTATCATTATTCCGGAGTTTAATGGCTTTTTCAATATGATTACTAATGAACAGGCTGATTTTGTGCGTAAACTGGTGAAGTATATTAATCAGCCTAAGTATGGCGTACAATTTTTCACAGGCTATAATGTTCAAAGTGATAAGTTACTTGACCGGTCGTTTCATGAACTTATTGTTAATGCGCAAAATAGCATCGTTGGTCCAGGGGCATATGAAGCAGCGGCTGAAAAGCTTGAGAAGATGCCTGCTATTTATGGTGCTAAGAGAAATTCAGCTTACTTTACTATTGATGATTGTGTTGCTGAGATTAGGTGGTGATGAATATGGAGAAGATTTCTGTATCTATTAGAATTCCTGCATTAGATATAACTCAGGATTTTATAGTGCCTTCTACCATGAAAATGATGGATGCAAGACAACTGGTAGCAGATATTTTGTTTTCAGAGTATGGTGTAAAAAGTTTAGTTAGCAATGTTGTTTTTATTGATAAACATGATGGTAAAGCTCTGCGTATGGATGCTAGTTTCGCACAGATGGGAATTGGTGATGGTACTAAATTAGTGTTGCTGTAATATAAAATATCGAGATATTTTTATGGTATTATCTAAAGGGGATGCTAAAATGTATTCAAAGAAAAATTTACTCGCTACTGTAGTACTTGGCCTGTCCATGTCATTAACAAGTGTTGCACCTGCTATTGCAAGTGCAGATGATGTATCAGTAAAGGTAAATGTGCAGCAAAATGCTAAAGGCTCTGTTAACTGGGAAAAAGGTGCAGAGGCTGATGTTGAAGCCTGGGGTGTAGGCTTACCTCCAGTTAATATGCCTGCTGAGCGTGGTGCCGCTTTAGCGCTTCGTGCTGCTACTGTGGATGCTTATCGTCAACTGGCAGAAATTATTAAGGGCGTGCAGGTCGATTCTGAAACAACAATGCGTGATTTGTCGGTTGAAAGTGATGTTGTAACTGCTAAAGTAGAAGCTTTAGTTCAAGGTGCGCGTGTAGTTGAGAAGGTTGTTAACAAAGATGGTAGCTATAGTGTAAAAGTAGCAGTTCCTCTTTATGGTGTAAAGAGCGTAGCAGCAGTTGTTATTCCGGAAGCTAATAAAAATTTGCTTCCTTCTGAAGCTTCCCAAATAACTTCTGGCTATATTCCTTCAGCAGAGTTAAAAGCAACATCTTTCTCCTATACCGGTGTTGTTGTAGATGCTACCGGCTTAGGCTTGGAGGGTACCTTCTCTCCTGTTATTTATGATGTTAACGGCCGTGCGATTTACGGCATGCGTAACATTGATAAGGACTTTGCTATCAGCAAGGGCATGGTAGAATACTATAACGATTTGCAGACCGCAACCGTTAATTCCCGTGCCGGTGCAAATCCGTTGGTTGTGAAGGCTGTGAGCGTTCGCGGTGGTGCTAATTCCGTAAATCCGGTTAACGTTGTTGTTAGTGTAGAAGATGGCGATAAAATTTTATATGCTAATGAAAAATCCGGTATGCTGGAAAATAAAGCAGTTGCCTTTGTAAAATAAACGGCAATGACGAAAGGAATGCTCATATTAAAGGGCATTCCTTTTTTGTTAATGATAGAAGGTGAGAGCTATGCTGAAAAAGTTGGTATTGGTTTTATCCTGTGCTTGCGCTATGAATACTTGCTTGGCTAATAATATTGCTGATAATGTCGAAGCGGATGCTGAAGCTGCTGCAGCCTATAATTGCTTGTACGATGCTCAGGGAAGAGTAATTTATGCTTCCGGCTGCAATAAAGCGTATGAGTACGTAGGGGCGGCGTTAACAGCCTACCGGGAGGCCAGAGCGACAACAGATAAACGGACTGCAAATGCAAAATATACGGAAGCAATAAAAAATATTAATCTTGCGTTGGCGTTTATTCCGGAAAGTGCGGAATATAGGCTGTTGGCTTCACAGATTTATCGTCATCGCGGCGGTTTGAGTTACGCAAAAAATTACTTTGCACAAGCATGCACGCTATATGAGAAGCAGCTTGAAGATTATCCCGACAGCGTAACGTTAAATTTGCAGTATGCCATAGCCTGCTATGCCGGTGATGCCCGCTATTATCCTGATTATGAGGACTATAAAAGCAGAGCTTGTTTATATGCGAAGCAGACATTAAAGCTGTTGGAACAGAATAAAAACCAATATAGTGAAGCAGATACTTTGCTTCCGATATTATTGGCCTATGTGCTTTTGCAGGACTATGATGCGGCTGCAAGGACAGTAAAGCGTATAAACAGTATTTGCGGAAAATATTCACCGGCATATACTTTGGCGGAAGAATATGAGCGCCTGGCTGCTGACGGCCAATGGTTGTGGCGCGTGAGTCGTAAGGAAGATGCAGAAAAAGATTTCCTGTTATATTCCGTTGATGAATGGGGTATTTAGGACAATCACAGCTTTACTGCAGAATAATAAATTTATTTTATGGAGAGAGAAATGAAAAAGTTTTTTACTGTAATATGCTTAATTGCGTTTTGCTTTATCGCTGTCATATCAATGACAAATAGTGCTGCGGCAGCAGATGCTTTTCTGTTGTGAAAAATAAAAACAATACTCTAGGTGAAAATATTGCCGCGGGAAGAGGTACTCCCGAAGGTGTTGTTGTTCAATGGATGCATTCTGAAGGACATAGGGCTAATATTTTAAATCCTGTATTTAAGGAGTTGGGTGTTGGCTATTGTTGTGATGAAAATACTGAGTATGAATATTATTGGGTACAGATATTCAGAGGATAATGCTTAAAGGCAGGCTCTTTTTCTCCGTTATTAGAAAATAGTAATAGTACAGCTTTGTAATATGCTTAAATTTATGATAAGCATTATGGCGTTATGCTGTAGTTTTAGCTATTTTTGTGGTCGTTATGCTTGTGTTAGGATATTTACGTTATAGATATCGTGGCGCTGAGACAAGACTTCTTGATTATCTAATTCTTGCTGCAAGCACGGTGTTTTTGAGCTGCCTCAATGATATTGGTCTCATTGCGTATTGCCTACAAATAGTTGATTTCAATTATGTCAAAGATGTTATGATTGCTATGTACGTACCTTGTAGCGCTGGCCTAATATATTTGTTTGAAGTGATGATACGTAATGAAGTTTTACATGTTGATTCTTCAAATTAAGGGAATTAGTAGACATAGCAATTTTTCTTGCTATTTATCTAACAACTTCTTATAATTATAATTAGAAAAGTAATTAGCAAGGAGGTAGCTTATGTTAGAGGGTAAGAATATAGAATTCAAGCGTCAATATACTGATGATATTAAATACGCAGTGTTGGCGTTTGCTAATACTGAGGGAGGAACATTATATATTGGAATTAATGATGATGGCAGCGTGGAAGGAGTAGAAAATCCAGATGCTGTGATGCTGCAGGTAATGAACATGATTCGTGATACTATTCGACCTGATATTACAGTAGCAGTTGATTGCAGTACTGAGCTTATGGAGAATAAGCATGTTGTTGTGCTCATAATTCAGCGAGGAGTTGCCAGACCATATTATTTAGCTAATAAGGGAATTAGGCCAGCGGGAGTATATGTAAGACAGGGGGCATCATCTGTTCCTGCATCAGAGACTGCCATTCTTCAAATGATTAAGGAATCGAGTGGCGACGTTTATGAAGAAGCACGTTCTTTAAACCAAAATCTGACGTTTAAAGAAGCAGAGGCATACTTTGCTAAAAAACACTTGCAGTTTGGCGATGCGCAGAAGCGCACCTTGCAGCTAATTAGTGCCGATGGAACCTATTCCAATCTTGGTATGCTGCTTTCTGACCAATGCATTTCTATTATTAAGCTGGCAGTTTTTGAGGGTAGCAAAAAGACTGTTTTTCACGACCGTAAAGAATTGAGTGGTTCGTTGTTCAAGCAGCTTGAAGATGCTTATGCTTATATTAATCAATTTAATTATACACGTTCAGAATTTCCTGGCTTGGAACGAGTAGACACACGGGACTATCCACCTGAGGCTGTGCGTGAGGCTTTATTGAATGCTGTAATCCATCGGGAATATGGCATTGGTGGACCGACGCTGATTAGTATTTTTGATGACAGAATAGAATTTGTGACGATAGGCGGGTTGGTAAAGGGCTTGTCTTTGGCAGATATTAAGCTTGGTGTATCTATGCTGAGAAATAAAAATCTGGCGAATGTTTTTTATCGTTTGCATTTAATTGAAGCCTATGGAACGGGGCTTTTAAAGATCGATGAGTGCTATGCGGATTGTGCAGTGAAGCCACAGCTTTTGGCAACAGATAATGCTTTTAAGCTTGTACTTCCTAATATTAATTTTGCTGCTAAACGGGTGAAGAATTATTCTTTGGCAGATGAAAGTAAGACTGCGTCCAAGAAAGAAGAGCGTTATCAAATTGTACTTGAATTAGCGCGCAAAAATTCTCTGGTTACGCGGAGTATGATAGAGAAGGCTTTGCATGTATCGACATCCACAGCAGTTCTTGTGCTTAAAAAGATGCTGCAGCTGGGGCTGTTAAAAAAATATGGCGAAGGCAGGAATGTAAGCTATTCGTTAGCTTGCTGAGAGAGACAATAATTTTTTACTTCCCCTTAACCTATGCTTCATGTAGATTTCATTTTACTGCTGCATAATATATTACAATAAAGTATTAAGAAGTTTATTGTATATGTAGGGAGACAGAGAAATGCAGGACTTATATCCGATCATGGTGTTGGTTGCAGGCTGGCGTTGGATGTTTTTATGTTGTAAAAATTTCTTGGCAAACTCTAGTAATTACTGCCAAATGCTGTTATACTTAATTTAGTAAACGAAGTAAACTCATGGGAGGCGTTATGATGAGTAAATTTTGTAAGAAATGCGGTACTGAGTTAAATGATGATGCTAAGTTTTGCACGAGCTGCGGCGAGAGGATGGAGCAGGAGGTTGTAGTGAGAAGTAATATTACTGGTAACAGCTTTCCGGGAATAAGCAAGAGAAGTATTCCTCTGGCTATTATTCTTTCTATTGTGACATGCGCAATATATACGTTATATTGGGAAGTCAAGCTGACAGATGAAATGAATAAGCTTCTTGGCAAAACTAATGCTACATCTGGTGTGATGGCACTTATTTATACCATTATTACCTGCGGCATTTATGGTATCTATTGGCTTTATAAAATGGGACAGAATGTTGATGAGGTCAAGGGTAAAACTGGCGACACGGGAATTTTGTATCTGATTTTAGGCTTTATAGGCTTAGGAATTATCCCCTTGGCGCTTATTCAGGATACGATTAATGACAAGCTTGATGGTGTTTACTAAGCTTTATATATGAGAAAATGGCAGAGTCGATTGCGGCTCTGCCTCTTTTTGCTAACCATGAAAACCTTCTATAAGCAAAATAAAAACAGCATATTTTGGTTAGCCTGCGGCGTACTCTATTACGTCATTGTGCGTTATACTGATTTCTCCCTACCCTGTCCGTTTCGTTATCTTACAGGCTATCTCTGTCCTGGCTGCGGCATTACGACGCTGTTGCTGGCTCTAGCGCAGGGCGATTTTGCTGCTGCTCGCAGTGCTAATATATTTTTGCTTTATACGCTGCCGTTTTTGGCGGTGAGTATTGTGGCAAGAGCTTATTATGGCAGTGCAAGGACGCGCTATCTGGATAAGTTCGTTTATCCCTGCTATGCTGCTGCATTGCTCATCTTTGGCGTATATCGTAATATGTAAAAAAGGCAGACGCTCGCTTGAACGTCTGTAAGCGTCAAATCAACCATGTATGAAAAAAAGAAGCTGGGACAAAACCAACTTCGACAAATTAAAGAATCGCTAGAGTTTAAGTTTTTTGGCTTTTGCACTAAAAAACCAGCGGATATTTACCTGACGGTAAACTTCCACTGGTTTTCTTTTTTATGCTGGGTTTTGTCCCAGCTTTTTTAGCTATAAAGAAGTTTGAAGTTGTATTAAGTGCTTTAATACGAAAGTGTGCAGAAAAAATTAACCATTATCACGTGCGCAAGTTTTAAATTTAAAAGTTCACCCCTTGCAATTTTCTCTATTCCAAATAATGTTACTCGTAAGTAACATACTCATAAGTAACATAATCGTGAGTTACATAATTTAGAATGGTGGTGAAGCAGATGGAAAAATTCGGCTTTTCATCAACATTAGTGGGTAAACAAATAGCCTTAATCATTTTTTGTGGGATTTCTGGTTACAGATATACTCTTTTCCGCTAGCATCTGGAGTTATTATCTACAGTCTTAACTCCATGTGAGAGCGACATGGAGTTTACTCGCTTTTTTTGAGGAATGGTGGTTGACAAGATACAGATTACAGCGAAAACAGGTTGTAAGCATCCAACGTATTTACCTGCTACTTCCCTTCCTCCTTCATTAGCCCCTCGTTATAAATCGCCGGTGAAGCGCCTGCTTCCGTAATGTGCGGCGTTAAAAGCAGCAGAACCTCCGTCTTGCTGTGCGAACGTGAACGGTTTTTAAACAGCTCGCCCAACAGAGGAATCTTGCTCAAAAAGGGCACCTGCTGCATAGTACGCTGCTGTTCCTCGCTGATCAATCCGCCGATAACTAACGTTTCACCGCTGTACATGCGCACGTTGGTGTCAGCGGTACGACTGGTGATGCGGTAATTTTTCAGCTCGCTAATGAGTACAGGCGTGCTCACCTCAGTGTGGACACTGGCAGTAACCATTTTACCGTCTTCGCTGATGATAGGCGCGTATTGCAGCTTGATGCCGGCGTCCAGATATTCCGTTGCCGTATAGCTGCCGCTGCTGTCATGCTTTTCTGTCTGCACGGGAATGTGGTCACCGATGAAAATACTGGCCTCCTTGCCGGGGATAGTGATGATGCGCGGTGTTGCCAAAATGCGCGCCTTACCGCTATTGATGAGAGCGTTCAGCGTAGCGTTGAAGCGGAAGGCAAAGCCACGCCAAAATTTGAAGCTGCCGTCATAATTGCTGCTGTCGCTGTTACCATTGTTTGTTTCCTGCGCGCGCTGGGGAATAGTATCCCAGTCCCAGCGCACGCCCAGGTTTTTACTGTCCTCGCGGCTGACGGCAATGATTTTGGCTTCCAGCGTTACCTGTCTTGTTGCTATATCCAGCTTGGGCAGCAGATGCCTTAAGCGTGCGTGGCTTTGCTCATCTCCCAAAAGGATGAGGCTGTTGGTGATAGTATCCAGCCCTAGCTTGGTGCCGAAGTGTGGCGTCAACGCTTCCTGCACGTCCTTGGCTCTGGCATAGCTCAGGGGATAGCAGGCCAGTCGTTCGCAGACTGGCGGTGGTGCTGCGGGAACGTTTGCTGCAGGTGTTTTGCTTATTGTGGCGGCGGGAGAGGGCACAAAGGGATTGATGAGAGTGCTTTGGGCGTTGCAGGGAATAGTTAAAGTGAGCAGCAGACTGCTGAGTATTAACGGGAAAAAGCGTTTTAGCATAATGAGCTCCTTTCGGTGTTATCTGTTAAGAAAAAGATAACGATTGCGTTTAGTAAAATTCATGTTTCATTGTAACGCAGGCAGGAAATAATTTCAAGAGAAAATTGTGAAAATAGAGAAAATTTAAAATTGTCATATTGCATTTCGCTTTTTTTGTGCTACAATAAAATTCAACATAAGAAAAATGAGGTGATACAATGGAAGGCTTACGTAATAATAAACTGGCAGAGGATTTACTGCACCTGGCCCTGGCGCAGGGGGCGAGTGATATGCATATCGAGCCTGATGAACAGGGAGTGCGCGTGCGCATTCGTGTAGATGGCCTGCTGCAGCAGCTTTGCGTGCTGCCGCGCGCTCAGCAAAGCACGCTGCTGACGCAGCTAAAGGTGTGGAGCGGCATGGATATTGCTGAAAAAAGAGTGCCGCAGGACGGACGCATGCTCCTTAAATATGTCGACACTGAGGTTGATTTGCGTCTGTCCAGCCTGCCGACCGTCAACGGCGAAAAGCTGGCAATACGCTTTTTGCAGCGACAGGATAATCTGCTATCGCTGGAGCAGCTGCAGTTCAGCGATAGCAATTTACAACGCTACCGCCAGCTTTTTCATCAGCCGAATGGCTTGGTGCTTTTGACCGGGCCTACGGGCAGCGGCAAAACGACAACGCTTTATGCGACGCTGCAGGAGGTTGATGCGGCGGCCAATAATATTATTACGTTGGAGGACCCGGTGGAATATAAGCTGGCGGGGATTAATCAGGTGGCCGTAAATCGCAGAAGCGGACTGACCTTTGCCGCAGGCTTGCGTTCTATTGTACGTCAGGACCCGGATGTGATTATGCTTGGCGAAATCAGGGATGAGGAAACGGCGGCGATGGCGGTACATGCGGCGCTGACCGGACATTTAGTACTGAGTACGCTGCATACGAATGATGCTATTGGGGCAGTTTATCGTCTGCTGGACATGGGGATTGCCGATTATCTGCTGGCTGCTGCACTACGCGGCGTGCTGGCACAGCGTTTGCTGCGCCGCCCCTGCCGCTATTGCGGCGAGCGGCGCTTGGCCACGGCAGCGGAGCTGCAGTATCTGGGGCGCAGAGCGGATGAAAGGCTGCAAGTGGTGCAGGCCCATGGTTGCGAGCATTGTCATGGTACAGGCTATCAGGGGCGTTTAGCGCTGCATGAGCTTGTTACGGTGGATAAACGCATGCAACAGCTTTTGCTGAACGGCGCTGATGAAGCAGAGCTTTTGCAGGAGGCGCGCAGGCAGGGGTGGCGTAGCCTGTACGCCGATGGAGTAGCGAAGGTGTTGCAGGGTGCAACAACTGTTGAAGAGCTGTGGCGCGTCGGTATCACCGGGGAGGCAGCTTATGCTTGATGAGCTTGTTTTGCAGGCACGCAGAATGGGAGCCAGTGATTTGCATCTTACGCCTGCGAGTGTGCCGATGGTGCGCATAGATGGCGGCCTGCAGCCTTTAGCAAACGCAGTTATTTCCCGGGAAAAGCTGGAGGCAGCATTGCTTGCCCTATTGCCGGAGCAGGAAAAGCGACAGCTATTGCAAAATGGCGAGGTGGATACAGCGTTTAGTGACAGTACACAGGAGCGCTGCCGCCTTAATGTATATCGTCTTGGCAATGGCTATGCAGCGGCAATTCGCCTGCTGCCGCACGAAATTCCTGACTGCCGCAGCCTGGGCCTGCCGCAAATTGTCAGCCAGCTTGCGGGCAGCATCAGCGGTCTGTTGCTTGTCACCGGTGCTACCGGCAGCGGCAAAAGCACAACGCTTGCTTCGCTGGTACAGCAGATAAATCAAACGCGCGCTGTGCATATCATGACGCTGGAGGACCCGATAGAGTACGTGTATTCTCCTGGACTGGCGCTGATTAACCAGCGCGAGGTGGGGCGCGACACAAGGAGCTTTGCCAGCGGTCTGCGCAGTGCGCTCAGGCAGGACCCGGATGTTATTTTAGTAGGTGAGCTCAGAGATGCAGAAACAATAGGTATAGCGCTGACGGCGGCAGAAACAGGTCATCTGGTTTTGGCAACGCTGCACACGCAGGATGCTGCAGGTACGGTAAACCGTATTCTTGATGTGCTGCCGGACAGACAGCATGTGTGTACGCAGCTGGCAGACTGCTTGCTCGGGATTTGCTGCCAGAGGCTTTTGCCCCGTTGCGACAGAGCAGGCAGAGCAGCGGCCTTTGAGGTGCTCGTTGCAACGCCTGCTATGCGCAATCTTATTCGCGAGGGGCGCACGCATCAGCTGCAGTCCTATCTGCAGACCGGCGCGCGTTACGGCATGCAGACGATGGAGGATGCGGTAAAGGCCTTGCAGCTGCGTGGAATAATCGCATGAAAAAAGCCGCTGCGAAAAGCAGCGGCTGAATAGGGACGCATAGATAAACGCATCAGATAACGTATCTGATAACTCTTATAAGGTAACGTAACGGAAGAAGCGTTAGAAAGCGGTCATTACAAAATTTCTTCTCTGATTAAAGTGTTCATCATCTTTTGCTTGCCCAATACCCAGAGCAGGTCGTTTTCTTCAAAAACAAGTGAAACATGGGGGTTGGTAATGGTAAAGGCACCACGCTCCAGACCGACAACGAGGCAGCTCCATTTGTTGCGCAAATCCGCAGCCTTCAGTGAGGTTCCCAAAATAGGAGAATGCTTGTCGATGGTAATCGCCAGGGAGAGGAATTGCTGCTCCGGTTTGTTTTGGTGGTTATCCAGCATGAATTCACGCAGGCTTTGCGGCAAATCGCAGCGCTCCAGGCCTAAGCTGCGCTGCCTTACAGCAGCATCAAAAACCTGCAGCTGGCTGCTTGTACCGATGAGCAGCAGCTTGTCGCCCTTTTCCACTATCTGCTCACCGCCGGGCATATCAACAGTACGGTTGCTGCCCAAAAGCTGCAGTACGTTACAGCCGTAGCTTTCGCGGAAGCCGAGACTGCGCAGAGTTTTGCCGATTATAGAGGAGTCATTTTGCAAATCGTAATAAACTAGCTGCAAATCCTCATCGAACCAGGTACGGCTGTCGCTGGGAGTGCTTTCACGATGCTTGCGCATGTGCTTTTCGTTGAGGTTTACCAAAAAGCGTGATTCGATGCGCAGATATTCGCTCATCAGCCAGTCGGAGGAGGAGATGAAGTACGCTGCCAGCAGGACAGAAACGCAGGCCAGGAAGCCATGCAGATTCAGCAGAGTGTGGAAGATGAAGTACAGTGAAGCAGATGCTACAAGCAGCTTGCCGAACACAAGGAACATCAGCGGCAGATGGTTGGCGCGTTTTTTGAACCAAAGCTTGGAGAACAAATCGCCGTTGCCGGCACGGTTGACAAGCACGGCACGCAAAATCGGCGACATGATGATAAAGGTGGCTGCTGCGGTCAGCAGTCTGCTGTACGGCAGCTTCAGCGTGTTGCCCAAATAAGGCAGCAGGTAATATTCCGCACCCAAAGCAATAGCTGCCAACAGGGTGATGAAAATCAGCATACGCATGGTGTAACCGGTAAGCAAATTCTTCCAGTCCTGATCCTTGTCATCATCGGTATTGGTGCCGGTGTAACGGTCAAGCCAGCTTTTAGCCTGAGGCGGCAACAGCTTTAGCACCAGCTGGTAAAAGGGCTCGGCTGCCATAATACAGAAGGGAGTAGTAAAGGTGGTAATTACGGATACCGCTACGATAATCGGATATAAAAAGCTGCTGATTACGCCAAGGCTCATGCCCAAAGAAGCGATAATAAAGGAGAACTCACCGATTTGCGCCAAGCTGAAGCCGCAGTGTACAGAGGTGTTGAGGCTTTGGCCGGAGGCCAGCACGCCGCCGGTGGAGAAAATCAGCTTGCCGATAATTGTTGCTACTACCAGCACGAAAATAGGCAGTGCCTGCTCCAGCAGGATAGCGGGATCTACCATCATGCCGACGGATACGAAAAAGACAGCGCCGAACAAATCCTTGATAGGAGCAACGAGGTGCTCGATTTTTTCGGCGTTAGGTGCTTCGGCAATCAAAGAGCCCATGATGAAGGCACCCAAAGCGGAAGAGAAGCCGAGCTGGGTTGCCAACACAACCATACCGAGACATAGGCCGATGGAAACAACTACCAGAGTTTCTTCGTTCATCAGCTGTTTAGCCCATTTAAAGAAGCTGGGGACAAGGTACATACCAAGAACAAACCATAAAACGAGGAAGAAAATCAAGCGTCCGATGCTGAGCAGCAGCTCCATCGTGGAAACGTCGGCGCTGGCTACAGCCATGGTTGCAAGCAGCACCATCATCACGATACCGGCGATATCTTCAATAATCAGCACGCCGAAAACGATTTCCGTAAAGCGCTGCGCTCTGAGCTTTAAGTCATCGAAGGCTTTGATAATAATCGTGGTGGAGGACATAGAAAGCATACCGCCCAGGAAAAGGCTGTCCATATGGTTCCAGCCCAGCAGCGTACCGGCGAAGTAGCCAACGGCCAGCATGCCGCCTATTTCTACCGCGGTGGCGATAAAGGCTGTACTGCCTACGCTTTTCAGCTTGTAAAAGCTGAACTCCAGTCCCAGCGCGAACAGCAGGAAGATAACACCGATTTCGGACCAGGCGTGGACATTGGCTTTATCGGTAATCGTCGGGAAGAAGTTGAAGTGCGGACCGGTGATGAAGCCGGCAACAATGTAACCAAGCACCAACGGCTGATTGATTTTTTTGAAAAGAATAGTCGTGACGCCGGCTACAAGCAAAATCATTGCTAAATCATTAATAATAGTAGGCAGATGAGTCATGGGAATCTCCTTTGCGATATTTTTTGCCAAAGTGGCTTTAAATGGTGTATAATAATTGCAATGTAGTCATTAGCTTTTTACAAGCCCTGCAGACTGCAAAACAAATAATCTCAATATATATTATACAATATTTTTGACTGGAATTATTGCATAAATAATGCTTTATTATGTTAATTTATTGTGACAATCGCATTTGGAGGAATAAAGATGAACGAAAATCAACAAGAAAAATTAGTTTTGGTAGATGGCGAGATTATGCCGGAAGCTGAAGCGTTTATTGACGTCAACGACCGTGGCCATAATTTCGGCGATGGTGTTTTTGAAATTGTACCGGTTTATAACGGCCGTTGCTTTGCTTTGCTGCCGCATATGAACAATTTATTTGATTCCGTAATCGCCGTAAAAATCCCCGGCGTTTACATGATTGAAGAGCTGGTAGAGTTCCATGAAAGCCTGCTGGCCGCAACCGGTCTGCAGGACTGCGAAATCTATACTCAGGTAACCCGTGGCAGCGGTGCTTATGCCCTGTCCTATCCGGAGCAGAGCATTCCGCATCTGACTATGTATGCTGTACCGGTTGACCGCGAGGCACTTGCTGAAAAGCGTGCTAAGGGTGTAAATGTTATTACTGTTGAGGACGTACGTTGGGCGCGCTGCGATATCAATACTCTGAACCGTCTGCCGGAGGTAATGGCTAAACAGAAGGCTGTTATCGGCAACGCTTTTGATTCCCTGTTTGTACGCGATGGCAAAATTACCGAAAGCACGGAAGCAAGCTTCTTTATTTATAAGGACGGCATTCTGTGGACTCATCCCGAAAACAACTTTATCCATAAAAACATTACTCGCCGTCTGCTGATGGAACGCCTGTCCAAAGACCTGGACCTGCAGATTATCGAAAGAGCTTTTGACAAGGATTTCGCACTCAAAGCAGACGAAGCCTTCCTCTGCGGACCGCGTTGCGAATTTATGCCTGTTACCAAAATTGACCGCAGCTTCGTTGCTGACGGCAAGGTTGGCGAGCTGACACAAAAGCTGCAGGACGCATACATGGCATTTGTAGCTAAGGAATGCCCTGCTAAGCATGAATAACAGCAAGCTGGTGCGGGGCGCGCTGCTGGTGGCCTTGGCGTTGGCGCTGCAATCGCTGCGTCTGGTGCTGCCGATGCCGCAGCTGCTTTCTACGTTTATCATCGGTACTTTGGTGCATATGATGCTGGTGCTGACGCTGCAGCTGGGCGGCCTGAAGACAGCACTGTTGCTGGCGTTTTTGCTGCCGCTGACTGCTTACGTGCAGGGGCAGGTGCTACTGCCGTTTCTGATTCCTGTAATCTGGCTGGGCAATTTTATCTTTGTGCTGCTTGTGCGTCAGTTTAAGGGCAGTCGCAAGCTGTCTTTATGTGTGCCGCCGTTGGCTAAGGCCGCTGTTATGCTGCTGGCAGCATGGGCTGTGCTGAGCTTTTTGGCGCTGCCGAATCCTGCGCTGCGCAAGACTGTTATGTTTGCGATGAGCGTACCGCAGCTGCTGACGGCTGTTGCCGGTATTTTGCTGGCAGAGCAGGTCAAAAAGCGCCTGCGTCAGTTTGATTAAGCAGGACTTTGTAATAATATAACGAGTTTATGCGTGTCGAATTGTTCGATAGCTAAGATAACCGCCAGTATAAAAGCTGTGCGGTTATTTTGTGCTTATGCTTAAGAATGTTCAGTAACCTTTTGGTAACTGAAGCACTTTTTTGTACATACTTTACAGAAAAGCTGAAACAGCATATTATAATATAGGTAATGGATAGTAGTTATCTATTTTGTGAAGTTAATGTTAAAAATGCAATTACAATGACGCAAGCTATATTTCATATGCTATAATATACAAGCAGTAATGAGTTTTTTAGGGGGTTATCAGTATTTTAGAATTTAAACCTGTAACATTGGCACAAAAGCCTTTGTTTGAAAGCTATATATCAAAATCACATCAAAATGGCAGCGAATGTGCCTTTTCCAATCTTTTTATCTGGCGTGACTGCTATCATATTTATTGGTGCGTAGCGCACGATTTCCTTTTGCTGAAGGTTAAACGCAACAACGTTGATTTCTACATTCAGCCTTTTGGCGGACGCGATGAGGATTTGCCGCGTCTGATGCAGGAGCTGAAGGAGGAGCATCAGGGCAAACCGTTTGAAATGCATGGTATCTATGATTTTACCAAGGAGCGCTTTGAGCGCGTGATGCCGGGTCTGACATATGAAGAAGACCGCGACAACTGGGATTATGTATATCTGCAGGAAAAGCTGGCAACACTTTCCGGCCGTAAGCTGCACGGGCAGAAAAATCACTATAATGCCTTCGTCAAGGCGCATCCGGATTATGTTTATGAGCCGATTACCATGGATAATATGATGGAATGCCTGAACTTCGGCGAGCGCTGGTGTGATGAGCATATGGCAGAGGATCCTTCGCTGCTGTGCGAAAAATATGCTATCCAGGAGGCCTTCCTGAGCTTCGAGCAGCTGGAGCTGCGCGGCGGTGCAATCCGTTTCAACGGTAAAATTCAGGCCTTCAGCTTTGGCAAGAAGATTAACGAGGATACAGCGGTGCTGCATGTAGAAAAGGCGCGTCATGATGTACGCGGCCTGTATACTGCTATTACCAAGGAGTTCGCCGCTCATGCCTGGACGGATGTAAAATATCTCAACCGCGAGGAGGATATGGGACATCCCGGTCTGCGTGAGGCAAAAATGGCGCTGCATCCGGAATTTATGGTGAAAAAATATAATGTAATTATTGGGTGAGGTAGCTTATGATTTACCGTGTTTTGAGCAAGGAGCGTATGTACCAGGCAGAGGAGCTTTGGGACTATTGCTTTGAAAAAAAGACAGAGCCTTTCTTTCAGTACTATTTTGAGCAGTACTGCGGTAAGGATAATATGGTTATCGGTGGCTTTGATAAAGTCGGCGAGGAAGAAAATCTGCGCACGATGCTGCATGTAAATCCCTATATGCTGCGCTTGCGCGGGCAGGAGATGCTGGTGCCGTATCTTGTAGGAATTGCCACCGCTCCGGAAGCACGCGGGCAGCACCTTTTGCGTCCGCTTTTGGAAACTGCCTTTGAGGTGCTGCGTTCACAGGGGTTTCCTTTTGTGACGCTGATGCCTATAAGCGCCGGAATTTATCTGCCGTACGAATTTGCTTATTGCTATTATCGTCATGAATATAAAATGCCTTTGGCAAAGCTTCAGCCTGCTGCAATAGGTGATGACCTGTCGGTAGAACGTCTGGACTTAGTTTCCTTGCTGCAGTCTTTGAAGGAGGCAGATGCAGAAATGCAGTTCTACAATCCTTTGGCCGACGTTTACGCAAGTGTTACCGCAGCATGGAACGGCGTTCCGCAGCGCACTGCCTTCCAATGGCGCAAGCTGTTGTCTGTAATTACGCAGGAAAATGTTTTGTGCGCTGTTGTCTATCGTGCGGGGGTAGCTGTTGGCTATATGCTTTACTCGCTGACTGACGGCAAGTTCAACGTGCAGGAGCTGCTTACGCAGGATGCTGCGGCGAAGAACCGTCTGCTGCAATATGCCGCAGGACACAGGAGTGAAGCGCAGGAGCTTTGCTGGCTGGCGGAGCCTTGGGATAAAACATATCTGGGCTTTGCGGACCAGGCGCTTACAGGCAGGCTGCAGCCGTTTATGATGGCGCGCTGCCTCGATGCGCGCGCGGCGCTCGCCAAGCTGCCGGTAGCAGAAGATATGAGCAGCGGCAGTGTGGTACTGCTATTGACAGATAAGATGCTTGAGCGCAACAATCACTTGCTGCAGCTGCGCACGTCACCGGGCAAGCTGGAGGCAGTCAGCACGCTGGAGCAGGAAGAGGTTACAATGGACATGGGCGCCTTTACCCAGCTTTACTTCGGTGCCTTCAGTGCCAGCGAACTGTGGGAGGCAGGGCGCATCAAATGCAGCGATGTGCGGAAGCTGCAGCTGCTCGACGAGCTTTTCCCCAAATGTCGCACTTACAATAACGAATACTTTTAAAGCTATGCAGGCTGTCGGAAGAAAATGACAGCCTGTTTTTCAACAGAAAAACCCATGCCTTACTTAACGTAAAGCATGGGCTGATTTTTTATCTGTACAGAATTTATTGTGCTGTTATTCTCTTTTCCATAACGTTATAAGCGATATCACCGTCATGCGGTTGGCCGTTGATTTTAACATTGCCATGAAAGGCTGCAATTTTCGTCTTCCAGCAATAACTGCCGCTGTCTGCGGTAATTTTATTGCTGTTATCATTGAAAACAAGATTGCCGTTTACATAGGCAGTTCTGTCGGAATGATATACATCTACCTTATCGCAGGCAAAGCTCATATCGCCGAAGCTCAGATGAATGTTACCCTGTCCGTGAACCTCCATAGCATAAAGATATACCTTAGTGGCATCGCCGGTAATGGTTAAGGTTGTGTCATGTGCCGGAAACTGTACAAAGACGTGTCCCTGCAGGTCATATACGCCAGTGAGCGGATTGAATGTGCGGCTGTCGCTGGTGATTACCGGATCGGCAAAGCACATAGAAGGCAGCATCATAACAAGCATAGTTAATATTAAAAGAAATTTCTTCATGAATAAGTCACCTCTTGAAGCATGAAAAACAGGAGAAATTTTTAGTGTACTCTTTATTATAGTATTTTTAGAGAGTCGGTGCAAGCGTAAAAAAAGATTTTTTTAGAAAAAAAGAGGATTTTCCCTTTATACATTGAATATAGATTATGTGTGAAATATAGTTGGAGGCGGAGAGGGTAATGAACGGAGATTTTGAAAACTTTAAAGAGCAGGTGCGCAGCACAGCCGATATGGTAGAAATAATCTCCGGTTACGTGCCGTTGAAAAGGAAAGGCCAGAACTATTGGGGTTGCTGCCCGTTTCACGGAGAGAAAACACCGTCCTTTTCGGTGAACCCTGGCAAGAGCATGTTTTATTGCTTTGGCTGCCATGAGGGCGGCGACATTTTTAAGTTTATTATGAAAATCGAAAACTGCAGCTTTATGGAAGCATTAAAGCTGCTGGCTGCCAGATACGGTATCCCGATACCGGAAAAGCAGAAAACGGCCGCAGAAATTGCACGCGAGAAACAAAGAGACAGCATTTACAGTGTTAACGAGCTGGCGTCAAAATTCTTTCAGGCCTGTCTGACAAAAACTGCTCATGGTGAACCGGCACTGGCATATCTTGCCGGACGTGGCATCAGCAGAGAGATTATTGCCAGCTTTGGCATAGGCTATGCGCTGAATAACTTTACAGCACTCGTCACCTCGCTGGGCAAGCGTGGCTGTCAGCCGCAGGTTTTGGAGGCTGCTGGCTTGGCAGCACAAGGACGCGGCGGCTATTATGACAAGTTTCGCAACAGGGTGATTATTCCAATTCGTGACGCCCGTGGCCGTATAGTTGGCTTTGGCGGGCGCGTGCTGGACAATAGTACGCCTAAGTATCTGAATACAGCGGAAACGCAGTGGTTCAATAAGCGGCGCCTGCTGTTCGGTTTGGATATTGCGCTGAAGGCTATCCGCAAAAGCGGTAAGGCTGTAGTTGTTGAAGGCTATATGGACGCCATCAGCCTGCATGCTGCCGGCTTTGATAATGTGGTAGCGTCTATGGGTACGGCCTTTTCGCAGGAGCAGGCTAAGCTGCTGCAGCGTCTGGCGGATGAAGTAATCTTCTGCTATGACAGCGATAGTGCCGGACGTAAGGCCTCGGTGCGAGCAGTGAGCATTGCTCGGGAAGCGGGGCTGAAGGTGCGCATTGCCGGTGTGCCTGATGGTAAGGATCCTGATGAATATGTTCGCCAGCATGGTAAGGATGCTTTTGAGAAGGTGCTGGCGGCAGCGCAGAATGGTATAGATTTTCAAATAGATGAAACAATCCTGCAAAATAATGTAGCAAATTTAGCAGGAAAAGTTGAAGCTGTGTCGAATATACTACCATTCCTACTAGAATGTAAAAATGAAATTGAAGCATCGGAGCATATCCGAAGATTGGCGCAGCGGCTGACTATCGATGAAGGCCTGATAGCGGAGGAATACCGCAAGGCAGCACGCAAGGGTGGCAGACAGCAGGCTGGACAGTTGCAGGTTATGCCCGAAGAAAAAAGCGCCGGCGTTGGCCAGCAGGCCGAGGAGCTGCTCCTAAGGCTGCTTTTGGAGCAGCCGCAGCTGTGTGATGAATGCAGCATGGATGTGCAGGAAATCGGCTTTGAGAATGCTGTGCTGGCACAGCTTTTTGAGCGGTTGTGCGAGCTTGGCATTGGGTATACGACGGATAAGCTGAATAATATTCTGGATGATGCAGCGCAGACAGCATTGGCACGCATTCTGGCACATCAGCTGCCGGAAGGCGATACGGATAAGCTTTTGCAGGACTGCCTCAGACAGATGCGACGGCTGCGTTTGGAAAAGGAATATGAAAAACATCGTCTGTTGGCAGATGAATATGAAAGGTCGGCAGATGAGCGTTTTCTTGGGGAATTAATGGAAAGTCAAAGGATAAAGAATGAAATCAAAAAACTCTATGGAAACTAAAAAAACTATGGAAGGAGGGGACACCATGGCTACAACGAGCAAAATAACTCCGGAACAAATCGAAGAGCTTATCCGCAAGGGAAAGGCTAATAAGGGTGTTCTCACCTATAGTGATGTAATGAGCCTCACTAATACTATTGAAGATATTACTACCGAGGATGTTGAGTACCTCTATGAGGTGATTGCACGCAAGGGGTTAGATTTAGTTGATGACAATTCAGCTGATGAGGATGTCCTGCCTCTGGTAGGCCATGATGACGATAGTGACGATCAGGAGGTCAGCGAATCTGAGCTGGCTAATCTGTCTGTGCCGGAAGGCATCAGCATTGATGATCCTGTACGTATGTATCTGAAGGAAATCGGCAGAGTGCCTCTGCTTGTAGGCGAGGATGAGGTTAAGCTGGCTAAGCGCATGGATAAGGGCCGTCAGGCAGAGCGTATTCAGCGCGGCAAGATGATTGAACTGGAGGAGCCTGCGTTTACTGCTGAGGACAGCGGCAGCACCTTGATTGAAAAGCTGCGTGAAAACATGAAAGAGGAATGGCAGATTACCAGAATGCGTTCTGTTTTCCGCGTAGCTCAAATGATTAAGGAGCGTCATAAAGCAGGTAATCCTTATACTATCGCTGATTACGAGAATCTGATTTTTGAATTCACTAAGGACGAACGCCTGCATCTGCAGCGTCTGATGGCAGAACAGAAAACGATGATTCCTGATTGCGAGCAGTTTGTTGTTGCACGTGAGACAAGCGATAAGGATGACCATAAGCTTTACCATATTAAGGCAATGCTTGAAGAAATCAAGGAACGCCTGAGTGATGGCAGAGAAAAGGATACCAAGGTTGTTGAAGCCTACTGCAACATAGATGAAGATTTTGAAAAGCTTTTGAAGGCAGTTGTAACCCAGGGCAATGATGCTAAAAAGTGTCTGTCTGAAGCTAACCTGCGTCTGGTAGTAAGCATTGCTAAGCGGTATGTTGGTCGTGGCATGCTGTTCCTGGATTTGATTCAGGAGGGCAACCTGGGCCTGATTAAAGCCGTAGATAAATTTGACTACAACAAGGGCTTTAAGTTCAGTACCTACGCTACATGGTGGATTCGTCAGGCTATTACCCGTGCGATTGCCGATCAGGCACGTACAATCCGTATTCCTGTACATATGGTGGAAACCATTAACAAGCTTATCCGCGTTTCCCGTCAGCTGCTGCAGGAGCTCGGTCGCGAGCCGTTGCCGGAAGAAATTGCCAAGGAGATGGATACTTCCGTAGACAGAGTACGCGAGATTATGAAAATTGCGCAGGAGCCTGTTTCTCTGGAAACTCCTATCGGCGAAGAAGAGGATTCGCATCTGGGCGATTTCATTGAGGATCATGATGCACCGGCACCTGCTGATGCTGCTTCCTTTACTCTGCTGCGTGAGCAATTAGGTGAAGTACTTGAAACGCTTACCGTTCGTGAAAAACGTGTGCTGGAGCTGCGCTTTGGCTTGGAGGATGGCCGCAGCCGTACTCTGGAAGAGGTTGGCCAGCACTTTGGAGTAACCCGTGAGCGTATACGTCAGATTGAAGCTAAGGCATTGCGCAAGCTGCGTCACCCCAGCCGTAGCAAAAAGCTGAAGGACTTCTTAGAATAATAGTTGACAAACAGCTATAACTATTATAAAATAATACTGTTTGGTAGATTGCATGGGCCTATAGCTCAGTGGTAGAGCCGCCGGCTCATAACCGGCTGGTCGTAGGTTCGAACCCTACTGGGCCCACCAATACCTTACATCAGCAAAACGAAGTGAACGCAGGTCATAAGACCTGCGTTTTTAATTTTCTGTTATTTGACATTTATCTGCTTATAGTGACATAATTAAATAGTTATCAAGAATACAGATTCATTTCACTGAATAAGTTTGAATAATTACCAAGGAGGCAAGAATGTTTACTTTAAAAAATGGTGACGGTATGGTTTGGCCTGACGGCAAGCGTATCGCCGTGATGGTTACCTTTGATTTTGATGCGGAGCTGCTGCGTAAATCTGTAATCGGCAAGCGAACAATCGGCTTTTCCGATACAAGCAGAGGTCAATATGGTCCTGATGAGGGTTTAAAGCGTTGTTTGGATATGCTTGAACGGCAACAGCTCAAAACAACCTTTTTTGTTCCAGGCCGCATTGCGGAGCTTTATGCAGATAAAGTTCAGCAAATAGCGGATGCAGGACATGAACTTGCCTATCACGGCTATCTGCACGAAGCCTCTGTAGATATGCCTGCTGATGAGGAAAGAGAGAATATGGCCAAGAGTGAGGCGCTGCTGGAAAAAATAAGCGGCCACAAGGTTGTCGGCTATCGCGGTCCACTGGATTTATTGCCTAACTGTGCAATGCAGCTGATGGCTGAACGTGGATATTTATACGGTTCTACACTTAAGGATTGCGACTGGGCGTATGTGCATGAGGACTACCCGCTTGTGGAGCTTCCTACTGAGCCGACGCTGGATGATTTCTCCTGGTTCTACTTTTCTTATGCTGATGAAGCTACAATTACCTGTAGTTATCCGGTGGACTATGTTTACGATATCTGGAAGGATAATTTTGACGAGCTTGCCAATGAGGGCGACAAAATTTTTGTGCTCAAGCTGCATCCGCAGCTTATCGGCCGCAGCAGCCGCGTGCGCATGCTGGAACGCTTTATTGCCTATATGAAGGCGAACGGCGCATGGCTTGCAAGCTGCGAAGAGGTAGCGCGTTACGTAAAGGAGTTTTATGCTAAACGTGCGGAAGGAGGCGAAGCATGATGAACTGGAACTGGCCTGATAATAAACGCATTGCTTTACTGCTTTCCTTTGATATCGATGCTGAAACGCTGTGGCTTACACGCAACGATATCAATGAACGTCATTTGGTGCACATGTCCCGCGGTCTTTATGCTACGAAGCAGGGCTTGCCGCGCATCCTGAAGATGCTGGAGGAGGAAGGTCTTAAGGCAACCTTTTTCACTACTGCCTATACTGCTGAGATTCATCCGGAAATCATTCAATACATTGCAGCGCAGGGACATGAAATCGGCTATCACGGTTATTTGCATGAAGTAAAGGATACCTATGAAGAAGAAAATGCGCTGATGGATAAGGTTGATGATATCTTCCGCAAGCTTACCGGTAAACGTCCCGTAGGTGTGCGTATGCCTGATGGTATCTTGCATGATTTTCATAAGCAGCTCTGGCTGGACCGCGGTTGCATTTATTCCTCCAACTGGCGCAACAATGACGGGCCTTTCCTGCTGCGAATAGACGGCAAGGAAATACCTATCGTGGAGCTGCCGAAGGACGGCATTGTTGATGATACCTCCTACGATATGTATACTCTGCAGCATCCGGAGCATTATTATCTGCGCAGCGGACGCGAAATGGTACAGATTTGGCAGGATGAGTTTGACGGCCTGGCAGACGAGGGCCGCATCATTAACTTTGTTATGCATCCGCAGTTTATAGGTCGTCCGGGATATGTTCGTGCATTGCGTTCATTCATTCATTATGCAAAAGAAAATGGAGCCTGGATTACAACTGACGAAGCCTGCGCTAAACATGTTTTAAAGCAGAAGGGTTATGATATTGAGGTTCATTACTGATTGAAAAAAATCTGTTGGCAGTGTCGTTGATTCTATGGTATAATAATTCATTATATGAGCAAGTTTACTCATTAAATGTACGGAGTAAACAGATATTAAAAATTGAGAGGGGTTTTTCTAATGAAAAAGTTTACAATGAAAAGTATTTTTGCTTTCTTGGCAACTGCAATGCTGGCTATGATGCTGGTAGGCTGCGGTGGCGAGAAAAAAGATGCTGCAGCTGATGCAGGCAAGGGTGACAAGTGGGTTGTTGCTATCAACTCTACCTTCCCGCCGTTTGAATCCGTAAAGGAAGGCACCAAGGATTACCAAGGTGTTGATATTGATATCGCTCACTACATCGCCAAGAAGATGAACAAGAAAATCGAATTCACCGATATGAAATTCGCTTCTTTGGTACCTACTCTGCAAAGCGGTCGTGCTGATGTTATTATCTCTGCAATTTCTCCGACTTCCGAGCGTGAAAAGGTTGTATCCTTCTCCAAGCCGTATTATTTCCCGATGAAGGCTATTCTCTGCAAAAAGGGTGCAGGCTATGACGCTATGGATAAACTGAAGGGTAAAAAAGCCGGTGCTTCTATGGGTACTACCTATGCTAAAGAGCTGAAGGCTGTCGGCGGTATCGAAGTTGTTGAAATGGATACTACTCCGCTGGTTGTTCAGGATATTAAAAACGGTCGTCTGGCTGCAGGTCTGTTTGATTCTTCCCAAGCTGCTGTTTTCGTAAAACAAAATCCTGATCTGGAGCTGCACGTTCTGCAGGGAACTGTAGTAAAAGACGATACCTTTGCTATTGCGCTGCCGAAGGATTCCAAGGATGTTGAAAAAATCAACGAAATCCTGAAGGAAATGCGCACCAATGGCGAGCTGCACAAAATTCTCGTAGCTCATCTGGGTGAAGAAGGCACTAAAGAATACGAAGCTGCAATTGCAAACCTGGATATTGCAAAGCTGTAAGAGGTGAATTGAGCAGATGTTAGATTTTTCCGTTCTGGAACCTTATATACCGCTTTTGGCAACCGCTGTCTGGATTACGCTTAAATTTACTTTCTTTTCTACAATTATGGGCTTTTTCGGCGGCTTTATCCTGGCGCTGATAACATTGTCCAAAAACAGAGTGCTTTCCTTCCTGGCGAAGGTTTATATTTCTGTCTTCCGCGGTACGCCGCTTTTGGTACAGCTGATGCTGATTTACTTTGCGACACCGCAATTGACAAGCTATACTATTTCTGCCCTGGAGGCAGGCGTGCTTTCCTTCGGCCTGAACAGTGCCGCATATATTTCCGAAGCACTGCGCGGCGGTATTCTTGCTGTCGACAAAGGCCAGTGGGAGGGCGCAATGTCCTTGGGCGTGCCTAAGCATCGTTTCCTGCTGGATATTATTCTGCCGCAGGCTATTAAGAATGCATTGCCTTCACTGGTAAACGAAAGCATTATGCTGCTGAAGGATTCCAGCCTTGTTTCCGTTATCGGCGTTGCAGACACGTTGCGTTGGGCAGATTTGATTCAGGCTAAAACCTTCCGTGCGTTTGAAGCCTTTATCGTAGCAGCTGCTGTTTATTATGTTTTGGTTATGGCCCTGAACTTTTTGGGCGGTTTGTTAGAAAAGAAGGTGCGCATCAGTGATTGAGATTCAACACCTGTCTAAAAGCTTTGGCAATTTAGAGGTTCTTAAGGATGTTTCCCTGACAATAAAAAAAGGTGAGGTTGTGACCATTATCGGTTCTTCCGGTTCAGGAAAATCTACGCTGCTGCGTTGTATCAATCTGCTGGAGCAGCCTACTGGCGGAGCAATTTTGTTCGAAGGTAAGGACATCGTAAATTCCAAAATTAAAATTGAAGATATCCGCAAGAATGCCTGCATGGTGTTCCAGCATTTTAATCTTTTTGCTAATATGACTGTTCTGGAGAATATGACCTACGCTCCCCGTGTAGTAAACGGTCTGTCCAAGCAGGAGGCCAAGGAAAAGGCTATGAAGCTGTTGGCAAAGGTTAATCTTTCCGACAAAGCCAATGAATATCCCAGCCGTCTGAGCGGCGGCCAGAAGCAACGTGTAGCGATTGCGCGTGCTTTGGCGATGGAGCCGAAGGTGCTGCTTTTGGACGAGCCTACCTCCGCACTTGATCCGGAAATGGTCAAGGAGGTACTGGACGTTATCAAGCAGCTTGCCAATACCGGTATTACCATGGTTCTGGTTACCCATGAAATGGGCTTCGCTAAGGACGTTTCAGATACCGTTTATTTCATGGACGGCGGTTATCTGATTGAAAGCGGTACGCCGGATGAAGTATTCAACCATCCGAAAACGGAACGCGCGAAGAAATTCCTTAATTCTGTTTTGGTATAAGGAAATACGAATGAAAATATTTATAATTAATCCTGACTTTGGGGTTACTCCTGAGCAGATGGCAGTACGCTGTCATCTGCTCAGTGCGCATGTAGGTCCTGATGTGGAGCTGCACATGGAGTGCCTTGTGGAAAATCATATCGAAATTGATTCTGCTCTGGATGCTGCGCTTGCTGCGCCCGAGATTATCAAAATGGCTGTGCGTGCGGAAAGCGAAGGCTATGATGCAGTCGTGCTATACTGCTTCAGTGATCCTGCGGTGGATGCCTGTCGTGAAATTGTAAGCATACCTGTGGTAGGCGGCGGTCAGGCGAGCTGCCTTCTGGCTCCGCTGGTAGGCAGGCAGGCCGGGCTTTTGCTGGCAGATACTGCGCGCTATGCGGAAAAGCAGCTTTTTGTTGCTCAATGCGGTGTTGATCCTGCGCGTATTGCTGCAATTGGTGGTATTGAGGCCCGCGGTGTCGATTTGTGGGCAGAGCGTGAGCGTGTTCTGGACCTGCTTACGGAAGCCGGCAAAAATTTGCTGGCGGTAGGCAGAGTGCAGGTACTGCTTTTGGGTTGCTTATCCTTTTTAGGTTTGGCGCACCCGCTCAGTGAGCGTTTGGGTGTTCCGGTTGTTGACCCGGCGGTGGCACCGGTGGCGCTGGCGGAATGCCTTGTACGGCAGGGGCTCAAAACAAGCCGCAAGGCTTATCCTGCACCGCCGCTGCGCAAACGGACGTGGCAGAGCGGCCAATTATAAACAGCTTGCTTTTCTATAGGAAATAGTGTAAGATAATATTAGTATCAAAATCTTAAGAAGAGAGGTTACTGTTTTAATGAAAAAGAGCTTATTGACTTTGATTATGGCTTTGGTTATGGCTTTGGCTTGCACAACCAGCGCGTTTGCTGCCGAAGAATTGGGATATGTAAATGTTGAACGTGTTTTCCGCAGCTATCCTGATATTCAGACTACTATGAGCGTTATCAATCTGGAGCGCCAAAAGGCTGAAAATGAATTCAACGAAAAGGCTCCGAAACTTGACGACAAGGGCAGACGTGAGCTGGGCGAAAAATTATCCGCTCAGGTAGATAAGAAGGAAGCTTCCCTGCTGAATCCTATCCGCGAAAAAATCCGCAAAACTATCGGCCAGGTAGCAAAAGCTCATGGCATTGCTAATGTAGTTGATGCCAGTGCTGTTGTATTCGGCGGCAAGGATCTGACTGAAGAAGTCATCGCTGCTGTTGCTCAAGGCAAATAAAGGCTAATGTTATTGAAGGCTGTCGCAGGCAAGCGACAGCCTTTTTTTATGAGTGTGTTATAATATAAGTACATTTTTGGCGAGGTGGAGCATATGGTGCACTGTCCCTTTGATTTTTTCAGTGACGGGAAAAAACATACTATATGTCTGGTCGGCGGCGGCGGTAAAACGACGGTTATGTACGAGCTGGCAGCGGCGTGGGCAGCCTGCGGACGCAGGGTACTGGTGCTGACGAGTACGCATATTCTGCGTCCCGTAGATGGCAGCTTTGCTGCGGACGCAACAGCTGTACAAAATTTGTGGCAGCAGGGACGCTATGCTGTTATCGGTACACCGGAGCCTGCAACGGGTAAGCTGACAGCGCCGCCGCAAGATTTATATGAAGCGCTGCAGTTGCAGGCTGACGTAATTTTGTGTGAGGCTGACGGCTCCAGACATCATCCCTGCAAGGTGCCTGCAGCGCATGAGCCTGTGCTTTTGCCTGACAGTGACATAGTGCTGGCTGTTGCGGGGATGGATGCTTTGGGCAATTCGCTGCAGCAGGCTTGCCAGCGTCCGCAGCTGGCGGCAGAGCTTTTAGGCTGCAGCGCAGAAAAAATCATTGATGCGCAAATGCTTGCTTCGCTGCTGCTTTCAGAGCAGGGAGCACGCAAAAATGTCGGTGCACGCGCTTATTATATTGTTTTGAATAAATGCGACCTGATAAAAGCAGCGCAGCAGGAGGAAATGCTGCGGCTGTTAGTGGGTGCAGGCATGGACGAGCATAGAATATGGCTTCGTGAAAGGGGAGAATAACAAATGCTGAAGATTATTGTACGCGGTGGCGGTGACCTGGCAACAGGTGTTATCCATCGCTTGTGGGGTGCTGGCTTTAAGGTTTTAGTGCTGGAATGTGCTAAGCCTGCGGCAATTCGTAGGCAGGTAGCGCTGTGCGAGGCGGTGTATCAGGGCAGCGCTCAGGTAGAAGGACTCACTGCAAAGCTGATAAACTCTCTTGCGGAGGCAGATGTTGTCTGGGAGCATGATGAAGTACCAGTGCTGGTTGATGAAGCAGCGGATAGTGTGCATGCTTTTGCGCCTGATATTGTTATTGATGCGATTATCGCCAAGCGCAATCTTGCTACAAGCAGTACAATGGCACCGCTTGTTATTGCTTTAGGCCCTGGCTTCAGCGTGGGCGCTGATGCCGATGTAATTGTAGAAACGAAGCGCGGTCATAACCTGGGACGTATTATCCGCAGCGGCAGTGCTGCGCCTAACAGCGGCGTGCCCGGTAATATCGCAGGCTATAGCAAGGAGCGTGTGCTGCACGCACCCTGCGCAGGCGTTCTGCACGTTGTTCATGATATAGGCAGCATTGTGGAAAAGGGCGAAACTATTGCAACTATTACCGATGGCAGTAATCAGGTTGCTGTAACGGCAACACTGTCCGGTCTGATTCGCGGTATGATTCGCGATGGCTTTGCTGTTAGCGAAGGCTTTAAAATTGCCGATATCGACCCACGTAAAGAAGAACTGGCCAACTGCTTTACGATTTCGGATAAGGCACGCTGCATTGCCGGCAGCGTTCTGGAATTAGTCTGCCGTTATGCACAGGAGAAACAAAAATGAAGGATTTAATGAAAAAAATACAGGCGCAGGCTTTGGATTCGCAGCCTTGCTATCTTGTTGTATTGATTGAGAGTGAAGGCTCTACTCCGCGCACCAGCGGCGCTTATATGCTGGTCGGAGAAAAGGGTTTGCTTTACGGAACCATCGGCGGCGGCGGTATGGAATATGCGGCACAGCAGCTGGCACAGCAGCGTCTGCAGAATGGTGGCGGCAGCTTTGTCAAAACGTTTGACCTTTCTCCGGCAGCAGGCATGGCCTGCGGCGGCAGTTGCCAGGTGCAGTTCTGCTACCTGCCTGCGGGGGAAGAAACGGGGGACTTGGCAGAGGAAGCTCTTAGTGCAATGAAGAAGCATGCTCCCTGGTGGTTTTTACTGCCTTTGGGTGAAGGCAACGCACTGCCGCAAATAAAAAAAGATCTGCAGCTTGCAGGTCGCAGAGGTGTAATCAATATAGATGGCTGCACTTATTATGCAGAGCAGTTTGATTATGATGGTTCGGTTTATGTTTTCGGCGCAGGTCATGTTGCGCGTGAGCTGGTGCCGCTTTTGTGCCATCTCGGTTTTAAATGCATCGTCCTGGACGACAGAGCAGAGTTTGCGGACGCCGCAGCCTTTCCGCAGGCGGAGCATGTACAGCAGGTTGATTTTGCTAAGCTGCAGGAGGTCTGCAGCCTGACGGCAAAGGATTATGCGGTGGTAATGACGCGCGGTCACGTGCATGACGCTAATGTGGAGCGCTATCTGTTGACTACACCGGTCGGTTATATCGGCATCATGGGCAGTAAAAATAAAGCAGCTATGGCCAGAGCCGCTTTGCTGGCGGATGGCTACAGCGAGCAGCAGCTCGCGCGTGTGATTACGCCCATCGGAATCGACATAGGCAGTGAGACGCCGGCGGAGATTGCAGTGAGTATAGCAGCACAGTTAATCCAAACTAGGGCAGAACGCATATAAGGCATCATATACTTCATCGAGAGGGCCTTGACGTAGCAGTAGTACGCCGTCGGCTCTCTCTCTTCGTCTCTGATACCTTCTCTGCGTTCTGCTGATTATAAAGTATAAGGCATCATATACTTCATCGAGAAGGCCTCTGCGTAGCAATAGTACGCCGTCGGCCCTCCTTCTTCGTCTCCGGTACTTTCTCCGCGTTCTGTTTAAAGGGAATGTACAACATACTTCGTCTATATAAAAATAAAGTATCCCACGCTTTTTGTGGTCTTGCCATTATCTGTATATTTAAATGACAAATAAAGCCTCCTGCTTTAGAATGTTAATGTACTCAAAATCAACTTCTAAAAAAGGAGGCTAAGACAATATGTTTTACGAAAATTTTATCACAAAATTACTCAATATTAAACCATCTGATTTACTTTCTGTAATAAGTAGTTCCGCAAAAGATGGCTCTATCATACTTAAGGTACGACTTAAACTCAAGGAATATTATTGCCATATCTGTAATATTCCTGGAAAAACTCATGGATATTATCAAAGAAAACTAACTCACACAACTCTCGTTAATCGCCAATGTATTATTATATACGAGCAGCGCAGGTACAAGTGCTCTGAATGCGGTTCTACCTTCAGTGAGTGCAATCCGTTTATTGATACTAGTGAAAGAGTCACTTATGAAACTAAAATCAATGTACTAAAAGATTTGAAGCAACCAGAAAATACGTATACATCTATAGCGCAAAAGTATAATCTATCTGCGACAAAAGTCACTAGAATTTTCGATAAACACGTTACTATAAAAAGAAAACCATTGCCTATGGTTCTGTCTATTGACGAGCATTATTTTCTTAGCTCTTATTATGGAACAAAGTACTACTGCCTTTTCATGAATTTCCAAACAGGCGTAATGATTTATATTATTTATGACCAGAAGAAAAATTGTCTTACAGATTATTTTTCTTCGATAAAAAATGAAACCTTAGATATGCGAACATTGAAATCTGAACTTGATAATGTTAAATACATTTCAATTGACATGTATCTTACAGAGATATAGCTAATATTTTCTTTTCTAAAGCTAAAGTTTGTGCAGACAGCTTTCATGTACTAAAACATCTTACTGACGATTTTCGTAAAATAAGGTTACGATTGGCACGCAATACTGAAGACCATACATTAAAATATCTGTTAGTAAAATTCCGTAGTATATTCGACCATAACAAAAACATCGACAATGAACCAAGATATAATAAACGGTTGAACAGGTATGTAAATCTTAGAGATATTCGTGATATTGTTTTCAACGCTTTTGAAGAGCTTAGGGCAGCATATGAGCTAAAAGAATTAATGCAGAAACTACGCTTGAAGAAGCACCTAAAGTTATAGATGAAGCAATAGAATATTTTGAGTCATGTGGCAGAATATGAAGAGTTCTACAAAATGCTAACGAATTGGCACGAGAAAATCATTAATTCATTCACATTGACTAATGGCAAACGCATTAATAACAGCTATATGGAATCGAAAAACAGTGTCTTAAGCAGATTAATTTTTAATGCCAATGGTTTTAAGAACTTCGAAAGGACACGCAACAGAATGCTCTATTGTTTAAATCCAGATGATACGTTTAGATTATAAATAAAAAGAGTATATGGTAAAAATGAGAAGTCTCTTATTTTTACCATATACCACAAAATTCGTTAGAGCAAAACCACAGAACTGTTAAAGCCTAACCACAACTTTTGCCGTAGCGAAACCACAAAATCTGTTAAAGCCTAACCACACAAACGTTAGAGCGCATACCACAACTTTTGGGGGACACCCGAAATTTTTACGCATCCTTATACTTGAACCACAGCCAGCCATGAAAGGCGAAGGTGGCAAGCAGAATGAAAAGAATGCCGATGCAAACGAGCGCCTCCTGCATAGACATAGGAGAAGCTTGTTTATTTAAGGCGCAGCCAATTGCAAACAGTAAAATTCCATCAAATACCAGCCAATCATAACATGTAGGACGCTTGCCAGCTTTCACCTTAGCATCCACCAAGGCGGAAATACTCACTGCATTGCTGCCTTCTGCCCATCTGTCATGCAGATACCAGCATAAAGAAAAGGTTAGATAGCTGGCGAAGAAAAAATAAGTTTCCAGCAATAAAAAATCAAAGCCGTATTCCAACTCCTTATAGTCAGCACCGCTGTACAGCTTATACACTAAAAGGGACACCAGAAAAGCTATGCCCGTATTAAAAAGAATGCTCAGGCCCCTAGCCATGGCAAAGTAGAGCTTTTTAATTTTTATCAAGGAATCAGGCCATTGTATGCGCTCATCAAAAAAGACACCGCTAAATATTTTTGCACAAACACGTCCAAAAACGTAAAAGGCCAGCGTCTCTGCTAAAGGTGAAAAAGGCGACTCAATATGCTCAAGCAAAAATAATATGTACGCACCAATGATGACTGTTATAAATATGGCAATTTTATTCATTTCATAACTCCTGCTATGCTTTAAGTAGACTTGTTTGATTAAAAAAATTATAGCAGTAAATGATGGGCGTGTAAATAAAAATATATATCATCCGGTTATTTATTTCGGTTTTAAAGATTATGTTTTCATAACTATACAAATAACATAAACAAGATAGACCCGAAGATACTGTATTTCTATTTTTGAGCATTATACTTCTCGCTTATACTAAGTAAATAAAAAAAGTATCCCCCACTTTTTGTGGTTTGGTCGACACTCCCACGCTTTTTGTGGTGATTTTTGCTCCAACATTTGATGACGTATAATAAGTTGCGCAAATTCAATTCAAAAAGATAGACATAGAGACTA
>OCRP01000456.1_pt1 | contig 39417 bp, 30 predicted proteins | sample 1538871 | NCBI WGS metagenome assembly OCRP01 (sample SAMN04571731, study PRJEB22368) | human gut metagenome | biome: human gut; material: stool | host: Homo sapiens | place: Luxembourg | collected 2012-09-20 | reverse complement strand
GCAAAGGTAACAAGCATAATGATTTAAAAAAAGGCTGCATCGCGGATACGCTTACACTTACGGAGCGTAACTGCGTCATTTACGGAGCGTAATTGCGTCACTTACGGAGCGTAAGCAGTAATGTTTTTATAACCTTTACGGTTAAAAATCTGTAATTTATAAATAGTGCAAACGTTTGTGCAAAAAAAATAATGTATTTTTGTAGGCGAAACATGTTCGACCAAAATGGTCATCTATTAATTAATTTTCTAACCGTTCCATTTTTACTGGGACACTAAAGTAATCAAAAAATCATGAAAAGAACATTATTGTTTATCGTTTGCCTGTTGTGTATCAGTGCTGTATATGCCACTGATATATCGCGGTTGGAGCCTGCTTGCTGGTGGGTGGGGATGAAGAATCCTGAATTGCAGATTATGGTTTATGGCAAGAACATCTCAAGCTCTCAAGTTCATATCGACTATCCGGGGGTAAGAGTGAAGGAGGTTGTAGGAGTGGAGAACCCTAATTACCTGTTCATTTATCTGGACATCTCCAAAGAAGCCTCTCCTGGTACCATGAATTTGGTGTTTCAAAAAGGCAAAAAGAAAGAAATAAGAGCCTTCGAGTTAAAGGAAAGAAGCAAAAAGCCTGGAGCTGCCGGATTTTCATCTGCTGACGTGATGTATTTGATCACTCCAGACCGTTTTGCAAATGCGGACCCGTCTAATGACAATCTCGATGATGTCAAGACAGACCGTTCGGGCGACTGGGCTCGCCACGGAGGTGATTTGCGCGGTATTATTAATAAATTGGATTATATCCGTGATTTAGGCTTCACGACAATCTGGTTAAATCCAGTGTTGGAGAACAGAATGCCCGGAGGTTCATATCACGGATACGCCATTACCGATTTTTATCGGGTAGATCCTCGTTTCGGAACGAATGATGAATATTGCGAGTTGATCGACAAGGCCCACAAGAAAGGAATGAAGGTGGTGATGGACATGATTTTCAACCATTGTGGTAGCTCCCATTGGTGGTTAAAAGATTTTCCTACCTCTGATTGGCTGAATCATCAAGACAACTTTGTTCAAACAAACCATTTCAAATGGACTCTTATGGATGTTCACGCACCTAAGTCGGAGAGAGAGACCTTGGTAAATGGTTGGTTTGGAAGAGGCATGCCCGATCTGAATCAGAAAAACAGGCATCTGGCCCGCTATCTGATTCAAAACAGCATCTGGTGGATTGAATATGCACGCATTGACGGTATCCGTCAAGACACACATCCCTATGCCGATTATGATTTTATGTCTACCTGGTGCAAGGAGGTGGAAAAAGAATATCCCGATTTCAACATTGTGGGAGAAGCCTGGTATCCGAGAGGATCTGCTTCGGCATGGTGGCAAAAAGATTCTAAAATGAACGGATCGAACAGCAACTTAAAGACCGTGATGGATTTTGATCTGACCTTTACTTGCCAAAAGGCGTTTGGAGATGTATGTTCCAGCAATGAAGGATCTGAAGCAGGGCTGTTTAAGATTTATGAGGTTATCGCACAAGATTTCATGTTCCCCGATCCCAATAACGTGCTGATCTTTTTGGATAATCATGATTTAGGGCGCTTTATGCAAAAGGGAGAGTCTGATTTAAGAAGATACAAACAGGCCATAGCTTTCTTGTTGACAACCCGAGGCATTCCTCAGATCTATTATGGAACAGAGATTCTGATGTCTGGAACAAAAGCTGAAGGCGACGGTGTCATACGCTCTGATTTTCCCGGAGGTTGGGCTGGAGACCCGAAAGATGCTTTCACCCCTGAGGGACGTACGGATCTGCAGAATGAAGCTTGGAATTATATGAGGAAATTGCTGAACTGGAGACAGCGGTGTGATGCTGTAAAAGAAGGAAAGCTGATTCATTACACTCCTGACAGATCGGGCTGTTATGTTTATGCAAGGGTCAAGGACAACAAGACGGTTCTTGTTTTAATGAATGGAACAGATCAGACCCAGACATTGGATATGAATCGTTTCAATGAAGTTGTAAAAGACCATAAGGCTGGCAAAGATGTTATAACAGACACGACCGTTGCGATAGACACGGCGGTTCAAATTCCGGCCCGTGGTGTTTATGTTTTGGAACTTGTCTGACTTTTAAGCTTGTTAGGTTAAATGGCCATTAGGGTCCCGGTTTTTAACGGGACGCTAATGGCCATTTAACGTTATTTTAACCCCAAACGGCCTAATGACCGTTTTGGGTTCAATAGTTTACATACATCTCTTTCGTGTCCTTCGATATGTCTCTCTTGGGCCACGGCACGACGAGCATGAGACCGGCAAGTATTATGCAGGCATAGATGGTCCATCCCGACATCTCCTTGATGGCTGACAGCGTGGCCTGCACCTGCACCTTGCCCTTTGCCGACATGGCAGCCATGTGTTGTGCCTCTGTCTCGCTCTTGCCCTGATACTGCATGCCTCGGGCTGTCATGTCGTAGGTTGTGGCTGTCTCCGCGTTCGTGCGGTCATAGTCGTGGGCGTAACGCGTGACATAATATTGCTGGCGATACTGGAACACCACCTGATAGAGAGCCGATCCGATGCCGGGAGCTATGACCATGCGCACGGTGAGCATTATGCATACCCATGTGGAGAGCAGCTTGTAAGGCATGCGCTGGTTGGCGTAGACGGCGATGAGCGAGTAGAGGAGCATCATGCCCGTGGCGCGTATGATGACAGGCCACTTCATGCGCTCCAACATTCCGGCTGTCTGTACCTCAAAATACATGAACAGCGAGGCGGCGGCAATGAGGATGAAGCCCAGGGCGAAGAACCATTTGAAATGGACACCCTTGTTGTTGAGAATAAGGATGGTCACCAGGCCTATGAAATAGCCCAGCAAGACCCAGTTGCCGAGGGCTGCCACCTGTATCTGGTCTGTCTTCATGCCCACGCCCACGAAGATGTTGACGAGCATGGAGCTGGAGTTGCAGATCATTAGTCCGATGAAGAGCAGTATGCCGCCCTGTATGCTACGCGACTTGAACGCCTTGAGCATGAAGTAAGGCGAGCTGCGCGTCTTCTCAAGGTAGAAGAACAGGAGGGCGGAGAGCACACATACAGCTGTTGCCCAGCAGATTCGTGGACTGTCGTACCAATCGTAAACCTTGCCGTAGACCGTGACATAGACGAACGAGCAGCACATGAGGCAGAACACCACCACGTTGCCGAACTTGGAGAACGACAGCGGACTGTGTTTTGTGGGGTAGGGGTTGTAAGGCATGCACAGAAGGGTGATGAGCAGGGCCACGAGTATGGCACCGAGCATGGCATAATAGACCATCTGCCAGTGGTAGTTGTAGGCGAACCATGCCGTTATCCATGTGCCTATCTGTCCGAGGAGCATGAAGAAGAAATAGATGATCGGTTGGCTCGCCTTCTTCTCCGTGTCGAGAGCGTCCCATCCTGCCTCGTCGACAGGCTCGTTGCCTGGCGTGACGTTGCGTGTGGCCTCTATGCCGAAGCCATACTTGATGAGCGTGAAGAGGTTGCACATGAGCAAGGTCTGCCGGACGAAGCCCATGATCAGGCTGTTGAGAGCGAGGATGAACAGGCTGTCGGTGTTGGCACAGATGTAGCTCTGCACAGCCAGTAAGGAGAAGCCTACGAGGCTCATCATCTTCTGGCGGCGCACGCTGACCAGGGAATAGAAGAACGGCGAGAACGCCGCCATGCCTATGGACGTGACGAAGCTCAGGAACGCGATATGTTCCGATTGGATGCCAAGCCCGCCCACCATCTCGCTACTGTTGACGGTGTAGGCACCGCTCACCGTCATGATAGGTATGAAAAGGATGACGAGGAAGGCGATGCCAAGGGGCTTTGGCACCCAGTTGTAGAACGGAAAATTCTTCGGCAGGTGGTCAGGCACCGCCGTATATATCTCTGCTTGTGTCATTTACTTAAGTTGAGCCTTTACAACAACCATCATTCCGGCAGCCAACTTGTCGTTGTCTTCCTTGGATATTCCTTCAAACTCTATGCGCACAGGCACACGCTGCTGGATCTTCACGAAGTTGCCAGCCGAGTTGTCAGTAGGCACGAGAGAGTATTTGGAGCCTGTGGCACCAGAAATGGCCGTAATTTTGCCTTCAAACTCTTTGCCTTCGAAGGCATCGACGGTCATGATGACCTTCTGGCCTACATAGAGGTTCTCCACCTGTGTCTCCTTATAGTTGGCGATAACCCATTTCTGCGTGTCGGGCATGATGTAGGTGATGGTCTGTCCTGCGTTCACCAGCTGTCCCTCTTCGAGAGCGCGGCGGCCGAGCTTGCCGTCGCAGGGAGCCGTTACGACACAATAGGAGAGGTTGAGCTTTGCCATCTCCAGAGCAGCCTGTGCACGTTCGATGGCAGCCGCTGTGTTCTTCTTGCGCGTCTGCACCTCGTTCACGCCCGAGTAGGCAGCTTTTTGTTGGCGGCGTACAGCATCGAGCTTCTTCTTCGTGGCGTTATATTCTGTCTCGATCTGTTCGAGCTGTATGGGTGTGGCAGCGTTGCGGGCCACAAGGTTCTGGTAACGCTGGCGGTCTTTCTCCAGCTTAGAGAGGCGTATCTCTATCTCGGCTATTGATGCCTCGTATACCGTTGCAGAGGTCTGCGTGGTCTGCAGTGATGCGTCCACCACGTTGGCTCCAGCCATGGCGTCCTTGAGGGCTGCTTCAGCCTCCATGACGCGAATGCGATACTCGCGGTCGTCGAGAACGAGCAGCGTGTCGCCCTTCTTCACGTCCTGGTGTTCTTTGAAACAGATCTTCTTGATGTATCCCGATGCACGCATGTTGACGGGTGAGATATATTGCTCTATCTGAGCATCGTCGCTCTTCTCGTTGCTTTTATAGTCCATGAACATGCAGCCAATCTTGACGATTCCCCACACAAGGATAGCCACGCCGATGAGGCTTACCACAATCTGGCGTATGCGTTGGCGCTTCAGCTGTTTGGCTGTAAGCTCGTGATTAGACTGGGCGTTGTTCTCGCTGCTTGCGTTGTTGTTGCTTGCGTTATTGTTGCTTGCGTTGTTGTTGCTTGCGTTATTGTTGTTTGTCTCCATTATTTGTCTTGTTATATGTTACCTTAAAAAAATAAAAGCAGAATGAATAAATGCCGAATAAAAGAAAAAGTCAACATCGGAAAAATCTACATTGCGGCAAAGCCGCAATCATTCAATATTCCACTTTCCACCTTTCACCTTCCTCATTCATTTCAATAGCTTCTCAAGTTGTCCCGTGAGCTTCAGTAGCGTCAGGTTCGACACCTGATAGTTGAAATGGGCCGTGAGATAATTGTTCTGAGCGTCGCTCATGCTCATCTCGTCTTGCAGCACCTCCGTCATTGAGGCTATGCCCTCGCGGTATCTGTCGCTTGTAACCTTATACACATCCTCGGCCAGGAGATAGTTGTCGCGCTGTTTGCTGAAGTTGCGCTGGTTGTTGGCGAGGTCGTTCACGGCGTTGGCATATTGTGTCTGCATGCCCTTCATGGCGTTCTCGTAAGACAGCTTGGCGTTGTCGATGTCTACTTGTGCTTTTCTTATCTTGGAGCGCTTCTCGAAACCGTCGAACACGGGGATGCGCAGCGTCAGACCGATGCCGTTCGACCTGTACCAATGGTTCGATTCGCCAGAATGGAACCAGTTGCTGAACTTGTCGGTGAAGGCGGCGTAGGTCCAGTTGCCTGTGAGAGCAAGCGTGGGCAGGTATCCGTCTTTCGCCAGCTTCTTCTGCTGTTCGGCGAGCGTCTGCTGTTTGCGGAGCAGTTGCAGTTCAGACAGGTTCTCGTTCAGTCCTGTCAGCGCTGCCATGTCTGTCTGTTCGATGTTTGCTTTCTCTACCGCAATGGTTTTGTCGGCAGGATAGTCGATGACATATTTGAGCATGTTATACTGCTGTGTGAGCATTGCCTTTGCGTTGTCATATTGCACGCTGAGATTCTCCAGGTTCACGTTTACACGTTTCACGTCGACGCTGAGGGCCATGTCGTTGTCATGGAAGGCCTGTGTGATGTCGCGCAGTTCCTCCAGACGTTTGATGTTGTCTTTTATTATGCCGATCTGTTCCTCGGTGTTTTGTGCGAGATAATACATCTTGCTGATTTGCACGATGAGTTCTTCCTTGGCTTTGTTGTAAGACAAGGAGTTTAGCTGGTCGAGAGTTTTGGAGATGTTGAGCGCTGTGAGTGCTGTCTGACTGTAGAGGGGCATCTGTAGCTGGATGCTTGCCGATGAGTTATATTGCAGCGTCTTTGTGACGTTGTACGGTTTGCCGTAGGCGGTGCCATCGGTCACAGACACTGGCGGCGTGAAATTGTCGTTGAAAGCTGCACCTATGTTTATCTGTGGCAGCAGTCGGGCACGGTTCTCGCTGATGTTGTGCTTGCCTTTGAGAACATTGCCCTCATAGGTTTTCAGATTAAGATTTCGCTCAATGCCCATCTGTAGGCATTGGCCCAATGACAATGTCTCTTGGGCCATGGACAGGCTTGAGAGAAGAGTCAAGGAAAATGTGAACAATAATTTTTTCATACCTTTAGTAATAATTCGGTTGCAAAGTTACTGATTTATTATCGTGTAGGCATATTCATAAAATATCACAAACTGTTCACATTTTCCTTTTGTCGCGTCAGCTGTTGTTTTCTCTTGGTAAGGTCAGGTTTCGTTGTTGTCTGGTTGTTGTTGTTTCTGTCGGCTTTTTCATTTCACCCGCACCACGTCAACCACATGGCTTCCCGCGCCAATGAGGTCGCCACGTTCAGATATGGTCTTTTGGTATTCGATGAACAGAGCGAACGTCTCGTCACTCATGCGGTTTAGGCGTGTGCGCATGTAGTCGGAAGCCCCGTCGGGTGAGAATATGGTGACACGCTCCAGGCCGGCAGCTGTGTCCAGACGGTTGATGTCGTCGATGCGCACATAGTCGTATAGCTCGTCGGCCTGTGCCTGGATGTGGAAATTGCGGTCTACCACACCTTTCTTTAGCAGGTCGCCCATTCTGTCTTCATCGAAGCAATAAGACAGGATGCTATATTCGTTCATGAGGTAAGCCACAAAGATCAGTCCGCCAGGTTTCGTGACACGTTTGGCTTCGTTTAGAGCTTTCAGCTTCTCTTCGTCGCCAATGAGGTGGTAGAGAGGTCCCAGCAAGAGCGTTATGTCTGCCGATGCGGCAGGGATGAACGGCATGTCTCTTGCGTCGCCTTGCACCACGTTGGCTGTTGGCTCGCGTTCGAGAAAGACGTTGATGTTGCGCTTCACCAGTTCAACCGCTTTCACGTCGTAGCCTTCGGCCATTAGGGCTGAGGTGTAGCGGCCTGTGCCTGCGCCGATGTCTAGCAGATGCATGCCGGGCTTAAGGAAACGGTGCAGGTGGTGCATGGTCGTTTCAAACTCTACGATGCCGTGTCTGCGCAGAAGGCGCAGGTCTTCAGGGTGTTTGTTATAATGTTTCTCTATGTTGGATAATGCCATGGTGTGATGTTGTTTCTTGATTGTTATGACTGTTTGAGATAATTCTTTAGTGAGCACCGTTTATGAACAGGCTGACGTCTCTCACCGCTTCCTTGAAAGCTGTTGGCTCATTCTCTGGTTAAGAGAGTCGGGGTATATTGCGTGAGCACTTAAAGATGATAAAACCATAAGCAGGGATGGGATAATATGTAATGGATGAATTGTCATAAATTTCTGTCTATTTATGCCGAGAATACTGTACTACGAAAAAAGGCTCCTGAAATTTCTTTCAGAAGCCTTTGCGGAGAGAGAGGGATTCGAACCCCCGGTACCTCTCAGTACGCCGGTTTTCAAGACCGGTGCATTCGACCACTCTGCCATCTCTCCATAGGGTGTTATGAGCGATGCTTCAAGTCTGTATGTAACATTCTATTGCTTGTCAAGACCGACACAATGCGGAGAGAGAGGGATTCGAACCCCCGGTACCTCTCAGTACGCCGGTTTTCAAGACCGGTGCATTCGACCACTCTGCCATCTCTCCATAGGGTGCTATGGTTGGCTTGTAGCCGTTCTTGTCAAAACAAAAGTGTGTTACCTTTTTGCTTTTTGCGGGTGCAAAGGTAATGCTTTTTATTGAATATCCAAAATTTTTTTGCAACTTTTTTGCTTATATCCTCGAAAAATGGGTAAAAATGTGTAGCTTTGCACTATGATTTATCCAAGCAACTTTGAAAACAAGATACAGTTTAGCGAGATACGCTCTCTGTTGAAAGGCTATTGTCTTTGTCAGCTCGGCAAGGATAAGGTCGATGAGATGGCGTTTAGCGGTGACGTGGCGGTCATAAATACCATGTTGAGGCAGACGCGCGAGTTTCGTCGATTGCAAGAGGAGAGCGATGATTTCCCATTGCAGTTCTTCTTTGACATGCGCGAATCTGTCAAGCGTATACGCCTTGAGGGAACGCATCTTGAGGAGAATGAGATATTCGACCTTCGCCGTTCGCTTGAGACCATAGCAGCCATTGTGCGGTTTCTTGACAGAGGAAGCGATGAAGGCGTGTACGATTATCCTACACTCCATGAGCTTACTGAAGGTGTGCTCACGTTTCCGGAGATTTTGCGTCGCATAGACCAGATCCTTGACAAGTATGGTAAGGTGAAAGACTCGGCGTCGCCAGCCCTTGCCGATATCCGTATGCAGCTGCACAAGGCAGAGGGTAGCGTCTCGCGTACCTTATATAGTATATTAAGAGCGGCGCAGAGTGAGGGACTTGTTGACAAGGATGTAACACCAACCGTGCGCGACGGACGATTGGTTGTGCCTATTGCCCCAGGCTTGAAACGTAAGATTAAAGGTATCGTGCATGACGAATCGTCTACAGGAAAGACCGTTTTCGTGGAGCCTACAGAGGTGGTGGAGGCCAATAACCGCATTCGTGAGTTGGAGGCAGAGGAGCGTCGAGAGGTGGTGCGCATACTTGTCGACTTTACCAAGCTCGTGCGTCCTTATGTGAACGAGATAATTTATGCATACCTGTTGCTGGCAGAGATCGACTTTATACGAGCTCGTGCGGAGTTTGCAGCTCTTGTCGGCGGTATAGAGCCAGAGGTGCAGGCTGCGCCTGTCATTGACTGGATCTCTTCACGACACCCGCTGTTGTGGCTCGCCTTAAAGAAACAGGACAAGCCTGTGGTGCCGCTTGACATTACGTTGACACGTGACCGCCACATCCTTATCATCTCTGGCCCTAACGCCGGTGGTAAGTCGGTATGTCTGAAGACGGTCGGACTGCTTCAGTATATGCTTCAATGTGGTCTTTCCGTGCCTATGAGTGAGCGCTCAACTGTTGGCGTGTTCAAGAATCTGATGATTGATATTGGCGATGAGCAGAGCATAGAGAACGATCTCTCGACCTATTCGTCACACCTGCTCAACATGAAGAACATGATGCGCCAAGCCAATGACGGTACGCTTTTGCTTATCGACGAGTTTGGTACGGGTACAGAGCCGCAGATCGGCGGAGCTATGGCTGAGGCTGTGCTTAACCAGTTTGCGAAGAAACAGGCGTGGGGTGTGATCACCACTCACTATCAGAACCTTAAACACTATGCCGACTCGCACGATGGCATAGCCAACGGTGCCATGCTCTATGACCGTCATGAGATGCGTCCTCTCTTTCAGCTTGCTATCGGGCAACCTGGTAGCTCGTTTGCCATTGAGATTGCCCGCAAGACGGGCATTCCTGAGGAGGTGATAAAGGAGGCAAGCGAGATGGTGGGCTCCGATTATATACAGAGCGACAAGTATCTGCAAGATATCGTGCGCGACAAACGCTACTGGGAGAACAAACGACAGAATGTGCATCAGCGTGAGAAAGAGCTTGAGCGCACAGTGGCGCGTTACGAAAAAGAGATCGCAGACCTTGAGCAGAGCCGTAAGGACATTCTGCGTAAGGCTAAAGAACAGGCAGAGGAGCTGCTTAAGGAGAGCAACAAGAAGATTGAGAACGCCATTCGCGAGATTCGTGAGAGTCAGGCTGAGAAGGAAGAGACTAAGCGAATTCGTGAGGAGCTTAACGAGTTTAAGGCTGGGGTGTCGGAGATTGATGCCAAGGCCAATGATGATCTTATTGCCAAGAAGATTCGTCAGATCCAGGAACGCAAGGAACGTCATAAGAAACACAAGGACGAGAAAGCTGAACGTGAGCGTCAGGCAGCAGCAAAGCTGCGTGAGGCGGCAAGCAAGGCTGCCAAGAAAGAAGGCCGTAACCTTGAGGTCGGAGACAGCGTGAAGATCAAAGGCCTCTCCACCGTTGGCAAGATTGAGAGCATGGACGGCAAGAACGCTACCGTGATATTTGGTGGCATGCGTACGAAGATGCCTGCTTCGCGTCTTGAGTATGTCGACATGGCAGAGGCGAAGAAAGAAGATGTTGCTCCTGTGTTTAATGTCAGTCGTGAGACACGAGAGACCATTGACAACCGTAAGCTCAACTTCCATCAAGACCTTGATGTGCGAGGCATGCGTGGTGACGAGGCTCTCAACGCTGTGATGTATTTTATTGACGATGCTTGTCTTGTGGGCATGTCGCGTGTGCGCATTCTGCATGGTAAGGGAAACGGTATCTTGCGTCAGCTCATACGTCAGTATTTGGCTACTGTGCCAAGCGTAACATCGTTCCGTGATGAGCATGTGCAGTTTGGTGGAGCAGGAATAACTGTTGTGGACATAGGGTAAAAACAACAGATAAGCGGGCGTAAAACTAAAAATAAGTTAAATGAAATAAGAAAGTAGGCACGTTGTGTTGCTAATAAAATTTTATTTCTTACCTTTGCACCCGCTTATAAAACATGGGTAAGTCTTACACGGTCAGCTCCCTTCGAATCCTCCAGGACGGGAACGTAGCAAAGGTAGTTGGTTGTAGCGGCGCGATGTAAGTAGCTTACCCACCCGCCTCTTTAGCTCAGTTGGCCAGAGCACGTGATTTGTAATCTCGGGGTCGTTGGTTCGAATCCGACAAGAGGCTCAAAAAATAATAAGGCACTTACGATTAACGTCGTTAAGTGCCTTTTTTGTTGTTGTTAATCATGTGTAAAAATGCCAGATATATATGGACGGAAAAAGCGGTTCTATGGAAATAAAAGGAAAGCTTGATGTTGAACGGGTGATGGTAGGGAGCAAGAGTTGCATCTTACATTCAAACTGTGATGGGGTGCAACCTAAAGTGGTGTTCCTACAGCTCACGGCACGCCATGAAGCCAAGAGTTTGCCTGACGAACTTACAATGCTTGACGAAGGCATTACAAGGCCTTATCTGTTTGTTGGCATAGAGCTTGACTGCTGGGCGCGTTGTCTCATGCCTTGGTTCGATGATGCTGTGTCGAGAGACGAGGAGGTGGGCAAACACGCTTCTGACACATTGCGTTATATTGAGAACATACTGGTGCCTTGGATTCATTCGAGATATGGTGATGTGCCATGTGTTGTTGGCGGCTATTCGCTTGGTGGCTTGTTTGCGTTGTGGGCATCGTGCAAAACAGACCTCTTCGTTGGCGTTGCGGCTGTTTCGCCGTCTGTCTGGATTAAGAACTGGACCGTGTTTGCAGAAAATAATCATACACATGCCAAAAGGGTCTATCTCAGTCTTGGGAATCGAGAGGAGCATGCCCGCAATCAGCGAATGGCTGCTGTGGGTCCGTGCATACGTCGTCAACACGAGTTGCTTCTTCAACAACTGTCAGCGGAACATACTGTACTTGAATGGAACAAAGGAGGACATTTTGATGATGAGGCAGGACGTATGGCGCGAGGATTTGTCTGGAATGTTGTATATTGATTGTTGATTGTTGAATGGTTGCGCTTTGCGCAATGATGAATTATAAAGCGGTGAATTTTATCAATGATATAATTTAACGAGAAACGGAAAACGAGAAACGGAAAACGAGAAGCAAGAAACGAGAAACAAGAAGCAAGAAATGAGAAATATAAAGCAAGAAAAACAAAGCGGGACATATATAACCTCTATCTGGTTTGGAGGGATATATGTCTCGCTGTTGTTATTTATAGAAATTGGGTCTTTTATTTTTTGTCGTTGTTGGATAACGGGTTCCAGCCCTGGGCCTTAAGCTCAAATTCGTTGCCGTCGCGTGCGATAAGGGCTAATCCCAATTCGGGACGGGTAATATGTCCAATGAGCTTCACGTCTTGCATGTCTTCCACCTTGGCGTGATCACCTATGGGTACCGTGAACAGGAGCTCGTAGTCTTCGCCGCCGTTAAGGGCGCATGTCGTTACGTTCATGTTCATCTCCTCTGCCATGACAGCTGTTTGGTAGTCGATGGGCAGGTTCTTTTCGTATATGCGGCAGCCGCAATTGCTTTGTGTGCAGATGTGGTGCAGTTCCGAACTCAGTCCGTCGCTAATATCCATCATGGACGTCGGGTGAACGTTGGCCTCGCGCAGACGCTGTAAGATGTCGCCGCGTGCCTCGGGCTGTAGCTGACGTTGCAGGAGGTATTCGCGTCCGGCAAAGTCGGGCTGGAAGTATTTCAAGCCGTCGAGAGCTTTTTGGTCGCCCTTTTTGCGTGCTTCGTCCACTTGTTGATAGTAGACCGTCTTCTCACGCTCCAATAGTTGCAGACCCATGTATGCTGCTCCTAAATCTCCCGACACGCATATAAGGTCTGTGTCCTTTGCTCCGTTTCTGTATACAATATCTTCTGGTTTAGCCTCACCTATGCATGTTATTGATATGGCGAGGCCTGTGTATGACGATGTCGTGTCGCCTCCTACAATGTCAACCCCCCACTTGTCGCATGCCAATTGCAGACCGCGGTAAAAGTCGTCCATGTCTTCGACATTGAACCTTTTGCTCAGAGCGATACTCACAACGAGTTGTCGCGGTGTGCCATTCATGGCAAAAATGTCACTTATATTGACCATTGCCGACTTGTAGCCGAGGTGTTGCAGGTCTATGTATGTGAGGTCAAAATGAATGCCCTCCATCAACATGTCGGTGGTTACGAGTACCTGGCTGTCGGGGTAGGAGAGCACGGCGCAATCGTCGCCCACACCTTTCAGAGAAGACGCGTTTTTAAGTTTCACGTCTTTCGTGAGATGCTTGATTAATCCGAATTCTCCCAGTTTTGCAATATCTGTCATTTCTTGATTGTTGTTATGATGTTTATTGTTACTCAGCATCTTGTGTGACAAGCCAATTCATTTCTTGTCATCCTTTCTTTTCGCCAAGATGCTGTTTCTTGAGTTTTTTCTTACATAGCTGATAATCTTCTTGTTGAAAGACTTTTCGCCGTCAAGCAAAAACTTGACCTCAATGGGTAGAGCGTAAATGTTGTTCTTTATCTCTTCCGAAAGACCTTCTGCTGTGATGAGTCGTGAGCGATCCTTCTCTGTGGTGATGACGATTCGTGGAGAAGGTAGGCTTGCAAAGCGGCTGTTTATCTGTTCAATGTCGGCGTGGCTGAAGTTGTGATGGTCGCCAAACGACATCGGTACCAGACTCTTGCCATAAGGTTGCAGATCCAGCATCATCTGTTGTGGTGAGGCAATGCCCGTCAGCACCATGATGGTGGTGTCTTTGGCGATGTCTGTCAAAGGCAATTCTTTATTGTTGAAAATGCCTTTGGGCTGTTTGTAGTTAAGAGTTGTGAAGAACAAATCCTGATAAGGAAAGAGGTCCATAGCTCGTGTGAGCACTCTAAACTCCATTGGCTTCAAGTCTTTCGGACACTTTGTTATGATGACCATGTCTGCCCTGCGCTTGCCTTCTTTCGGCTCGCGCAGATGGCCGGCCGGCAACAGCTCGTCATAGATGATGAGACGGTGATAGTCGACAAGCAGAATGTTTATGCCAGGCTTAACATAACGATGCTGGAAGGCATCGTCAAGCAGTATGACATCTGTATCGGAAGTGGCCTCGTCGTTAGTGAGCCGTTCTATGCCCTCGCGACGGTTTTTGTCAACAGCAACATATATGTCGTTATATTTGCTCTTCATCTGGAACGGTTCGTCACCGATCATGGGCATTGTCGTGTCTTTGTCTGCCAACACATAGCCACGGCTCTTGCGCTTGTAGCCTCTGCTTAGCACAGCCACCTTGAGCTTGTCGTGCAGCAGATTGACGAGATACTCAACATGCGGTGTCTTGCCAGAGCCGCCCACCGTGATGTTGCCCACGGCGATGACAGGTATGTCGTAGGCGCGACTTTTAAGCACGCCAACCTCAAAAAGCATGTTTCTGAAGCCGACCCCAAGGCCATAAAGCCAACTCAAGGGGCGCAGCCACTCGTTAATCTTTATGAAATCACCTTCTATACGCATTGTTGTTGTTTTGTTGACAGTTTTTTTGTTATAACAAGCGACAAAACCAAACTGACAAGGCTGGTGTTTGTCTGCTTGTTATTTTCTTACTTCATGTTAATGACAAATGGCAGTTGGGCCTGCAACATCTGTCGTTGGTTGAGAGTGCGCATCTGCATGAATGGCTCATACATGGAGCCAAGGGTTAGACGGAGCTGCTCGTCAAGATAGTTTGAGCTGCTCATAGAGTTGAACAGCTGGTCTGTGATGCTTCCCGGTGCAGGATACTCGCTTGTGTAGTAACTGTCAAGCTTAGCCAGTTTAGCCGCCTTGGCCACAGCGTCGTCAAGTCCGCCGAGTTGGTCGACAAGGTGTATCTTTAGTGCGTCGGCACCTATCCACACACGTCCCTGTGCAATTTTCTCTATATCCTGTGCGCTCTGCTTACGTCCGTCTGCCACACGTTGGCGGAACAGTTGGTATCCGCGATTGATGTATCCTTGCAACATCTGTTGCTCTTCAGCGTTGAGCGGACGGGCCATGGTGTTGCCGAACGTGCTGTTGCGGTTTGTCTTTACCTCGTCAAACTTAACACCGAGCTTCTGTGTCACAAGATTGCTGTAGTCGGGGAACACACCAAATATACCGATGCTGCCCGTCAGAGTGTTAGGTTGTGCCACGATCCATGAGGCAGGACAACTCATATAGTAGGCTCCCGATGCAGCATAATCGCCCATCGATACCACAACAGGCTTCTTTTTCTTAAGTTCTACAATCTGGTGCCACATCTGTTCTGAGGCATAGGCATCGCCACCTCCCGAGTTGATGCGCAACACAACGGCCTTTACGTCATCGTCGTTCATAAGAGCTTCCAGGTCGGTGCACACATCTTTAGCAACAATTTGCGAACCCTGTGACATGAAACCGCTGATGCCTTCCTGCACAATGCTGCCGCTGGCATAGTAGACAGCAATCTGGTCGTCGCCTTTGTTGTAGTTGCTCTTCACGTTAGCCATGTCGCTGACGCTAAGCTGAATGATGCTCTTGTCGTCTTTTACGCCGAGCATCTTCTTGATCTTCCCTTTCACGTTGTCTGCATAGACCAGCTCATCAACGAGCTTGTAGCGTGTGAGGTTCTCTGTTGGTTCAAAAACGATCATGCGGTCAGCATAGGCGTTGAGCGTGTCGGCACTGACCTTACGGCTTTTAGCCACGGCAGCAACGATGTTGTTCCATGTGCCTTGCACATAGGCTGTCATCTGTTTGCGGTTTGCTTCAGACATGTGGTCTTCGGTGTAGATCTCGGTGGCGCTCTTGTATGTGCCAACCTTTACAACCTGATAACGAATGCCGAATTTGGCAAACACATCGCGCAAGTAGAGCTGTTGAGATCCCAGTCCATGCCAGTCGAGCATGCCTTTCGGGTTTATCCATATCTTGTCGGCAACAGAAGCCACATAGTAGTCGCCTTGTGCATAGCTGTCAGCATAAGCCACAATCCATTTGCCCGACTTTTTGAAATCTTCGAGCGCGTTGCGAATCTCCTGTAGCGTGGCATAGCCTGTGCTTATGCCGTTAGCTTCAATATATATGCCCTTTATTTTCGGCTCCTCCTTTGCTTTCTTGATAGCCGAAAGGATGTCGTTCAGTCCTATGTTGTCAGGATTCTTGCCTGTAAGCTGTCCTATGATATCTTCCTCACCCTGCTCATTAATTGTGCCAGAGAGGTTGAGAACCAGCACTGAGTTGTCGGCCACACTCTTTGTTGCTTCCGATGAGGCTACCATGCCGATGATGCTCATCATTCCGAACACGCCCATTACAATGAGAAAGGCGATGATTCCGACCACCGTGGCGGCCACATACTTAAGAAAATCTTTCATAATAATTGCTTTTTTGCGTTGTGGCGTCGATTTATGACCTTCGCCGAGATATGAATTTATCAGTTTGCAAAGATAGTGTTTTTAATTGAAAGACCGAAATATAAGGTGCAAAACTTATAATTATTGTGTCAGGCAACACAAATATATAGAAAACAGATGTCATATATCGTGGATTTTTTGTAATTTTGCAGCCGAAAAAATCTGACTTACAAAATTATAAACAGGATAAAATTTTTAAGAAAAACTCATGGAACAAAAGTGTAACTGTAACGTGGATTTTGAGAAAGACATTAGAAGGCGTCTCGACTTGCTGCTACGCACGGGTCAGCTGCTGGTTGAAAGTTCGGCAGACACCAGCCGCATAATGCGTAACATGAAGCGCACGGCGGCCTATTTAGGTCTGAGCGAGGAGAATCTGCATATCCATATCACCTACAACATGCTTATGGTGAACTTTAGCGATGAGACCCACTCGTTCTCTAAGTTCCAACGTTGCGTACATCACGGCATCAATATGACAGCAATATCTGCTATCAGTAAGCTCTCATGGCGTGCCATAAAGGAAGATTATTCGCTTGACAAGTATGAGGAAGAGTTTGAGAAGATAAAGAACCGCAAGCGCAACTACACTCCTTGGCAGGTGGCCATTGGTGCTGGCTTTGCATGTGGTGGCTTCTGTGTGCAGTTTGGTTGCGACTGGCCTGCATTCTTCTATGCTTCCATAGCAGCCATTTTGGGCTTCCGCCTGCGTATGTATCTCAACACGCTTGGCTCAAACGGTTATGCCAATATCGCTATTGCTGCTTTTGTGTCGACATTGCTGGCGTGGCTCTCGGCTTACATCTCAACCCCGATGGTTGAAGGTTCGTTGCCGACATGGCTTGTGGCGTTGCTTCACACCGACACACCGTGGCATCCGCTTCTGGCTTGTGCCTTGTTCATTGTGCCAGGTGTGCCGTTGATAAACTTTGTTAGCGACATGCTTGACAGCCACTTTACGATGGGCCTGAACCGTGCGCTTAACACCTTGCTTATGGTTGCTGCCATGTCGTTCGGTATTGTAATGGCCATTAAGGTGTGCGGCATTGACAACTTTGTGAAAGATCTCAGCATGGTGCCTCACAACAACTATTTGGCTTATGCCACGGCTGCAGCTATCTCGGCAATGGGCTTCTCCATGATTTTCAACATCCCTTATCGTCTGTTGCCTGTTGTGGCTATTGGTGGCATCATCGCTGTTTGTGCGCGCAACTATGCCAACCTTGGCCCGAGCAATCACAATATTGGTCTAGACCTCGGTCTTATTGCCGGCTCGCTTATTGGCTCATCTCTTATTAGTGTCGTCTGCATTAAGGCTGTCCACTGGTTCCATGTACCTCATCATGTGATAAGCATTCCGAGTGTTATCCCGATGGTTCCCGGTGTTCTTATGTATCGCGCTCTCTTCGGTCTTATCGAGATGCAGGGTGTTGTCGGTGAGCTTACAGACGCATTCTCTAATGGTGTTAAGGCTTCGCTCACAATCCTGTGCATAGCCATTGGCGTAGCTATCCCGAACATCTTTGCCCGTCAGTGGATTGCTCCTGGACGTCGTCGCAAGCTTGAACGTTTGATAGAAGAGCGTAAGGCAAAGGGTAAGTTTGTGGAGCCTGCCATCGTTGAGGCTAACGCTTGATAAAGCTCGTATGGCGGACATTAAATGTGTGGAAACTTGATTTGATGTTCGCCGTAGTTATAGAAAAAATACACATACAATAGAATTAAGAAAATGAAAGTTCTGTTATTAGGAAGTGGTGGCCGTGAGCACGCCCTGGCTTGGAAGATAGCCCAAAGTGCGAAAGTGGAGAAACTGTTTGTTGCCCCTGGCAATGCCGGAACGGCAACATGCGGCGAGAATGTCGACATCAAGGCCGATGATTTCGAGACCTTGAAGCAGTTTGTGGCCGACAATGCCGTCGATATGGTTGTGGTTGGTCCTGAAGATCCGCTGGTGAAAGGCATCTATGACGACTTCAAGAACGATCCGCGCACAGCCTCTGTGCCCGTTATCGGTCCGTCAAAGGCAGGTGCTGTGCTTGAAGGCTCTAAAGATTTTGCCAAGGCGTTCATGATGCGTCACAACATTCCTACAGCACAATACAAGACTTTCAATGGCACGACCCTTAATGAGGGCCTTGCTTTCCTGGAAACCCTTAAGGCTCCTTATGTGTTGAAGGCTGACGGTCTGTGTGCAGGAAAGGGCGTACTTATTTTGCCCACTCTTGAGGAAGCAAAGAAGGAGCTTAAGGATATGCTTGGCGGCATGTTCGGCAACGCTTCTGCAAGTGTTGTTATAGAGGAGTTCCTAAGCGGCATAGAGTGCTCTGTGTTTGTGCTTACTGATGGTAAACACTATCAGATCTTGCCCGAAGCTAAGGATTATAAGCGCATTGGCGAGGGCGACACAGGCTTGAACACAGGTGGTATGGGTAGCGTCTCACCTGTTCCTTTCGCCGATAAGGCATGGATGGAGAAGGTTGAGAACCGCATTATTCGTCCGACAGTAGACGGCCTTGCTCAGGAAGGTATCGACTATAAAGGCTTCATCTTCTTCGGTCTTATAAATGTAGAAGGTGAACCCATGGTCATTGAATACAACTGCCGTATGGGAGATCCCGAGACAGAGACTGTTATGCTGCGCCTTAAGAGCGACATCGTGGATCTGTTTGAGGGTGTTGCCGAAGGCAATCTTGACGAGAAAACCGTCGAGTTTGATGAGCGTGCTGCCGTGTGTGTGATGCTTGTGAGCGGTGGCTATCCGCAGGCCTACAAGAAAGGTTATGTCATCAATGGCATAGATAAGGTAGAAGGCTCTATTGTGTTCCATGCAGGAACCAAGCTCAATGCCGAGGGACAGGTCGTTACCAACGGTGGACGTGTGATAGCTGTCAGCTCTTATGGAAAGGACAAGGCAGAGGCTCTTGCCAAGTCGTTTGCCGAGGCTCAGAAGATTGAGTTTACGGATAAATATTTCCGTCACGATATAGGTCAGGATCTTTAATGATTTTGAAGTAAACTAAATTTTGCTACATAATTAGCAGTTAGCAGTTGAGCGGATAATCTGAATGCCTTTTATTCATTTAATAAATGGTGAAAGACAACAGTTTATCCGCTCGTCCACTTGTCAGCTTTCAACTAAAAAATAAACACCATTGTTAGTAAAGAGATTTCAGAATAAGGTTGCTGAGAGCCGCATATCTCTGCCAATCACGGCGGTCTATGCTTTGCTCGTGTGTCTTGGCTGCGGTTTTTGGGAACAGCAGTTGTGGTGGCAGTTTGCTGTGTTGGCGGTGTCGTCATTCTTGATGATGGAGCTGAACAATGCCAATGCGCTCATACGCATATACAGTCGCATGGTGTCGTGTTCTTTCATTGCGTTTGTGATGATGGCAAAGTTCTTACTCGTGTCGTTGCCATGTGGCATAGTGCAACTGTTCTTTATAGCATTTTTCCTGTTCTTCTTCAAGGCTTATCAAGACAAACGAGCTACAGGAACCGTGTTTTATGCTTTTGCAATGTTGGGAATAGCCAGCACACAGTTTGTTCAGATACTTTATTTTCTTCCCATTGCTCTTGTGCTTCTTTTTACAAACATCTTGGCTGGCACAGCACGCACCTTGTGTGCAGCATTGATGGGTGTGCTTACGCCTTATTGGTTTGTGGGAGGCTATTGTGTATATGCAGACAAGTTGGATGCTCTTGTTGGTCATGTGCAAGGTCTTTGGACCTTTGCTCCTATAGCAGACATAAACGGGCTTGACCTTCACCAGATTGTAACGTTTGTGCTTTTGGCCTTTGTCTCAGTCGTCGGCATGGTTCATTTTCACCGTAATAGTTATAAAGACAAGATACGCACGCGCATGCTCTTTGAGACGTTCACCACGTTCAACCTTATTATAATGGTGTTTATGGTGTTGCAGCCGCAACATTTCAATTCTCTGTTAGGCATGCTCATTGTTTGTACAGCACCCCAGACGGGACATTTTATATCACTCACCAATACCAAATTAACGAATGCCACGTTTGTGGTGCTTCTGTTCGTGGTCATGGCCATAACGGTCTTTAATATATGGATTCAGTAATACCTTTCCTCATCCAATGGGGCTATTGGGGTATGCTTGTTGCCGCCTTCCTTGCCGGCAGCTTTTTCCCCTTTAGTAGCGAAGCTGTTATGCTTGCCTTGCTTGTTGCCGGTCTCGATCCGTGGCAACTCGTAGTGTATGGCACTATTGGCAATGTCCTTGGCTCAATGTTCAATTATGGTGTTGGCCACCTTGGTCGTCTTGACTGGATTGAACGCTATTTCCATGTGAAGAAAGAAAGTCTTGACAAGGCAGAACGTTTCATGAACGGTCGTGGCGCATGGATGGGCTTTTTCGCGTTCTTGCCATTGCTTGGTAGCGCAATAACAATAATGTTAGGTCTCATGCGAGCCAACAAGTTTATTTCTATTGTCAGTATAACCATAGGCAAGTTTTTGCGTTACATCGTTTTGGTGTATGGGGTGAAACTTATCTTCTGATGTGTATGCATATCGGTTATTTTACACACAGATGAGCAAACGCAATATAGATGAGCAAACGTAACGGTTTCTGTATTAATAATTTTGAAAAATGAAAACAACAACTTTTCTATCTCTTCTTGTATCTGTTGTGCTTATGTCATGTGTCGGTAAACCGGTGCAAGACGAGCGTGTGGTAACTGTCACCATAGAGCCTCTTCGCTATTTCACAGAACAGATTGCAGGTGACAAGTTTAAGGTCGTGACGATGGTTCCAAAGGGCGGTAATCCTGAAACATATGAGCCGTCTACCAAACAGATGATGGATCTTTCGGTTAGCGACTTATATATAAAGGTAGGAAATATCGGGTTTGAGCGTACATGGATGCAGAAATTGGAGGCCAATGCCCCACACTCTATTATCGTCGACTCGTCAGAAGGCGTCACACCGTTACGCACACCCCATGGCGACATCGATCCACATACATGGATGAGTGTTGTCAACGCACGCATAATAGCAAGAAATATCTGTCAGGCTCTTGTGCAGATCGACTCAAAGGACAGTATCTATTTTCAAGACAACCTTAAGCTGCTTCTCCAACAGATAGACGATGTTGATGCGTCTATACGCAAAACTCTCACGGAGAGCAAGACACGCTCGTTTCTTATCTATCACCCCGTGCTCACTTATTTCGCACACGATTACAATCTCAATCAGATAGCGATGGAGGAGGAGGGACGTGAACCGAGCGCATCGCAACTGAAAAATGTTATTATGGATGCACGCAGTAAAGGTGTGAAAACCTTTTTCGTGCAAAGCGAGTTTGCAAACCGTAACATAGACATTGTGGCAGAAGAAACTCAAACGACAAAAACGGCAATCAATCCATTGGGATACAATTGGAATAAAGAGATGTTGAAGGTGGCGCAAAGCCTGCGTTAAAGTCTGTTTGGAATATTTTTAAAACTGTTGTGTAATATGTAAATGGTTAATATGGATAAAACAATTCTTTTACGCCTCTCAGATATCAGCACCTCTTATGATGGCAAGACCGTGTTTAGCGGTGTCACGCTTGACGTTCACGCTCACGATTTTATTGGTATCGTCGGTCCCAATGGTGGTGGCAAAACAACGTTGGTTAAGGTCATGCTGGGTTTGAAAGAGGTCGATAACGGCATGGTGGAACGCTATCGCAACGGAGTTGTTGACCCCTCTGTCACAATAGGTTATCTGCCACAATATAACCACATTGACCGCATGTTCCCCATCTCTGTCCGTGATGTGGTGCTCACAGGGCTTGGCGCACAGAAACGGTTGTTCGCCCATTTCTCTTCTCAACACGAGACACAGGTCGATGATGCTTTGCAACGTCTTGATCTTATGTCGCTTGCTGACCGTCACATAGCAGCTCTGAGTGGTGGCCAGCTACAGCGTGTGTTGTTGGCTCGTGCCATTGTTTCGAAGCCAGACATCCTTATCCTTGATGAGCCCAACACCTACATGGACCGCCATTTTCAGAACGACATGTACCAGTTGTTGCATGACCTTAACAACGATTGCGCTATCGCCATTGTCAGTCATGATCTTGACGCTGTGACGAAGCATGCCAAGATGGTGCTGAGGGTTGATCATAGCGTTGTGGAGATGTAGATGTTGTAAGGGCTTGGTCATGACAGTTTCTGTAACCTTATCTTAATATCTTTGAAATTGTTTTGTTTTCTTCATGTCGTACTTTTGCAGACAATAATAAATGATCGATATGAAAGAAATCAAAAAAGTGATTGTAAACATCCTTAAGAAACGTAAGGAGCGTGGTGACAAGTTTGAAAATCAGGTCCTGGCTCTCGCAATCAAACAGATGGATGGTGCCCGCGATGATGGATGGGGCGTGTTCTATTCAAAGAATGGCAAGCGGCTCGTCATGGCAAAGAAAACTATAGAAGGCGCTTATGCTGTGAAGGATGACACACAGGAGATTGGCGACAACGCTTTTTGGGGTTGTGCCTTTTTAAAGTCTGTTGCTGTGCCTGCATCGGTTACAAAGATTGGCGATGAGGCTTTTGCCCATTGTATATCTCTTGAGTCGGTATGCATTCCATCATTTGTAGAGAAGATTGGCAAAAACCCGTTTGTTGATCTTGACAGCAAAGTGGTTCACAACCAGTCGGAGGCTTTTACTATAGATGGTAAAAATCTGTATGATGCAGATCGCACACGACTAATCTCTTGTCTCACCGATGCTTCAATGATCATCGTACCAAAAACTGTCCGAACCATTGGTAGCCTTGCTTTCAATCGTCGTGCACGTCTTAAGAAAGTGCAGCTTCCTGACGGGCTTGACCGTATAGGCCGCGATGCCTTTTCCGATTGCGATGCGTTGGAGGAGGTCGTTATTCCTGCTTCTGTAACAACCATTGATCCCTATGCTTTTGCCAGCTGTGACAATCTTAGAAAAATTACTTTTCTTGGTGAGGTAAAACATTTAGCCCGTACCTCTTTCTCCGATTGTGATAATCTTCTTTCCGTTCTTGTGCCTGAGGGCAAGGAAAAATATTATCGCAAGCAGTTACACATCACTTCAGAAAGCGACACTCTGGTGCTTGGTAACAATTATAAGCCTGAGGCTGTAGATAAAGCAAAGCCTGAGGCTGTAGATAAAGCAAAGCCCGAGGATGTAGATAAAGCAACCCCCAAGGCTGATGACAAGACAAAACCGTCTGTAAGTGAAAAGAAAAAGTCGGAGGCTAAAGCAGAAAAATCGAGAAAACAAAAAGACAACGCATGAAAACTAAACCTACAACATACATAGAGCGCGATGTAAGTTGGATGTATTTCAATCACCGCATATTACAAGAAGCAGAGAAACAGCAGGTCCCCTTGCTTGAACGTTTGTCTTTTCTCGGCATCTATAGCAACAACCTTGATGAGTTTTTCCGTGTGCGTGTGGCTTCTCTTAACCGTCTTGCCGACAACGACAACATCTCTGAGAAGAACCGTAAAGTCATAAAACGCACACTCAAGACCATCAATCGTCTTAACGAAAGCTATTCGGCTGAGTATTCCAAGGCGATACGCAATGTGTTTAGCGAGCTTGAAGAACATCATGTGCGTCTGATAAACGAGACCCAACTGGCTGACGAGCAGAAAGCGTTTCTAAAGCGTTTCTATTATGACCGCCTTAACGGCTCCACCAATCCCATTTGGCTTTCTGCCATTGAAGATCTTAACACGCTTGAGGACAACCGCATTTATCTTGTCGTAAAGAAGAAACATGTCGATGGCGACCATAAGGTCAAATATGCTGTCATAAAAGTGCCAGACCGTGTGTTTGGACGTTTCATAAAGGTACCGTCTTCTGATGGCTTCGACAACATCATGTATCTTGACGATGTCGTGCGTTTCTGCTTGCCGTTAATCTTCATTGGCACCAAACCGTCTACTTATGAGGCTTACTCGTTTAAGTTTACTAAGGATGCCGAAATGGAGATGGACAACGACGCCGACTATGGTGCTATGGAGAAGATAGCACAAGGCGTGAACTCAAGAAAGCGTGGTGAGCCTATACGCGTGATTTATGACAAGGAGATGCCGCGAGAGATGCAAAAGCGTGTGTTTGAACGCCTTAACGTAAGAGAACTTGACACATCGCTTGCGGGTGGACGCTACCAAAACCACCGCGACTTGATGTCGTTTCCCGACTGTGGGCATGCAGAACTGAAATATGAGAAATGGCAACCTGTCATGAAGCCTGAATTTCTCTCAGACACATCTGTTTTCGACTCCATCCGCCGTCAAGACCGTTTTATACATGTGCCTTATCATTTGTTTGATGCTTATATCCGTCTTCTGCGTGAGGCAGCCTTGCGTCCAAGCGTGAAGGAGATAAAGACAACGCTCTATCGCCTGGCCAAAGATTCAAAGGTGGTGAAAGCGCTTATATGTGCTGCCCGCAACGGCAAGAAGGTGACGGCTGTAGTGGAACTGATGGCTCGTTTCGACGAGGAGAGCAACATTAAATGGAGCAAACGCATGCAGGAAGAAGGCGTGAACGTGATCTTTGGTGTTGAAGGATTGAAAATACACTCTAAGCTTCTTTATATAAAGACCACAAAGGGTGACATTGCTTGTGTCGGTACCGGCAATTTTCATGAGGGAAACGCCCGTGTCTATACCGACTATCTCATGATGACCGCACGCCAAGGCATCGTGTCAGAGGTGGCCAAGGTGTTCGATTTCATTGACAGGCCGTTCTCGCCCATGCGTTTCAAGGAGCTGTTGGTGTCGCCAAACTCAATGAAATCGCGTATCGTACGCCTGTTTGACAACGAGATTAAAAACGCACACGAAGGCAAGCCTGCATGGGTTAAGATAAAGATAAACCACATCACAGACCAGGACATCGTAAACAAGATGTATGCAGCATCAAAAGCTGGTGTGCGCATTGACGCCCTTGTGCGTGGCAACTGCTCCATTGTGCCAGGTGTTGAGGGCGTTAGCGAAAACATAAGAATCATAGGTATTATAGACCGTTATCTTGAACATTCGCGCATTCTGGTGTTCTGCAACAATGAGCGTCCGCGCTATTTCATTGGCTCTGCCGACTGGATGCCGCGTAATCTTGTAAACAGAATAGAGGTTATGACGCCCGTTTATGATGAAGATATGAAGCGTGACCTTATGCGCACCCTCGATTATGGATTGAGCGACACCGTCAATGGACGCATAGTTGACGGCCTGGGCACCAACGAGATACAACCCGTGAAAGACGGTGAGGCTCCTTTCCGCTCTCAAGAACAGTTGCATATTGCTTATTCACAACAAAACGACAATAAATAATGAATATTGCTGCTATAGATATAGGCTCCAATGGAGCACGACTGCTGATAAAAAGCTTTGATGACAATGCCCCTGCTTCATCACGCATACGCAAGCTCCTTTTCGTCCGCATACCTTTACGCTTAGGTCAGGATGTGTTCACGCTTGGCAAGGTGTCGAAGGAGCGCCAACACATGATGATGCACATGATGAAGGCGTACCGGCAGTTTATGCTGTTGTATAAGGTGGAACATTTTCGTGCCTGTGCCACATCGGCCATGCGTGATGCTGACAATGGCAAGAAAGTGATGCGTCGTATAGAGAAAGAAACTGGTATACGCCTTGAAATCATTCCTGGAGCCGAAGAGGCTCAGTTGCTGTGCAACAACCTTGTCGAGAACACAGACAGTGGAGTGGGTAACTATGCTTATGTCGATGTCGGTGGTGGTTCAACAGAAATATCTCTCTTACATGATGGCGTGTTAGCAGAGAGCCACTCGTTTAACATAGGAACCTTGCGCCTGCTTGCTGGAGCTGTGACGCAGGAAGAACGCAACGCTATGTGTAGCGTGCTCGAAAACTACGCCCGCGAGTTTCCTGATACCAAAATTATTGGTTCTGGCGGCAACATAAACCGTTTGTTCAAGCTCGCAAAAGTTAAGGGCGACTCTCGCGAGTTGCCTGTAGAGAGCATTCGCGAACTGCATAACATCCTTGCACCTTTGTCATTGGAGGAACGCAAACAGAAGTTCAAACTCAAAGACGATCGGGCCGATGTCATTGTCCCTGCGGCTGAGATCTTTATGACCGTAGCCAGCACTCTTGATAGTGACAGCATTATTGTGCCTAACATCTCGCTTGCCGATTCAATTGTTGATGGCATTTATAAAGAACAGAAGAAAGGTAAATCGTAAACATAACCATGTCACTTAATAACCGTAAGTGTGGTAGTTACGAACCGTAAGTGTGGTAGTTACGAACCGCAAGTGTGGTAGTTATAATTGTGCTGATTGTTAGAACGCATATTTTTTATGTCAAGAATAAACGAAAGACAATTGTCTAACATTGTGGCAATTTGTTTTTTCGTTTATTCTTGACATTTTCTTTACCCTTTATGTTATTGCGCAAGGTTCTTGCCTAAAAATGATTAATTTTTTTTGCATTGTCTTCTAAAAGGGTTAACTTTGCGGATTGTTACGAATACAAACACATTTATTATTATATTTTTTAAGTTAAATGAAACAGTTCAAGTTAGTGGACAATGTCCTCGGATGGATCACCTTCCTTGTGGCAGCCTTCGTTTATTGCTCTACCATAGAGCCGACGGCGAGCTTTTGGGACTGTCCAGAATTTATCACTACTGGTTATAAACTTGAGGTAGGTCACCCGCCAGGCGCACCTTTCTTCATGCTCACCGCCAATCTGTTCTCACATTTTGCAAGTGATCCCTCACAGGTGGCAAAGATGGTGAACATGATGAGTGCGTTGCTCAGCGCAACGACAATCTTGTTCCTCTTCTGGAGTATCACACACCTCACCCGCAGGTTGATAATGAAAGATTGGTCGTGCCTCACCACCCCTAAGCTTATCGCTATCGAAGCATCAGGTCTTGTGGGCGCTCTCATCTATACGTTTAGCGACACGTTCTGGTTCTCTGCCGTAGAGGGAGAGGTATATGCTTATTCGTCTGCTTTTACAGCCATTGTGTTTTGGCTTATCCTCAAGTGGGAAGACAAAGCCGATGAAGCACATTCAGACCGCTGGCTGGTCCTCATTGCTTATATGACCGGACTGTCTATCGGCGTTCACCTGCTTAACCTGTTGTGCATTCCAGCCATTGTGCTTGTCTACTGCTACCGCCGCTTCCCGAACATAGAACTTAAGGGCTCGCTTATAGCTCTTATTGTTTCCTTCGTTATCGTGGCAGCTGTGCTTTACGGTGTGGTTCCAGGCATCATAACCGTTGGCGGTTGGTTCGAGCTGTTCTTTGTCAACACCTTGGGTTGTCCGTTCAACACAGGCGAGGTCGTTTACATCTTCCTCCTTGTGGCAACAGTTATCTGGGCTATCTATGAGACATATACCGACCGTAGCCTAAAGCGCCAGAACCTTGCTTTCGTCCTGTCTGTAGGCATGCTTGGCATCCCGTTCTATGGCTTCGGCTGGTCAGCTGTTGTCATTGGCGTCGTGGTGTTGGTGGCCCTATGGTTCGTCTTGGGTTACCGCAAGCGTGTGGAGAAGAAGCTTGTGCCTGTTATCACAGCACGCGTCAAGAACACAGCCCTGCTTTGCATGCTGATGCTCATGATCGGCTATTCAAGCTACGCTGTCATCGTCATTCGTTCTACAGCCAACCCTCCAATGGACCAAAACTCGCCAGAGGACATCTTCACGCTCGGCTCTTATCTCAGCCGTGACCAATATGGTGACCGTCCTCTCGCTTATGGACAGGCCTATACCTCACAGGTGGCTTTCGATGTGGAAGGCAACATGTGCATACCAAAGCGCACAAAGGGTGCTCCTGTGTATCAGCGTAAGGAGAAGGCTTCTAAAGAAGAAAAAGACTCATACTTTGTTGTTACCACAAAGGACAAGATGGTATATGCCCAGAACATGGTGTTCCCGCGCATGTACAGTTCTGACCACGCACAGGCTTATGAGAGCTGGTTGGGTGGCGTGACAGGTACTGAGGTGCCTTATGACCGTTGCGGAGAGTCTGTAATGGTCAAGATGCCATCACAATGGGACAACATACGCTTCTTCCTCTCTTACCAATGCAACTTTATGTATTGGCGCTACTTTATGTGGAATTTCTGTGGCCGACAGAACGACATTCAAGGTAATGGAGAGGCTGAGCACGGCAACTGGATTACAGGCATCTCGTTCATTGATAACCTGATGTATGGTGACCAGAGCAAGTTGCCCGATGACCTTAAGAACAACAAGGGACACAACGTGTTCTATGGCTTGCCTCTGCTTCTCGGACTTATAGGTCTGTTCTGGCAGGCATGGCGAGGCCGTCGTGGCATACGTCAGTTCTGGGTTGTGTTCTTCCTGTTCTTTATGACAGGTCTGGCCATCGTTATCTACCTTAACCAGACACCTATGCAGCCTCGTGAGCGCGACTATGCTTATGCCGGTTCGTTCTACGCTTTCGCAATATGGTGTGGTATAGGCGTGGCAGCACTTTACGACATTATTGCCCGTAAGATGAAGGGCGTTAACCCAACAGCCATTGCTGCTGTTGTTGCTCTGCTCTGTGTGCTTGTGCCTATACAGATGGCTTCGCAGACATGGGATGACCATGACCGTAGCGGTCGTTACACCTGTCGCGATTTTGGTCAGAACTATCTCATGACGCTGCAAGACAAGGGCAACCCGATTATCTTTACCAATGGTGACAACGATACCTTCCCCCTTTGGTATAACCAAGAGACCGAGGGTGTGCGCACAGACGCACGCGTGTGCAACCTTAGCTACGTCAACACCGATTGGTATATTGACCAGATGAAGCGTCCTGCATACAACTCTCCTTCGCTGCCTATCACATGGCCGCGTCTCGACTTCTGTTCAGGTACAAACGAATATGTTCGTGTGCAGCCAGAACTTAAGGAGCAGGTTCTTCAGTTCTATAAAGAGAACCCGGAGGAAGCCAAGCAGCAGTTTGGTGATGATCCGTTTGAGGTGCGCAACGTCATGAAATATTGGGTGCGCTCAAAGAATGCTGACATGCACGTCATTCCTACCGACACTCTCTATCTTGACATCGACAAGGAGGCTGTGAAGCGTAGCGGCATGATGATGGCCAGCGACACCATTCCTGACCGCATGGTTATCTCTCTGAAGGGCAAGTCGGCTCTCTACAAGGGCGAACTTATGATGCTTGAGATTGTATCGCAGGCCAACTGGACACGTCCTGTTTATGTGGCAACGACCGTTGGTTCTGACAACTATCTCAACCTTGGCGACAACTTCGTTCGTGAGGGATTGGCCAACCGCATAACGCCGTTCACCACAAATGCTCCTGGTGCAAAGAACTTTGACACCGAGAAGACATATAACAATGTGATGAACCGTTACAAGTGGGGCGGTCTGGAACAAAAGGGGCTTTACATTGACGAGACCGTGATGCGCATGTGCTACACGCACCGTCACCTTATGGCTGATCTCGCCTTGCAACTTATTGCAGAGGGCAAGACAGACAAGGCGTTGAATGTGTTGCGCAAGTCGGAGAAAGTGTTGCCAAGCTACAATGTGCCTAACACTTATCTGTCTGGAGCTGCCGATCTGGCAAAGGCTTATGCCCTGCTTGGCAAGAAGAACGATGCCCAGCGCATTATCGATCAGGTATGGAAAGACAGTAAGCAGTATGCACAATGGTATGTCGGTCTTGAAGGCAACCTTTTCACCATGTCGCAGAATGATGTCCTGAAATATATCTATATCATGCAGGCAACTGCTGATGTGGAGGGTCTCATCAGTTCTACGAAGGCAGAAAAGATGCTGAGCGATATAAACGCCATTTATGTTTATTATCAGAAAAAAGGCGGCCAACCGTTTGAGCAGTAGTTCTTGACAGGAATAGTAACTGTAAGCAAGAAATAACTTTTAGAAGTAAAAGTAAAGATAATGATTATAGAACAACCAGCCAAATGGCTGAGATGGCTATTCCCCAAGGCGGCTTGGAGGATGGACCCGAAGGAGAAGGCGGTATATCTGACCTTTGATGACGGGCCCATCCCCGAGGCCACGCCGTTCATTCTCAAAACTCTTGAAGAATATGGAGTTAAGGCTACGTTCTTTATGGTGGGAGACAATGTGCGGAAATATCCTGATCTCTACAGACAGATTGTTGAGGCGGGACATCAAGTGGGTAACCACACGTTCCATCATCTTGGAGCGTTCAAGCACACAATAAAAACGTATCTTGATGATACGGAGCGTGCAAACGAACTTATTCATGCCCGCTATTTTAGACCACCGCATGGTTGCATGAGAATGAGCGAATATTGGCAACTCAGACGCAAGTACACTATCGTGATGTGGGACCTTGTAACCCGCGACTATTCAAAGTGGATGACGGCAGAGGATGTGCTTAACAACGTTAAACGCTATGCCCGTAATGGTTCTATTATAACCTTCCACGATTCGCTTAAGAGCGTTACGAAACTCCATTTCGCTCTTCCACAGTCGTTGCAATGGCTTAAGGAACAGGGATATGAGTTTAAAATATTCCCATAACAAGACTGTCTGATTTTTTATGATAGAGACAATAGAGACATATCTTCATAAAACCATAAAATGTGGTGATGACGTTGTTTCCATTGTCTCTATTTTTTTGCTCACTATAAAAAATCAGAAAACTGCCTAATGACCGATTGGGGTTTAATAATATAACTCGCTCTAATTTGAACTTTGATTGAATATCAAGAAGTTGGGCGTTTGCCTATATAATATAGGTAACAATATGGAAACGAGCGGACTTCTGCTCGTTTCTGTATTTTGCAATATGCAAAGAACGCCTTTAAATACATGTGCAAAGATAAAATTAATTTCTGTAAAACTATACGTTTTACTCTATTTTTAAGTTCTCTTAAGATTTTGAAATACCAAAATCAAAAACAGGAGAATTTCATAATATTAAGAAGAATTGCCATTTATAAGAGATTTCATAAATGACAATTCTTATTTGCTTATAATTGTTATCTCCAAATCGGATTTTCCTCCCATCCTCTTGTGAAGCCAATCATGAATATAGGAATGTTAGGGTATGAAGCAAAAAGATTCTTTATATCCTGCTTAACTGTATTGTCTGGACAAATCGCATTGCACAAATATAGAAGGCATGATATTACACTAAAAGCACGTTTACGCTGGTGTTCAGTCAAATCTGAAAGCATCCAATTATCCCTATGGCGGTTGATGTTGGTCGGTTTCTTGGAAAATATCTTATACCATATTCTTGAATGGTGTGCGATGATATTTCTCAAGACAGAAATTGCTTCCAACCAACTTGAAAGCTCTCGGGCAGAATACAAACCGAATTCATTGGCAATTCTCGACTTCAACGGAGATTGATTCAACAGGTTTTTGTACATTTTGGAAAGAGTTCCAAATGTAGCAGTTTCAAAAATCATCCACGCATCAGGATTATCTCCATCCAAAGTGTTCTTGTCCCAATTGGAATGGTCTATAATATATTGGCGCACAAAAGGGTCTGAATTTCTATCAAACTCATATTTCATATCCAGCACCAAGTTTGTATGAAACTGCTGATTGTTGAAAAGAGAACCGTCCAAATACCACAATCCTGTATTTGTTGCCAACGAGAGTGTCGTTATGAATTTTGTACGCAATCCAACTTCCAGAATTTCAACTGCACCAAAAAGTATATTACGTAACTTCTTGTCAAACTCATATCTGTCTATGACCGTGTCGAAATTTGCGCCATCAACGAAATATCCTGCATTGTCATCCAACATATCCACCCAATAATATTTTAAGCGGAAATAGCTAATCCTTGACAGATATGAAATGGCTTTTGGTTCGTCATTGAATACCATGCCCTTTTCTTTAAGTCGGCATAATTGCTCTTGTATAGTTCTTGGTTTCTGATTCATATGTCTATATATAAAAATGACTCGCTTGCAGTTCTGATGGGATGCAAACGAGTTCTGTTGCTGCAAAGATACGAATAATCATTGATAATACAAACTTTTTAGCAAGAAAAATATCGCAAAAGTGGATTTCTTTGACATATTTATATTTAATAATGTTAAATCATGCCATAAAATTAAGTTTTGTCAGCAAAACAAAACGGATTCTGATATAAAATTGTTACCTTTGTGTCGTATATACCCATACCGAAAGCCTCGATGGGCAGAGGTTGGGCAGACATACATATGGTATAAGGCGTTTTTGTACGCTTTGGTTTTGACGATCGATGAACTTCGCAAATTCAACTGTAAGTCAAAAACAAAGCAATGCAGAACGCCTCATGAGGTGTATTATATACAGCTCTCATTGTCTTCGGATGTTTTATACATTCGTTGGTAGGGAGAGTAGATTATATACTTACACTGGCGTGGGGCTTTCGGCGTTGCTCGTTTCGACTTACAGGGCAATGCGAAGGCCTATCGATCGTGGAACGAGTGACAGAATGGCTCTGCGCTTTTTCTTATGTATCAACTGCAATAATAATCTATAAGCCGTAGTAGCCAGCTTTTAAATTGTCAAAGGATGGTTACAAATGTTAGTCTGCCACAATGGCTTGACAAATATATTTTTTCAAGTTTGAATGCAAAATATTGTCGTTCAAATTCGGACATGTCTGTCATCGACTGGGACAAGAAAGATATGTTGAACTATCTTGGCACTTATTTTCCTCGAAGTTATACTGAATCATATTGCATTTGGTCAGATTGGTTTCGCCAAGCCTGTAATGGATGGGGAAAGAAAGACACACTATCCCTATTTGACTTTTGTTGTGGAACAGGAGGTGAAATCATTGGTCTCTTGGAAGCGACAAACGAAAATATGCCAAATATCAAAAAGGTAACGATTTATGCCTTTGATGGAAACCAACACGCCTTACGTTTGTTCGAATCAATCGTGAACAAATATAGGAGTATCCTAAAATTTGAAATAGAATATAAAATCTTGCCTTTCGAGATAGATGACTTCTACGATTTGAACTTAATAGACGATCTTATTGACAAACAATTTGACATTATATTGACTTTTAAGGCCATTTGTGAATTTGTAACAAAAGAAAGATTCGAACAAGACAATGCGTATGCCCATATATGTAAATGCTTTTTGCCAAAGCTGAAAGTTGGAGGTTTGATGTTGTTAGTCGATGTAACGACTTACAATTGCGTATCTCAGGAATGGCTTCCCCAAATGCTTGATAAAGGCATTGAAGAAGTACATGCCCATGTTGTTGGGAAAAACGTCGGATACAACCAATGTTTTACTGTTTCGCATTCAAAATGCTTACAAGACAGAAGCAAGGTTGCATGGAGATTAATTATGAAATGAAAACAAAACAACTATAGATATGAAGAAAGATTGGATGATAAAAGAGTCGGAATTAGATGATGACCAGATAAAAGTGTTGACTGCCACTTTAGACAAATCATGTGTCATATCTGGCTGCGCTGGGAGCGGCAAGTCTGTTCTTGCGCTAATCAAAGCTCAAAGAATTCAGAAAGAACGTGGCGACAATTATGAGATAATAGTTTACACCAAGGCTCTGTGCCATTATATGAATTCTGGGCGTGAAGAACTTGGATTGACCAAACCTTTTTATTATCATTGGCAGTGGAAGAACAGACTGAGTTGTCCTTCGGCTGATTATGTCATCGTTGACGAAATTCAAGATTTCGAAGAAGAGGAAATACGTGAGTTTATACAGGCAACAAACAAACATTTCTTTTTCTTTGGAGATACAGCACAATCAATCTATGAGGGATTAAAGCAAACTTTACCTTTGGAAGACATTGGATATTTGCTTCCGAAAGGTAATAAGCCTAAAGACTTTAGTCTGTACAGAAATTATCGTTTGCCGATTCCAATTGCCAAATTCGTTCAATACATAGGTGTAGAACTACCAGAGTTTGAAGAAAGCACTTATAGAAGTGCCGAACATTCAAAGCCTCATCTGTTGAATTATGCAACAGTAAAAGAACAAGCTTTGGCGATAAAAAGAATTATTACCAATAATTCCTTATCTGATGTTGCCATATTGTTGCCTCATAATGATATGGTAAGAGCCTTTGGTCGAATGCTAACAGAGCTAGAAGTTAATTGCGAATTGCGCTTCCAAGATAAAACTGACTGGAGAAGTAGCGTGGATAGTCTGAATTTCAGTTCGACCAATCCTAAGCTCATGACATATCATAGCGCAAAGGGATTGCAATTTGAGACGGTGTTTCTTCCTCTGTTGGAAGAATATGAAGAAAAATGGGATTTTGTCAAAAATGTAGATTGCAATAGAAAAGCTCTGTACGTTGCTATGACTCGTACATACAAAGATTTGTATGTAATGTATAGTGGAGACTTACCAGATGTGCTGACAGAAATACCAGCCAACCTCTATATGGCTCAAGAAACAGAAGAGATTGAAGATATTTAAGATTAGGAAGATGAAAAGATTATATATACCAACTTCTACTTTCAACTTCAATAATATATTGTCAAGTGAAAGTGTGTCCCCAAAAGCCTTTTACGGACAAAGAGGCTTTGGATATTCTCGTTGGATGACAATTCCCGAGAATGGGATAGAAAATGTGACACTCCTATACGAGAAGCCTTTTGTGTTTTCTCGCCCTAAAAGCGATGTAGAAGACCATCCTATGCTTATCGAGCTACAGACCGATATAGACTTTCATCCAACCAATGTGGACGGAGTTTATTATTGCGACTATACTATTTACTTAGATCCATGGAATACGTCATTTATTTTCTTTGACGAAAATGCATTGCGTACAACTCTATCTATGTCTGACAGTAGTTTGGAAACAAAGTTAGTAAATCTGTACCGAAAGAAAATTTTCGTTCGCGACTTCTCCAATATGCACCCAACTCCTCAGATTAAGGTAGAAGTAGAACTTAACACAAAGAGCATTAGCTATGACATCACTGTCAACAAGATGAAAGGATTGTTGTATGGCTATTATATTGGGGCTTTACTTTCGACTTCAAAAGAGTGGGTGCGTCGTTATAGCATCTTGTCTGAAATAAAAGACTTATTCTCTTCTATCGCATCTTCCGAAGACAAGATGCCAACGATGGCTCAAAAGACAAAGTTGGAAGCAATGATATATGATATTCAAAAAGAATCCCCTGCTTTGGCAGGGTTGGACAAGTATTGTCGCTCAGACATAAATTTGAATCAGTTAATAGACAAACTGAAGGGAAATGGTTGGACGTGTGCAGATTTAGTTGACCAAACGAGAATTATGGACTCAATCATGGGAATAGACAACGGTCAATACGCTTTTGACTGGCTTGAAAGAGAAGAGCAGAAACTTTGTGTGCAGGCGCAAAAGACCCCAAAACTCATTTCTGTCAAAAATGAGGAGATTGTCGTTGCCAACAACCAACTTCATAAGCTAAAGAATAGTTATCTGAAAGAAGAAGATGAAGCGTTACTGAAAATCTTGGTAAATGAGATATTTGTTTCCAAAAACTATAATGGGAAAATAAGTACATTCAAAGCAGAAATCTCTGATACCATAACCCAAAGAGCTAAAGATATGCTTGGAGAAAAGTGGGCAGACAGTGAGTTGAAGCAACAATTGAACCAAGTGCGACACTACGTTAGAGGACAAGAAGCTTCTTTCGATTGGGCTTATATGCTGATAGCTTCATTGGCATCGGTTCTTTCCAAAGGAAATGAATGGGGTTCCTTGCTTTCTTTTATGAGACGTAAACAGATTTCAGATTATCGTATCGCTTATGCAATTTATGGAGAGCTACACGGCTTTGCCAATATGACTCGTGATTTTACAGACCACTTGTATGGGCTTTCCGACAAATCTTATATAGCAGCGGTTTACAAAGAAATCTATGGACAACTATTTGGAGATTCAGCTCAACTCTTGGAACTTGAGCCATATTCGTCTCAAAAGGGCTCGCTTGGAAATACCCAAATGGCGTCCTGGAAAGAAGAAGTCTTGCAAATCTGGGAAACTTTGAATCGGCAAAAGAACAGAAAAGAACTTTTGGGCGAATTGAAAGAAACCTTAGAACAAGTGAATACTATAGATTCCCTCATTGGCTCATTGTTCAAAAAAGATTTCTGGAGCAAAGCTACAAAGCTGCAGACTGCCTTAAAAAAAAGATTAGGAGTCAAGAAAAAAGTAAAACGAGAAAGTTGCGACAAGGTAGAAAGTGGTGATTTGTTTGCTACTACAAATTCTGTTTCGTCCCTTGGTGTATCCAAAAGAAGCAACGACGAATACTTTAGTTTAGACCCTAAGGCTTGGGACTACATGAAGGATTATATTCCTCAAAGCTATCAAGCGAAAATTCATGAAGATTTCGATTGGTTTATTGGAGAAGTACGAAAAGAAAAGAATTTGCGTTATAAATATTACAAAGAAATTGACAAGTTAGACAATCGTCAGGTAATAAACAGCTTTTGTAATCTCAAAAAGAAACAAGCTTATTATTTTTCTGACAGTTTGAGAGAAACTCTTAAAAATGCTTTGTTGAAAAGATATGGGGGCAAATAGTGTTTATATCATAAATGATAAAGGGGAAAGAGTAGAGGCTACAGCCCCTGTCATCATCTCGGCAAGTCGCTCTACAGATATACCAGCCTTTTATGCCAAGTGGTTTTTCAACCGCTTGGCAAAGGGGTATTGTGTCTGGTACAATCCTTTCAACAAAAAGCCCATGTACATATCTTTCAAGAATACAAAGGCTATTGTTTTTTGGACGAAGAATCCAAAGCCTATACTTCCTTATCTGAAAGAATTAGATGCACGTGGTATTCATTATTACTTTCAAGTAACATTGAATGACTATGTAAACGAAGGGTTTGAGCCTAATGTTCCATCTGTTGAACAACGAGTTAAGACATTCAAACAACTATCAGATATGGTTGGGAAAGAAAAGGTTATTTGGCGTTTTGACCCACTAATTGTAACACCTGAGATTACGCCAAGGACTCTTTTGGCGAAAGTGTGGAAAGTCGGCAATATGCTGAAGGGTTATACCGACAAACTTGTATTTAGTTTCGTTGATGTCTTAGCATATCGTAAAGTACAAAGTAACCTAATAAAAGAGATAGGTTGCTTTACAAAAGATAATGTTGAATCTTCAGAATTGACCCAATCACAAAAAACAGAAATAGTAGATGGGTTGGTAAAACTACGAGATATTTGGAAAGAACAGGGCTGGAATATTTCTCTTGCAACTTGTGCCGAAGACTTAGATTTGGAGCAATATGGCATAGAGCATAATCGTTGCATTGACGGTGAGCTAATGAAGAAACTATTTTCAGACGATGAAGACTTTATATATTACTTAAATACTGGCTATCTACCAGAACGGGATATGTTTGGACAATTATCAAAACCACATAAAATCAAGGATGCCAAAGGAATGAAGGATAAAGGGCAGAGAAAAGTATGTGGTTGTATGATAAGCAAAGATATCGGTATGTATAATACTTGCAAACATTTTTGTGTGTACTGCTATGCTAATACAAGTAAAGAATGTGTATTAGAAAACAATAAATTGCATTCTGATGAAAGCGAAAGTTTATTATAACTATCGTTACGATAGAGTTTTGAGTGGCAAAGAAAAACTCTTCGCCACTCATCAAATATTAACTATTTAGAGCTATTAATGGTGCGTTTAATGTTATCAGATTCTTTCACGAGTTGTTTAGCAATACTGTCTTTGTATGCAGCCATCCGTACCATTTCATTGTATTTGAGAACAGAATCTTCGTAAGCTGCAACATGATTTCTTACATCATCAATAACTTTCTCATCTCGGCAAACAGAGAAATGCTTTTCGATATAGTGAATGTTCGGGTCATCGGATGGAAGCACCATCTTCAATGCCCGATACTTCAAGTCTGCCTCCTCCCAATTTTGATGCTCTCGCCATAGGGTGAGGTTGCCCCAAATGGAGAGGACAAGGGAAAGAGCCAAGCCACCAATGAAAAGAAGAATATACTTTGAAGTTGGCTCAAAGCGATGGGTGACTACCTTCTTTTGAGATGAATTGTTCATCACTTCAAGTTTGTCCTGCAATACCTTTAAGGAAACATCATTCTCTTGTCTCATCTGCTTGACGGCATCAACCAAGAGCTTGCTTCGCTGCTCATTTTTGCAAAGTTCAACCTTGATAAGGTCTGCAAAAACAGCAATGGCATCTCTTAACTTGGATATTTTACCTCTGACTTCCTCTTCCTTGCCAAACATAGCAATGATTAATTTCTCCAACTTGGTCGTGTCACTGCTCGCAGGAGCCGTTTCCGTTCCTGCGTTCTTTGGTGAAGCAGAAAGTTCATCGACTTTCTGCTCCAATCTCTCAACTGTGCCGTAGATGGCTTCCAATAGTTCTTCTTTCATATTTCTTTTGTTGTTTGAATGGTTTGTAACTTGCATCAAAGGCTAAAGCCTCTTCTGCGTTTCTTCTTTTTCTTCTTGGATGATTCATCCTCTGGGAATTGCTCAAAGGTCTGAGCATTGGCTGGAGCAAAAAGTCCAATGGAAGAAATACCATTCCATGGTTTTTGGCTGCTCTCCGACATGAATGGCAACAGCTCGTCCTTGAAACTACCTTGCTCATATTGTTGAGTAGAAATGGCTCTTGCTGATACATGGTTCTCCGTTCCCTCAAATCTTGCATTCAGTTTGCCAAAGCTATAGTCTCGGCTAATCTGCGTACCCTTGAAGCTATATCCATCCTTGCTGAAACGGATGCCTTGCACCTTGGTTCGCTCCTTGTCCTTATAGACAAGCTCCAAGTGGACACCTCGTCTTGCAAGTTCATTCTTGAACTTCTGCCAGCTATCTGCGGCTTTCAAGGCACCTTTAACGGCATTGTGAATCTCGTATTTGGCACGCTCCGCATTGCGTAACTTGCGAGTATTAGTATTGCTCTTGTCCGTTCCGTAGGTCAGTCCATATTTGGATTTAAGAGCCTTGGTCACCTGCTCATTACGCCTGTAATCATTCCTGTCTGATATGAGTTTGCCCTCATTATTGATGCGGTTATATACGATATGACAATGTGGATTGTGCGTATTGTGATGCCTTACGATGAGAAATTGGGTATCGGTGATACCCTTCATCTGCATGTATTCAAGGGCTATCTTAGCCATGAACTCATCCGTCAAACGTGG
>OCRP01000453.1_pt1 | contig 39538 bp, 25 predicted proteins | sample 1538871 | NCBI WGS metagenome assembly OCRP01 (sample SAMN04571731, study PRJEB22368) | human gut metagenome | biome: human gut; material: stool | host: Homo sapiens | place: Luxembourg | collected 2012-09-20 | reverse complement strand
AATATTTGTGAGACTACCAACTTTTTTATGAACTATTCTTATCCCGAACTGGGGTAACATAATACATTGACTATGAAATCGAGACTCATACAACGGCTAACCTCATTTCTTGACCAACGCAGCCACAACTGGCAGCAACGGCTGTGCCTTATAACGTTTCTCATGCTCAGCTTGTCGGTGTTGGTGTTGGGAGTACCGATGCACATCGTCGGACTGATAGGTCGCTGCGATGTCGCGCTGTACACACTGTCTACCCTTTTGTGGGTGTCTACGGGAGTCGTTTTTGTGTTCTATCTGATGCAACGCATGTCGCTGCGGGTCGCCATATCGACGTTTGGCATCGTGACACAGTTGGTCGAAAGCGCCCGCATAGTGTACATGGCAATGGAGCGGCCGGCAGGGTTTGAAGAGACCATAGTGTTTAACCAGATTATATCGCTTGCTCTTATCATCTACCTCGTCATGGCAGCCGTCAGACATATACCGTCTATCGTGGCACTGATGAGCATCGCCACGATAGTTGCGGCATATCTCTGCACCGACAAGGCGATAAGCCGTCAGATAGTGGTGATATTCATTATTGTGGAAATATTCACTTGTGTGCTCGGCGACATGATAAGGCGAGGCATAAGGAACCTGCAACGGGAGAACGACGACTACCACACGACGCAAAACCGTCTGCTATCTATTTTCCACATGACCAAGACCGAGTTGCTGGCTTATCTGCAACTGGGGCGGGGGGGGGAAAAGAGCGACCGCGACATCAACGACTTCTTCGATCATATCGGCGAACGCACCGAGGCTAACCTCATAAGGGCTGTCGAACAGCGTGTGGCGCTGCGCAAAATGAAGCATGCCGACATATCGGCGACATTCCCAAACCTTACTCCCACCGAACGGGAGGTGTGCCGCTTGATAATAGGGGGCAAAACGATTGTGGAGATTGCAGCCATCCTTAACAAAAACACTAACAACATTAGCTCCGTGCGCATACATATACGCAAGAAACTGGGACTCGCTACAGGGAAAGACCTTAGGGAGGCACTGATAGAAGCAACGAGAAGGGAGTAAAGGTAAAAAAGGAGCCCCTCTCCAGCTCTCCCCGCCGGGGAGAGGGCTGTTGATGGAGGAAATGGATGGCTAAATGTAAAGGGATAAAAAGGTAAAAAAGGCAGACGCCAGTGGGAAGACCGCTAACAAACCAGCCCTCTCCCCGGCGGGGAGAGTTGGAGAGGGGCTTCCGTTGAGTTGGAGAGGGGCTTCCGTTGAGATGGAGAGGTTTTTTTCTTACAATTAATAGTTATTTCCCTCGTTTTTCTTACACCTTTTCTTAACGTCTGTTAAAAACTCCGCGGTTTTGCCAAAGGGCCGTAGTGGCGACGTCAAAGGTCCGTAGTGACGACGCCAAAGGACCGTAGTGACAACGCCATTTGGGCCCTTTCAATTTGTCATTTGGGCCTTGTCGCGGATAGACTCGACAGGTGGGGCTTTGTCTGTTTCCCCTTGTCGCGCGCTTGCGTGATATAGATAATGTGGAGATAATGTGGCGTCTGGCTTATTTTTAAGGGGTGATGATGACCAAAATTGCGGTTTTTTCTGTAATTTTGCAGATACAAATCAGATGCTGGTAAACCACAACTTTATATAAAAAATGATTTTACGCCACATGGAGCGCGATGCGACGCCACATGGAGCGTAATAATATGTCATGTAGGGTGCGCTGTGGCGACCCGTAGAGTGTGGCGTGGCGCAAGAATGAATGTACTGAATAGACGTAAAAAACCAAGCCTTGAAATAAAGTTATATAAAACCAAACAAAATGACATTTTTAAAATTTAAAACCATGGCTCTGCTGGCTTGCGCCCTTCTTACAGGGAACACAGTATGGGCACAGACAAAGCAACCAGTCGACTATGTAAATCCGTACATCGGAAACATCAGTCATTTGCTCGTTCCAACGTTCGCAACAGTTCAGTTGCCTAACAGCATGTTGCGTGTCTATCCAGCACGCGCCGACTACACCTCGGAGAAGGTGAACGGCCTGCCCGTGATCGTGACAAACCACCGCGAACGCTCGGCGTTCAGCATCTCGCCTTATCTCGGCGACAACCCACAGCCGGTGGTGGCATCGACATGGGACAATGAGCACATCACACCCTACTCGTTTGACATCGAGCTGGCAGACAACACCATCGCGGCACGCTATGCCGTGGCACCGCAGAGCGCCATCTACGACATAGAGCCCATGGAGCAGGGAAAGCCCTTCTACATCATGGTCAACTCGCAACGCGGCGCCATAACCATGGGCGACCGATGGGTGAGCGGCTACCAACAGGTGACCGACGGCACACGCGTCTATATCTACGCCGAGGTTGATGCGCAGCCCGTTGAGGCTGGCATATTGAAGAATGGTAAGGTGGAGGCCGACAAGAAGGCTGAGGGAAGCAACGCCTGCGCCGCCATGCGCTTTGCCGACGGCACAAAGAAGGTGAGCCTGCGCTACGGCGTGTCGTTCATAAGCAGCGACCAGGCAAAGAAAAACCTCTACCGTGAGCAGAAAGGCTTTAATCTTGCTGCCGTGGAGAAGGCTGGGCGAGAGACGTGGAACACAACGCTCTCGAAAATCAGCGTTACGGGTGGCAGTGACGACCAAAAGACGGTGCTCTACACCTCTTATTATCGCACGTTCGAGCGCCCCGTGTGCCTGAGCGAGGACGGACGCTATTTCAGCGCCTATGACGGCAAGGTGCATGAGGACGGCGGAACACCGTTCTACACCGACGACTGGATCTGGGACACCTACCGCGCCGCACACCCCCTGCGCTGCCTGCTCTCACCCGAGGTGGAGGTGCCTATCATCGACTCGTACCTGCGTATGGCGGAGCAGATGGGCACACAGTGGATGCCTACGTTCCCCGAGATCACGGGCGACTCGCGCCGCATGAACTCAAACCACGGTGTGGCAATGGTGGCCGACGCGCTGTGGAAAGGACTGAAGGTTGATGCCAAGCGCGGCTTCGACTATTGCCGTAAGGGCATTGAGGAGAAGACACTCGCACCGTGGTGCGGCAACAAGGCGGGATGGATCGATGAGTTCTACTGGAAGAACGGCTTCATACCAGCCCTGCGTAACGGTGAGAAGGAGACCGATCCCAACGTGTCGGGCTTCGAGAAGCGTCAGCCTGTGGCCGTGAGCCTCGGCACCTCCTACGACCTGTGGTGCCTCTCGCGCATTGCCGCCTTCCGTGGCGACAAGAAGAACACGAAGCGCTATGCCGAGCTGTCGCACAACTATCGCACGCTGTTCAACCCGCAGACCGCGTTCTTCCATCCTAAGGACAAGGACGGAAAGTTTCTTGAGCCGTTCGACTATCGCTTCTCGGGTGGCATAGGCGCACGCGACACCTATGACGAGAACAACGGATGGACCTACCGCTGGGATGTGCAGCACAACATGGCGGACCTCATCAACCTGATGGGCGGACGAGACAAGTTTGTGGCAAACCTCGATGCCACCTTTGCAGAGCCTATGGGACGTGGCAAGCGCGAGTTTTATGAGCAGCTGCCCGACCAGACAGGCAACATAGGACAGTTTACCATGGCCAACGAGCCGTCGCTGCACATTCCTTATCTCTACAACTATGCCGGTGCGCCGTGGAAGACACAGAAGCGTGTGCGCCAGGTGCTCCGCACATGGTTCCGCAACGACGTGATGGGCATTCCGGGCGATGAAGACGGCGGCGGACTGACCTCGTTCGTGGTGTTCTCAAGCATTGGCTTCTACCCCGTGACGCCGGGCTTCCCTGCCTACAACATCGGCAGCCCGCTCTTCAACACCACTACGCTGTCGCTGCCTGGCGGCAAGACGTTTGTCGTTGAGGCTCAGAACAACTCGGAGGATAACAAGTATGTACAGAGCGCCACGCTCAACGGCAAGCCCTGGAACAAGCCTTGGTTCTCACACGACGACATAAAAGACGGTGGCCGCCTGGTGCTCGTCATGGGCAAACATCCCAACAAACAGTGGGGTGCCGACAAGCTGGTGGCACCGCCATCGGAGGATAAGGAGAAGTGAATTTTTTGAAGGGAGTTAATGGAAGTTAGAAGGGAGTTAATGGAAGTTAACGGACATATGTCTTACAGTTTGAGTTCTAAGGCTATTGTCCGTTATCTTCCAGAACGACCGAAGGGAGTGATAAATTCCTTCTAACTCCCGTTAACTCCTTTTTAATAAGTGAACGTGCTGCCCCCTAAAAACTCGCGAAGCAGCGAGGTGGGGGGCAGCTTGTCATAGTCGACGGCGTGGAAATAGCCGAGAAATTTTTTCAGACGATAAGCCTCGGCATACTCGTCACAGTTTTCAGGCACGGCCTCAAGTACGGGGTCGGCCTGTTTTTTTATTACGGCAAGCTCATAGATCATCGCCGTGTTGAACATCACGTCGGCATTCTCCTGATAGGGGAAGATCCACTTGTTCTCGCCGGCACGCACACTGGGCCAACGACGTATGGTGTCTTCGGCCGAGCAACCACGATACTTGTAGTCGCGTATGATGCGGCGCAGCAGACGGTTGTCGGTCGTGGGGATGTAGTTGTGGGTGTCGAGCAGAATGGTCGTGAGGGCAGAGGCATAGACGCGAAACTTCATGTCGTCAGGGATCTGTGCCGTGAGCTCTGGGTTGAGGGCGTGTATGCCTTCCACCACGAGCACGTCGCCAGGCAGCATCTGAAGCTTCTGTCCGCTCTTCTCGCTCCGTCCTGTCTGGAAATTGTAACGCGGCAGCTCCACCTCCTCGCCACGGAAGAGGGCGGCGAGCTGCTTGTTGAGCAACGGCAGGTTCAGGGCGTAGAGGCTCTCGTAGTCGTAGTCGCCGTTGGGCTGCAGCGGCGTGTTCTCACGGTCCACGAAATAGTCGTCGAGGGAGATGGGCACGGGCCTTATGCCGCAGGTGAGCAGCTGGATGCTCAGACGTTTGCAGGTGGTGGTCTTGCCGCTTGACGACGGGCCGGCGATCAGCACCATCTTGACGCCCTTGCGGGCAGCGATCTGCTCTGCTATGGCAGCAATCTTCTTCTCTTGCAGCGCCTCGCTCACGTTCACGATGCTGTTGGCGAGCCCGTTCTCCACGGCGGCGTTGAACGCTCCCACGGTGCCCATGCCGAGGATGTCTTGCCAGCGGTGGTGCTCCTTGAAGATCTCGAACATCTTGTCCTGACGTGTCACCTCGCCCAGCACGGCAGCGTTCTGTGGCGACGGTATGCGCAGGAGCAGGCCGTCATAATATTTCTCCAGACCGAAGAGGTAGAGCTGTGAGGTGTTGGTGAGCAGCGTGCCGTAGAAATAGTCGAGATAGCCGCCAATGTCATAATAGGTCGTGTAGAGACGGCCAGAGGTGCGCAGCAGGTCCACCTTCGAGTGGGCACCGAGGTCGGCAAACATCTTCATGACCTCCTCCGTCGGTGCCTCGTGGCGCGTTATGGGCAGCGCCTCACTGATGATCTGCTGCATGCGTGAGCGCAGGGCGTTGCAGATGTCGTCGTTCACCTTCTGTCCGATCTTGAGGTCACAATAGTAGCCGTTGCTCACGGGTATGTCTATCACCACCGATCCGTCGGGGTAGAGGTCGTGCACGGCCTTGCAGAGCACGAAGAAGAGCGTGCGCGTGTAAGCCCTTGAGCCAGACGCCGAATGCATGTCCAGAAACTCGATGTCTTTGTTGTGGTAAAGGCGGAAATGCATGCCCTCAACCTTGTTGTTGACCTTCGCGCTTATCGGTCCGTAGGGCATGGAAATATTTAATTTGCGAAAAACGTCAGAAAGTGTGCTTCCGATTTCTACATTCAGAGTTTTTTTATTATTTTTGCAACGAATTTGTATCATCTGTTTCATTATGGTTACATGATTAAAGATTAGACATTTTTATTCGATTCAGATGTTAGCAAAGATACGGCATTTTTTCGACACGTTCCAACAAAATAAAACAAATTAAATAAAAATATGTCGATTTGGATAATTTTTAAGATTATTGGCTCACTCGCTCTGCTCATCTATGGCATGAAGGTGATGAGCGAAGCGTTGCAGAAGATGGCGGGCTCACAGCTTCGCCATATCCTCGGAGCCATGACTACCAACCGTTTCACCGGACTGCTGACCGGTATGTTTGTAACCGCATCCGTGCAGTCGTCCACGGCCACTACGGTGATGACCGTGTCGTTCGTGAATGCCGGACTGCTGACGCTTGCGCAAGCCATCTCCGTCATTATGGGCGCCAACATAGGCACCACGTTCACGGCATGGATCATGACGCTTGGCTTCTCTTTCAACATGGCCGATGTGGTGTTCCCCGCGTTCTTCATTGCCCTCTTGCTCATCTACAGCAAGAAACGCCGTTACGTTGGCGACTTCCTCTTCGGTATAGCTTTTATGTTTTTCGCCATTTCAACCCTCGGTACTACGGGTAAGGAAATGGATCTCAGTCATAACCAGATGGTTATCGACTTTTTCTCTTCTTTCGACAAAGACAGCTATCTCACCGTCTTCGCATTTCTCGGCATAGGTACCATCCTCACGTTCTGCATGCAGTCGTCGGCGGCTCTCATGGCCATCACCATGGTGCTGTGCTCCAGCGGTGTGCTGCCCATCTACATGGGTATAGCCCTTGTGCTCGGTGAGAACATCGGCACGACCATCACCTCAAACATCGCTGCCATGGGTGCCAACACGCAGGCCCGTAGAGCGGCTTTTGCACACCTCACGTTCAACGTGTTTGGCGTGCTCTGGGTGCTCACAATCTTCTACCCCTTCATCGACATGGTGTGTGGCTTTGTGGGTGTTGACCCGCACGCTGACCACATCAACCCCGCGCGTCTGTCGGTGGTGCTCGCCGCCTTCCACACCACGTTCAACGTGTGCAACACCTCTATCCTTATATGGCTCATCCCGCAGATGGAACGCTTCGTCTGCTATGTCATCAAGCCGTCGGCAAAGAAGGACGAGGACGACTTCCGTCTGCGCTACATCGGTGGCAACTCTATCATGAAGACCCCGGAGCTCTCGGTGCTGGAGGCACAGAAGGAGATCCAGTCGTTTGCAGAGCGCATTCACCGCATGTTCGTCATGGTGCGCGAGCTCCTTGGCGTGAAAGACGACGCTCAGTTTACGAAGCTCTACTCGCGCATTGAGAAGTATGAGAGCATCTCTGACAACATGGAGATCGAGATCGCCAACTATCTCGACAACGTGAGCGACGCCCACCTCTCTGACGAAACGAAGGCAAAGATACGCGCCATGCTGCGTGAGATCAGCGAGATAGAGAGTATCGGCGACTCTTGCTACAACATTGCCCGCACGATAAACCGCAAGCTGAAGGGCAAGGAAGACTTCACCGAGCAACAGTATGAACACCTGCACCAGATGTTTGAGCTTACCGACGACTCGCTCACGCAGATGAACGTTCTGCTCCTTGGCCGCAAGGACAACTACGATGCCAACCGCTCGTTCAACATTGAGAACGAGATCAACAACTATCGCACGCAGCTGAAGAGCCAGAACATCAACGACGTTAATGATCACAAGTACACTTACGCCATCGGAACGATGTACATGGACATCGTCAGCGAGTGTGAGAAGCTCGGCGATTATGTCGTGAACGTTGTTGAGGCCCGCATGGGAACAAGAAAGACCGAGGCTTGATAGAGAGCTTATAAGGCTTATGGGTCTTATAGGTCTTATGGGTCTTATAGGTCTTACAGGTCTTATAAGCCTTATGGGTCTTACAGGTCTTATAAGCCTTGTGGGTCTTATAAAATTTAAGGTTAAGATAACAAAAAAAGGTTATAGGGTCAACCCCTATAACCTTTTTACCTTTAAAAGCGCCAGTCTTTTTTTTTACCTTTTCCCTTAAATAGCCAGGGCTATAAGAGTTTTGAATTTTGATTTTTGAATTATCAGCTTTCAGCCGATGTTGAATTTTCGAATTTTGATTTTTCCTTTTTTAAAGGCTATCGAATTCTTCACTCATCACTCTTCGTTCTTCACTTAAAAGAGGCTATAGGATTTTTCACTTTTCCCTTTTCACTTTTCCCTTTTCAAGGCGCCAGCCTTTTTTTACCTTTATTTAACGCAGTTCTTCCTCAAGAAATCCTCAAACTCGTTGCGGTAGCCGTTGAAGACGTTGATGTCGACCTTGGGGGTGATGCCACCGACGCGGCCGTCGGGACAAAGCTGCCAGTAGACAAGGTGTACGTCGGGCTTGTATTCGCCGTAACGGGCAATCCAGATGTTATAGTTTTTCTTCAGGTCAGGGGCGTAAGAGAGGTAACGGTTCACGAACATCTGACTGATGTAGAGCACCGGTTTGGTGCCTGTGCGACGCTCCACAGCCTGCATCCATGCCCTTACCATGCGGAACATGGCGACGGGTCCTCCCATCATCTTCACCTGCTTTGGCGTTGGTTCAAGATCGAGCACAGGGGGCAGGTCGCCACGGTTGAAACGCGAGTGGCGCAAGAAGAAGTTGGCTTGTACCGTGCCCGACGATTTTGGCGAAAAGAAATGGTATGCTCCCACAGGTATGCCGTGGCGACGGGCGGCGGCATAGTCGGCAGCATAATAGCGGTTTCGTATCGTCCTGCCCTCCGTCGATTTTATATACATGAACGACACGGGGTAGTCTACTTTTCCTTGAACCGTCTTCTTGCTGATTGTGCCGAGATGCGTAATGCGCAGACGGTCCCAACGGATGGGGTAGTGGCGGCGTCCCACGTCGTGTTGGAAGCGCGATATGTCGATGCCATAGATGCGGTCGGCTGTGTAGTGGAGGCGCTCGCCGAGGTAACGGTCGGCTTTCCATTCGCCCACACGGATATGCTTCTTTGGTGTCAGGGCGAACCCCCATCCTGTGCGCTTGCCCTTACGCCACTGTCCGGCGTAGAAGGCGCCTGTGCTGTCGCGTTGTGAGCCGTAGCCTTCGGCCATGAGCTGTCGGTTGAAATAGCCGCTGTAGACGGTGCGGGTGCTGTCGGTGCGTACGCCCTGCGCCAAGGTGTCGGCACGCCATGTGCCCACAATGCGTGTGCCTGTGCTGTCGGTCACCGCGCCTTTTCCTGCCCTTATGCCGTGGTTCCACTGTCCCTCGTAGAGCGTACTGTCGCCCTTGGTGAGCTGTCCGTAGCCGTGAGGCCGTCCCTGCGCGTCGGTGCAGCCGGCATAGACGGTGCCGTCCTTCAAGGTCTTCGTGCCGCCGTCGGTCTGTATCTTGGAGCAAGAGGCAAGGGCGGTCAGCAGCAGGGCTGTAACAAACAAATAAGACGTTTTCATTGCCATCCTCCTTTCATCATTAGCAAGGACACGTTGCCGCGTCCTTCAACGTTTTGTCCCTCGGCAATGCCGGCAAACAGTCCGCGTGGGGTGAACAGCGGGCATCCGTCGGTCACGAGCACACGTGGGAAGTTGTGGCGTGCTCTCTTGCGGCGCCCGTTGATGAGTTGTGGCTTGGCAGCGGCTGACGCCATCTGCTCTATGCCTATGCCACCGAAGCCCACGGCTATGAGGCGGTGGTTGGTGGTGTTCCACGGCAGCAGATATTGCGCCTTAACACCATCGGGCGTGGTCTCGTCGAGCGTCTGCAAGAGAGCCATACGGTGGCGCTTGTCGGTGTTCACCAGACGACATTGCGCCGTGGCGTTCTTGCCCTCGCCGTTGCGATAGTGGACGGTGAAGGTTGTCTTGTGCCTGAGCCCTAAGGGCAGGGCGGTGTTGGCGAGCAAGCTGTCAATGGCTGCCTTGGTTTGCTCAAGTTCCTTTACCTTAGCTTTCACCTTGGTGGCGACAGCGGCAATCTGCTGGTAGCCCATGTCTTGCACGCCATGCACGCGAAGGTAGTATTGCAGCTCCGAGTCTTCCGAATGTGCCCATTGCAACGAGTCGTTGATGTCGCGTTGCGCCTTCTCCAAAAGGCCACGCACCTGTTGGCTCGTCCAGCTCGGCTTCACGATGTTTGCTTGCGTGACATGTGGCAGCACCGTCACCACACGTCCCCGGCATGACGGCACGGCAGGCCAACGGTTCATCCAGCAGCCGCCAGCAAGGGTTATGCTCTCTGCATCGCGTTGCGAGGCTGAGATGTTGTGAAGGGTGGTGTCGCTGTCGGCTGTTGCTAACCACAGCTGTGCCTTGTTGCCGGCTGTTATCTCCCAACATGAGTGCCGTTCAACCACCACCGCGCTCTGCCTCATCTCGTCGCCCGACGACGGCAGCACCCTCATGGCAGCCCCTGCCACGAGGGCTACAACGACGACCGTCACCACAAGACCTTTCGTGTGGCGACGCAAAAAAGAAAAACACTTATTCATCTTTTTCGCTTTTTTGTTCAACGCTATTTTTGTTCAACGTTATTTTTGTTCAACGCTATTCCTAAAAATTTGTATGCTTTCTACAAATGCGAAATTACAAATAATTTTCAGCAATGAGCAAAAAAGACGGCTTTTTTTGTTGTCAAAAATCAGAGGGTCATGCTGTTGGGGTTAAGGCTTGCTGACACCTCATCCCTTTATTTCTCTCCGATGATATAATCGATGGCATCGATAAGAATCTTGTCCTTGTCTTGCTCCTCTTTTGTGAGGTCGTCGAAGGGCACGATGTCGGCATGTAGGAACCGCTTCTTGTCGGTCTGTGGGGCGGGCGCAAAGCCCATGATAAGCTCCGACATCATCCAGCGGCGGTGCTCAGCCTCATAGATGGGTCGGCGGTCGCCGTTGAGGTCGAAACACTGTCGGCGCAGGGGCATGGCGTTGGCACAGAAGATACTCGAGTATTTGTCGGCCTCGCTGATGGTGAACCACGCCTCCTCTGCCGATGGCAGTTTCTTCTCGGCATAAGCACAATGGTAGATGTAGTTGACGCGCTGTCCGCGCAGCGAGCGGCGTGCGAAGAGCGGGTCGTCGATGGTGCCGTCTGTCTGTCCGAAGATCTCGATATGTCCGAACATGCCGGTGGCGTTGGCCCTGTCGATGAGTTTGTTTTCATGCGTCATGCTCACCGCCACCTTTGCCAGCGGGTAGACCTTACGCGGCAGATGGAGCACAGCGTTCACCGCGCGGTCGGCATTGTCGTGACACACAATGATGCGCGTTGCCTTGTCTGTCTGTTCCTCCATGATGCGTCGTGCCAGAGGTGCGTGCTCGTCGGCATCGACAAACTGCCACTCCACGTCCATGAAGTCGTCGCCTTGAGGTAGCGAGTCGGTCACCGTGCCGTCGTTGCTGACGAAGGTGGTGTGGGAGAGGGCGAAGAGAGCTGGCCGTGATGCCATGAGGTGGTCGCGCCATTGCTCCATGTCTTTGGCAATGAACGTTATGCGTGTGCGCGTGCCGCGCTCTGTGTAGTTGGCATAATGGCAGATGTGTGCTGCTGTGTAAGCCACGGCTTGAGCCATGGGTCCTGTGCCGATGATTATGAAATGGGCCTTGCTGCTGTCGCCTTGCTTTATGACGGGTGTGAAGGCGCGGTGGGTGTCGACGAGCAACTGCTCCGCCATATACTCGTAGTCGTTTATGGTGTCGACAAGCAGCAGTCGGCCCATCGGCTTCGTCTTAAGATATTGGAACACCTCGGTAGAGGCATAGTCGCGTAAAGTCAGGAAGCAGCGAATGTTATGATTAGCCTGTTGCGATGCCTCCGTGAGGATGTCGAGACATTGCAGGCTGCGGTTGTCGTGGTCGCTCTCGTTTTCCTCACCTATTATATATATCGCTTTTGCGTGGTCCGGTCGTGCTGACAGCACGTCGGCTTCGGCGTCGCGCCGTCCCTTGTAGAAGATGAACGTCAGGTCGTCGCTCAGCTCCGGCTTCTCCGTCGCCATGACCACCGCCGTGTCGCCCTGTTCGTTTATCGCTCTCACGATGGCCTCCACTCGGCGGTCGGCACCGAACACAAGCACATGGTTTCTCAGTTTGTAGCGTCGCTCACCGTTTTGTGCCGCCTCGCGTATGTTTTCGAAGAGGTTGGAGAACACGCTCACGAGCAGAGCGGAGAAGAGGAAGATGCTAAGCAGGGCGATGATGAGGCGGAAGAAGTCGTGATGTCCCGTAACGCCGCCAAAGCAGCCCGGGTCGAGGAAGATCGCCACCACCGTCTGCCATTTTACCTCGGCGTCGTCATAAACAAAATAGGCCATGATGAGAGCCACGCCAAGACACAGGGCCGACACGCCCATGAGCCACACCAGCTGCATGCCGTTGCTTTTTGCCAACAGTTGGTCTATCTTACGTTTTATTGTCATGATGCAAATGTTTTTGTGGATAATGTGCAAAAATAAGCAATAGATTTGGCATTTGCAACATTTATGCGGTCGTTCTTCACATTTACATCATGCATTCTTCATTTTTCACATCATTCGTTCTTCTTTTTTTTCATCAAGCCTAAGCTCTCTCACGGCCAATAATTGCGGTCGAGCACCTGGTTCCCGTTGTTCAAAGAGGTGGTGTCGACCTTTGTCGTGTTTGGTCTTAAGGTGTTGTGTGTTGCTGCATCGCTGCGGTAGAAAAGCGTTGAGCCGATGAACAACAGAAGCACGACGGCGGCAACAGACAGCAACGCTGTCAAGAGACGCCACGGCAGACGCGCCACCGACAAGAGCGCCCGTACCTGAGAGATGTTTGACGGGCGGATGTCGACGTCGGCACAGGCACAATCGGCTGCTATGCGTGCCAGCGTGCGGCTGTGTGTGGCGTTGGCCATGTCCTCGATCACCTTTCCTAACGAATAGATGTCGGAGCGGGCATCGGCTTTGCCTTCGTTCTTGAGCTGTTCAGGCGCAATGTATCCACATGTGCCGGCTGGCGCTTTGAGCACACAGAACGCGTCGCTGTCGGACAGACTGAAGTCGATGAGCCTCACGTCCTTGCCTTTGTGTGTGATCATGATGTTGGCGGGCTTCAGGTCGCGGTGTATAATCTGCTTGTCGTGCATATACTCTAACGCGTCGAGCAGCTGGTTCACAATCTTTATTGCCAGTTTGGCGGACAGAGCGCCGCGCTTGATGAGCGTGTACAAGGTGTCGCCATCGACATAATCCATGACGATGGTGTCGCCCAACCCCTTGACTTGCTCCATGCCTATGGTGCGGCAGATGAAAGGGTGGTCGAGCTGCAGACCTATCTCAAACTCCTTCTGCAAGGCTTGGCGGTAGATGGGGGTGAGAGCATAATCGGTCTTCAGACATTTCAGCATGAAGCGTTTGCCGTAGCGTATGGCTGTGAACAAGCGTGCCGGTCCCGAATTGGAGACATAACACTCTTGCAGGTTGCTGAACCGTTGCCCATGCAAGCTGCTGCCGATGTCATCTCGCTACTTATGTCTTTGATGAATCCCGAAGAAGAGTTGTCTGATTCGTTCATAATGTTGTTGTTTTTAGGCGATGCTCAAAAAATATAGGCAATGCTCAAATGCTGCTTCTGCCAAAGCTCAAACGTAGAGTTTTCTCACAATGGTCAGTCCGCCGTTGCGACCTGCCACGAAGGGCGGTGTGCGTTCCCCGTCGCGTTCAATGTAGGCGAGGTAAAGCGGCTGTCCGTGTATGAAACAGCCAGTTGTGAAGATGTCGTCCACCTTAAGCTTGCTGTTCTGCGTCTCTATGACGCGGAAGATGCTGTTGCCGTTGTAGACAAGGCGCAGCAGACGGTTTGGCGCCCATCCTATCTCTACAACGTCGCCTGTTGTCAGATCGTTGCTCACCAGCTGGTTGGCATCGAAGAATGACGAGTTGTAACGTGTGCTCTTCTTCAGCCATGTCACGAACGAGGCATAGTCTTTATGTCCCAAGTAGGAGGCGAGGGCGTTGAGCGTCACGACGCGTGGTTTATGACTGTCGCCCACATATCCATAAAGGCGTTTGAGCGTTGATGACGACACGTTGATGTCGTTCTTTCGTTGCAGAAAGAGCGAGAACTCGTCGAAGTCGGTCGTTGTCGACAACTTCTTTCCATATTTTTCTTCTATGAGCTTTTTCAGCTCCTCAATCTCAGGCGTGTTCATAATTTGTTAGATTCCAAGCCGCTGGGGTGTAAAACTTATGTTAAAACTAAACTTTTTGCAAAAGTAAGAAAAAAATATTAGTAAAGCAAGTTCATAATGGTTCACAAATGAAAATAAAAGCTCCCCGCACCGTGCCTTGTGAGCATGTGCGGGGAGCTTGTGTGTTTATGCTGATTTTGAAATCTACAAATCAGAGTTGTTGTCAGCAAGCGTCAGGCTTATTCCTCGTTGTGACGCTGCTCGCCGCGGGGACGACGGTCGCCACGGGGACGGCGCTCACCACGGTCGCCGCGCTCACCGCGCTCGCCACGGGGACGGCGCTCGCGCTCAACGTAACCCTCGGGCTTCTCAAGAAGCACGCGGTGTGAGAGCTTATACTTGCCTGTCTTCGGGTCAATCTCCATGAGCTTAACCTTGATCTTGTCGCCTTCCTTGATGCCGGCTTCCTCTACAGTCTCCAGACGCTTCCAGTCGATCTCAGAGATGTGGAGCAGACCGTCCTTGCCAGGCATGATCTCTACGAAGCAGCCGTAAGGCATGATTGAGCGAACGGTACCCTCGTACACCTCGCCCACCTCGGGAATGGCAACGATAGCCTTGATCTTGCCAAGGGCAGCGTCGATGGCATCCTTGTTGGGAGCTGATACCTGCACCTTGCCCACGCCGTCGGTTTCGTCGATGGTGATGGTAGCGCCGGTTTCCTCCTGCATCTGCTGGATGATCTTTCCGCCAGGGCCAATGACAGCACCGATAAACTCCTTAGGAATCTCGATCTGAACGATGCGGGAAACCTGAGGCTTGAGCTCTGCACGAGGCTCAGCGATGGTGTCGGTGATGCATTTGAGAATGTGCTCGCGTCCAGCCTTTGCCTGCATGAGAGCCTTCTCCAGGATCTCGAAGCTCAGACCGTCGCACTTGATATCCATCTGTGTTGCTGTCAAGCCGTCGCGGGTACCGGTGGTCTTGAAGTCCATGTCGCCCAGGTGGTCCTCGTCGCCAAGGATGTCGCTAAGCACAGCATACTTCTCCTCGCCGGGGTTCTTGATCAGACCCATAGCGATGCCGCTGACGGGCTTCTTCATAGGTACACCAGCGTCCATGAGGGCGAGTGTGCCGGCACATACGGTAGCCATTGATGAAGAGCCGTTCGACTCAAGGATCTGGCTCACCAGACGCACGGTGTAGGGGAAATCTTCAGGAATCTGTCCCTTCAGACCGCGCCATGCCAGGTGGCCGTGACCGATCTCACGACGGCCTACGCCGCGCTGAGCCTTAGCCTCGCCTGTGCAGAACGGAGGGAAGTTGTAGTGGAGGAGGAAACGCTGGTAGCCGCGCTCGAGCACGTCGTCAACGAGCTTCTCGTCCATCTTTGTGCCGAGCGTACAGGTAGAGAGGCTCTGTGTCTCGCCACGGGTGAAGATGGCGCTTCCGTGAGGCATGGGCAGCGGAGAAACCTCGCACCAGATAGGACGGATCTCGTCGGTCTTGCGGCCATCGAGACGAATGCCCTCGTCGAGGATGCAACGGCGCATGGCGTCACGCATAACGTCGTGATAGTAGCGCTCCATCTCTGCATGCTTCTCCTCCAGGTCGTCCTCGCTGAGGTCGGTGTGTGCGGCATCGTATGCCTCCTGGAAGTCGGCAAGAATCTTGTCGAAAGCCTCCTGGCGTGCCTGCTTCTCAAGAGCCTGCTTTGTCACGTCGTAAGCCTTGGGATAAAGCTCGGTGTTCATCTGCTGGCGCAGGTCCTCGTCGTTCACCTCATGGCAATACTCGCGCTTAACGTCGGTGCCAAGCTCCTTTGAAAGCTCTGTCTGGAGCTCACACATGGGCTTGATAGCTGCCATGGCAGCCTTCAGAGCACCGATCATGTCTTGCTCTGAAACCTCCTTCATCTCGCCTTCCACCATCATTATGTTATCGGCAGAAGCACCTACCATGATGTCCATGTCGGCGTCTTTCATCTGCTCGAAGGTCGGGTCGATGACATACTCGCCATTGATGCGTGCTACGCGCACCTCAGAGATGGGACATTCGAAGGGGATATCTGAACAAGCCATAGCGGCTGAAGCTGCAAATCCTGCAAGAGCATCGGGCTGGTCAACGCCGTCGGCGCTGAGGAGCATGATGTTCACATAAACCTCGGCATGGTAGTTTGAGGGGAACAGCGGACGGAGCACACGGTCTACGAGACGAGATGTGAGGATCTCGTTGTCGCCTGACTTGCCTTCACGCTTTGTGAATCCACCGGGGAAACGTCCAGCTGCTGAATACTGCTCTTTGTAGTCTACCTGCAAAGGCATAAAATCGGTTCCGGGAACTGCATCTTTTGCGGCACAAACAGTGGCGAGAAGTACGGTGTTGCCCATACGCAGTACAACACTTCCGTCAGCCTGCTTTGCCACTTTCCCGGTCTCAATGCTGATGGTTCTTCCATCAGGCAAAGAAACTGTCTTTGTAATTACGTTCATCTAAAATAACATCTAAAATAAATAATGCGACAAAGTTACTCATTTTAAAGAATATAAAAGAACTTTAACGCGGAAATTTATTGGGTTGGGTGGTTAATAAAATATAATGTGCCGATGTGTTCGGCCTTTATGTTGTTTTGCCTCCTTGTTTGCGCTGTTAATTGGTGGCTTTATACCATGCCGTCTCGCTAAATCTGTCTGCCATGTGGTTGAGGCTACCCTGTGAGGTGTTCAAGCCCGAATAGTGCTTTATGTCGACGGGTTCGTCTTTCAATGCCGTGAAATATTGGCCGGTGTGGCCCTTGTAAGGCACCGTCTTGTCGAGCTGTTCGGCAAAGGCAGCGGTCAGCACGGTGCCGGCGTCTTTTAGCGACATGAGGTGTCCGAGGTCGTAGAAGAGGGTAGGGCTGTAGCCGTCCATGATCTGCACGCCGTTGGGGACATTCTTTCCTGATCTTGCGGTGTTGAGCTTTCCTTCTGAAGCGCCGTTTGTCGGTTCTGTGGCAGCCGCGTTGATCTGTTGGGCAATGGCAGCCAAGGCATCGAGCTGTGTGCAGTCGGTCACAGCCACGGTTCCGTAGGGCAGATTAAAAGACGAGTAGAAGCTTATGAAGCTGTCGACAATGCCCTTGTAGTTGGGCGTTCCGAGCAGATGCTTGCCCATGGTGATGTAGGGGAAGCCGTAGCTTATCACCTCTGTCGGACTGGCTATGAGATAATGGGTTACGTCTTTCAGCTCGTATGCCACTTCCACCGACGACATGTAGCAGGCATCGAAGAGAATATACTCGGTGTGCAAGCCGGCGTCGGCCATGGCGTCTGCCAGGTCGGTGGTCTCTATCTGCGTTTCGGGGTATGTTCCGCCAATGAAGCGCGTGGTCACGGGGCCTTGAACCTCAAAGTGCATGAGGTCGTCCCCCTCCTTATCTATCTTTTCTTCCTTATATAGGTTATCTTCTTCATCTATCCTTTCTTGTGAGCCAAGTCTTTTCCGTGCGCTTCGTTGTCCTTGTACGGGCACCCATGCCAGTCCGTGGCATCCCACCACCATGCCGTAGCGCGAGGCGGGAGCCAGTGTCATGACCTCAGAAAAGAGCGATGTCAGCCATTGGCGCGATGTGAACGGGCGGTCGCTGTAGCGTCGCAGCGTGTCGGTGAGGCATCGTCCGTTCTGCTTTTTCAGTTCGAAGAGCACCGCCTCGCGCTCCGATGTTGCCATGAACACCATGACGCGCTCGTCTTTCATAGAGCGTTGAGCCACAACCGTCTGCATGTCTTCTACCGTTCGTCTGAAATCGGAAAGCAGATTGTTGCTCCATGGGAAGAACATAAACACCGTCTGCCCCACAGGCGTTACAGGCACGTCGGGTCCGTCAGGGCTGTCGCCGTTTGAGCACGACACCCCGACAACAATGAAAAGCGTTGCTATGATTAAGCTACAAATTTTTTTTATTTGCATGGAAATTTAAAGCCCCACCCCCGCTATAGGAATGTTGATTTTTGAATTTTGAATGTTGAATTATCGGCTTTCAGCCGATTTTGAGTTTCCGAATTTAAAGCCCCTCCCCCGCGCCGCTTCGCGGCTTCCCCCTCCCCTTATGGAGGGGAGTGAATAGCTAAGGCTATAAGAGTTTTGAATTTTGAATTGTTGCGCTGATGGCGCAATGTTGAGTTTTCGATTTTTGATTTTTCCTCTTTAGAAGGGCTATTGAATTCTTCACTCTTCACTCTTCCCTTTCAAGGCGTCAGCCTTTTTACCTTTAAAACCTCTTCCTCAACTATTCTCTTGAACTGTGCCCATATCACGTCACCTCTATAATAGATTCTGCGGTTCTTAGGCACATGCACGCGGCAGGTGGAGAAGATGTTATTGCCTGGCGAGGCAAACGTGTTGTTTGAGCAGTAGGGCGGCGTTGGGGCAGAGATGTAGAGGTTGGTGATTGGACAGCCGTCGAACACATAGTCGCCCAACATTTCGGTGTTCTTGCCAAGATGCACCGTGGTGAGGTCAGCACATTTCTGGAACAGTCCTGTCGGTATCTGCTTGACGGTAGAGGGTAACGACACCTCCTTCACGCTGCTGTTATAGAACGCATACTTGCCTATAGATGTCAGGCCATCGGCAAAATGGAACGTCTCTATCCGGCAGTTGCGGAACGCATAGTCGCCCACCGTCGTGACCGTTGAGGGCAGCGTGTACTCGCCTTCCTTGCCCATGGGGAACCACAGAATGTTCTTGCCGTCGCCACTGAGCAGCACGCCGTCCTTGCTGCAGTAATGGCTGTTGCCAGCCTGCACGTTGATCTCGGCTAAGGCGGTGCATCCCGCCGATGTCTCAATGCTTTCCACCAACGTAGGCACCTTGATGGTGCGTAGCGAAGAACAGTTTCTGAAGGCGTCGGCCTCTATCTTTGTTGTCTGCAACGGCAGCACAATGCGCTTCAGTTTCTCGCATGAGGCAAGCATGGCCTTGCCCACCACGTTGGTCTGTGTGAAGTGGCCCTCGGCATACGCCTTGCCGCCTTCCGCAATCTGCGCTCCCGACAGGTCAATGTCTGACAGCTGTCCTGCGGTGGCTTTGCCTTCGTTGTCGCATCCTGCCATGTCGCGTAGCGTGCGCAGGTCATCGCCGTTCAAGAACCCCGCAATAGACAAGGTGGTGAATCTGTACTTGTCGTCGCCAACAAGTTCGGTCAGCTGTCCCGCATCGTTTATTATTGATGTCGATGTTGTGACGAAGGAAACTGCTTCGCCCACATCCTCGCCGTTCTTGTTTGCAGCAAAGGGACGTATGCTGTAAGCCACTTCGGGCTGCAATCCGCCTATGCGCAGACGGAACATGCCTTTGTCGTCGGCATCGCCGGTCTGCACCAGCTTGATGGTTGTTGCGTCGCCCATTGTTCCCCCGTCTTGTCGAGACAGGTAGCATCCGCTTTCCGTTATGGGGTCGCCGCCTGTTTCGCTGATGCTGTAGCTCACGATGGCGCTCAGCGGACTGATGCCCAGCACCGTTACCTTGCCCGTCGTCGGTTTCGCGTTGGGCTGTGTGGTAAAGCTCAGCTGTTCGCCCGACAGCACAATGTTGCCGCTGCCGCCCTGTAGCTTATAATAATAGGTGGTGCTGGGTGTCAGTTGGCTCAGACGATAGACCACAGTCCCGTCGGGCTTGCCCCCGTTGTTGTCGGCAGGGGTCAGCACCGCTGTCTTTTGGCTCATGGACGGATCATCTCCGTAGCAGAACCACAGTTGGGGCGTTTCCGTAGACCCCGTGGTGTGGCATTGCCCCACCATCGTTGCCTCGTTGCGCGTAATGTCTATGGCCTCCAAGGTCTGGAGCTGAGGCTCAAAGTTGTCGGGCTTGTCGCTGCTGCATGATGCCAGGCCCAGCACGCACAGCACAGCCGAGAGGACCTTTGCCAACCTAACCGTGAGAGCCTTATCTGACCATTTCGTGAGGGATGAATCCTGCTTAGCCGAGAGGGATGAACCCAGCTTTGCCGTGAGGGCCGCCCCCAGCCATGTTCCTATATCTTCAATGTTGCCTGTCTTCATCATCCTACCGCTGTTTATAAGGTTTCATCACCACCTTGGCCTTGCCCAAGCGTATGCCCACGCCTATGCAGCCTTGCCATTGCTTGCCGCCGATGGTCAGGGCCGAGGCACTGATGCTCAGCTTGCCTATTGTCGCTATCACGCCCAGCTCGCCGCTCACCCCTTTGTGTGACAGACTTTCGTTGCGCAGCCAGCCGCCGCCTTCGCTGTCGGTCAGTTGCCATGCTGTGATCTTGCGTGCATAGCCCACGCCCTCGAAGATGTCGATGTGGTTGCCCACGCGGTGTATCAGGCCCGCCGTCATGCTATAGGCGGCGTTCTGCGTGCGTCCTGTAAAATAAGGCTTGCGCGAACCGTCGGTCAGCGTGCCGTCGCGCAGGCAGCTGCCCGTGGTGCTTTGTGCCGAATGTAGGTTGGTGCTTACATGCAGGTAGGCACCCACCTTACGCATCACGGCCAGCATCACGCCCCACGAGGGGCCGTCGGTGTGTAGCGAGGCGGTAAGCAGAGCATAGCCATGCACCGGCACCACGCGACGTTGTGGCACCACCTTCACCGTGTCCACCACCGTTTGCGTGTACACTATCGTGTCGTGCTTCTCCACGACGGCTGCCAGAGGTGTGCGCAGACGCAGCTCGTAGGTCATGCGGCTCTCCAGCTTCATGCCCAACTGCCAGTTGCGCAGCACGCCCCATTTCGGATGCTTTATGGTTATCTGCTTCGTGCCTTTAGGCAGATAGAGCCATATCTCGCCCACCTGGTCGCTACGTTTCACGATGCCGAGGGGCGAGGAGAACGCAAAGTCGGATGGTCCGACAACCTTTATAAGGGCGCATGCCTCGCCGTTAAGGTCGCGCACGGCATCGATGAACGCGCTCACGTCGGTGGGCAGTTTGCGGAAACTCTCCACCGAGAAGGTGCTGTCTGCCGGTGTTGCGGCACGCAACGTTTCGCACGGCATGGCGCAGAGGCACATAATCATGATGATGAGCCTGTGCAGAGCCGTTGTCGGACGTTCTGTCCTGTTCTGTCCCCAGTTTGTTTTCATATCTTTCATTCAAGATTAAAATCGGAAATGTCGATCACGCCGTCGCTCCCCTCCACCGTGGCCGACGGTTGCCATGTGCGCACATGTATGAGCGGCATGGCGGCGTTGCGAAAGTCCCACAGCAGGAACAGGTATCCGTCGTCGGCATAGCGGTCGCTGTGGTAGCGTTGGCGCAAGGACACGCCATAGATGCCGTCTTTTGTTGGGTGGCGCATGATGTGGAAGTCGGAGAAGCGCACGTCGACCTGCCTGTTTGCAGCAAACACCTTGGTTAGGCGGGCCAGATAGTCGCGCTTGGTGTGGAGGGCGTAGCTCACGCGGCTGTCTGCCGACACGCGCCCCGTCTCCTTCGATGTCTTCACCACGTTGCCGACAATTATCAGGGCGTTGTCGCTGAACACCTGACGCAGGAAGTCGATGTCATTGGAGGTGTATGCCGTGCGCAGATGCTCACAGTAGTTGAGGATCTGTCGTCTGCTCGCGGCATCGGTTTCGGTGAGATGTCCCTTCAAAATTTTTGCTGCCTCGGCGTAGAACGGACTGCCTTTCGCCATCCTTCTTATGTCGGCAGCAGGCAAGGGCTGGCCTCCATGCGCCCCGGTGTGGGCAGCCGACAATGACGGCGATGTGCTCGCTTGCGTGCTTGCCCCGTTGCCCGCGGTTCCTCCCTGCGCGTTGTCCATGCTTGCCGCACGGTCTTCAGGCACGGCACCCATTCCTGTCTTTACGTCATCAGCCTTACTTTCGAAGGTCACCATGCCATGACTGTCAATGAATCCTTCGCGTCCTGTTGCCACCTCGCGGAACGCCAGACGGCCCTCGCGGAAGCGCGTGTCTAAGAGGCATCCGCGCAGCGGTATGCGGAACAGAATGTTGCCGTCGGCATCCTCCACCATCCATTGGCGTTCGCCCTGTGGTGTGGTCTGCTCCACCAGCTGCATGCCTTCGCTCACGCCGTAGCTCGTTTCTGAGGCAACGTTCTTATAACCTCCAAAGGGCAGCAGCCGTAAAGCCACTGCCCAGATGGAGAGAATCAGCACAAGGGCTGACAATATATAAATTCTTTTTTTCATTCAATGTCTGTTAAACAGGGGCTAAACGTTATGCCTCAAGAAGGCCGATATGAGCCTGAAGAAGGCTTGATATAAGCTTCAAGAAGGTTTGCTATGAGCCTTAAGAAGGCATAACGTTAGCCACCTGTTTATTTCCAGTTTTCAACCTCGCCGCCAATTTCAATCTTTATCTTGTCGGGATTGTTGGTTATGACGAGGTTTACGAGATGCTCCACGCCGGGCTTGAACACAAACTTGCTCTCATACATGTAGCTCACGCCCTTCATCACCACCTCTACAAGCGGCTGGCGGTTTTCTACACGCTGCGGCACGACGATGGCCGAGTAGGAGTAGGCTCCTTCCTGTTGCGCCTTTATGGTTTGGCGCGTGCCTTTGACATAGCGTGTTGCCACGCCTGCCTGAAGGTCTACGGTGGCCGTCGGCACGGTGTTGTGGATGTAGACATCTGCTGTTGCTGGCATCTCGCCCTCAAAGTCCTCGCCCTTAATGAGCCTTATCTTTATCTTGCTCATTATGTGCTTGAACGTCAGGTTTATTGGCGATGCCGATGCCTTTATGCCCTTGCTGGTGGCAAAGAGCAGGTCGCTGGCCTCGTAGCCGCCCAGGGCCGTAGCAGTCTTGGCCGTGCTCTGGTCAGTGGCCACACTGAAGGGCTGGTCGTCGATGCTGCTCACACCCTGCATGTAGGGATAGTAGGCATAGGCGTTATAGGTGCCTTCGTCCCAATAAAGGGTGTGTGCGGCCGTCCAACTGCTGCCGTTGCGGGTCAGTGCCTCGTTGTTCACCAGGTTGCCGCCTATCTCCAGCGGTGCGTCGGCTTGTGCCACATACAGGCCTATGCGGTCGCCGTTCTCAAAGTCGGTTGCTGTGGCACGCGTCTGGCTTGGGTGCGTCACCGTGAATGTCATGGGCGTGTGCCTGGCATCCTTATATTGCTGTTCGCCGTCGTCGGAACAGGCCACCAAGCCCAGCAGGGCAAGAGCCAGACCGAAGCAGCTTATCTTGTGTCTGTTCATCTGTTCATGCTTTTGCAAAATTACACATTTTTGTCGAATATCTCCACTCTTAGCGGTGCTTCCTTACCTTTGACATGTTCAGCGGGTTGCCTCTGTGTATCACGGGCGCATGCTGATGCATGCCGCTGTTTACGTTGCCCACACTGCCGATCCTGCCTGTGCTGCGTGTCACGTTGCCAGCCTCGCGCTTGTCGTTCTTTACAAAGTCGTCAAACGAGTAGGTCTCGCCAGCATAGCGCTTGATGCGTTTCACGATGCTCTCGCGGCTGATGGTGCTGTAATAAGGAATGTTGTTGTTCATGCACGAGTTTTGCTCTGAGCGGAACACGCCACGGCTGTACGTGTAGCCGCCCTCGTATATGTCGACAAGGTCGCTATAGCGCGGGTCGAAGATGAGGTGGCTCCAAGTTACATTGTGCATCTTGCCCGTGATCGAGATATTGTCGTACCATCCGATGCTCTTTGCATTATTTATACCCTGAGCAATTATGTCAGGTATGAAAGTGTTGTAGTAGATATACTCATCACCGAGTTTGCCAAAACCATGGCCTCCTGCCTCATGCTGAAGCACACCGCGCGAGTCGTGCGGATAGTCATAGATACTCAACGGGCAGAACGCTATGGCCGCACCGCTCGACCACATCTGCGTCACGCCGCCATACTCGGTGGTGTTGGGCACCATGATGATAAGGGTCTGGTTGAGGTTGGCCTTGGTCACCGTGGGTGCATTGAGGGCGTAGGCAAATATCTCGTCATAGTCAGCCTTCATTGCCACGCCACCCGTAAAGGTGGTGTTGAAGCGGTTGTAGCGTATGGTGTTCACCGTGCCCACGCCGCTTTCGGTAGAGAGGGGGAAGGCCGTGTAAACATTAAAGTAGCCACGGTAGGTGGTGTAAGGCTCCAGACCGAAGAAATACTCCATCTCCTGCTTCATGGTCTTGAGATAGCTGCCATCGGCAATGCTCTTTGCGTCGTAGCCGTCGCCCAGCAGCACAATGTTGATGCCGCCTTTCTTGCCCTTCGTGGCCTTCTGCAGGGTGAGCCACTGGTCTTCGCCATACTCGTAGCCATATTGGCTTACGCGGCACTCGTGGGTGTAGTCTTCATCTTTCAGGCGGAACACCACCTTGCCCTCACGGCTGGTTCCGTTTTTGGCCATGGCGTTGATGGTGAGCGTAACCTCGGTCTTCTTGTTGCCACTTGCGGGCGACACCTCGCACCAGTCGGGCTTGCTTGCCACCTCCCATTCGCCCTCGGCATCCACAATAAGGCTCTTCTTATGCTCCGTGGCCAAGGCGCAGGCTACAGACGGACGGCACACTAACTCGTGGTGGGCGGCTATGCGTTTAAACTCGTTCCACCCTACAGCCGTCTGATATTGCGCCACGGCCGATTCGGGCACCTCTACCGTGAAGTTGTCTTTCGGCACACCGTTAAAAGCTTTGCTCTTTACATAGGCAGGCTCGGCACCCTTGCAGACGATGGACCCGATGCCATTACAGCCCCCAAAAGCTCCGTTACCGATGGTCTCTATATTGGCTGGGAAAACTAAGCCTTCGATGTCACTACAAGCTAAAAAAGCTTCGTTATTGATATTTGTTATTTTTTCGGGAATTTCAAGAATACCTGTCAACAGGTAATTTAAGGCAAAAGCTTGCTCTCCAATGGTTAATAATGAAGACGGAAGATGTAATGTGCCCGAGAAATAATTTGAATAGAAAGCACTTTTTCCTATTGTCTTTAAGTTGTTAGGCAAAACAAGTTCTCCTCTGAAACTACAATTTAAGAAAGCACTTTCTCCAATTCCTGTTATTCCATCATAAAGATTGAGATGACCATTAAAGCGACAGTCTTCAAATACCATTTCGCTAATTGCATTAAGTTTTTGGGGTATGCTTAGGTCACCTGTAAATCCTCTGCAATAACGAAAAGCTCCTCTGCGGATTTCCTTTAATGATTCTGGCAAATGTAATTCCCCATAAAAACCTTTACAATTTTCGAAAGCGAAGTCTCCAATAGTTTCCAGCCCTTCTGGCAAGTAGAGATTTCCGGTAAGAGAGGAACAATTATCAAAGGCATAATATCCTATTGTTTTCAATGTTGATGGCAATGTCAGAGTTCCATCTAATCCTGTGCAATCTTGAAAGGCTTCTCTGCTTATTTCTGTAACTCCTTCTGGAATAATCAAAGAACCGACTAAATATGTACAACCCCGAAATGCACCGTAACCAACAATTTTCAATCTGTCGGGCAAGACAAGGTAATTCAGCTTAGTGCCACTCATGGCCCCCGCGGGGATTTCGTCTTTTCTTCCATTAACTGTCTCCCCTATGGTTACCTCTTTCAGGTTCAATGCCTCCAGCGCCTTCATGCTGTTTCTCATAAAATTGAAGTCGCTGGCGTTAATCTCTCCCGTGACCTTCAGATTGGTTACTTTGGTATAGTCGAGCTTAGCCGCAGCAATGGCATCCTTCAGCTCTCCAGCCGTCGGGCAGTTTACCACCACATACTCTTTTGCCGTGGCATCGTGGCTCACGAGGTCGTTTTCCCACGGTGTGATGCTCTCGCTGATGAGCGTGAGCTGGTATTGTCCGCTACCCGCTTTTTTGTCAACGCGGATGCCGAACTTCATCATCTTGCCAGCCACATATTCAAGGTTCTCGTTCTTCGCAAACTTGTATGGCACGCCGCCAATGGTTATGCTGAAGAGGGTAGTCCCTGCCTGAACGGTCTGCGGCACGACGATGGTGCGCCACTCGTTGCCGTTGCGTGAGGGAATGGTCATGGTGTTCTCTGCGCTGCCAGCAGTCTTTACCGTTCCGTCAGCCATGTTTATGCTTGCCTTGCGTGCCACGTTGGCGGTGAGCACAATCTTATCGGTGCTTGCCCATTCGCCGTCGGCAAAGCCGCTGCCCTCGACGAGTGTCACACAGGCGTTCGACATGCGGTGTTTCATGGGCAGACGTATCACACTGGTGGTAGGAGCCACGTCGGCCACCTTTCCCCACAGAAAGTCGCTGGCTTCGTAACCGCCCATCTCGCCGTTCTCAGAAGGCTTGCTCTGGTCGCGCTTCACCTCAAACTGGTAGTCGTCCACGCTCTCGGGGTCGGCAAACGGATAATATCCGTACACGTCGATGTGGGTGTGCTTGTCTTTCCAGTAGAGGTCGTAGGCCGAGTTCCACCTATAGTTAGGCTCGTCGAACGTGTGGCGCACATTGTCGCCACGGTTGCCGCTGGTTTTCAGCGTTCCTGGTGTGCCGCCGTCGTAGTCGACGATGTACACGCCCATCACGTCGCCGTTGCAGAAGCCGTTGTCGTTGACGCGCGTCACCGCCAGCTGGTCGATGTCGCCAGAGAGCTGTATACGGTCGTTGCTGTGCTGTTGTCCACCCTCTTCAAACATGTCGTCGGAGCAGGCACCAAGCAGCAAGGCAACAACCATAGCAGCCAGATATATTATTGTGTTTTTGTGATTCTTGTTCATAAAACAGCCGTTTGGGTTTGTGTATATAATATGTAGGGAGTTATCGGAAGGTAATGGAAGTTAATCCGCCTGTGGCGGATGGAAGTTAACGGACAATACCTAACCTAAAGGAAGTTATCGGAAGGTAATGGAAGTTAATCCGCCTGTGGCGGATGGAAGTTAACGGACAATACCTTTTTTATTTCTTCCTTTTTCCCTCTTCACTCTTCAATTTTCACTTTACTTTACGAGGAAATAAGCAATAGGATTTTTCACTTTTCACTTTTCACTTTTCCCTTAAATAGCCGATCCTCCGTTGTCATTGCCATCGTTCTCCCATGCGCCGATGGTCACGTTCACGCCGCTGCTGGTCTTGTCGAGCGTCACGGTGAAGGTGTGGCGTTTGCCGCTCTGGAAGGTGAAGGCCTTGGGCAGATTGAAGTCGCGACCGTTCACGTTCACGGTGATGAGGTTACACTGTGCCACCTGCTGCGGCACGATTATGGCGTGATAGGCCGAGCCGTCGTTGTAGGGTGTGATGGCAGAGGGCTGTCCTGTGGCCGTGGCTGTGGCTGTGGCGAGGTCGACGGTGGCTGATGTCTTGATGTTGTTCAGGCTCACCTTCACGTTGGCGGCAGCCAGCGTGCTCTCCGTGAAGCCAGCGCCCGGCTTGAGGCGAATGTCTACCCGGCTCATGATGTGCTTAGCCTCAATGCGCACGGCCTCGGTTGAGGGAGCGGCATTGAGCGTAGAGCCTACGAGCAGGTCGCCAGCCTTATAGTCGGCCTCGGCGCTCTGGTTGGCCTTGGTGCTGAAAGGCATAACCGTTACGCTCTCTACCTGCTTGCGGTAGGGGTAGTAGAGGTAGAAGTCGGCGTGTGTCTTATTGTCTTTCCAGTATATCTCGGTGGCTGGTGTCCACACGTTGGTGTAGGTGTAGAGCATATTGTCCACATAGTTGCCCGTGGTGAGGAGGGCTGCTTGCGAGCCATCGGCATTGCGGTTCACGACAAACAGGCCCACCTTGTCGCCGCTCTCAAACGCTGTCTCCGTGGCGCGTGTTATGTTGGTGCTTATGCTTATAGGCATCTTAGCCGACGGCTTGTCGGGGGTGGGTGGGGTTACAGGCGACACGGGGTCATCGCTTCCTCCACAAGACATGCAACAGAGCACTGCCATGCAGACAGATGCTATAAAAGACGCTTTTTTCACAACTTGTTTCATAATAATAAATTTTAGATTTTACAAAACGTTATTAACACTTTTGCAAAATTACAAAAAGGTGAAACACAAAACAAGTCCATAATGGTCCATACGGTAAAAAAGTTGATTGTTAGCTCCCAGCACGGTTGAATGTCAGCCCCTCATCTGTCTACAGTTCCGCTCCAAACCTTGCTGTTGGTGCAGGAGCGCAGAAGCGGTAGTCTTGGTCCTCGTTGGTGTTGTTGAAGATCACCTTCTTCATGCCGATGAAGGCGAGACCTTTGGGGAAAACTTGCTGAACGTCGACGGGTGCTCCTGTGAGAGCGGGGCTGCCGGCCTTCAGACGGAACGACCACGAGCGGTCGAAGGGCAGGGGAGCGCCCTTTTCGGTGTCGTCGACCTCGCAGTTGATGTTCATCTTCGGGTTTTGCGCGAAGGCTGTGAACAACGGGTCCTTGTCGCCCGGTGCACCGCTCTTTATGTCGAGGTCGCTCCACACCGCCATGGCAGCATCGCGCCCCATCTGCTCCACGCCTGTTTCGGTAGAAGCGAAATAATAGTTGGGTGCAATGGTAGAGTGTGCAATGTCGGCCCCGTTCTTTGCCGGCTGCTTCATGCCGAATCGGCAGTCGTAGATCAGGTTACCCACAAACACGGGAGCTATCGCCTTCTCTATCCACACGCTGCCGCCCTTCTTGTTTTTTGAGCGTCGCCATCCGCAGTTGACGATGGTGTTGTTGTAGGCCACAACCTGAGAGAGAGGCACCGTCTCGCTGTTGCCTTGGTTTGAGAGCTTGAATCCGTTTGTGCAGATGTTGTAGAGAACGTTGTTCGCCACATCCATCTTGCATCCGGCCTTTATGTTTATGCCCTCTCCGCCATCGGCGGCGTTGCCGTTGTCAGCCATGATGTTGTCGTAGATCACGCCCTGTCCGCCGCTGAAGTAGGTCTGGTCGTTATAGTTGTCGTGCATGAAGCATCCCACCATGGCGAGTCTGCCGTTTGTGTTGCAGAAATGGAAGGCCGGCAGACCACCGTCGATGGTGGTCTTGTAGAGCTTGTTCTGGAACGACGGCGACGACTCGGTGGGCGTTGCTCCTGCATAGGCGAGGTCCACATGTGCGAGCACCACCTCCTGTGAGTTGTAACCGCACACTATGCCGCCCCATGATGCCGGCTTCTTCTGGTCAGAGGTGAAGACCACGGGCTTTTCTGCCGTGCCCATGCAGTAGAGGTTGCCGAGCACCACCAGCTCTACGGGCACCTGCACGTCGGCCTTGCACGTCACGGTGACGCCCGGCTCGATGTAGAGCGATGCCCCTTCCGCGATCTCCACGCTCTCTGTGAGCGTGGTGTCGTGTGTCCAGACGATGGAGCCTTTGGGATATTGCGCCAACGCCGTGTTCACCACGTCGGCCGATCCTTGTTCTGTGCCAGCGCCGCTGTCGGGGTCGGCATAGTCGTAGGGGTTTATGTTGTTTGTCTCGCACGCTGTGGCGAGCATTGCCGTTGCTGCTATTATGGCAAGGCGGGTTATGGTTTTGTTCATGATGTCTTGTTTTTTTAGAGGCTATACCTTATTCCGATGAGCAGTGTCCGCCCATAGTGGTAGGTTCCCACGACGGTGCGGTCGGTCTTCTGACCCTCATACTGCAGGTTACTCTCGTTCACCGTCTTGATGTAGCGTTCGCGCTTCGTGTCGGTGAGGTTGTTGGCTTTAAGGAAGATGCTGAGGCCGCAGGCGAATCGCTTCTCGGCACTGAGGTCGAGGCCGAAGGTGCCCTTGTCCCACTGGTCGGCATCCTTGAATGGCGACACGATGGCAAGGCGGGTGCCTGTGTATGAGGCGGCGAGCTGCGCGTTCCATCCGTAGGTGGTGCCGCGGTAGAGCAGCGACAGGTTGGCGGTGTGTGGAGCCTGGTTTACGAGCGGTCGTGTCTGCTTCACACCCTGCTCAAACTCGGCGCTGCCCGGCTTATACTGTCGCTTGCTTGTGGTTATCGACGAGTGGGTGTAGGTGTAGTTGGCTTTCAGACCGAAATGTCGGATAAACTTCACCACGTCAACCTCGAAGCCCATGTTCTTGGCGTTGCCGAGGTTTTGCGGCTGGTAATAGGTGTTGGAGCCTGTCACCATCTTCGAGTCGGACGTCACGAACACCTGCTCTATGGGGTCGCGCAGATACTTGTAGAACACGCCCGCGAGCACCTGTTCCGACGGCGAGGGGAACCACTCCCATCTCAGGTCCACGTTGTCGATGCGTGCCCGTCGCAACGCCGGGTTTCCACACTCGGTATATTCCTCGCCCATGATCTGGTAAGGCACGATCTCGTAGAAGCCCGGCCGGTTGATCGAACGATAGTAGGAGAGGCGCAGGTTCATGTTCTCCGCCGGTGTCCACTTGAACGATGCCGACGGCAGCCAGTCCCAGTAGCTCTGTTCGCCCACCTGCCCCATGTTGCGAAACTTCTGCAGCATGGTGTAGATCTGGTTCGTGTGCTCCGCCCTTATGCCCGCATACAGCTCGCCGTAGCGGTTCTTCATGGTGAACATGGCGTATGTTCCCCCGATGTGCTCCTTCGAGTTGTAGTTGAGCTGCGATGCTTGCGAGTAGGGGGTGGTACATTTCCAGCTGATGTCGTCGAACACGTCTAAGCCGTTGCCCGGCAACTTCTGCGATATGTCCGACGGGTCAAACTGGTACGAGTAGTATCTGTTTTCGCGCTTCTTGCGGCGATACTGTGCCCCCGCCTTCCACTTGATGTCGGACCCAAACAGCTGCGTGGCATAAGTTATGTTCACATATCCCGCCAGGTCCTTGTCGCTGTTGTGCTGGTATCGGCGTTCCATGTCCATGGGTTGCGTCTTGAGCAGCGTCTTGTCGCTTGCCCACATGCTCTGTCCTTCGGCGTTTGCCACGCTGCTGGTGAGCGTCAGATATGTGCGGTCGGGGTCTTTCTCGCGTGCTTCAGAGAAGATGCCCGCCCAGTCGACGGTTAGGTTCTCTCCCAGACGGTGCGTGCCTTTGAGGTGTGTGGCGAGCACCGTCTGCGTCTGCTCAAAGGAGCGCGTCTCGTCGTTCTGGGTATAGTCGTCAGCCGTGATATACTCGGTCGTTATTGCGCTCGTGAGACGAGTGTTTCGCGAGTTCTGCCTTATGAACATGTTGTACCACTCGAGCTTGTGTCCGCCCGTCTGTAGGTCAAACTTGGCATGTAAGCCCGACGTTAGGTCGTGTATAGAATAGAAGCGGTGCTGCATGGCTCTCACAAACATGGCCTGTTCTCCCGATGCCATGCTCATGGTGTTGTATGTTCGTTCCGTTCCGCGGAAGTTGTTTTGCACGCTACCCGCCACCATGATGCCCAGCCTGTCGTTCCAGAAGCGGTTGCCCGCCGCTATGCCCGCGCTGAAGTTGGGTGCCGGCATCGAGTGGGCCGCTATGCGCGTCGGTCCGTCGGCGAAATCGTCGGCCGTAGCTTTATAGTTGGGTCCGAAAGCCTCGTAGGGTGCCTTGCGTGTTATGTCGGAGCGGTCAGATGACAGATACTGTCGGTCCGGGTGCATGAAATAGTCGGTCAGACCCACCGATGCGTTGGCCTGCAGCATGCGTCGGCTTGGGGCATCCTTCATGACCATGTCGACGACACCGCCGGCAGCATCGCCCTCCATGTCGGCAGTGAGCGACTTGGCCACCACCAGACGGTCCATGAGGTCGCTGGGGAAGATGTTTAGCGGTATGTAACGGTTCTTGTCGTCGGGGCTTGGAATCTTCACGCCGTTCACCAGCGTGTAGTTGTAGCGTTTGTCCATGCCTCGCAGTATGGCGTATGACGCCTCTCCCGTCGCATCCTTCTCCATGGTCACGCCCGAGACACGTTGCAGCACGCCCGCCACGTTCATGTCGGGCGAGAGCTGTATGGTCTGTGCGCTCATGACGTTAAGCACACTTGTTGCGTTCTTCTCTTGCAGCAGTGCGCTTCTGTCGGTGCGGTTCTCCTGTCGTCCTTTGATGACCACCTCTCCGAGCGTCTTCGTGTCTTCTTCGAGCGGTATGTTGAGGCGTTTGCCGTCTTTCACGTCTACCGACACCTCCACGGTCTTGTAGGCCATATACTTGATGACGAGGGTGAATCGTCCCTCGTCGGGCATCTTGTTGAGCGTGAACGATCCGTCCAGACCCGTTGTTGCCCACATGTCTTTCAGCTCCTTCACCGACACGACCGTGCCGATGAGCGGTTCGCCGGTGGCCTTGTCTTTAACCACGCCGATGATGTTGCCGGCCGTCGCGGCCGTTGCTGTCATGGCTGTGACTAGAGCCACCGTCAGGGTTTTAATATTCATTGTGCTGTTTTTTCTTCCTTTTTTCCTTTTTCCCTTTTTTGCCTAATTGAACTGTAAAATCAACACCTTATTGTTTATTTGCGCTTCGCGCTTTTTTAAACATTAATTATCATTAATTGAACATTAATTTCCATTAATATATCGCGCTTCGCGCTTATTGATTTTAAATTAATAATCCATAAATTTCTGCGCGAAGCGCATATTAATGACAATTAATGGGTCATTAATGATAATTAATGTTCAAAAACAAACGAGCGCGTAGCGCGACGTAAATAATAAAGTTTGTGAAAGTTCAATTTTCTTATTGTTTTTTCTTGCTGACCGTGTGAAGCACGTTGCCCTCTTTGTCTATCATGTAGAGGGAGAGCTGCTTCTTGTCGGCAGCGATGACCGAGAAGCCAGTCTTTTCGCTACAGAACACCGTTCCGTCGATGGGCTTCACGTCGCGGGCAAGAGCACCGGCCGAGTTGACCACATAGTCGATGTCGTCGCCCTGCATCTTGATGTGCTGGAAGTTGTGTATGTGGCCACAGGCATAGATGCTCACGTTGTGGTAGCGTTGCAGCACGGGCAGCAGACAGCGTCGCAGGTCCTCCTGCTCCACGATGTTCTTCTCCGTCTGCGCGTAGATGGGGTGGTGCCCCACGACGATGACCCAGTCTTCCTTCGCGTCGCGCAGCGTGGCGTCGAGCCATTGCAGCTGCGCCTCCATGTTCTGCATTCTTGCGTCGGGATAGACCTCAGGGTTGTTGCGGTAACGCTGGATGAGCGGCGTGGTGTCGACGAACACCACCCTCACCGTTGTGCCTTTCGACGACACCACCTTATAATAATAGCGCGACGGCATCATCCATCGGCGGCTCACCTTCGAGTAGTCGATCACCGCCTGTGTGTTGCCGCGATACTCGTGGTTGCCGCACACGGGGAACCAGTTGATCATCAGCTCGGGGTGCGAGTAGATCAGCTCATAGTTGGTCATCCACAGCGGGTCGTTGACCGACTGTATGCCGTTGAAATGGTGCACATCGCCCGCTGCGATGACACATTTCGGCTTCAGCGTCTCACCCATGTGTCCCATCAGTTCGGCTATCGGCTTCTGGTCGTAATAGCCGTTACGTCCGAGGTCGTTGGCCAGATACATCGTCACGTTGCCCTTCAGCTTCTTCCAGTCGGCAGGCGTCTGTGCCGTCATCACCGTTGCGGCGCTGAGCATCAGTAGCGTCAGGGTGGTGAGCGCGAGGTTATGCAATTTGTTCTTTAATTTCATATATTTCACGTTTATAAGTTTTTAAAGTTGACACACATGTGCTGTCTGTCGGTTAGTGGTCATTTTTGAAAATGTCGGCAATCAGACGGCAAAAGTACGGTTTAAATGTCGAAAGTCAAAATGTTTACTTTTATTTAACATTCAGAACGCCACACCATAGGCTTTTTCTCCTTATCTTTGCAGATAATGCAGACGCAATCTGCATATAAGAACAACTAAACCAACACTTTATTTATATATAAGAACAGTCTATTTCAGAAATAAAAAACAACAACACCATGGGCCTATTCGATTTTTTAAAAAGAGAAACCGAGTCGGATCACGACGCTGCCATCCGACTATATGACGTAGCCACGAAGGAGTATTCTGCCAAGCGCTATGCTGCTGCCGTGGCGCTCTACGAGCAAGCGTGGAGCAAGGATCCCGATGTCAACACGTTCTTCAACCTTTCCATCTGCTATTATTATGAATGGGGCACCACCAAAAACGAGACACGCTGCTTTGAGGTGACCCGTCATGCCGCCCTGAAAGGCAACTCGCAGGCCATGAACAACCTCGGATTCTTCTACAACACAGGCTATGGATGCACCGAAGACAAAGCCGAGGGCAGAAGATGGATCGAGAAGAGCGCCAAGCTGCTGAACCTCTGTGCCTGTCGCACCCTTGCACATATCTATCATGATGAGTCGGAAACCAATCCGCCTGTGTTGCACGATTGTTACATCCAACTGAAAATATGTGCCGACAAAAACTATAACGACACGCAGCAGCTCATGGCCGACTGGTTCGGACCGGTGAAGGAAGAAGAGTGGAAGGGCATGAGCACGATCGACATGTCAAACCGCGGCTACGACTGGATGACGGGCGGCAACGGCTTCACCAAAAATCTGGAGCTTGCCAAGCGGTGCCTGCGTGCTGCCGCCGACCGTGGCGATGGCGCGGCTTGCTGCAACCTGGGATGGTGCTATGACCAAGAGGGCAAGAGCGACAAGGCTAACGAGGTTTATCTTAAAGGTGCCAACCTGCGCTGCACCACAGCCATGCTGAACCTCGCCCGCAACCTGCACAACGGGCGCGGATGGCCCAAGGACGACAGTGGCGCACGCCTCTATCTGAAGATGGCGCACGATGCTGGCGACAAACGTGCCGCAGAGCGCCTTGCCGAGTTCTTTCCTGAGGACGAGGTGCGCGAACAGTCGAAGAACATGACTCTCGACGAGATTAACAATCGCGCATGGGCTTACATGAAGGGCTTCGACGGCCAAGAGCGCGACGTGAAGAAGGCGGCGCTGTGGTTTGATGTGGCTGCCACGAAGGGCTTGGTGGCGGCGTGGTATGGCAAGGGCACCGCCCTCGACGAGCAGGGCTTCTACAGCGACGCCCTCGCTGCTTACATCAAGGGTGCCGAGCAGGGCAACGCCAACTGCATGTATATCGTCGGCACACGCTACGCCGACGGCACGGGCTGCACAAGCGACATGGACACGGCAAACGAATGGCTTCTCAAGGCCCATGAGGCCGGCGACCAGAGGGCCATGGACAAGATTAAGGAGCTGAACCCCACGCTGGAGCGCGACTGCAAGGTGCAGTTTATGCTCGACAACATGAGGCTCTGTGTGGAAGAGAATTTCTCTTCCGACGAGTATGATGTTGAGGCTATGGTTTATGAACTTATCAACAATGAGGACTATGAGACGGCGCGTGAGCTGACCAGACGCTGCCTCCTTGAGACCGAAGATGATCCCGACGAGCTGTCATGCCAGGAAGACATGCAGGTGTATCTCGCCCATATCTATTATGAAGACGGCGACGGCAACGACGACCTCGACTGCCCCTTCTATCGTCTGCGCCAGGCTCATCCGCTCGTGGTAGACCTTAGCTACGACTTTGAGCCTTACAGAAACGGCACCTACATGTGGCTGGCAACCCTCTTCAGCGATTTCTTCACCTATTATGAAGATGCCGAGGTCAACACGTTCCACCGCCACCGCGACCTTGCGTGGTATGGCAGACAGGCTTACAAGTATAACTTGCTCGCTGCCAAGGAGGGCTACTACATGGCAATGTATCGCACAGCAATGTTTCTGCTTGACGGCGAGGTGGTCAATGCCGACTATGACGAAGCCTACTCGTGGCTGGAGAAATGTAAAGACTATTGCAACGGCATGCCTCTCTACATGCTCGGCAACATGCACTATTATTCCGAATATGGACGCGAGAACAGAGTGTTGGCTCTGAAATATTATGAGGCATACAAGGAACAATATGAAGCCGACAGTTATTACAAAGGCATGATAACGCAGAGCTATGCTCAGGCGTTGACCAATCTTGCTCATCTGTTGCTGCAAAAGAACACGTCGATTGCTGACAGCCGTGCGCGGTCGATGCTTGAGAAGGTGACCTCTTCGTCGTTCCACATTGCTGATGCGCTCTATGGCTATATGCTCTATGAGGGCCGTGGCGGAATGGTTGACCGCACGGCAGGACTCCAATACATGCGTCAGGCTGCCAACGATGGCGACCCCATGGCTGAGGATTTCTTGAGAAATTATGGCTATTGAAAGGTGCATGTAATAGAAACGATGTCTTAAAAAATCTCAACTATGACAACTGAAACGACAACAAACGACCATTACAGGCTTGCGTGCTCCGTGCTTGACCTCGTGGCGGAGCGCCATGAGAACGGCGACCACGACACGCTGCCGCAGGAACAACAGGTCATGGACCTGCTGCATGCTGCCGCTAACGAGGGCTACAAGCCCGCTCTGGTGGCCGATGCTGTGCTCGCTTCCTCCAACGACTGGTCCACGATGCGCATAACACGCAACGGACTGTTCGTCATGATGTTGGAGGAGGCGATAGATGCAGGGGCTCTCACACCCGACGACGAGGAGTCGTGGGGGTGGATACACCAGGCTTATTTTTCCAACCCCGACGCCGACCTGATGCTCGACTATGAACGTCTCTACGACTTTCTCATGACCGCTGCCGAGGCTGGCAACGAGCTTGCCCTCGAAATTTTGTTCGACATCTGGCCGCCAGAGGAGGAGATTGAAGAAGATTAGGGGGCGGCTTGCACCGCACTTCGCGTCCGTTGCTAAAGACAAAAACAATGCTTGTTGTTGCTGACTGCCTACAAACGGTGGTTTTAAAGACATTTTTAAAGACAATAGAGACAATTCTTGGCGCAAAAAACGTGCTTATATGAAATTGTGGTCATGTTGCTTTTAAACAAAAATATTGTTCTTGAGCGAGATGTTGCCTTTGAGCAAAATAAAAAATTGTCCCTATTGTCTCTATTGTCTTTAACCCCCACGCAAGCAAGCGGTGTTTTTCAACTGCCTGCAAGCGGTGTTTTTAAAGACATTTTTAAAGACAATAGAGACAATAGAGACAATTCTTGGCGCAAAAAACGTGCTTATTTGAAATTGTGGTTATGTTGCTTTTAAGCAAAAATATTGTTCTTGAGCGAGATGTTGCCTTTGAACGAGATATTGTCTTTGAGCGAGATGTTGTCTTTGAGCAAAATAAAAATTGTCTCTATTGTCTCTATTGTCTTTAACCCCCACGCAAGCAAACGTTGTCTTTAGCCTCCCGCAAGAAGCATGAAAGAAGGAAAAGAGTAAAAAAAATAACAATAAAAACGAGAAAAAATATGCAAAGCATCAGTATCATAACAAACCCCACCACCGAGAACCTCGTGGGACGAAGCCACTGGTGGGGAGCACCCGACCTGCCCGAAGACGTGCCTTACCCCTATGTCATGGTAGACGACACGCAGGTGGTCATGGGCAACAACGGCATGCCGAAACGCGACATCCACGGCAACGTCATCATTGAACATGGCGAAGACTACCCCGAGCCGCTGACCTTTATCTGCCAGATAAGGATGGAGGACGTGGCGCCATTCGACAAAGAAGGACTGCTGCCCCGCAAGGGCATGCTCTATTTTTTCGCTGCCATCGACTATTTTCTTGGCGACAGTTCACCCATTGAGATTCCCTTGCACGGCCCCGTGGGCGACATGGTGCGCGTAATCTATGTAGAGGACGTGCCCGATGACGTGCAGCCTTATGACCTGCACTGGGAGGACACGGGCGAGAGCATATTCCGCCCTGCCGAGGAGATAACCTTTTATGAAGGTGTGGAGACATCCGATACCCACGCCCTCCTCTCCATTCCTTACCAGGACGAGGTGAGCGACAGCTATCCCAGACATATCGCCTTGCTGCAGGTCGAGGAGGACGACCGCTGGGGTCTCCACTTCTTCGACTGTGGCTCCCTCTACCTCCTCATACGCCCCGAGGACCTCAAGGCACGACGCTTTGACAACTTGCAGTGTGAGGTGTTTACCTATTGATTGGTTTTGCTTGTATCTCAAGCAAGCGTCGCCGCGCTCGACCTTGTCGCTTGCCGGAGCGTCCTCGAAGAGGGCGAATATCCATAACCGCTGGTGAAGAGAGCGAAGCGAACGTAACCTGCGGTTTCACAGCAAGAGAATAAAACGTCCTCGAAGAGGGCGAACACAAGCAAGCAGTAAATATACCCCACATGTTCGCCCTCTTCGAGGACGATTTTCCCATCATTCATGGGACCGCAGGCTTCGCTGCCTTCGGCAGCTCAACCAGCGGTTATGGATATTCGCCGCCTTCGGCGACGCTTGCTTGAGATAATTTCACATTATAAAAGCAAACGTTCTGTTGATGTTTAAAAAACAACGAGCGCGAATCGCGATGTAAATACAAAAATCGCGATGTAAATGTTGATCTTTGCACCAAGCGAAAATGAATAAATATGCAAAAACGGGAGGGGAAATGAATAAATATCCAAAATAGCGGTTGTAAGCAAAAACAGGGGTTTTGCTTTCTGTTTTCAAAAATATGACGGTTTAAACTTATTGTTTTTGTTAACAACTCTTAAAAACGGGGTGGTTTTGTCAAAGAGGCTCTTTGAGGCTGTCAAAGGGCCTTAATGAGCTCGTCAAAGAGCCTCTTTGAGGACGTCAAATGGGCACTTTCAAATCGTAAGTTGGGCACTTTTAAAACGCCACTAAAAAAGGGGGTCAAAATGAATAAATATGCAGTTTTAGCGTTTGCTTTTTCGTTCGTCTTTGCAGCTTGTTTCGGCAACCACTGCAGCCGTGACGTTTCACCTCATGTCCCCGTTTGTTATCTTTAAAAACAGAGAAAAAATAAAAAAACAAGAAACAATGAAATCGAAAGTTCGTAAAGAATATGAGGCGGCCCTCGCCAAGGCTGAGGTGACGCCGTTTGAAGGCAAGGAAGATGTTATTGACCTTTACACCGACGTGGTGTGTGGAGCGGTGCTCGTGGCAGAGGAGAACGCCAAGCAGATCGGTGGTCCCACATGGCAGAACGCCGGGTTGTGTCGCACCATGCTCAAGTATGGCCGCGAGTTGGAGAAGGTGACGGGCTACGGCAACGTCACCGACACCCTCTATTGGGCTGCCGAGCGCATGGAAGAATCGCTCATTGGTCACCCGCGCCTGAGGTCAGAACTCATAAATTTTATCATCCATCTGCTGCACATCATTGAGTGTGACACGGGTCACGACCTCAGCTCCACCGACCATTTCATGGAGAAGCTCGCCCGTGTGGACCGCAACATACAGTATGCCGACAGTGGAAAGCTCGACCTGATAGAGCAGGAGGGTCACATGAAGGACGACCCTGTGGAATGGACAGCACGGTTTGAGGAGGTCATCGACGATGCCGAGCGCGAGGCTCTCTCGCATCTCAAGGACACACCGCGCTCCATGGGCTTCTGCCATGCCTACTGGAGTTGTCTCTCCGACGCGCTCTCTGACCGCGGCATCGACTGGCGCTCACCCGCCTTGATGAATCCTCGCTGCATGTTTGATTGACAAGTTCTTGCTTAGGCAAGAACTCGTCAACTACCACCTTATTATATTATAGGTGTTTCCAACATCTTATTACTGAACTTTCGCAAGTGCATAATAAACACATTTTCAATTGATTATCATCTCTGGCAAGCGTCGCCGAAGGCGGCGAATATCCATAACCGCTGGTTGAGCTGCCGAAGG
>OCRP01000451.1_pt1 | contig 39909 bp, 25 predicted proteins | sample 1538871 | NCBI WGS metagenome assembly OCRP01 (sample SAMN04571731, study PRJEB22368) | human gut metagenome | biome: human gut; material: stool | host: Homo sapiens | place: Luxembourg | collected 2012-09-20 | reverse complement strand
CGGTCGGTGTGCGTGTGTACTTCGGTCGGTGTGCGTGTGTACTTCGGTCGGTGCGTGATGACAATAGAGCCTTTTTTATGAAACTGTAGCTTTATAATGGGGCTGTTATTGGCCATTTGCGACAGTTTGAACTTTTTGAAAAAACAATTGCATTTACAATATTTGTATTTATAACAGCAGAAAACGTTTTTGCTAATAACCAAAAAAATAATTTTAAAGGTAATAAACTAAAAGGTAATTAAAAAATGAAGAAGTTATTTGTTACACTGTTTCTCGGCATGGCCGTGTGTGCAGGAGCCAACGCACAGTTGCTTTACAAAATTTCTGGTAAGAATCTTGAGAAATCGTCTTACATCATCGGTACGCACCATCTTGCCAACGTGGGATTTGTGCAGAAAATAAGTGAGGTGAAGACCGCTCTCACAGAGACCGACCAGGTGTATGGTGAACTGGTGATGAGCGACATGCAGAATGCCGACTCGGTAAAAGTTATGCAGCAATATATGCAGCTTCCTGCCGGCAAAACTATTAAGGATGTGCTCACACCGGCACAGTTTAAAGAGGTCGATGCTTGCTTGAAGGATCTCATGAGCGTGGGCTTCAGTAGCAAGGAGGTCATGCAGCAGATGGGCCACATAACACCACAGGCTCTGCTCGTGCAGCTTACGCTTGTGACATTCATGACGAACCACATGGGCGAGTTTGACCCTTCGTCTACATTCGACCAGTATTTTCAGGCTCAGGCAAAGAAGAACAACGAGCCGGTGGGAGGACTGGAAACTATCTCTCAGCAAGCCAAGTTGCTTTACGATGTGCCTATGAAGCGTCAGGTGGAACAGCTGATGTGCTTCGTTCGTAATCGCGATTACAACGCTAAGGTGATGGATGAACTTACTGATGCTTTCTATGCACAGGATCTTGTGGCTATGAAGAAAGCAAGTGATGAGAAACTTGGCAACAGTTGTGATGCCACACCAGAGGAAACAGCTGCTATGATTGAAAACCGTAATAAAGCGTGGATGGAAAAGATGCCTGCCATCATGGCCGATAAGCCTACTTTCTTTGCTGTGGGTGCTTTGCATCTCGCCGGTGAGAAAGGCCTCATTCAGCAGCTGAAGAATGCTGGATATACGGTGGAAGGACTGAAATGATGTTTTAAAGGTAAAAAGGTAAAAAGGTAAAAAAAGGCTGACGCCCATTAAGGGAAAAGTGAAAAACGAAAAGTGAAAAATCCTACAGCCTTTTTAAAAGGGTAAAAAGGTAAAAAAGGCTGACGCCCATTAAGGGAAAAGGGAAAAACGAAAAGTGAAAAATCTTATAGCTCTGTTTTACCGAAATCGGGTCATGGAAAACGCAGTGTGTGGTTTCCATGACCCGATTGTTTTGTTGTGGTTTTTATTTCTTGAATTTACACTTGCAATAAGAGCAGTTGTTGTCTTGCTGTAACAGGTGGTAGGGACGCATGCCAAGGAAATGATGACAGTCGGGGTTGGGACATACATACTTGTGCTGGAACTCTTCTGTTAGTTGGTCCGTCTCTTCAATGCTCTTGTCGTTATAGCCTTTGTAGAAAGCCCATATCGTGACAACAAGACCAACGAAGAACAGCAGGCCTGTCAAACTTGTAAATTCGGGACCTAAGGGCAGGCGTGAGAGAGCACCGCTACCGATGGTGAAGATGGGAGCAATGCCGCGCATGAGGTTGAGGTTGCGCTGGCGTATGCGTATGTCAAGCTGTTTCTGGTGATAATCGGCATAGACCTCCTTCAATGGGCGAATGTCAAACTCTTTTACGGGAGCATTTGCTGCTGCACCATTAACGTTGTTCGCTTGTCCAGGAATGACCTTGGCAGCAATAAGGGTGGCTGCGTTTATTATCTCCGCAACGGTAACCTTATGTTTATACTTGCCCATCTCCACAACATTGCTTTCAGCGACACGTTTCTTCATGATCTGTGTGCCGTTAACAAACGTTATGTTTTCTGCTTTTACATTCTCTATGGTCATCGTGCCTGTGGGGTCGATGTTAAGACGGCAGTGGGCCTTGTTCTCGTTTGGTATGCAACGGCTCACACAGTCGGGCACACAGCCCAGCTGTCCTATTGGCGCAAAATAGTTCTTGCCATTGTGGTTCAGCGACACGAGCAGTCGGTTGTTTATCGGCTCACGTCCAATGAGAATGGTCTTTCCAAATAATCTCTCGTCCATTGTCTTTATTTGTTCTTTATCTTTTTTGTTTGTCGTTTATATCGTTTTATTTTTCTCTTCCTTCCTCTTTCCATTATCGACTTTTCATCCTTCATTTTAAAAGGCTATCGAATTCTTCACTCTTCACTCTTCACTCTTCACTCTTCCCTTTTCTCTTCTCTTCTCCCTTACAACGGCGTCAGCCTTTTTTACCTTTTTACCTTTTTACCTTTAATCGTTGTTTGCCGATGAGCAGAGAGTGTTTACATACATCTCCTTCAGCTTCTTAAGGGCATCTTTAGAAATGCTCACGGGATAAACGAACACCTCGCCGTCGCTGAGCACCAGTTTCTGCTTCAACACGCTGATCTGGTATACATAGTCGAGGTTGATGATGTGGCGTTTGCCTACGCGAGCGAACACGGCTCCCGCTTCCTGCAGGTTGTCTTTTATAAGCTTCTGCATCTGTGCGAGATTCATGCACACAGCCCCTTTGAGCTTGTTGCTGAGGTAGAAGTTGGTGTAGTTGCCTTCAGCCTCAAAATAAACTATCTTGGCGATGTCAATCTTATAAAGCTCATCGCGACTATTGAGATACAAGTATTTTTTCATAATCGGTATATTTCTGTCGTGTGATTGTTTTTATGTTTACATGTGACCGATGCCATCAGTTGTTGTCAATGACCTGCGTGTCATCAATCAACGAAGGGTCGGGGCCATAAACGTCAGGCATGTCGTCTATTTCCAATGTGTTGGGGTCGCCCATAACAATTTCTCCCGTGATGGGGTCTGGCATGATTGGCTCTCCCGTGATGGGGTCTATGTTAACGATGACATTGTTTCCTTCAAACCAAGAAGGCGGACCGTAGACGGTGACCGGCATATCTTCAATGTCAACGACCTCTATCGAGCCGTCATCGTTTATATGAACGTTGTTGTCGAGAACGGCGTGTATAACATCGTTCTTGTCCACTTCAACCTCAAGCTCATCGTTTGCCGACTTGCTGTCAGGTGTGCTTGTGTTGTCGCTCGTTATGATGCCTTCAACATCGTTGATGTTGTTTTTGCTTGTTTCTTCTTTGTTCATAATGGGCTTGTTTTTCTATTTGTTATTCGTTTCTTCTTGTGTAGCCGTTTCAGCCTTTCCTAACTTGTCAAGATGGCAGAGCATAAGGCTACCGTCGTCGTTGCGCAGGTGCATGCCGTTGCCCTGACAGTAGTGCCAAGCGTCGCATGAGGCACATTGGCCTGTCTGCATCCAACTGTGGTCGCGGTATTTCTCGAACCTGTTCTGCCAGATATCCCAGAAGCTTCCGTCGCTGAAGATGTTGCCTTGTTTGTAATGGCTTCTTATGCTTAGGCAGCCCGACACGTCGCCATTGCTGAGAATGGAAGCGACGGTGAGACCTGCATGACAGGCAAAATGGTTGGTGCGGGCGCGACCTTCGTAGTCGCCGAGATAACCTTCACACGAGTAGTTGAGCATGATTTTGCCTTCGCGTCGTGTGCGGACGATAAATTCCATCAGCTCTTTAAACTCTTCGTCGGTGAGCAGCATGTCGGGTTGTGTCTTGGCGCGTCCCATGGGTATGATGGTGAAGCAACGCCATTTCTTTACGCCCGCTTCAATGAGCAGACGTTTTGTCTCCTCCAGGTGACGGAAATTGCGTTTGTTGACGCAGGTTATAACGTCCCACGTCAGCCGTGGGTGGCGTTGCAGGCATGTAATGGCCTGTAGGGCGCGGTCGAAGCTGTGTGGGTTGGCGCGTAGCCAGTTGTGGTCCTCACGCGGGCCGTCCACATCGATGGCGATGGTGCGCAGGCCTGCGCCGACAAGGGCACGGGTCATGGCATCGTCGAGCAGATAGCCGTTTGACACGGTTCCCCAATAGAAGCCGCGCTCGGTGATGGCACGCCCACACTCTATGATGTCTTTTCTCACGAGTGGCTCGCCGCCCACTGTGTTTACAAGCGTCGGCACATGTGGCTGGTGGAGCTTTATCTCGTCAAGCACGGGCAGAAACTGCTCCAACGGCATGTCGGGGGTTATGGTGTCGGTCTTGCAGTCGCTGCCGCAGTGGAGGCAGTGCATGTTGCAACGCAGCGTACACTCCCAAAACAGCTGGCGCAAGGGATGAAGAAGCTTTAGGCGCTCACGCTTCCAATAAGCTATCTCACGGTCTATTTGTTGCAGTTGGTTCATAACGTTTTGTTGTTGACGATTTCGGTTGATGCCTGTTTTTGTGTTAATGTGTCAATTCGGAAAAAATTGAAACAAACACAAACAGCAACATTATTACAATGGCGATGGCGATGACAGCTATAATATTTTTGTATACGTTGTTTTCTCCTTTGTTTTCATTCTCTTTATTGTCTTCGTTATCTGCATTTTCATTCGGCCTTTTGCTGTTTTCCTCGTTATCAACAACAGGGGGTGGACCATAAACCGTGGGTGTTGGTGCTAGTCTCTGCCGATTCTCATGAAATGGTGGCGGCCCGTACACAGAAGCGTGAAATGATGTGGGGTCATCATCAATGTCAGCAATGATGCTGCTTTTGTCTCCAATGGCCATGAGCATGTCTTCTATGTCGGCATAGCGGTTGTTGCGTTGTGGCGACATAGCTTTCTCCACTATTGTGGCAAGATATGGCGACACCCCCTTTTGCAACAGCAGGCTGCGCGGGAAACCTTCATTGAGAATGTCTGATGCTTCAGGAGGACGTTGCCCTGTGAGCATCTTGAACATTGTGGCACCGAGGGCGTAGATGTCTATTGTTGGTTGGAACGTGCTGTCGTTATGTGTTGTCTGCTCTATAGGGGCATATCCAGGCGTGCCTGCACCTACAGAGGTGCTCGACTCAGGATTGCCTGTGGCGTCATATTGCTTGGACAGTCCGAAGTCAATGAGATGTGCATGTCCGTTCTTGTCAAGCATCACATTGCTTGGCTTGAGATCAAGATGCAGCATACGCTTAGAGTGCAGGTAGTGTAGCGCGTCACCGATCTCAGACGTAAGGCGCACGACCTCGCTCTCTGCCAACCGTCCTTTCTTTATGATGTAGCTGTCAAGCGACCCGCCGTCGATGTATTGCATGACATAATATGTGGTGTTGTTCTCGTCAAACACATCGCTTACCTGTACAATGCCTTCATGTCGCAACTTAGCCATGTTTTCAGCTTCGCGCCTAAACTTATAGCAATAGTTTGTGAACAATTCGCCTGTAGAGCCTTCAACCGCGTTGCTGCCTTCGTTGCGGTTGTTTATCTCGCTCATGAAAAACTCTTTTACTGCTACATTGATGTTGGCAGACATTTGTCCTAACTCACCTTCAACCGTTACACTGCACGACGCGAGATATGTTATGCCGAAAGTGCCATGACCGAGCACACGCTCAATGCGATACTTGCCGCCCTTGAGTGTTGTTCCTGGAAGAAGAGCCTTGTTTCTCATAAGTTCGATATTTTTTTATTTGTTGAATTGATAGTTTTTTTTCTATCTTCTCATGTGTTTTAACTCTGTGATTTTATGTTGCCTTGTGCTCATTTCCTTTGCAACTGTGCATGGTCACCAGATGTTTTTAAATTTTCTCAAATCCCTTATAACTAACGCACAAGCCGATGGCCAAACCCTTGTACCAAGAAGGTATTGAGCCGTTGTTTGCCATCCAGATGCCTACACCCGCCACAATGACAACCAGAATCCAGAAAATCATGACACCGTAGCCGCTACCTTCACTATTTGTGTCGGTTGAGCTTGTGTCTTTTTTGTTTTCCGTTTTTTGTTTGCCAGGGTTCAGATTTACGGTGTTGCCGAGCTTGTCTTCGGCTTCCACAATCTCCACATCGTCATCGTCTGCCGTTGCTTCTATCGTTTCTTCTTGAGGCAGCATGTTAAGAAACTCGTCGATGCTTTGTTGACGGTAAGCGCGTTTTGAACGCATGGCCTTCTTTATGGCATCGGCACATTGGGTCGACATCATGTCTTCGATGTCAGGAAGGCCGTTTTCAAGAACGTCGTTGGCATCGGGAGGGGTCTGGCCTGTGATGAGCTTGTAGAGCGTGGCACCGAGCGAGTAGATGTCGGTGGCGGGTGAGAACTCTGCCACGCCTCCACTCTTGTATTGCTCCAAAGGGGCATAGCCATGACTGAGACCTACGGGTGTGGTGCTGGTCTGATGGCCGTCGTTGTCGTAGCGTTTAGCCACGCCAAAGTCGATGAGCACCGCCCGTCCGTTGTCGTTAAGGATGTTGTCGGGCTTGATGTCAAGGTGGTTTATGCCGAGCATGTGAATGTAGTTGAGTGCTCCTGCCACCTGGCGAAGATAGTGAAGAGCGTCTACTTCGCAAAACCTTTTCTCTGGCTCTTTCTCAAGCAAGTCGGCAAGTGAGCCGCCAGAGATATATTCCATGGCATAATAGGCCGTGGCGTTTTCCTCAAAAATGTCGTAGATCTTTATGATGTTGGGGTGACTGAGGTTTGCTATGGTGTTGGCCTCTTTCAGAAACTTTGCCCTGAACTTGTCAACCAGTTTTCTGCTGCCTGTAGAGGGCACCGACATGTGGCGTGTCTTGCCATCGCGGTTGCAGAGCTCTTTCATGAAAAACTCCTTTATGGCCACCTGCCTGCGGTTGACATTGTCGTAAGCCAGATAGGTTATGCCGAAGCCACCCTGACCGAGCGTCTTTTGTATGGCGTAGCGGCTGTTGTGTAACGACGTGTTCGCATGTAGTTCATTCATAATTGGTCGACTGTTTTTTGTTTAAACAAGTATTTTTAGGGATGTTCTCTTATTTTCTTGTCTTCCTGTCTTTTGTTTTCCTGCCTTTTGTTTCTCGAGTTCTTATCTTCTTAGATATATAAACTCTGTGGCTTCCTCTTGTTTCGTGTCCATGTCTTTGGCGATGATGAATGTTCGCAGGTTGGCGTGCATGTCAACGGTTATCTCCACGCTTCTTGGCTGGTGTCCGAAGAGACGGCGCACATCGAGCGGGCGCATGTCGCCCTTGGCACCTATGAACACCTCGTCGCTCTCTGCCAGTTCAAGCTCGCATGACACTTTGCATGGGATTAAATGGAATGGCGGCAGCATTTCTTCGGTTATCTGTATCTTGCTTTCCGGATGAGCCTTGCAAAGGCCGAAGGCCTCGGGGAAAGCATCGAGCAACACGTCGTCTACATGGAAATTGAACGGCGAGTCGTTCTTGCAAAATAGCAGACGCATGGCACCTGATACAAACTGGAAGAAGGCCGTGCTGTTGTCGAGCTCTTTTGTCTTGCATTGTGCCAACGAGTCGAGACCGTCGCCACACTCGTCTATCACGCCAGATGAGAGAATCTCCATTAGATGGTCCGAATAGTCAAACTGGCAGAACATGCCGTTGTAGATTAACAGTTGGCTGTCGCCATGATTGGGCGCTCCGAAGGCGGTGATGTGTTGTTGTCGTGTTATGCGGTAATGTTTGAACGCGAAAGGGTAGCGGCTTATGATCTCCGACACCTTGCACAGCTGCGATGTGCGGCAGTAGGTTATGATGTTTTGTCCGTCGCCCAGTGTGCGCCAATGGTCTATGATATAGTTGCCGAGGGGATGTGTGGAGAAATCGGTTAAAGCCAGCGCGTTGGGCAGATAAGCCGGTAGCGTTCCGTTTTTTAGGTCATCGGCGAGGTTGTCAATCCAATATTGGTTCACGGGCTTGTATATTCGTCCGTCGTGGTATATGAGAACCTCATTGTCGCTGGTGAGCGTTATGATGGAAATGCCGAAATTGTTGATGTCGGTTGTTGTGCGGCGTGCATCGGTCTTGCCGCCTGTTCCTGTCAGCCAACGATGCTTAACGTTGAAGAACGACGATTCCAGCTTCACACGGTCGCTGTTGAGCGTGTCAGTGAACTCGCCCAGCTCTGTCGTCTCGCTGTGGATGTTGCGTTCGTTGTAACCATACGGGCTGCTTGGTGGCTCGTTGTTACCTTGCTGCGTTGATTGATGTCTCTGCTCGCTCATAGCTGTTTGTTTGCTTATGTCTGCCAATGGTGGCTATTAATAGATTTGCTGCTACAAAGTTACAATCTTTTGCTCACACTATGATAAAAAATGTGCGTTTTTATAGAAAAAAGTGTAGCCAATTGCTGTTTTTTATCTATAAACGCGCAATGGCTACACCTTTTCACGAAACGGTTATGTATCTGTAAGCCGCAAGGGTCTATTCGAAGAACGTTTGTGTTGTTGCGGCACTCTTTTCCTTTACCACGCTTGTGGGGATGGTGAATGTGGGCAGTCCATCGGCGTAGCATGCAATCTCGTAAGATGGATAGCAGAACACCACGCCGTCTGCCGTTATCCACGGATCGGTGCTGGGGAAGGGCACCTCCCCACTTGTGTTGTCGCGAAGCATTAGACGTTCCATCAGCTCGTCGTTTGTATTGATCTCAAAATACTTGCGCAAGCCATTCTTTATCTCGGTCTGATATTTGTATGAGCCGTCAAGCAGGTCGGCCGTAAACTTGCGGCCGTCCGACTTGCGGAAGGTCACGCCTTTTGTGCTTTCCATGCCGTGCATGGCACCATCGACATACGCGTAGGTCTCGTTTGTGAATGTCACCACCTTGCTGTCTTCATACACCTTTTTTATGGTTGCATGATTATAGCGCTCATCGTCATCTTTGTCTTTTACAAACTCGTTCCAGTAGTGGTTGAAGAGAGTTTGTCCGTCGGCAAGGTCGCCGTTATATTTTCCTCCTAACGACTCGTTAATCCACTCGCGTATGTTTTGAAGAAGGATGTCAGACCCTTCGGTTGGGTATTCGATGGTCAGGAAGACGTTTTCGCTCTCTGTTGCCTTCACCGATTTTGTGTATAGGGTGGTGCCTACGTTCGTGTCTTCCTCCACTGCAACGGTGTCCGCAACTATTGTGTCGCTGTCGGCAGATGCTATGCTTGCAGCAGAATTGGTCTTGTTGCGGTTGTTCGCCATAAAGAAAACCATGCCGCCAATGATGGCCACGATGCAAGCTATCAGGAACCAGTTTGTCGACTTGTTCTTGCCTTTTTTGTCGCTTTGTCCGTTGTTGCTGGTTTGGTTTGCCGCTCCGTTGCCTATCACCGTCGCTTCGTTGTCGTTGCCTCCGTTGTGCATGACATGCAGAAACTGCTGCACGCTTTGCGGACGGTTGCTTTTCACAGGCTGCATGGCAGCGCGTATGGCGGCAGCAAAGTTGCGTGGCACGTCTGTGGGTATGCTTGGTCCTCCTTGCTGTGACAGTTCTACGACGTTTGGAGGCGTTGTGCCCGTTAGCATTTTCAGCAAAGTGGCGCCGAGAGCATAGATGTCGCTCTGCGGTGAGAACGTGCTCACGCCGCCGTTGTTATATTGCTCAAGGGGAGCATAACCATGGCTCACGCCAACAGGTGTGGTCGTTGTGCTCTGTCCCGTTTCGGGGTCATATTGTTTAGACACGCCAAAGTCGATAAGCATAATTCGTCCCGTGCCGTTTTCAACCATTATGTTGGCTGGCTTGATGTCGAGGTGGTTGATGTTGCGCGAGTGGAGATAGACGAGTGCTGCTCCAATGGTGTCCATTATGCGCATTGACTCGTCGGGAGCGATCTTGCCGCGGCTCTCGATGAGCTGTGAGAGCGAAATGCCGTCAATAAACTCCATGGCATAATAGGCTGTGTCGTTCTCTTCAAAGGCATCCATCACGCGCACAATGTTGCTGTGGTTGATGGTTAGCAGCAGTCGGGCTTCCTTCAAAAACTTTGTGCGGAACTTGTCAACCAGTTCTTTCTTGCTGTCCGTAATGACGCTCACCCGTGAGCGGTCGTTGCTGCGCTCGCAGCAGTCGCTAAAGAAAAATTCTTTTATAGCCACCTTGCAGCCTAACATGGTCTGCGTGGCAAGATACGTTATGCCGAAACCTCCTTGCCCCAGCACACGTTCAATGCGGTACTTGCCGCCTTGAAGGACGGCACCGCTTCTAAGTTCGTTCATCTATTTTGTTATGATTTGGTCGTTGAAAAATGTGAAAGAATTATTAGTTGAGTCGGAAGGATACTGGCACATTATATCTTACTTTGACCGGTTCTCCTCCTTGCTTTCCTGGGGTCCAGCGTGGCATGTTTCTTATCACTCTTACAGCCTCTTTGTCGAGCGAAGGGTCAACAGAGCGCAACACGGTGACATCAGAAATGTGTCCGTCCTTTCCAACCACAAAACTTACAACCACGCGGCCCTGCGCGCAGGTTTCCTGTGCCTCAGCGGGGTAGCGTATGTTTTGGTTGAGGTAGGTTCTGAGTCCAGAGATGCCGCCAGGGAAAGAGGGCATCTGCTCCACCACGTCATACACGCTGTTTCTGTTGACAGGCTGTGGCTTGTATAGAGTCTCACTCCTTACAGGCTCAGGCGCATTTTGCCCGTTCTGTGTCGTTTTGTTGGGTCTTGATGAAGCTTGCGATGGTGAGAGTTGTCTGTCGTTGTTGTTGCCATTTGTCGGTTTTCCGTCAGATCTTGTCTCGTTGTTGTCAGCCACTTTCCCATTTGGTGGCTCGCCAGCTTCTTCCTGTGAAGCAGCAATGCTGTCAGCAAGCTGTGTCGGTTGTTCCGTGGCTGCTGTTTGTGGCTCTTTGTCTGTTTTCGAGTTCGTCACATATAGTCCAACAACAAGCGCTATAAGCAATGCTGCCACGGCGCAGACAACCTTGTATCGTGTGAACCAACTTTCTGGTTGGTCTTCATCGTTGTCTTCAAAGTCTGCCGAATGGTCTGACGCATATCTGTGGCTTGATTGTCCCGCATTTATAGGGTCGTCTTGCAACTTGTGGCTAAACGTTCTGTCGTCGAATCTTGTTGATTCTGATCTTGCGTTTTCTGAGCTCGAGCCTTCATATATGGTATGCTCCCCATGCTCGTCTAAATGTTTGACAAACTCGTCTACCGTTTGCCATCGGTCTTTTTTCAGCGGAGCCATGGCTTTGCTGATGCTGTTGACGATGTTGTCAGGAATGAAAAGCTGGCGCAGACTGTCAGTGGGGAATCCTTCGTTCAGAATCTCTGATGCCTCAGGTGGCCGTTGGCCTGTGAGCATCTTGAAGAGCGTGCCGCCGAGCGCATACACGTCCATCATCGTGGGAAAGCCTTTACCCTCATGGTAGCTTGCCTGTTCTATTGGCGCATAACCTGGTGTGCCGGCTCCAACCTTAGTGCTCGATTCTGGCTCTCCGTCAGAGGTGTACTGTTTTGACAGGCCAAAATCTATGAGCACAGCTGTGCCGTCCTTTCGCATCATCACATTGCCTGGCTTTACGTCAAGGTGGAGCATGTTGCGTGAGTGCATGAAAGCGATGGCTGCACTAATCTGTTTCAGCGTCTCTATGGCTTCGGTCAGAGGCATACGGCCTTGTGGCGACTGGGCGATCTTCTTGTCAAGGCTAATGCCGTTGATATATTCCATCGAGTAGTAGGTCGTGCCGTTGGCATGAAATGCTTCTAACACTTTGACAATGTTGGGATGTGAGAGCGTGCTGAGGTTGCGTGCTTCGCGTTCAAACTTGTCGCGGTAGTAATAGAACAGGCCGCCGTTGGATGTAGAGCCACTTGTAACAGAGCTGTTCTCGCGGCCGTTGACCTCTTTCATGAAAAACTCTTTTACGGCCACATACATGTTGCTGTCGAGTCGTCCAAGTGCTCCTTTCATCTCCACCTTAGCCTTATAGGTTATGCCGAACGTGCCCTGTCCGAGCACGTCCATTATCTTGTAGTCGTAGGCCTCGCCGTGGAGGATGGTGCCTATAGCGAGGGATGTGGTCGTGTTGTTGGTCATATCATCTTTTTATAAAATCCATATATGCGATCAATTATGAACACCTGCTTAATAGCCTTTTTCGGCTATTCGGTCATGAAGAAGTGGGCTTATTTATATAAGTTCATTAATCTCTTCTTCCGTCAAACCTGTGGCCTGCACAATCTGTGATGTCGGAATGCCTAATGAAGACAGTTTTTTTGCGATAGCCATTTTCTCTTTTTTCTTGCCTTCATCAATACCTTCGGCTCTTCCTTCGGCTCTTCCTTCTTCTCTTCCTTTAGCGATACCTTCTTCTCTTCCTTTAGCGATACCTTCTTCTCTTCCTTTAGCGATACCTTCTTCTTTTCCTTTAGCAAATCCTTCTTCTTTTCCTTCAGCAAACCCTTCTTCTTTTCCTTCAGCAAACCCTTCATCTCGGCTTGTTTCCAGAACGCTGCGTTGGTATCGTATAGACTCCATGTGGCGCACATAATCGTTTTTGTCGGCAGAGCTTAGAGTGTCTATTCTTAGACATTGGCGTGCCTGACTGAGACCTGGTGCTGTGGCATCGGGAGCAATAGATCCTGTTTTCAAAAACTCGATCCATTGGTCAAGCGGGGTTGTAGCCACTCGGTCAAAGTCGTTAACCCTCAGGATGTAATATTCAGGGAACAGGTCGCCTGCTTCCTTGCGTTTGAGCACGTTTTCGCCATCAGCCAATCCAAACCCGAAGAATTTCTGGTTTTGGCGTACCGATAGCTTCAGAATGTCTGACGTGTTGTGCAGACCACGGAAAAAGGTCTTTCCGTGATACACATAGTCGTTGCCCTGTCCAAGCTCGAAATAAACGATGTTGATGCTGTAAACCTTTCTCACCTTGTCGTAGTCGTTGCCGAGGTCAATATAATCGGTTATTGCTTTCGACACGCCATAGAGCATTCGGTGGAAATAAGTGAGCTCGCGGTTATTCTGAATCTCAATGATGGTCAGTTCTCCCTTGTCGCTTTCGGCAAGAATGTCCACACGGTTAAACTTGTCTTCTTCAGTTTCTTGGTTCGATTCGCTTTCGAGAAATCTCTCAATGGTGTATTTTCTTCCGAGCAGCGACTCGAGCAGTCCCTCAATCACGGCATGGTTGGCCTTGTTGCGCAATAGGCGTTTCATGGCCCAGTCAAATCGTATGTAGTTGTCCATAATGAAATGTCCTTTCTTGATTTAATTGTTTGTATGTTACAAATTTACGCAAAAATGTTTGAACGCCAATCTTTTTATATTGTTTTTGTGTAGCAACAAGCAGATTTTCTTCATATTCTTTCCTCGTAGCAGATTAATCTGTTTGTTGCTCAATTCTTCTTTTCTTTTTGTTCTTATTCTTCTTAATCGGTAAACTATGAAAAGGCTGTTCCTTCATAATTGGTTTTCATTTTTTTACTATAGACAAGGCAATGTCCTATTGTCTTTTTGTCACCCGTTCAACCTCAGCCAATCCCATGTTAATGAGAATCATCACCACAATCCACACGATGACGGTGAGGGCTATCGGAACGAGATATATGCTGCTGCCGATGTTAGACATTGGTGAGTCCCATGCGGCATGAAGAATGACAGGTATGATGAACAGACGCAGGAACCTCTTGTCGGTTAAGAGCGATGTGTCGAAACGTTGCAAGGCCTTGCCTGCTATGACCAAGGCTGCTCCCGATATTGCTGCCCAGGTTACATGTCCGCCGGGCGCGAGGAAACCGCGAATGATGATGCTTTGGTTTATCGCATCCATCATCATTGAGGCATCGAGCTGTCTGCCATAGGCGGCATAATAGCCCGAGTTTTGGAAAAAGGAGAGCACAGGTTGCAAGGCATAGCCTGCCGACTCGAAAGCGGCGAAGCCCGCTCCCACGCTTGCGCCTATGAGCAGTCCGCCGAGAATGCTCAGACGTTTCATCTTGCTGAGGAACCAGAACACGATGACGGCCTTGCCTGCTTCCTCCACAATGCCCGTCACGATGGCACCTATGAGGTTTAGCTCGTGGCTGCCCACTATGGAGAAGAGCATCAGCGTTGCCACCAGCGAGGCACATCCTCCCACAAGGAAGGTCTGTATGACCTTATACAGGCTGATGTTGCGCCATGCGTTGACCTCCATGAACATGATCATCGTTGAGAGAGGCACGGTGAACGAGCCAACCACAATCATGCCGGGTAGGGCGTTAGGGTTGCCGAAGAGGTTGCAGCAGAGCCACAAGAGGGCAAAGGCTGCTGTGAACATGAGGAACACGCGGCTGTAGAGCCATGGTCTCGGCCACTCTTTCGACACCAGTTGCGGTGATGGCGTGGTGGCGTGTGTGCCGCATATAAAGATGTCTTCGGCCTCCTCCACGGTGTGGCTCTTAAACACATCGGTGAAGAGCATGCGCCAGTTGAGGTCGGCAGGCCTGTCGTTGCCCACATACTCGTTAAGATGGTCCACAAACGAGCTGGCGGCGCTTTGCCCTCTGCCTTGGGCATGGTTGCCGTTGTTGTTGCTTCGTTGTGTGCGTTGGCCGCCTTGTAACGGCTGCAGGTCGCTTCCGCAACGTCCGCAGAAGCGTGCGTCGTCGGGTATGGGGTTTCCGCAGTTTGGACAATATCTCATAATCTTCTTGTTTTAGGATTTGTTCTTGTTATGCCGATGCTTGTTTTTATCTTTTCGGCAATACAAAATTACCCTTTTTCTTCAAACAATCATACTCCTTTTTGATTAATTGTATGAAATGCGGCGATTACTTTACATAATCTCGTTTTCTTAGATCACAACTCTTCCATGTTGATGAACATCCAAGTGTTTATGGCGCACATTGTCTCTTGTATAAAGAAGAAGGAAAGTGCCCAATCTCTGTTCAATTCAGATGGAAAAATAAAAGACATGATGAAATTTGCAGCAATGCACAATCCCAACATCTTTAGGCTGTCGCCTCTTTTCTCGCTTACGATTTTCCATTCCCATCGTTTGCGCAGACGCCAGCAACTGAAAATTATGGCTCCTATAGATGCTGCGCACCATGCTATCAGAGTCTCCGACGACTCTTGCGGAAACGCACAGTTTACTGCAATTTCCACGCCTGAGTATCCGCTCCCGCGATGTAGAAAATCGATAATATTGCTTATTGCTGAGACAATAACGAACACCCATGCCCATTTGAATATGGTTGAGCAGCCTTTGTTGTCTTCTATTGAGCGTGCAATGTTTGTTGCGCTTCCATTGTTTGATGTGCTTGCTTTTTTTGAAGAATAATGACTCTTGCTCTTTCCTTTATTGCTGCCAGAGTCTACGGTTGTAGCTTCGCTTTCAGCCCTTCTCTTTTTCTTCTCTTCGTTCTCCTTCACTTTATCCATTGCTTCATCCAGGGCTGTCATCATCTGTTCCATCGTCTGGAAGCGGTGGCTGCGTTGTGGTTTCATCGCCTTTTCCACAACGCCAATAATGGGTTGTGGCACGCCTTTTTGTTTCAATTCCTTCTTCGGGAACCCGAAGTTCAGGATGTCGGAAGCCTCAGGTGGTCTTTGGCCGGTAAGCATTTTCAGCATCGTGGCGCCGAGGGCGTAGATGTCCATCTGCACAGGAAAATCTTTGCCTTCGCGGTGGTTGGCCTGTTCTATAGGCGCATAGCCAGGCGTTCCAGACCCAACGGTTGTGCTGCTCTCAGGCTGTCCGTTTTGGTCATACTGCTTCGACAGGCCGAAGTCGATGAGTATGGCGGTCTTCTCGTCTGCCATCATCACGTTTGCAGGCTTCACATCGAGGTGAAGCATGCCCATCGAGTGCATGCAGCTTAGGGCAGAGCCAACCTGTCTTGTTATGCCCACCGTCTCGTCAGTAGACAGCCGTCCTTTTGCGGCGATGAGGCTGTCAAGGCTCTGTCCGTCGATATATTGCATGACATAATAGGATGTGCTGTTGGCGCGGAAGGCATCAACGACCATCACAATGTTCTTGTGGCGCAGCCTGCTGAGGTGATCGCTCTCCTGTTCAAACTTACGCTTGTAATAGTCGAACATGCCCTCGCGGTTACTGCTTGTCACGGATGTGCTTTCGCGTCCATTGATGTCGCGCATAAAAAACTCCTTTATGCAGAACAGCTGCTCCACCTCGTCCTCGCCCACAATGTTTTTGGCAAGGTAGGTTATGCCGAACGACCCTTGTCCCAGAGTCTTCAGCAGCATGTAGCTGGCGTTGCCTCCTTTCAGGACGGTGCCTGCTGGAAGAGCGCTTTGTGTGGTGTCTATGTTTGCCATTTGTTTTTTGCTTTGTCTTAACAGGTGGTTATGTTTAGTTGTGTCACGTTTTATGATTAACGCAGCTTTAATGCTTCAAAATTACAAAAAATATTTTTGTTGTGCAAACCTGTGCAAACGCCGTTTACCCGCTTTTTGCGTTTATTTGTGCTTAAACGTCGCTATTTCGTGCTTAAACGGTTGAAAATTGTGCTTAAAAAACTTTTATTTTTTTTCGTGTGTGGGTCTTCTTCGGCTATCTATCAAAGAAACGAAGCCTATCTACGTCACTTACGCCCCGTAACATAGGCACTTACGCAATCTTTCCATGTCACCTATTATCTCAAGCAATCGCGGCGACGCTCTGGCAAGCGACAAAGTCGAGCGACGCGACGCTTGCTTGAGATTAATATTCGTTATATATATGCGAAAGTTTAGTGAAAGAAAAAAAGAAGTTTCGTATACCTTATAAATATACGAAACTTCTTTTACAGAGGCTTGTTATTCGTTTTCTTTGAAGAAAAGGTCATTTTTTTCCCCCCCCCGATTCTTCTTGGGGCAAAGATTCTTGTCCTTTTTGTCCTCGTCAGGGTCTTCTATGTTTTTGCTTTCATCGTTCTGTGTGCCTACATTATTAATATTGGCGGTTTCCGAGCCTTCCTTCCTTTTCGGTCCATTGTCGTTAGTGTCGCTGTCGCTTTTTTCCTCTTTGCTTGCTTTTCCGTCTTTCAGAGCTTTGATCAGCTGTTTTATCGCAGCTCGCGACACCACGATATTGGTAAAGTTGCCGTTCTGGTCCATTAAGGTGAAGCTTTCTTTCGTGATACACGCATACACAACCTTTTTCAGGTTGACGATGTGGCTACGTCCCACCTTCACAAAGCAGGTTCCGTTGTCAAGTTTCCATATTTCGTTGTCTAGCTGTGACAGTCCGTAAGGCAGAAGCATCTTACTGTCTCGTGTGAAAAACACGTTGGTGTAATGGCCTTCTGCCTTAAAATAAAGTACGTCCTCAAGCATAGCTCCGAACGATTCGTCACGTTTAAATAGTTTTAACATCATGTTTTTTGCGTTTTTTTTGGTTCATAACCTCTCCGTTTCAAGAGCCCCGTCGCTGTGACGCGCTGTTGATTGCGAAGAGAAAAAGTCTCGTTAATAATTTTTATAGAGTAGTTCTTTTTTGCTTTTCTATTCTTCTTTTCTACTATTTTTTTGTTTTGAATTCGGTTTTTTAATTGGTTTTTCTTACCCGTTGTAACCCTTGGCCTACCATAGAAAAGCCTTGAACCACCCCATGTAAGTCTTAACAAGGTGTAAATTTAATAATTTTTTAAGAGTTCGCAAACAATTAGGCTATTATTTTTCACGAACTATAGGGACTTTTGCACGAATGAACAACAAAACGGCTTGATATAAGGTTAAAATGTGCTCTTTTTGTCTTTGTTAACTGATAGTTAAGGCGTTAAACCACTCGGTGCAAACGTCCTTACAACTCGTGCAAAAACCCCGAATATTCGGGAAATAGGCATTTAACAAGTGTTTGCGGTTGTGAAAAAATATCGAAATTTGCAGAGTGAAGGATAGAAAGAGCGAATTGATGTGGATATATGACTGTAACGAAAACTACGGGCTGTTAGTTGGCTCTTGAAATCTGAAAAAATAAAACATAACAATAACAAAAAACAAAAGATTATGAAGAAAATCTTGACTTTGATGGCAGCAATGTCGGCTGTAACCGGTGCTGTTGCTAATGATTTCGACTGGAGCATACCGGCCAATTTCACAACGGATGCCTCAAACAACATGGTCGTTGGCTGCAATGGCCTGTATTTTGTGAACAATACCTTCTCTTTCAACGTACATGCAGGAGATGAGGTGCAGCTTACCGTGAACGGCAAGAATCTTACCGTGACTGTAGACGGTACAGAGCTGAAGACAGAGCTGAAAGACGGCAAAATATCGTTCAAGGCTAATGCTGGCGGACAGGTAATCCTAACGATGGGCGAGCAGACTGCCGTTACTGCAATCTATGTAGAATCGGACAACTACCGCAAGGCACTTGGACTTATAGAAACCGTTGGTAAGGCTTCGGTAAACAAGACCGTGGCAAATATATCGAACTACTCGACGAAGTATGACGAGGATGGACCAAAAGACGAGAACGGCAAGCCTTTGTTGTCGTTTGCCGATTTTTATACAGCGGTAAAGGCACAGATAAACATTCAGGCCCAAGAAGTGGCCAAGCTGGAGGCTGAGCTGGCAAAACGCAAAGCCAATAACACCGTGACGCAGGAATGGTTGGACGACCTGACCGGACTGCTTAATGCTGTAAAGAAAAACGTAAATGATATCGAGATGTTGGCTTATATTCAAGAGGCCAATTATAAGAAGGTTACAAAGGCCAAGAGTGTTTCCCTTGACACACGCATAAGCAAGGCAAGAAATACCAACACAAGCACACGCTATGCCTCCACTTCTGCGGTCGCCAACGGCGAGAACAAAGGTACCAACTATATATACGAGCTGAAATCGAACGGCTATGCCGACGTGACCAAGCCCAAGGCCGAATGGTGTGAGAGCGAGCTTCAGAACATAGAGAAGGACCGCGATGCCATAAAGATCGGTGCAATGGAGCAACTCTCCAAATTCCCCGACTGCAATTGGAATGCTACCGACTACGACGCAGAGTACAGCACTCTGAAAGATCAGGTAGACAACATGATAGCCCGTGCCGTAGTGGAGAGAGACTATGTAAAGACCAAGAAGTTCAGCAATCTTTCTGACAACGTAACAAAGCTTAACGACGTGCTGAAGGCCAAGGATGCAGAGGGTAACACTATCTTCACAAAGCCCGCGGGCTATGACGAATGGGCTAAGAACGTGAAGAAGATAAACGATTTCGTGGCCAAGACCGACAACCGCCGTCTCTACACGCAGGCAGAGCTCAACACCATGCCTGTAGGCGTTTACACAAGTGCCGAGACAAGTTTCGAGCAGTTTAAGACCGACTTTGCCAATCAGGCCGAGGCTGCCCTCAACAAGCTGGCCAAGGCAGCACAGGATAACATTGACACATACAGCTACAAGATAGCCGCCAAATACCAGAAAGAGCCTGACACGCAGAAATACTACGAAAAGGAGTTCTCAAAACTGCAGGCTGACCTCAATGGTTACAAGAAGACCATTACCAAGAAGCAGTACGAGGAGGTGGTTGTAGGATATACCACAATTGCCGACAAGATAGAGGCCATAAACAAGGCCATCTTGGGTGATCCCACTACCGGCAAGAAGGGTCTGTGGACCGAAACCTTGAGCGCACAGAAGCTGGAGGTGCTTGATAACAACGCAGCAGCAGCTAAGAAGCTCACCGACCAGATAGATGCCGTGCGTGCCAACTATAACACCAAGGTGACTGACGGCATAGAGAAATGGAAGACCGCTGATTTTGCCAACGCGGACATGAAGACGTATCTTGAGGCACGCCAGCGAGCCCTCTTCGACATTGTGAACAAGTTGGACAAGACGAAGGATGACATCAACAGCGACGTGAACAAGCTGGCCACCGTGATAGGTGGCGTGGAAGACGTGGAGTTCGACCCCAACGACAACAAGTACCGCTTCACAGGCAAAGACAAGACCGATGCCGACTATACCACCATCATTTCCGGCATAGAGACCGATATAAACACCCAGCTTGACCTCGCCATCGACAAGGCCAACGAAACAGCCTACCAGTTCTTCCTCAACGAGAACGGCACTGAAAAGACCTTGACCGTAAATGATGCTTATAACATCTATTACGGTCTGAAGGAAAGACTTAACGATGGTTTGAACAACTCAGAGATGAGCACCGCTGCCTTCAACGCTTTCGACAATCGCTATTTGGGCATTCTCGATAAGGCTGAAAACAATGGTGTAGGCGAAAATTATCTTGTTGATGCCCAGAAGAAGGCTACCGAGTACTACAGAGCCAAGACCATGGCCGACAATATTGGCAAGCTTACTACTGACTATCTGTCCAAAATAAAGGGTGCTGTGGAAGAGGTAAACACTAACCTCAATGCTTACACAGAGCATTATAAGGGCGTTTCAGACCGTAAGGTGAAGTACACCGCAGCCAAGGCCAAGGAGGCAACTTATGTGAAAGATTACATGGCCGCTACGGGTGCTAAGGAAGAGGTTGCCAAGGAGTTCGTAAACAGCAAGCTCAACGAGATAAGCGGTGTCATTTCTGCATTCTCGAAAGATCTTGAGAGCAAGGCTCTTTCTGCTTCCAAGCTTGACAGCACCACGCCGTTCGCCGAGTTTGACAAGGGCTACAATATGGTGACAAACTATCAGGCTTATCAAGCAAACGAGCAGGCTTTGGCCGATGCCAACAAGCTTGTAGCTTGCGTGGAGGCCGACATAACCAACCTTAAGGCACAGATAGCCGATTACCGCGATGATGCCAAGGCCATAGGCGAGGCTGCCATCGACAAGGCACAGACGGTGCTGGATGCACAGAAGAAGGACATTGAGGCCAACTATGCCGAACTTGAGCTTGGTACCACCTTCCCCAACACCATAAAGGGTGTGCTTGAGGCTGTACGCGCTGACCTGAAGAAGGCGGCTGAGGACGCTAAGAAGCAGCAGGAAGGCGGCAACTTGGACATTAACGGCGACGGCGAGATAGACGGCGACGACGTTATGCAGAAGCTTGACGAGTCGAAGAAGACTGGCGATGTGAACGCATTCATGGACTTCGTAAACCGTTACCTCGAGCTTATAGCCGAGTAATTTTCATAAATCTTTTCAAGAGATACGGTCAGCCGCTACTGGCAAGGCCGTACTCTTGGCTGATTTTTAGAAACCAACATCAATTTTTTTTACGATTTAAAATTATGAAACATACAAAACTATATAGTTGCCTTTTAGCGTTGGCTGTCATGATGGTGGCAAGCGTGAGCGCAATGGCGCAGGAGCTCTCTCTCAAGACGGTGACGTTCCTCAAGCCAGGCCAAAAGGCTACCATAGCTGTAGGCCTGAAAAATAGTAGTGCTGTAGATTATGTACAGGCCCGCATAGCCCTGCCCGAGGGTTTGTCGTTCGTGGAAGAGGAAGGCAATGCAAAAGCTTTTGCCAACAAGGCTGCAGGCCGCGCCATGGACAAAATGGAGTTCAGCTGCCTCAAGAAGGATGCACAGGTAGGCTCCTTCATTGGCATGGGTGAAGTGGCTGCCGGCGAGGGCGATGTGTTCACGTTCGACGTGAACGTTGCTGCCGACTATGCCGGTACCAAACAGATTGAGCTTTCAAAGGTTCAAGTACGCCAGAACGGCACTGGCCTTGTAAAGGCCGAACTTGTGACAGGCAAGACTGCTAGTACTGCCGATGAGGTTACTGTTAAAGGTGCCACCGCTGCCCTAACGGTAGGCACACCGCAGACGGTCACTTTCAATGTGGCTTTCGACAAGACTGTGCTTACGGCAGCCTCTTTCATCGTGGCCTTGCCCAAGGGCGTGAAGTTTGTTGACAATTCTGCCGCCGTAGGTGCCATTTGTCCCAACCACAACGCCTTCTACACTGATGGTGTGTACACCATCATGGTAAAAAACTTCATGAAGGACGCTTCCTTCTCTGCCACTGAGGGCGAGCTTGGCTCGTTCCAGATTGTGGCAGACGACACCTTTGTGGACGGCTCTGAAATTCTGTTCACCAACGTGCGAACTTCTGCCAATATTGTTCAGCCTGACGGCTCGAAGAAAGCTACTGAGTATTTGGGTGCCGATTTTGCCATCAAGCTGACCAAGGGCGGCGCTACAGGCATCAACGGTGTAACAGCCGACGAGCTTGGTGCTGACGCTGTATATCAGCTCAACGGTGTGCGCACAGACCAGATGAAGCAGGGCGTTAACATCGTCGTTAAGAATGGCAAGGCTATCAAGGTTCTTAAGAAGTAAAACAGCTTTTAAAGAGATATATCCTTTCAATTCGTAGTTTTGTGGCTATTAACAAAATAGAGTAAAGTTTTTACACAAGACGTTTATAACAGACCACCCACGGCTATGTTTTCTCAGTTTTTGCATAGTCTGGGTGGTTTTTTACAATAAAAAATTTATTTAATTTATATATCCTACATATTTTAGGCAGTGTGTATACCATGAAGACACAAGCAAATTCGTTTCTTTATGCTTTAGTGCGTGATGCATTGAAGCATATTTTTTTTATATCTGAAATATACTAAAACAAGGGCGTTGAGCGTTATTTTAAAGGTATATTGCGGTTTCTTCAAAAACAGATGTTAGGAAACCGCATGTCTTCAGGCAAGAGGAAGGCCTGAAGAAGAAATTGCCGCTTAACATGTTGAACATTGATTACAGAACAAAAGCATGATTGATTATATCAAAGGCGAACTTGCCGAACTGACACCGGCACAGGCCGTTATCGAGGCGGCAGGCGTGGGTTACGCCCTCAACATATCGCTTAACACCTACACCGCCATACAAGGCAAGAAAGATGTGAAACTCTTTGTCCATGAGTCGCTTGTTACAGGTGGACGCGACGACAGCTACACCTTCTTTGGCTTTGCCTCCAAGCAGGAGCGCGACCTCTACCGTCTGCTTATCAGCGTGTCGGGCGTGGGAGCCAATACAGCCCGCATGATTCTGTCGGCAGCATCGCCCGCTGACCTCAGCAACGCCATTGCCTCAAGCAACGAACGTCTGCTTAAGGGTGTTAAAGGCATCGGTCTGAAGACCGCCCAGCGCATTATTGTAGACCTTAAGGACAAGGTTGTGGCTCTCGGCATCGCTCAAGAGGTTACCATGGGCGAGGGTGGCAGCGCCGTGGCTGTGAACAACGAGGTCATGGATGAGGCTGTGTCTGCTCTCACCATGCTTGGTTTTTCGCCAGCACCCTCTGCCAAGGTTGTCAAGGCGTTGCTTGAAGAGAACGCCGCCGTGCCTGTGGAGCAGGTCGTCAAGGAAGCGTTGAAGCGCATAAAGTAGCGCATAAAGTAATATAAAAAACTGAATGAAGCAAAGGAATCTTTTTCTTTCAATAATAACATGTCTGCTCGTTGCCGTTGTGGCGAGCTATGCCTTTGCTGTGCCTTTTCGTCAGGACGACCGCACACGCCGCGCTCAACGCCAGCAGGGCGTGCAGCGCAATGGCGCAAACCAGCGACAGGGTGAAGCGCAGCGACAGGGTGGGGCACAGAAGAACCTTCCTTCCAAGGACAGCATCTTGACACAGCCCATCATAGAGAACGAAGACACCATTCCCGACTCGTTGCTCCATCCGCGTTGGAAAATACAACGCACCATGCCCATCACGCTCAACGACCTCAACCAGGGCGCTGCCGACCTGCGCCGTCCCGACAACCTTAAGCAGGAGGTGGTCTATAACGACACCATCAACCGCTACATCATTGGTTCCAAGATAGGCGACTCTTACATCAACGCCCCTGTCATGATGACGCCCGAGGAGTATAGAAAATGGAGCGAGCGCAAGGCCATGCAGAGCTATTTCCGTTCAAAGAACGACGAGATTTACAAGGCCAAGGGCAAGGAGAAATTCGACTTTACCGACATGCACTTCGACCTCGGTCCCGCCGAAAAGATCTTCGGCCCCGGTGGCGTGCGCATAAAGACCCAAGGAACGGCAGAACTGAAGTTTGGTGCCACGATGAAGAACATCGACAACCCGTCGCTGCCCATCAGAAACCGCAAGACAACCAATATCGACTTTGACGAGAAGATAAACCTCAACGTCAACGGAAAGGTTGGCGACAAGGTCAACATGAACCTTAACTACAACACCGACGCCACCTTCGACTTCGACTCACAGAACCTCAAGCTCAAGTATGACGGCAAGGAAGACGAGATCATAAAGCTCGTTGAGGCCGGTAACGTGTCGTTCCCCAGCAACTCGTCGTTGGTCAAGGGCGCGTCCTCTCTCTTTGGCTTGCGCACCGACCTGCAGTTTGGCAAGCTGAAGCTCCAGCTCGTTGCCTCGCAGAAGAAGTCGACAACCAAGAGCGTGTCGACAAAGGGCGGCACACAGTTCACGCCCTTCGAGATCGACGCTGCCAACTATGAAGAAAACCGCCACTTCTTCCTCTCACAATATTTCCGTGAGAGATATGATGCCGGCATGCGGTCGCTCCCCAACCTCACCACAGGCATAAAGATTAACCGCGTGGAGGTGTGGGTCACGAACAAGACAGCCACAACCAGCAACACACGTTCCATCATAGCCCTTACCGACCTGGGCGAGAACACGCTTGTCCATAACCACATGTGGCAGACCACAGGCTTGCAGGTGCCTGCCAACGCCGCCAACACCGAATATCAGACCATGGTGGAGCAGTATGGTGCTGCCCGCGACATCGACCAGACATCGACCGTGCTTGACGGTATCGGCTCCTTTGCTGGTGGCAGCGACTATGAGAAGCTGTCGAGCGCCCGTCTGCTCAACTCTTCCGAGTATAGCGTCAACACCGCCCTCGGCTACATCTCGTTGAAGACCTCGTTGCAGACCGACCAGGTGCTTGCCGTGGCTTACGAGTACACTTATGGCGGACAGACCTTCCAGGTGGGCGAGTTTGCGAGCGACGTGACGGACGTGTCACAGGCTCTCTTCGTCAAGGCGTTGAAGAACACCAGCAACAACCCTTCTCAGGGCAACTGGCGACTGATGATGAAGAACGTCTACTATCTCTCTTCACAGGTGGAGAAAGAGAAGTTCCGTCTCGACGTCAAGTTTCAGAGCGACACGGCAGGCGTGTACCTCTCTTACCTGCCTGAGCCACAGACCAAGGACCAGCCGATCATCAGAGCCCTTGGTGCCGACCGTCTCGACAACAACAACAAACCTCACCCTAACGGCTATTTCGACTTTGTCGAGGGCTACACCGTGTCTAACGGTCGCGTGTTCTTCCCGCAGGCAGAGCCGTTCGGAAAGGGAATATACAATTTTCTCGTGAGCCGTGGCGTGCCTGCCGACAAGGCAGAGAAATATGCGTTCACCGAGCTTTACGACTCGACCAAGACCGTTGCCAAGCAGATAGCAGAGAAAGACAAGTACATGCTGTCGGGACAGTTTAAAGGCACGGCAGCAAACATCATCTCGCTCGGCGCATACAATGTGCCGCAAGGCTCGGTGGTCGTTACGGCTGGTGGCGTGAAGCTCACCGAAAACTCCGACTATTCTGTCGACTATAGCGCTGGCGAGGTGACCATCCTCAACCAGAGCATCATCGATGCGGGCACGTCTGTCAACGTGTCGTTGGAGAGCAACAGCGACTACGGTCAGCAGCGCAAGACCATGTTCGGAATGAACTGGGAGTACGACTTCTCGAAAAACTTCCAGATGTCGGGAACCATACAGCACCTCTCGGAGCAAGCCCTCACCACAAAGGTGAACATGGGCAGCGAGCCGCTCAACAACACGTTGTGGGGCGTTAACATGAACTGGAAGAAGGAGAGCCAGTGGGTCACCAACATGCTCGACAAGATTCCGTTCCTCCATCTCACGCAACCCTCAAACATCTCGTTCTCGGGCGAGTTTGCACAGCTCTTGGCAGGACAGAGCCATGGCACGCAAGACAACGCCTCTTACATTGACGACTTTGAAGACACAAAGAACACCATCGACGTGAGCACCCCCACATCATGGATCATCTCAAGCGTGCCGACCATGTTCCCCGAGAGCAAGGATAAGACCTCTCTCGCCAGCGGCTACAACCGTGCCCGTCTGGCTTGGTACACCATCGACCCGCTCTTCACGCGTCGTTCCTCGTCGCTCACCCCATCCCACATAAAGAGTGACCTTAACCAGCTGTCAAACCATTATGTGCGTGAGGTGCCTGTGCGTGAGCTGTTCCCGAAACGCAACCAGAACAGTTACAGCGGAGCAACATCGATGCTCAGCGTGCTCAACCTCGCTTTCTATCCGTCTGAGCGCGGTCCTTACAACTTCAGCACGGATCTTGCCTATGACGGAACGCTCAACAACCCCGAGAACCATTGGGGCGGCATGATGCGCAAGCTCGACACCAACGACTTTGAGGCAGCCAATATAGAATATGTGGAGTTTTGGATGCTTGACCCCTTCATCTACAGTCGGCGCGACGGCAACGCCAGCGACTTTGGCGGCGATTTCTATCTTAACCTCGGCGAGGTGAGCGAAGACATTCTGCGCGACGGAAAGAAATTCTATGAGAGCGGAATGCCCGTCGACGGCTCCAACAGTTTCGTAAAGACACAATGGGGCAAGATTCCCACACAGGCCACCGTGACCTATTCGTTCGCGTCGGCCAAGGGAGCGCGTGCCTTGCAAGATGTGGGCTTCAACGGACTGAACGACCAGGAGGAGCAGACCTTCGAGACCTATCAGACCTTCCTGAAGACCATTGAGGGCAAGATCAGCAAGGCCGCCTACGACTCAATATGGGCAGACCCCGCTGGCGACAACTACCACTATTTCCGTGGCTCTGACCTCGACCGCATGGAGGCACCCATCTTGCTGCGTTACAAGTATATCAATAACCCGCAAGGCAACTCGCCCGACAACGACAGTCGCACCGAGGGTTACGACACCTCTTACAAGACAACCCCCGATGTGGAGGACATAAACCAAGACTACACGCTCAACGAATATGAAAAATACTATCAGTATCGCATCTCCATTCGTCCCGAGGACCTCGTTGTGGGTCAAAACTACATCGTCGACAAGCGCGAGGTGTCGCCAAAGTTGAGAAACGGCGAGACCGACCATGTCACATGGTACCAGTTCCGCATACCCCTGAGAGACTATGAGCAGCGCGTGGGTGGCATCAGCGATTTCACATCCATACGTTTCATGCGTATGTTCCTCGCTGGCTTCAAGAAGCCCATCGTTCTGCGCTTTGGCAATCTCGACCTCGTCTATGGCAAGTGGCGCATGTATAACCAGACGCTTGATGCCACGGCTCCACAGCAGGGCAAGATGACGATGGGTGCTGTCAACATTGAGGAGAACAACGACAAGTCGCCTGTCAATTATGTGTTGCCTCCCGGCATCAGCAGAGCACATGACCCCTCGCAGCCCCAGCTTGTAGAGAGCAACGAGCAGGCGTTGTCTATGAACGTCGAAAACCTCGGTCACGGCGAGTCGAAGGCTGTGTACAAGAACACCACCCTCGACCTCCGGCAGTATAAGCGCATGCAGATGTTTGTGCATGCCAACTCGCTCGACCCCAACACCACCAACCTGCAAGACAACCAGCTGGCGGTGTTCGTACGCCTCGGCTCCGACTATAAGAGCAACTATTATGAGTATGAAATTCCGCTGTCGCTCACGCCGTGGAAGTCGAACTATGGCATGAACTCGCCCTCCGACCGTCGCTTGGTGTGGCCCGAGGAGAACATGCTCGACGTGCCCCTGTCGCTCTTCACGGCTGTGAAGAAGGCTCGCAACAAGGCCAAGGCCGCCGGCACAGCCTCTTACAGTCGCCCCTATTCGGCCTACGATGAAGACAAACCCAACAACAAGGTGACGGTCATGGGTAACCCCACGCTCGGCGAGGTCAAGACCATGGTCGTTGGTGTGCGCAACCTGTCTTCCGACGCTAAGAGCGGTGAGGTGTGGGTGAACGAGCTGCGCCTGAGAGACTATAACAACTCGGGCGGTTGGGCTGCATCGGGCAACCTCAACTTGCAGCTCTCCGACTTCGGTACGGTCAACCTCACAGGCAAGTATGTGAGCGACGGCTTTGGCGGCTTGGAGGACGGTGTGGCAGCACGCTCCACCGACGACTACAAGACCTATAGTCTGACGACCAACTTCGAGCTGGGCAAGTTCTTCCCCGACAAGGCGAAAGTCTCTATACCTCTTTATTATAGTGTGACGAAAGAAGAGACCTCTCCACGCTACAACCCGCTCGACACCGACATGCTGCTCAAGGACGCCCTCGATGCAGCAAGCGACAAGCATGAGCGCGACTCGATAAAGAGCATCGCCGTGACGAAGACCACCAACACCAACTTCTCGCTGTCGGGTGTGCGTGTGGGCATAGCCACGAAGCGTCACCCCATGCCTTATGACCCCGCCAACTTCTCGTTCAGCTACAGCCACAGCCATCGCTACTCGTCTGGCGAGACCACGGTCTATGAGAAGGAAGACAACTGGCAGGGATCGCTCAACTATTCGTGGGTGCCTGTCTACAAGCCTCTTGAGCCTTTCAAGAAGATTAAGAACAAGAGCAAGTGGCTCGATCTGCCGCGACGCTTCGGCTTCAACTGGCTGCCGCAGAACGTGGGCTTCAACTCAGAGATCTCGCGCAGCTACTATGAGCTACAGGAGCGCGACATGCAAGACCTTGGCGGCTCACAACTGCCACTCACGTTCAGTCAGCAGTTTCTGTGGAACCGTGAGTTCTCGTTACGCTGGGACCTCACGAAGAACCTGCACATGAACTTCCAGAGCGCCACGCACGCGGAAATAGAGGAACCCTACACGCCGGTGAACAAGGACCTCTATGCCGACCAGTATAAGGCATGGAAAGACTCGGTGTGGACGAGTATCAAGCATTTCGGAACGCCGCTCGACTATAACCAGACGTTCACGGCTTCCTACCAGTTGCCGCTCAACCTCATACCCGTCTTCGACTGGGTGAACGCCGACGCTCAATACACCGCCACCTACAACTGGATGCGTGGCTCCGACCTTGAAGACGGCACGTCGCTGGGCAACACCATCAGCAACAACCGTCAGATCCGTCTTAACGGCACCTTCAACATGGAGAAGCTCTATAACCATGTGCCGTTCCTGAAGAAGGCAAACGACAGGTTCAAGAAAGAGCCGTCGAGCAACCGCAACAAGAAGAATGTGAAGAACAAGAAAGATGCCAAGGACAAGAACTCGTTGTCTAAACGCAACGGACGGCAGGGTGTAGATCTCGACAAGCAGAAGGCTAAGCTTCCCAAGAACAAGAAGGGCTTTGAGAAGGAAATCACGCTGTTGCCCGACACCCTTATGAAGATCAAGCACGGCAAGAACAGCAAGCGTCTTATCGTTTCTGCAAAGACCGAAGACGGCAAGCCGTTCCAGCTGAAATATCGTAAGATCGACAACAACACCATAGGCATAAAGAGCCGTCTCGACTCGGCGTTGAAACTGAAGATCACGGTGACGCCCAAGGAGCCGCTCGACAACAAGGGCTGGTACAAGACCATGCAGACCATTGCGCGCACGCTGATGATGGTGCGCAACGTGAGCCTGTCTTATTCGAACCAATATTCAATGTCGCTGCCCGGATTCATGCCCAGCGTGGGCGATGCCTTCGGACAGAAGCGCAACCAAGGTGCGTGGGCGCCAGGCCTCGACTTTGCCTTTGGCCTTACAGGCGACTCGTATGTGGACAAGGCGCGTGACCGCGGATGGCTGTTGCTCAGCGACTCTATCGCCACCCCTGCCTCTACCAACAAGACAGAGGACCTGCAGGTGCGCATGACCCTTGAGCCTGTGCGCAACCTGAAGATCGACCTCAATGCCGCCCGCACACAGACAACGGCGCGCAGCGTGCAATATATGTATGAAGGGTCGCCCACAACGCAGAGCGGCACGTTCTCCATGACCACCCTCTCGCTGCGCAGCGCCTTTGAGGGCATGGGCGACGCCGAACACGGCTACCATTCGGCATCGTTCGAACGCTTCTGCAACAGCTTGGAAAGCTTCCGTCAGCGCGTGGAACAACGTTATGTCGGCGCTACCTATCCGCAAGGCTCGGCGCTCGCAGGACAGCCCTTCGATGCTGCCAACGGTGGCGTGGGCTTATATTCGGCCGATGTCATGGTGCCCGCCTTCCTCGCAGCCTACACCTCGTCGGGAGGCAACAGTCTGAATATCTTCCCCACATTGTCGCGCATGCTGCCCAACTGGACGGTGCGTTACAGCGGACTGTCAAAGTTGCCTTGGTGCCGCGATGTGTTCAAGAGCGTAAACATCAACCACTCTTACAAGAGCATCTATGCCGTGGGTGCATACCAGTCGTACAGCACCTTCATGGAACTTATGGGTCCGGGCCTTGGCTTCATCTCAGACGCCACCACGGGCATGCCTGTTCCGTCGTCAATGTATAACGTCTCGACGGTGAGCATCAACGAGTCGTTCTCGCCGCTGCTTGGCATCGACGTCACGTTGCAGAACAACCTGACGTGCAAGCTCGAGTATAAGACCATACGCACGCTGAACCTCAGCATGACGAGTGTGCAGATCAACGAGTCGTCATCACACGACTGGGTGCTGGGCATGGGCTACACCATCAGCAACTTCAATCCCTTCGGACCGAAGGCGCGTAAGGTGAAATCGGGCAGTAAGAGCGGTAACGGACAGAACGGTGCGCAGCAGAAGCAGAACAGCTCATCGCGAAACAACCGTAGCTCATCGGGCTATAACAGTGACCTGAAGCTTCGTCTTGACCTCAGCTATCGCAAGCAGGCAGCCATAAGCCGAGACATCGCATCCATGACATCGGCGGCAAGCAGTGGCAACACAGCCTTCAAGCTGTCGTTCTCTGCCGACTATTCGTTCTCGCGTCTGCTCACCATGAGCTTCTATTATGACCGACAGACGAACACGCCGCTGCTTACGTCAAGCAGCTACCCGACGACCACTCGCGACTTTGGCCTTAGCCTCAAGTTCTCTCTCACGAGATAACGCTTTGCCGGTTATAAAGACAATGTGGCTTTGGGCCGGAAAGGTTTAAAGACAATGGATAAATTCTTTATTTGTTGTTTTTGCCTGCGTTTCTTGCTTGCGGTGTTTTAAAGACAATAGAGACAATAGGGACAATCTTTTAGCTACTTTTTTCTACTAAAAGATTGTCCCTATTGTCTCTATTGTCTTTTCCTTATCTCAATTAGGCTTAATAAGCCCTATTGTTTTTTCCTTATTTTAAATGCGAAAGTTCAGTTAACCTTAATCCAATAGGGTTTTAGAACTCGTCGTTGGCGTAGAGGTTATCGAAGATGCTCTGCTTCCACTCCAGGATCTCTTCGTCGCGGAAGAAACGCTTCAGCTCGGCAGCAGCCGTCTCGGGCGAGTCGGAAGCATGGACAATGTTCTCTTGGAAGCTCATGCAGTAGCTTCCTCTTATCGTTCCCGGAGCAGCGTTGCGGCCGTTGGTGGGGCCAGCCAAAGCACGAACGGCAGCAATGGCGTCAACGCCCGACAGACACATGGCGATGACGGGAGCTGTCATCATGGCGTCCTTCACACGCTGGAAGAACGGCTTGCCGCTGAGGTGCGCATAGTGCTCGCTCAAGATCTTGTCGTCGAGCTGTATCATCTTCATGCCGCAGATCTGCAGGCCTTTCTTCTCGAACACGCTGATAATCTCACCTACCAGACTGCGCTGTAAGGTGCATGGCTTCAGCAAAACCAATGTTTTTTCAATTGCCATAAGTTATTATGTTTTTAGGTGAATAAAAAATGTGTAGGTTTGTATTTTTTGCAAAGATAATGCAAACAGAGAGCATAGATGCAAGCTTGCTTGCAAGCTATGCCGAGGTGCAGCTTATCTTACGTGCAAATATATGCAATTTTATCGTGTGGCGCAAAAATAGTGCTTTGGGTTTTGTTTTATTAACAAATTGTCTTGACTTATCTCGCTTTTTTTTATTCATGTATCACGATTTTAATCTCTTGGAATAGAAAAACGTTTGATTTGTTTTGTAATGTGTCCGATTTTAGCTAATTTTGCATTTGTTCAAAAAACAAAACTAAACGTTTGCATAGATGTGGAACAATTGTTTCCCCAACTGCCTGTTGTAGATGGTCGGCACGATGCCAATCTGCCGTAATGTCAATGTTTAACGCCTATGAGCACAAGACAAAGAGTCTGTAAAGCTCTAAAAAAACTTTTATGAATTTTTGTGAATCAGATTCTATATGTTTGAAACGATTTTTAATTTGATTATAAAGTAAAGACATATCTATGGAAAAAAGAAACGTAGCCCTCATCACGGGCGTTACGGGTCAGGACGGCTCGTATCTTGCAGAACTCTTGCTGGAGAAAGGTTATGATGTGCATGGCACCATTCGTCGCTCATCGGTAGACTATCGTGAGCGTATTGCTCATCTTGAAGGCCTGCCCAATTTTCACCTCCACTATGCTGACATCGGCGACTCGATGAGCATCATTCAGGTGATGAACAAGGTTAAGCCCACAGAGGTTTACAACCTTGCAGCCCAGAGCCATGTGCAGGTGAGCTTCGACTCTCCCGAGTTTACCGCTGATGTTGACGCTACAGGTGTGCTCCGCATCCTTGAGGCTATCCGCCAGTGTGGACTGGCCGATACCTGCCGTATGTACCAGGCTTCAACATCTGAGCTCTATGGCAAGGTAGAGGAGGTTCCTCAGAACGAGAACACACCGTTCCATCCTTATTCGCCCTATGCCGTTGCCAAGCAGTATGGCTTCTGGATCGTGAAAGAATATCGTGAGGCTTACAACATGTTCTGCTGCTCGGGCATACTCTTCAACCATGAGAGCGAGCGCCGTGGCGAGACCTTCGTGACCCGTAAGATCACGCTGGCAGCAGCCCGCATCAAGCAGGGCAAGCAGGACAAGCTCTATCTCGGCAACCTCGACTCGCTGCGCGACTGGGGTTATGCCAAGGATTATGTAGAGTGTATGTGGCTCATCCTTCAGCACAACAAACCCGAAGACTTCGTTATCGCCACAGGCGTTCAGCACACCGTGCGCGAGTTTGCTTATTATGCTTTCAAGCATGTAGGCATAGAGCTCGAGTTCAAGGGCGAGGGCATCGACGAGAAGGGTATCTGCGTTGAGGGTCCCGAGGAGCTTAAGGGCAAGGTGCTCGTAGAGGTGTCTCCCGACTTCTTCCGTCCTACCGACGTTGTCAACCTCTGGGGTGACCCCACCAAGGCAAAGGCCGAGCTGGGCTGGAACCCGAGCAAGACAAGCTTTGAGGAGCTTGTAAAGATCATGGTCGACAGCGACATGGCAAAGGTGGCAGCTGAGGATGCCGGCCAGAAGGTGCGCTGCAACCTGGCAGAGTATCTGGAGAAGGGAATTGTGAAGTAGTGAGTAATGATTAGTGATTAGTGAGTAATGATTAGTGATTAGTGATTAGTGATTAGTGATTAGTTCCGTTGAAGATATGAGTGAAAGTGGAGATCTTTTATCACATAAATGTATGAAATTTGCTATTCGTATAGTAAAATTATATAAATGGTTATGTGATGAAAAAAAGGAATTTGTAATGAGCAAACAACTACTTCGCTCTGGTACTAGTATTGGCGCTAATTTAGCAGAGGCACAAGCAGCAATAAGTAAGGCTGATTTTACAGCAAAAATCTTTATTAGCGCTAAAGAGTGTCGCGAAACGCAATATTGGATTGAATTATTGTTTCAGACAGATTATCTGGATAAAAAACAATATGAGTCAATTCTGACGGATTCTGTAGAATTAGGGAAAATGTTATCTTCTATGACTAAGAAACTCCAACCAAATGGCAGGAAGTCCTCAACGGAAGATAATCACTAATCAATAATAAATAATCAATAATAAATAATCAATAATAAATAATCACTAATCAATAATAAATAATAAATGGACAAAAATTCAAAGATTTACATTGCCGGACATCACGGACTTGTGGGCTCGGCAATCTGGAATAATCTCAAGCAGAGAGGTTACAACAACCTGGTTGGCCGTTCTCACAAAGAACTCGACCTGACCGACCAGCAGGCAGTGAAGAAGTTCTTTGATGAGGAGAAGCCCGATGCTGTGGTGCTTGCCGCCGCTTTCGTCGGTGGCATCATGGCCAACTCGCTCTACCGCGCCGACTTCATCATGCAGAACATGAAGATGCAGTGTAACGTCATAGAGAACGCTTACAAGCACGGCGTGAAGAAGCTGCTCTTCCTCGGCTCTACATGTATCTATCCTAAGGATGCGCCGCAGCCCATGAAGGAGGATGCGCTGCTCACCTCACCGCTGGAATACACCAACGAGGAATATGCCATCGCGAAGATTGCCGGCTTGAAGATGTGTGAGAGCTACAACCTGCAATATGGCACCAATTATATCGCAGTGATGCCTACCAACCTCTATGGTCCTAACGACAACTTCCATCTTGAGAACTCGCATGTCATGCCTGCCATGATGCGTAAGATCTATCTCGCCAAGCTCATTCACGAGAACGACTGGCACAGCATTGAGGTTGACATGAACAAGCGCCCCATCAACCCCACCGACAAGCTTCGCGCAATCATTGGCGAGGGCAACGTTGACGGCAACAACCCGCATGAGCGCATACTGAAAGCCCTCGAGTTTTACGGCATCTACGACAACAAGGTGGTGCTCTGGGGCACAGGCACGCCGCTGCGCGAGTTCCTCTGGAGCGAGGACATGGCCGATGCCAGCGTGCATGTGCTGCTGAACGTCAACTTCAGCGACATCATCGGCATCGAGAAATATAGCTCGGTGTTCTACGGAGCGAAGGTCGACGGCGCTGTTGACCGTAACAACTCTGAGGGTCGCGGCGGAGCCATTCCTTCACTTGGCGAGATCCGCAACTGCCACATCAACGTGGGCACAGGCAAGGAGCTGACCATCCGTGAGCTGTCAGAGCTGGTTGTCAAGACCGTGGGCTTCGAGGGAACGGTTGTCTTTGACGCCGACAAACCCGACGGCACACCACGCAAGCTCATCGACGTGAGCAAGCTCCACTCGCTGGGATGGACCCACAAGGTTGAGATCGAGGAAGGCGTAGAGAAGCTCTATGAGTGGTATCGCCAGAGCTTGGAAGATTAAACGAAAATAAGCATTAAACCCAAATCGGTCGTTAGGCCGTTTGGGGTTTAAGGTCTGGGCTCATCGGCTCAAGACCTTTACTCAAACAATAAGACATGGAAGTTATAAAAACCGCCATTGATGGCGTTGTGATAATAGAACCCCGCATCTTCAAAGATGCGCGAGGCTATTTCTTTGAGAGCTTCTCACAGCGCGAGTTTGATGAGAAGGTGGGACACATAGAGTTCTGTCAGGACAACGAGAGCATGTCGTCTTATGGCGTGATGCGTGGTCTTCACTTTCAGCGTCCTCCCTTCACCCAGAGCAAGCTGGTGCGTTGCGTGAAGGGTGCCGTGCTCGACGTCGCTGTCGACATACGCAAAGGCTCTCCTACCTATGGCCAGCATGTGGCTGTGGAGCTGACCGAAGACAACCACCGTCAGTTCTTCATCCCGAAAGGCTTCGCTCATGGCTTTGCCGTGTTGAGCGAGACCGCTGTGTTCCAGTATAAATGCGACAATTTCTATCATCCCGAAGCCGATGGAGGCATCTCTATCCTCGACGAGAGCTTAGGCATTGACTGGCAGATACCTACCGACAAAGCCATCCTCTCGGAGAAGGACACGAAGCATCCTATGCTGAAAGATTTCGATAGTCCGTTTTAAAAGCCCGTATCCCATGTCAGTCATTGACGTGGGATAGGGCTTTCATTTTTATATCGTTCAGTGCGCCACCTCTCCATAGACGAGTGGGCAAGAGCCGCAACGTAGGCTCAGGAGGTGGAGCTTAAAGTTTCATATTATGAATATCTTAGTGACAGGCGCCAACGGACAGCTCGGACATGAGATGCAACGTGTGGCGAAAAACAGCAATGACACATTCGTGTTTACCGATGTGGCTGATGGTTACGACAAGCTCGACATCACCAACCTTGAGGCTATCCGCCAGATGGTGAAAGAGAAGAGCATCGACATCATCGTCAACTGTGCGGCATACACCAACGTGGATAAGGCAGAGACCGATTTTGATCTCGCCAACCTCCTTAACAACACAGCAGCGGGCAACCTCGCAACAGCCATGAAAGAGGTTGACGGCACGCTCATACATGTCTCTACCGACTATGTGTTCCAGGGCGACCGTAACACACCGTGCCGTGAAGACTGGCCCACCAACCCGCTGGGCGTGTATGGCAAGACCAAGCTGGCCGGCGAGAAGAGCATCGAGGCAACAGGCTGCCGACACATCATCATACGCACCGCGTGGCTCTACTCGCAGTGGGGCAAAAACTTTGTCAAGACCATGCAGACGCTAACCGCTTCGCACGACACCCTGAAGGTGGTGTTTGACCAGGTCGGCACACCGACGTTTGCCGGCGACCTTGCCGACGTTATCGGCCATATCATCGCCACACGTCAGCTCGACAAGACGGGCATATACCATTTCTCCAACGAGGGCGTGTGCTCATGGTTCGACTTTGCAAAGCTCATCTGCGAGCTGAGCGGCAACACTTGCGACATACAGCCTTGCTACAGCGAGGAGTTTCCCAGCCCTGTGAAGCGTCCCCATTTCTCGGTGCTTGACAAGAGCAAGCTCAAGAGCACGTTTGGCGTCAAGGTGCCTTATTGGACCGACTCGCTCAAGGTGTGCATCAAGCAATTGGCGCAATGAACCGTTTCTACTCAACAAGTTTTTTTTGCAATAGAAAATAATTATCCTTATTAAAATTACTCTTTATGCGTAACATAATCATCACGGGCGGCGCCGGTTTTATCGGCTCGCATGTTGTGCGCCTGTTTGTCAACAAATATCCTGATTATAAAATCATCAATCTCGACAAACTGACCTATGCAGGTAATCTTGCCAACCTCGACGACATCAAGGACAAGCCCAACTACACCTTTGTGAAGGGCGACATCTGCGACTATGAGCTTATACAGAAGCTCATGAAGGAGCACCGTGTCGACGGCATCATTCACCTCGCGGCAGAGAGCCATGTGGACCGTTCCATCAAGGACCCGTTCACCTTCGCCCACACCAACGTTATGGGCACGCTCACTCTTCTGCAAGCAGCAAAAGAATATTGGGAGAGTCTGCCCGAGGGCTATGAGGGCAAGCGTTTCTACCACATCTCCACCGATGAGGTGTATGGCGCATTGAAGCTCACCAACCCCGAGGGTCTGGAGAGTCCGTTCACGACAAAGGCAAGCTCTGAGCACCATCACGCTTACGGAACCGAGTTTTTCACAGAGGAGACAAAATATAATCCTCATTCGCCCTACTCGGCATCAAAGGCCAGCAGCGACCATTTCGTGCGTGCCTTCCACGACACTTACGGCATGCCGACCATTGTGACCAACTGTTCAAACAACTATGGTCCGTACCAGTTCCCAGAGAAGCTCATACCGTTGTTCATCAACAACATCCGTCATCGCAAGCCGCTGCCCGTATATGGCGAGGGCCTTAATGTGCGCGACTGGCTCTATGTAGAGGATCACGCCCGTGCCATAGACCTTATCTTCCATGAGGGCAAGACCGCCGACACTTACAACATCGGTGGCTTCAACGAGTGGAAGAACATCGACATCATTCATGTGCTCATCAAGACCGTGGACCGTCTGCTCGGACGCAAGGAGGGCGAGGACCTCGACCTCATAACCCACGTCACCGACCGCAAGGGCCATGACATGCGTTACGCAATTGACTCACGCAAGTTGCAGCGCGAGCTGGGTTGGGAGCCGTCACTCCAGTTTGAGGAGGGCATAGAAAAGACCGTGCGCTGGTATCTCGACAACCAAGAGTGGATGGACAACGTAACCTCTGGCGACTATCAGAGCTATTATGACAACATGTATGGAAACCGCTGACGGTTTCGCACAGCATTTTTCTAAACTCCGTGTATGAAACCTCCCTGTGCCAGAAAACCAATGGCACAGGCAGAGGTTCTGAATTTGCTTTAATCAACGGATTATACAACAATTCTTTCTATGGACGACAAAAACAATTTCTCTCAAGGCAGCTCGATGCTCATAAGTGGCGTGTTGGTGGGTGACCTTGTTATCATCAACGCCTTGCTTTTTGCCATGTGGCATTATTTCGGAAATGTTGCTTACGGCTTTCCTCTCAAGACGTTTGTTACCTCGTCTATCGTCTATCTTATGTGTACAGGCCGCAACGGTGTGGTGCTCTACAAGCGTAAGGTGGGCAACCACAACATCGTGATGCGTGTGTTGCAGAACGTGACCACGTTTGGCGTTGTCAACTACCTGCTGTTATGGCTTGGAGGCTTCACCATGCTGTCTATGTTGGGCATGGGTCTCTATTTGGTTACACTTGTCATAGTTATCTCTCTCTACCGTTTGGCTGTGCGTGCCATGGTCAAGGCTTATCGTGCCAACGACAAGCACACACACAAGGTGGTGCTGGTGGGAAGTACGGACAACAACCAGCAGCTCTACCGCGAGATGTCAGAAACACCTGCCTATGGTTATAAGGTGATGGGCTATTTCGACGACAAGCCAAACCCCAAGTTTGCCAACAAGTGCGACTATCTCGGCAAGCCCGAAACCGTAATGGAATATCTGTCGATGCATCAGGACATTCATGAGCTCTATTGCTGTCTGCCGTCAAGCCGCCGTGACGTCATTCTCGACATCATTCATTTCTGCAACAACAACCTGGTCCACTTCCTCAGTGTGCCCAACGTCAGCAACTATCTTCACAACCGTATGTATCTCAACATGTTGGGCAACGTCCCTTTTTTGAGTTTGCACAACGACCCACTTATGAGGATAGAAAACCGCGTTATAAAGCGCACGTTTGACATCGTTGTGTCATTGCTCTTCCTCTGCACCCTGTTCCCCATCATCCTGCTGTTCGTTACCATCATAACGAAGATTACGATGCCTGGTCCCGTGTTCTTCCGTCAGAAGCGAACAGGCATTGACGGCAAAGATTTCTATTGTATCAAGTTTCGCAGCATGAAGATCAATGCCGATGCCGACCGTGTGCAGGCCACAAAGAACGATCCGCGCAAGACACGTTGGGGAGACATCATGCGTAAGACCAACATTGATGAGTTTCCTCAGTTCTGGAATGTGCTGATGGGTGACATGAGTATCGTGGGACCGCGTCCGCACATGCTCAAGCACACGGAGGAATATTCGAAGCTGATAGACAAGTATATGATGCGCCATTTTGTCAAACCGGGCATCACTGGCTGGAGTCAGGTTACGGGCTTCCGTGGCGAGACCAAGGAGCTGTCGCAGATGGAAGGCCGCGTGCAAGGCGATATCTGGTACATTGAGCATTGGAGCTTCTGGCTCGACATATATATAATGTATAAGACGGTCGCCAATGTCATTCAAGGCGATAAGGAGGCCTACTGATGTGACGCTAAAAAAACGTCACAATGCTGGCTTTCAACAAGCGGTTTCTTGATGACCAATTGGTGTGGGAAACTGCATAAATATACAGAAACAAAGGGAAAGGTGCATAAATATCCAAAATCGCGATTGTAAGCGATTATGCACCTTTCCCTTTCTGTTTTTAAAAATATGAGGGGTTAAACTTATTGTTTTTGTTAACAATTCTTAAAATAGGGGCGGTTTTGTCAAAGAGCCTCTTTGAGGCTGTCAAAGGGCCTTAATGAGCTCGTCAAAGAGCCTCTTTGAGGACGTCATTAAGGCACTTTCAAATCGTAAGTTGGGCTCTTTGAGAACGTCTCTAAAAAAGGCCCCAAAACTGCATAAATATGCAAAACCGTTTATGGTGAAAAGGACGCGATAATTTGGAGAAAATATCTAACTTATCTTTCGTAAAGAACACTTTGATTTGTATTTTTTCAAGCAAGCGTCGCCGAAGGCGGCGAATATCCATAACCGCTGGTGAAGAGAGCGAAGCGAACG